>ERZ832973.218-NODE-218-length-79227-cov-127.610708_pt1 | contig 79227 bp, 69 predicted proteins | sample MGYA00519950_ERZ832973 | MGnify/ENA primary metagenome ERZ832973 (study PRJEB31850, sample SAMEA3708734) | human gut metagenome | biome: human gut; feature: human-associated habitat; material: faeces | place: China | collected 2014 ... | reverse complement strand
CATGTAAGATCAACACTGAAAGTATTACTGTTATAACAGGGGATACGTAAATATAAATACTTGTCTTGATTGCGCCAATCCATTTTGTCGCAAGATTCCATAACAAAAATTATAATACGTTCTTTCTCACTATTTCCACCGAATTTCTTGAAAAATAGAATATTCATGCTAAAATAAATGATTGAATTATGAAATCATTATAAATGAAACAATCGTCAAAGAAGGTAGTATTATGAAATCAAAACTTAAAAATTTTTCCTTACTTACAATCAGCACACTCATTATGGCTGTCGGAATTTACTTCTTTAAATTTGCAAACAATTTCACATTTGGTGGTATCACAGGTATTGCCGTTTTAGTTGCAAAATTCTTTCCTATTTCTGCCAGTGATTTTTCTTTTGTTGTGAATATTTTATTGCTGATCATTGGATGGATTGTCTTAGGTAAAAGCTTTGCTGAAAAAACAGCTTACAGCACGATTCTTTTATCTGTAAGTTTATCTCTTTTAGAGCGAATTTATCCTATGAGTCATCCACTTACCAATGAGCCATTATTAGAGTTGATCTTTGCAATCTTATTGCCAGCGCTTGGTTCAGCAATCTTATTTAATATTGGAGCTTCTAGTGGTGGTACAGATGTTATCGCTATGATTCTTAAAAAATATACGAGTGTAGATATCGGAAAGGGCTTAATGATCTCTGATCTTATCTTTACTCTCGCAGGATTTCTAGTGTTTAACGTCAAAACAGGACTTTATTCTTTGTTTGGTCTGATCATGCGTTCTGCGTTGATCGATAACTTTATTGAAAGTTTTAACCGTTCTAAATACTTTCATGTTGTAACTTCCAATGCAACATGTATTTGTGATTTTATCCAAAATGATCTACAGCGCGGAGCAACCATTGTGAATGCGACCGGAGCCTTTACAGGGGATGATAAATATATTATCCTGACGGTTCTTAGTCCTTCACAGGCCGTGAAACTTCGAAACTTTATCAAAGAACATGATCCAAAAGCTTTTCTTTTAGTTTCTAATACAAGTGAGATTATCGGAAAAGGCTTCCATTCTGTCTAGGATGGACAGCCTTTTCTCTGCTTTCTTCTGGTACAAAATACATTGTTCCTATCTCCTCGTATAATATCTTTTATTGGATTTATTTTACAAAATATTTTTCTTAAATTATCACATACTAAGAAACGAGGAGGTTTCAATGCATGAATAATAAGAAGAAACGAGAACTTACAAACGAAGAAATTGATGAAAATATCTTCGGAATGTGCAATATTTGTTCTACCACGGATTGTACTGGATTGATCCAGGTTGTTCCAAGAACAGAAGCCGAGCTTGAATCTTACGAAGAATTGTACCCCTTCCGACCACCGTTTTTACCTCGTGATGATGATTAAGTCATCATCCGTTTTCTCCTGTAACAAGATCTTATGGCCTGTTATGACTATAAGGTCTTGTTTCAATGTCCACTTTCTCTTCTAATTAGTCTGACAAAAAATATTATCTCTTATTGATTCTAACATAATTGTTTGTGGTGTAGCATCATAATTTTCATCCATCCAAGCTACAGACTCGTCGTCCAAATAATCCATGAAATCAATATATGTATTCTCATCATCCATTTCGAAAATTCCTTCTTTCTCAAAGCTCAAAACTCTCTGAATCAGCTTATTATCATTTAATCTTTTCTTGCACAATATAACACCCTAAATTTTTTATAAATCTCTAGGTTTTCATAAATTAGCTGATACATTAAATATTGATTTACCCATTTCATAAGCACGTTCTAATAAATCTTCTTGTTCTTTCACAAGCCCTGCATCCATAACATTTGTCGCATATATTCTTCCTTTTACTTTTGAATCATCCAAATGCTCTACAAATCCATCAAGATCACCTAAAGATCTATTTATAATGTCTTCTCCCAATCCTGCTGAAATAATATAATACACATTTTTATGTCCTAAGTTCTGCCAGATTGGATATGTACGATCAATGAATGTTTTCATCTGAGCTGAAATTCCATAAAAATAAACAGGGGTTGCCAAAACTAATATATCTGCCTGTTGATATGCTTTTAAAATATCTCCCATATCATCTCGTTGAATACATAAACCTTCATTTTTCATACATGCGTCACAAGCTTTGCAGAAATTAATTTTTTTATCTGACAGGCGAATCATCTTGACTTGATGACCTGCACTTTTGGCTCCTTCTGCAAATTTATCACATAGAATCTGAGAGTTACCTTTTTTTCTTGGACTTGCTGATAGGATTAATACTTTTTTAGATTCTTTTAGTGATTTTATTTCCACGTTCTCTTCTTTATTTTCCTGATCAGTACGTTTTCTATTTTCAAAACTTATTACATTATGAAATCTATTTGCTTTTTTGATGCCCAACCGCTCCATATCCATATGAAACATCTCAATTGGCATTCCATATTCGTGAAATCCCTCGGGGATACATAGATTATTATTCACGCAATCATTTAATTCATATGAATATTTCTGATATCTTTCTATATCCCATTCATAGCAATTCATAATCTGTGTTATATAGTTAATTGCACCGAGTGTTTTTCGACCATGTGATTTTGTAATTTGACTGTTTCCTGCTAACTCGAAGTATTTGTTTATTTCCTTTTCCTGATATCCAATTTGCTTCATTGCATTAGAAATGACTTCCTCTATATACAACGTATAATACTTCCAGTTTCTTGGTTCAATGTCCATCATAGCAATCATAAAACGATTACTGACATTTGCAACTAGCAAGACATTTCTTCTTCCTAATTTGACTAAATGTGTATCCCAACAAAATGCCAGTTCGGTTGTTTGATCATATGGCTGATGTATGTCTTGATTTTTTAAACGTTTTTGAATTGTTTGCGTTACTCCTATTTCCATTTGTACTTTCCTCAATTTTTTAAATAATCAATTCTACTTTTTCCAAACATCTGGTTGATATCCTAGTGTTGATTGCTTTCCATTTCGAACAACTGGTGTCTTGATGACTTGTGGATTTTCTAATACTTTTTCAAGTTTATCTTCATTGGCAATATATTTGATCAGTGCAAGCAAGTTCTGATCTTTGCCTTCCCAATTGATCATATGATCTAAACCACCATTTGCCTGAGCTACTGAATTGAATTCGCCTTTGCTCATGCCTTTTTTCTTCATATCAACAAACTGATATTTGATTCCACGTTCTTTGAAAAAACGTTCTGCTTTCTTTGTTTCGTTGCATTTTTTTGTTCCAAATATTTGTATGTTCATGCTGGTTTAAAATCCTCCATTTAGATATGCTCTAGTTTCTTTATCTCATTCATCATTAAGCGCTACAGCCTGCATTTTGCAACTTTTTGACTTCATCTTTGTATTCAGATTTCACAAGGTTTCAACTCAGGAATGCTTAAGTTACAAAACAGCTTTCTCATCTAATCAGCTTTTATTACACCAGTAAAATGTGATTCAACAATTCTATCCATCTGTGCTGCAATCTCTACAAATGGCAAATTCAGATCAAGTGTCTTAACACTTATTTGACTGCCATGTATCTGATACACATTATCAGGCTGGATTTCTTCTTTCGTCTTGGCATAAAGAAGCATTCCTGAAACTGTATTAGCTTCTTCTCCAAATTGATAGCTTCGATTTTTTACATAGGTAAAAATCTGATACAAATTGTTTGAATGAAGCGTATGTTTATCAAAATGGACCTGTGTAGTGTGATTGTAATATTTCGCATCAATGATAAGCACTGTATTGCCACGTTGCAAGTGAATATCAGTTTGCATAACCGGCAGCATCGTTCCAACACCATCGTCTAGTGCCCACGGAATCTGTGATGCACTAACAGACAATTCTGGATAATGTCTGCTGTAATATTCCAGAATAAATTTTTCATACAGCCTGCACATACGCTGCTCGTCTACAAAGGATGCTAATCTATAGTTACCTACATCTGTTGTGATCAACATTCCTTCAATCATCAACTGACAAATACTAACTAACATTCTATATGTTTGATTATTACGCTGAAAACGAATTGATGACCATTTAATTTCTGTAGGTTCTATAGAATCTACATTCGAAAAATACAACATTTTCTTCTTCAGATCATCTTTGTATTTTGCTTTTACTTTGCCGTTTCGCAAAAGAAGCATGACTGTTGTTTTTAAGATTTGATTCAACGTGTTATTTTCTGAAAGTTCATCAAAATCACAGGTAAGTACTTGTTTATGCAACAGTTTATTTTTAATTGTATCTGGCATATTTATTTTACCACGCATAACCGTCAGCTCTTCCTGATGACTTATATATTCTCTGTAAAGTCCCTGCTTCAACTGCAGCCCTATGCCCTTGGCTAGGATTGCAGCCAGCAGATTATACATCTCGTCAAAAGATTCTACTGCAACATCATCATATGTCTCTTGCTTCAGTGTCTGAAAAGCATAGGAAAGCATATGGTAAATATTATTGATCAGAATACTCTTGTCCTTTGTCATTGAAATACCCCATGCAAAATATTCTCCCAACGCTGTAGTTTATCTGTATCATCGAACCAATACTCTGCTAACATTGGTAATATATCAAAATCAACTACATCTTGCATCCACTCATCCGTACATTCTTTCGTATTACAAAAATAACTATGTCCAATACAGAATCCTTTACCTAGAGATTTGTCGTTTGCAATTTCTCTGTTCAGTTCCTTAATGCGGTCAATCAACGTATTGAATGTGTCATTTGTAAATGCTTCCTGATATTTAATAAATCCTTCCGAATCAAATCCAGGTTCCATGTCAAAGAAACTAAATCGGCGGCGAAGTGCATAATCAATCATTGCCAAACTTCTATCAGCAGTGTTCATCATACCAATGATATGTAGACGTTTTGGAACAGAAAAGCTGAGACCATTATAGGCTAATGTTGTCTTTGTCTCTCGATAGTCAGCCTCAATCAACATTAATAATTCGCCAAAGATTTTACTCATATTGCCTCGGTTAATCTCATCAATGATAAAGAAATAATCTTTATCTGGATGGTTCGCTGCTTTCTGACAGAATCTATAAAAAATTCCATACTTCAGTTCAAATCCATCCTCGACTGGCTTATACCCCATCATAAAATCTTCATAGGAATAATTTTGATGAAACTGTACAAATTCAATGCGGTCGTCATCTTTCTCTCCCATCATTGAATAAGCCAGACGCTTAGCTGCATAAGTCTTTCCAACACCAGGTGCTCCTTGTAAAATGATGTTTTTCTTCCTTGTCAGAACAGCTACGAGACGATCATATTTTGCTTCTGTCATGTAAACCTGATCTAAGAATTTTTCTTTCGAATACTCATCTTTATTTTTCTCAGCTGTTGGCACTGGATTTTCTTCACGGATCAAATCAATAATAAATTCGTATTCATCCTTTGTTAATTTAAATAGACTTCCCTGAATGATACTGAAATATTCCATTTTTTCCAATTCAGGACAGGCTTTCAATGTTGCAAAATCAATTGGTGATGAGAGTCCTTCTAACTTTTCAAAATATATTCTCTCTCCATCCTGCTCTGCATTTACACGAAATATAGCTACAATTTGCTTCACTGGAGTAGACTCATATCCAATCACCATATCTCCAGCTTTTGCATCAAGGAAGTTTTGGAAGATTCTACGCTTATTCCCATTGTCATTAAATAAAGTATAATTCTGAATTTCTCCCACTGGCATACTGGACATACTCCACATTTTTGGATTTGCATTCAAGAACCAGTATTGCTGTCCATCATCTTCTTGAGGTTGAGCATAAAGAGGAACATTTGTTGAATCTTCCTTGTTCCAATAACGAAAAATGAAAAAACCAACATCTATTGTAAGTGTCCGTAATTCAGGGTCAGTATAGCAAGTTGATGTGATCTGAGAATTAAGCAGATTTCTAAGCTCATCGTCCTGCTGTAATTCTGCACATATCTCATCATATAATGCCATGAAATTTCTGATATTATCTTCATAAGCCCCCTTTTTAAAACGATAGTCACTTTCAAGTTCCAATGAGACAGCTTTTACTTCACCAAATTTATAGATATAATATTTATCCGGATAGCACAGCCACAAATATGTCATGATTGCATTTTCATACTGATAGTGCTGTGCAGCTCCATTTCCATAACGCTCCAATAATGTATTGGACTTGTTTTTAAAGTTAGCAATTCTCTCACATAAATCCTTACTCTCGTCATATAATTCCATATACATTGAATGGACCGCTTCTGGTGCAGCCTCCGCAAAACCGGTAATCATTCCTTTTGGAAAGTTATTTGCAGACCTAAGCAAATTATCAGTCTTAGCCAGAGATTTTTTAAGCATCTGTGCAAAATCAGCTGAATTAATATCCCAGTTCTCTTGAAAGCATTGTACAGCTTCCCATTTGTATTTTTCGTTAGGCCACTGTTGCTGCACAAAAACTTTTTTGTATTCTGCTAGTACTTGTTTTAATCGAATTTTGTTGAACATTGTTATTCTCCACCTTTGTAATGATTCTTTGAAACTTTTATAGATCTCTTCATGGTTTCGTAAGATCTCAGGAACTTATATAAATTTCAATTATTAACTATATCGAACATTAGTTTATCTCAACACTTGCATATTTTATATTACTTAATCTCAGATAATTCATATGGTTCTTTTTCATACAATCCCAATGATATATGGAATTGTTCATTTAATACTCTTTTAAATAATTTTGATACATTAACCCGCTCTAGATTAATTTGAGAAAACAAGTCCTTACTTATTTGTAATTTTGCAACATTAAGCTCTCTATAATTTCCATATGCACTATCATAATAATTTAAAAAACCAGTCAAATTTACTGCACTTACATAATTATATTTATCTGAACACATAATCATAGCTACTGAACGTAATAAGAGCCTTTCTATCAAATATATTCTAATTTTTGTTGCATTGATTCCATCAAAATTTTTTTGTAATATCTCTCCACTGTCTTCATCATATATAAATTTATCTATCACACAAATTTCTTCCTTATCTGGTAATCTGTACCTATATGAAAGCATCTTTGTTTCTGCATCATATCTCAAAACTTTACCAGCTGGATCATAATAATTTTGTGCATCAAGAGTAAAATCATCATTCTGTAAAACAATGTTAAAAAATTCCATAATTTGTTCTTCATCACCTTTCATAAACTTGGATTTCATATCATCCACAAGTTTATGATTTTTCCTCTGATTTTCATCAAACTGAAAACGCTTTCTGTTTACTCTTTTCTGATAATCTTGTTCATATTTATACTGTAACAACTTAGCATTTTTTTGTTTCTTCTCTAATTTCTTTTTTGCTTTATTAGAAAATATCGCTCTGATTTTAAGTATATGTGTTATCTGTGAATCCTTCTCCGCATCCTGCTTACTTGTATTCTTTGGTACTTTAAATTCCGACCAATCCTTAAGACTCTCATAGTATTCGTCTACATCAACAGGATATAAATTGTCTATATGCAATCTTCTATAATATTTTCTCTGTAATCTTAACTGCTTATTTTGTTCTAATATGAATTCATTACATTCTTTATTATACATGCTATTACCTTCTATTACCGATCCTTTATTTTTTATTTCCCAAAACTTTTTCTATAGTTTCAAGAGCATTTAATAATTGTATACATTCGAAACGTTCTATCTCTCTACAGCACTTTCCATGCAATAGCCAATTTCTGTTTATGTATGGTGGCTCCACACCTTTTTCAAATGTATATTCTCCATCTACAAATAAACGATTCAAAAAAGCTATTAATGAAGGATATATATCCAAAAAATAAAATCTCTTAGCAAAAAAAGAATTACTTTCTGCAAATTTCTTTTGTTTTACATCAACAAAACCTTTATCAGAAAATTTTTCTCTATATTTCGTTCTTGGTGGAAATTGAACTAATGCATTTACTCTTGTTTCTAATAAGCCCACCAGATACATAGCAGAGGTCATATAATCATTATCTTGAAATGCTTTAATTCCTCGAGAATAATAGTTTCTATTTACTGGATCATTATATTTTCTTCCCAAACTGACAGTAATACTTTTTATAACACGCCCCTCATCTTTTTCAAAAAAATATATAATTTCCTCTATTCTGTCCTCAATAAGTGCTTTATACCAATTCTTTATATATCTTGGATTGCTATGTCCAGAAACAACCCATCCATGTTCGCCTAAAGTTCTACATACCTCAAATTCCTCACCATACTTTTTTTCAAACTCTTCTTCTGATAAACTCTCACTCTCTTTTACTGCTTGTATAAATCCTTTCATTTCTTCAGACAATTGAAAAGTTTGAGTCAATTCAGAAAGTTGTTTTGACAATCTGGTGAAATTTACCATCTGATTCTTAAATCCAGTAACTGTGCTTAACATTTCTGGATTAGTATTTGTTTTTAATATTGAATTTAACTTTAAATTGTTCTGACATACTGTAAAAAATTTAGGCGATAAATTCTTTGTAATCTGACCTATATTCTCAATCATCTCTTTGTACTCATCAGAAAATATACAATTATTATTTTCCAAACAAATCACCTTCTTCCATTCTATCAAATCGAAACATTGGTACCTATGCTGTATTTCAACCCATACTGGTTGAATATTTTTAATTTCTACAGAATTTTAAGCTATAGTGCAAAAACTTGAGCCAATCTTACCTATTTTTCTATCATAGCTAAATATTTTTCTATTAATATGCGATTATTATATTCTTCTATATAATTTTGAATATATTTTTTACTCTCCTCCATATTTGAAAAGTTGAATTCCGTCTTTCCCTTATTTAATACATCAATACAACATCTAAATATTACTTCTGCGGAACGATATGTCCTATAATTGTTAACATCTTTTTGCATTATCCTTATCGCATCTAGCACCTGCATTTTATCATCAATTTCACATTTTAATTTATTACTTAAATCCAAATTATGATCTATATAAGAAAAATAATTATAATCTTTTGTACATCTGAGTATTAATTTAAGAAAGTCCAAAATTTTGTCTTGTTCTTCTTTAAAAAAAATTAGGTATCCCCCTTTTCTTGACGCATAAAATGTTTGCAGTTTCTGAACCGTATTTCGTAATTCATCAACTGTACTATATTCTCTTATTTTTTGATATTTTTCTTCCGGAAATCTATAATCAATCGCAAAATTTTCACGTTTTTTTAGTATAAAATTAATTATGCCTTTTTTCTGCTTCTCACATGCAATAAAAAATTTTTTAATCAACCATTCCCTAGCTATTTTAGGATTCCAATAGTTGTCAAAAGACACTATATTTTCTTCATTCAAATAATAGGGATCAAGACATAATTCAATTCTTGTTGGAATTGCAACTGTTTCTTTTACACATCTTGCATGTATAATTGCATGATATTCAGCATTGATATCCAAAGTTTCGGCTTCTTTATATACTTTTATACTATCTTCGTAGACATTACATCCTAGACTCTTGCTACTGCTATTGGCAAATGACATTAATTTTTTGTAATCTGCTAAAGAAATCTGACATAATATTGCTTCATTTTTTTTATTTTTTAATATACCATTATTAAATTCATCTATTTTATCGTATTCTTTTAAACATTCTGCACTAAATTCATCAATTAATTCACATAATTCTCTTATTTCAATTTCTGCCAATGGGAAAATACAATTTCCTAATGATACTACATAACCATCCTCATTACCTGTAATAAATCTTCTTTTGTTTAATTGATCATAAATTCCATTTGAGAAAAATAGGTTTTCTAATATTTCTTTTTCATCCACTGCAATAATACAATCTCTCATTTTTAAAGATTTAAATTCAAACCAACAATATGCATGGGGCTTTTGTTTTGTTGGAAGCAAGGCCTTTAATGATACTCTTTTTTTACTTCTTAAATAAGAATATTCTTTAATTTTAATATTATCAAATTCACCTTTTTCTTGTAATATAATATCACAAGCAAGTTCTTTATTATCATATGTATCACATAGTATAGCCGTTTTTGTTGCTTCTGTTACTATATCTCCCTTTTTTTTATACTTTTGCATTTCCTTTTCAACCGCTTCTACGTTGTTTTCTGCAAGAGATAAACCATAGGGTACTGCATTAAGTGATTTTCCCTTTTTTTTATTACTCCCTCTTTTTGTTGGGAGATAATTTTCTAAACAATCTTTTTCAAAATCTCTTGACACTTCCAACGAATCTAACGTTTCATATAGTTCTTCTTTGTTTTTAAATAAAGCTTGTGGTATTATATGATCCACCTCAAGTTCACGATATTCTATTGGACTATCTGTATATGCATCTTTTTTACCATATACAATCCATAATGCAGTTCTTAATTCTGGTTTATTTTTTGCATACTTATGATACTTGCACATAATTTTATCTCTCCTTTTTTATGTTATTTTTGTAAATTAAACTTGTCTTTGAACATAATCATGTGTACATATAATCCTACTTCTTTGAACAATATCACCTCTAACAGCACAATTTCCTTTTGCACACCCCTCTATTGGAGTAAAATTTACACACGAATTACATTTTCTACGTTCTTTTTTCATTCCATGTCCATCACATCTGATCATTTCATAACCAATAATATATTTCTGTAATTCTTTATCCGGAATCGTTTTCTGTAATTTTTCATTCGTATCATTTTTTAATTCAAAATGAATATCCTGACCATTCACATCTGCTCTTAAATTAATATTATTATTTAAAAAACCTGCTTCGTTTAAAGCATCAATTGTTTCACAATCTAATTTTTCGACAAACTTTAAAATATCCTGCATTATTGTAATTGATAATCCATATCCTGTAGACATATACTCATAAAATATGCATCCATAGTAATTACCTTCTTTTAAAATTATTCCAATTACATAATCTCTAGATTTATAATCATCTGATAAATCATGATACATTTCGTTTTTTCCATTGTATTGATATCTTTCCTGATTTTTCTCTCGATATTTTATATTGCGTATTTTATCAATTGCAATTTGTCTTTTTGTTTTTTCTTCTAACATATCAAAACTATTTTGTTTAAATTTTTCAATCATCTTATCTCCATAAAATGATTGAAATTCTTTTTTACATTCTTCTAATATATTTAACTGTGTAGATAAAAATTTATCAAAAAAACTTTCAGGAATATGCAATTTACTTGAAAATTGTTTTTTTCTTTTTGCGATTGTTTTTCTTCTCTTTGCATATTGAATCACTCCAACAGATACATCTAATACTCCTGCTAATTCTATATCATTTAGTTTATAGATTTCTTTAATAGCATCATATATATTTATTTCAATTGGTATTCCCTCGGCATCTTTTTGCAAAAGTTCCATAAATTGTTCATATTGTATTTCGTATCTTTCATGCGGTATTCTTATATACCAAGGTGCCGTTTTCGTGATCTCATTATAATAATCTAAAGAAGCTCCCCAATCCTCACATACTTCTTTCTTATCAGTTTTATATATTCCACATACTTTTCCATCATACAATTCACATGTTTTACATGTCTTATTCAATATCATATTTATATCCCACCTTATATAATCACACTATGCGTTTCTAAATCATCTTATATATTTTCATATGACCATAATTCTTCTGAAAATCTATCACAGTCTTTAATACCTTCTGTATCTGGCATAGCCAACATGAGTAATCTTTTCGGTCTTGTCATTGCAACGTAGGCTAACCGCATCAATTCCTGTCCCAGTTCTCCTTCCATCAAAAGTTTAGGAGTAAGTGTATTCCCTGTACGACTTTTTATATATACTAACACAGCCTCGTAAGATTCGCCTTTTACACCATGAATTGAAGATCTAGTGTATTTATCCTCTTTTTTCTTTTCAAAATAATTTTTCAATGCTATTTTTTTGAAATTCGGTGTTTTTGTATCACTGCGTTTTATTTTAAAAGTAGTTTTTATATCTTTATCCGATGATATTTCATACTTATATTTTTTACAATATTCTGCAAAATCTACAGAAAAATCATTTACCCATTCTGCAATTTCCATATCTACATCCGGCATATTAACTAAAATCTCTATAATAAAATCTTTCCAACTTTCTTCAGTAGTATTTTCCCGTATTTTTTGTTGCATCACATATCTATCTGCATCTTCATTAAAAATCATATTATACGTTGCTTTCTCTGTACTCTCATATGCTTTTTTTCGTGATCCATACTTCCATTCATATGCAGCATTAGCAAACAATTCTATTTCTGTACTTTTCCATAATCCATTAATATCTGTATCAGAATATATTCTTCCTCTTGTTAAAACAGCAATATTTTTAGGTGATATCTCAATCTCCATTTCTTCACATTTACTGATAAAATAATTAATAATATCTGTTTCTGAATTATCCTTCATTAACAAAAGAATTGGCTTCTGTGCCTCATCCTTCCAATATCCTATTGCATTGTTACTCCTCATTCCTCTTAAACTGGCAGAAAAATATGATGTTGCATTACAGATATTTTGCGAACTTCTAAAATTTCCCGTTAATTCTATAGTCCTCCAATTTGTATCTTCTATTTTCTCTAAAAAACATTCCGGGTTAGCATTTCTCCATTCATATATTGACTGATCTGAATCTCCCACTAAAAACATTGATTCAATTCCTGATTCACCTAATAAATCAAATACTGCCATTTGATTTACTGATGTATCCTGTGCCTCATCAATAATAATTATTGGAAATCTTTCTGCTATAGCTGTTGCAATTGTAGGATATTTTTTTAACAATTGATAAGCAAATAATGCTGTTTCATTTTGAAAAATAATTCCACTGTCTAACAGCATTTTCTTATATTGCTTACATGGTAACATTGGCGCCCTTCCTTTATCACATTTAACCAATTCTTTTCCCTTATAAAATTGCTTATCAATACCATAATAAAATTGTTCTATATTATTTACACAACCTTTACTATGGCATGCGCTTCGCCAAAATTTATATGGTTTCTTCAATGTGTCAGTCATTGCAATCCTTGGGCGTACATTACCAACCATTTCAAGATGTCCATATCGTAATACAATAAACTCATCAATAAAACTATCTACTGTTCCTATGAAATGTGGATATCCTAATTCACCCAAACTACCATGAATTGATTGGGCCTTTTCTTGTATCTCATTGCTTGCTACATTTGTAAATGATAATACTGCTACACCACTATGATAGCCTTTCCAATCATCTATATAAGACAATAATTTATGTGCAACTGTATATGTTTTTCCGCTTCCTGGGCATGCTTTTATAACAACTTTTCCTTCGGCAGCTAAGAATTCTTTTTGTTCTTTTGTCATTTCTTCTTTCATAGCTAATTCTCCGTCACACTATAAATTGCATTTTTTAAATACTCTGGAATAATAAACTCTTTTTCAATTTTTTCTTCTTTATCTCTTTTTTCTTTCTGTTCGCTAATAACTTGACTTATATACTGTGCAATTGCACCTTTACATTTATCACGAGTTCTTATAAACAACCACACACACGTTGCTTTTTCATTTAAACTAGATAAAGATTCAATCTTCTTTTCTAATTTTAGTCCTAGCTTTACATAGCAAGTTTTTACAGCTTCTACCATATAATAAATATTATTTTCGTGACAACACAATGCATACTCTAGTGTTTTAACAGCTGGAAATATATTAATTCCTGCTTCTGAACACGATGTTTCTAAATCATTATATCTGTCTGATGGTTGTCCCATTTGTAAATTTGTAACAATATCTGAATTGACATCTGCATAATCATAATCTTTACTAATATAATCTTCTTCATCCTTTTTTGTACATCTATCATCATCCGTAACAATAGAAACTTTTTTAAAACAAGTTTTTACTTGTTCTGATGAAAAGAGATTGACAAATGGCTGAAATGCAATACTATCTACATTAACTAACTCTACTGCATATTTTTCCAACGGTCTATCTATTGCTTCTGCCATTGCTGGAATTAAAATTGCCTCACTAATTCCTTCTACAAATAAAATTCCACGTGCAAAAAACATTTGAGACTTTGTAACATCCAAATATCTCTGTAAATATTTTTTATTATCTTCTGTTAATTTTGCTTCTGAAAACGGCAAACAATGTTTTTTATGTCCATGTTCATATATCAAATTAATATTTTCTATATTAATTTTAGCTGCTAATGTTGGAGAATGGGATGTATAAATAATCTGAATATTTCTGTCACTTCTATTTGCATCTTCTAAAAAACTATGAACCAACTCTTGTAGCTGTGGATGCAAATGAGCTTCTGGTTCTTCCACTAACAAAAGGTTTTGATAAACTCCGCCCTTTTTAATTGCCATATCTCCAAGTACTGCAGACATAAATAATAAATTATTATATCCTAATCCATTTTGATACAATTCAAAAGAAGCATTTGCAATTTCTTTTATCCTGCTACTTACTTCCGAATCAAAATCCTCATCTTCTAAAATGGAAATCTCAAAGTATATTCCCTTAGCATCTTCTTGTATTTTTTTCATGTCCGTATGACTTTTATAATATTCCTCTGCCTTTTCATATACTGGATCCATTTTATTTATCAATAACCATTTTGGTTTAACCCATGCACGTAAGGAAGAGGCGATTGAATCAAATCTTGGTTCTATTAGTCCAATATCTATCTGTTGATTTAAAAATTCTTGTTCAATTTTCGCAAGGTTTTTATTTATAGTAGTTTTTGTTTTCTTCAATTGCTCTTTTTTTAAAAGACTGTTATTAGCATCTTCTAAAATCTGTACTAATTCTTTTCTAGTCTCCTCTTCTGGAACCATATTTCTAAGTAATTGTGCCAGTTTACTATTTTTAGAAGGTTTCATCTCACTTTCTGAATCACGCAACGCACCAAGGAAAACTACATCCATTGCTTCAAATGTATCTGAAGTTAAAGAGTTTCCTTCTACACCAAATCCCCAATAAACAGAACGAATTTTTTCTGTTCCGTTAGGTGCAATATATTTTTCAAATTTTATATGAAAATCTCCACCTTCTCCACTCTCACTCTGAGGATTCCAAATTTCAATCAATCTTTTAGGAACTTCTTCTAAATATACATCAAATTGTGCATAATCAGCCACTGTTCCATCCTCGCTAATATGAAAATCTGATTTTGAAAAAAATATATCTTTTCTATATGTTAGCGTAGAATAAGCAATTCTAATGGCATCTATCACTGAAGATTTACCAGAATTATTTTCTCCAATAATTGCATTTACACCTTGATTAAATGCCAATGTAACTCCATCTTCATCAAAAACTCTAAAATTTTTAATATCTAATCTTTTTAAATACATACTTTTCCTCGTTTAGTTAATATACTTGATATTTATAAAATTTATTTTGTTCACATTCAATTTATTTTATTGAATATAGTTAATTATACTGATAATTATATCATGTTTTTGTTTATTTTCAATAATTTAAGAGCATATCGGATTGCCTATTCCAATATGCTCTTAAATAGTAATATCTATTCAATTTCTGCAGAATAACTATCTATTGCCTTACGATATAAAATTGTTTTTTCATCCACAAAACTTACTCGATGTAAACGCAAATCATTTAATTTTTGATAAATATTTTTATATATAATCTGATGTGCTGCTTGAGGAATTTTGGCAGCATCAAATGAATCCATTTCAAATTCTTCTTCTATACATAGCTCTACCAATTTCAAAAGATCTTCTTTTGTAATTTGATCTATTGTTTTCTTTGAATCAACATCATCATTAATTTGATAAAATGCTTTATTATTTTCAATTATTAAGTATTTCATAAGACGTCCTCCTATCCATATATGCAGGTTCTCCAGCCTCAAGGCAATCAAGAACAACCTCTCTTCGACTAATAGTATCTCCATCTAAATTTTTCAATTCAGAACTTGATGGATTACCAGAATATAAATGATATTTTGGTGTTCCATCTTCTTGAATTTCTTTACATGTATAAATCAAATAATCTGGGTGTACAGAAGCTCCAATTGTATTATTATGTGTTGCAATAATAACAGGAATTTGTTTAGATACTTCTTTTAATAAAGTATTTACCCCATCTTTGAGAAATAAATTATCAAATGAAGATTCTGGTTCATCTAAAATCAAAATTTCACATCTTGAAGCATCCGTTAATTCTTGCAATAAATTATACTCTGATCGCTCACCTCCAGATGCTTGTGTCCCATACTGGTTTAATACTTCGTAATTAATATTTACAAAATATTTGTAATATTCTGAACTCGGAATGCTCTCTTTCTTTTTAAGAATCTGTAAAAAATTATATGCATTGTCATATTCCTTAAAAGCATCCGAAAATACCGTTTTACTCTTACTTACACGTTGTAATTCCACAGCTCCAGTATATGGAACTGCTTTAGCAACTACCCTGTAAGAATACACATTGCGTTCTTCAATCATTCGTTCTCGTTTTATCATTTGTGAAATGTCATTAAATCGTTCTACCTTATATTTATTTAACAATATAGTATGCAAATCTATGTCTGGAATAGGCGTATTGGATGATCGAACTTGTAGTTCTTTCTGAATACTCATAACAATATCATTAACATACTGCTTTTGTCTATTTTTTTGATATTCCATAATATATTGATGTCTAAGATCAATAGCTAAAGAAATTAATGATACTCTTTGGATATGATGTTCAATTAAATTTTTATATTCGCTATTATTTAAAAGTATATCAACCGCATCAACCAAGTTACTTAAAGATGTTAAGTCTTTTATTCCAAAAGATGTTTCCTGAAACAATTGAGATTTTGCAAATATATCCTGTTTTTCTGCTTCCGACGCAGCTTTTTTCAATGCATTTAAATATGTTTCAACACTTGTTTCATCTTTAACACGATCAACAGAAACAATATCTTCAACAACATCTTTATATGGTCCTAAAAATTTTTCTGTTACAGAATCACCTCTCACACGTAACATATTTTCAAATTCTCTTTTATCTTTGTCTTCATTTGTAGACAAAAGAGAAAATTGTTTAATATATTTAGCATGTGGAAATTGTTCATTAATTCGATCAAGTGTATATGATTTTCCACTCGATCTTTTTCCAAGAACTACCGTAAGACCTGTTGAAATACACAATCCGTTATCTAAAACCTCAAATACAGTATGCCCTTCTGCAGACGATAAAGAAACTTTTGTACTGTCCATCAAGGCATACTTAATACTTGAAAGAGAAATTTCATCAACATCAATAAATGTCTGCCGATTAGTTTTTTCGTGAATAATATCTGATATTCTAATATCCCCAAATAATAATGGAACTATATCATCTGTTGACTTTTTCATAGAAATAAATTTTTTTGCACTCGTTACCTCTCCACATGTAATAAAGTTTCTAATATTAGGCACTCTCGATAAATTTAATTTTGGTGTTTTATCATAATGTGGAATTAGCAAATATTTCTGCAAATCATCAAAAATTCCTATGAATTGTGATTCCGTCAATGAACTCCTATTACTCGAACCATTTATACTAAATACTTGACTACATTTTCCACAAAAATCATCTAAATCTGAAAAATCTGTTATTACTAATAAATGACCACCTTCAAGATCAACTTCTATTCCTGGGAATACTGGAATATCAACACTTTCCACAATAGTTTCATATTGATTTCGTTCAAACAAATTATGGTTTGTTATTGCAATTACATCTAAATTTTCTACTGAAATATATTTCAAAAGACTGTCCATAGAAAATTGAAATGGATGATCACTAACTGTTGATATAGTATGTAAATGTAAATCAATCTTTTTCATTATTCCCCTCCTTACCTTCTTGAAAATTTTTCTGATATATTAATTTGTTTTAAATGCTTAACTTTCCATATCTTCATCCCTTATCTCATCAAATATCGCCTGAGCTAATGCATTCATAATAGCACGATATTTCCCAGCATCCTCAAACAGTTTTGTGTACGTTTCCGTACTTTCAATATATGCTTCTTGTGCCGCATCCTCAAATAGCTGTGGGAAAATGTTCTTTTCAAAAATCTGACGGCCATCTGTCTTTGCAGCTTTTCTCAGTTTCTTGTTATTTTTTAATTTCTCATGTAGTGTACTAATCACAACCTTATCGCCATCCGTAAAATTACCTATGTATTGCTGATTGATTTTATCAATGACCTGTTCCAACGGACTAAATGTTTCAGTCATTTTTACAGGCTTTTTTAATTTAGCAGGTTCATAAACACCATTTTCTTCGTTCAAAAGACTAATAGAGCCCTCATAAGTTTTCTCAAGATTGTAATACTCAAGTTTTACTCTATCTCCAAGATCAAATGGCATCATTGGATCAGCAGGTATAACCTTTACTAAATAAGAACAAAAAATATATTCATTGTGCATCTGCTTATCAAACATCCTCACAATCTGTGTAATATAACCATACCATTTTACAAATGATCTACATAATCTACGGAACTGATACCGTTGTTCTTCGTTCAATTCATTGTATTTTTGCTGAATTGGCAACAGTGCATTGGTTATAGTTGCTTGAATCTTATTTGCTCTACGTTTGGCTTCATCAAAATATATTTTACTTACCTTTTCAATGTCCAAGTCATCATAAATTTTAAAAGCACGTAGCATCTTTTGTGTCTTGTAAATTAAATCTGTATTAATTTCTTCTGACAATAAGGTTTCCTTATAAAATGGCTGGAATGCTTTCAAAATATCTTCTTTTGTATTTATAAAATCAATAATAAATGTATCCTGTTTATCTGGATGTATACGGTTTAGTCTACTTAATGTCTGAACTGCTTTCACACCACGTAACTTTTTATCAACAATCATTGTATGAAGCAATGGCTCATCAAATCCTGTTTGATATTTTTCAGCAACAATTAGAATATTACCTTCATCATGAAATACTTCCTTTGTATGAGATTCATTAACACCATTTAATTTACTTTCTGTCCATTCAATCTCTTCTTGATCATCTGGATCTTTGATTGAACCAGAAAAAGCAGCCAAAATTTCAACATCATGATAATCATTTAATTCCAAATAGTTCTTAATCTCATGATAGTAGCGAACCGCAGCTAATCTTGATGACGTTACAACCATCATCTTCCCTTTCCCTTTAATTTTCTGCTTTGTCACATTGCGAAATGTTTCGACAATAATTGCTGATTTCTGTTGAATGTTATATGGATGTAATTCTTCATATTTCTTAATCGTCTTCAATGCTTTTGACTGTGGAACATCAGGATTATCCTTTGTATTCTTTGCAATCTGATAACATGTTTTGTATGTCGTATAATTCTGAAGAACATCCAAAATAAAACCTTCTTCGATTGCCTGACGCATAGAATACACATGAAATGGGTGATAAGACCCATCATTCCATTCTGTACCAAACATCTCTAATGTTGCACTTTTTGGTGTTGCCGTAAATGCAAAGAATGAAAGGTTCTTATGTTTTCCGTGAGAAATCATCTCACCAATCAAACGATCATTGTCGTCTAACAATTCATCTTCGGCTTTTCCTTCCAACTCTGCATATTCTTTTAGTGCATCCGACACATCAGCAAGTGCAGTCTTTAATTTTAATGCAGAGGAACCTGTCTGTGAAGAATGAGCTTCATCCACGATAATCGCAAATCTTTTATCTTTTGTATCATCCACTTCTTCATAAATAACTGGGAATTTCTGCAATGTTGTTACAATAATTCTTTTCCCATCATTTAGAGCATTTCTTAAATCCTTAGAAGATTTCTTTTTATCAATTGTACATACACTGCCAAGTGTATGATCAAATCCTGTAATTGTTTCCTGTAACTGTTCATCCAGATTTCGTCTGTCTGTTACAATAACAACAGATGTAAACACAGGTTCATTATTATCATCATGTAAGGACGCTAAACGATATGCTGTCCATGCAATAGAATTTGATTTTCCTGAACCAGCAGAATGCTGAATTAGATAATTATTTCCTGAACCATTCTCACGCACATCAGCAACCAATTTACGCACCACATCCAACTGATGAAATCTAGGAAAAATCAGACGTTTCTTTGTGACATTCTTTCCATCTTTCTTTTCGGTTTTCACCTCAAAGCTGATGAACTTCTGGATAATATCCAGCAAGCTATCCTTCTGTAATACATTTTCCCAGATATACGATGTTACGTAATTATCCTCCTCTGTCTGCGGATTACCCGCACCACCATCATTTCCTGCACCATTGGAACCCTGATTGAATGGAAGAAAATATGTATCTGTACCTTTTAATTCCGTAGCCATCCATGCTTCGTAAAGATCTACTGCAAAATATGCCAGAATACGATGATTCAACCAGAATGCAGGTTCCCTCTGATCACGGTCATACTGCCACTGCAATTTCGCATTGTCTACTGTTTGACCTGTCAGCTGATTTTTTAATTCAATCGCAACTACTGGAATACCATTGATTGCAAGCATCATATCAACTGAATTATTATTCTGCTCTGAATAATGCCACTGTCTAATGCACTGGCACACATTCTGCTCATATCTTTTTACAGCACCATCATTAAGAGTAGATTCCGGCTTGAAATAGCAAACTTTAAACTCCAATCCACGATGTTTAAAGCCGTGACGCATGACGAATAACAATCCATCCATTTGAACAGCATCTTCAAAGCATTTATAAAACTTCTTATATGGATCAGAATTACATCGCTTTTCAAAACGTTTCCACATAATCGGTTGAGTTACTTTCACAAATTCAACTAATGTATGAATGTCCAATGCCATACCAGAAGATGAGATATATCCAGCATCTGTCGCTTTTTCATATCCACCAACAGGCGAAATTAAAAAGGCTTCAATATTTGATTCAAATTGTTTTTCATTTTCAGCCATAGATTATACCACCCTTCTTTTTCCTGTTACCATTTCATAAATCAGTGATTTCTTGTATGCTTCAAGATCATTGATAAGAGATTCTTTTTCAGCAATGAGAAAATCAATTTCCGTTGTTCTTTTATCGAGAAAGCCAACAATTTCTTCTTGTTCCTTAGATGAGGGATAAGGAATAACCGCATTTGCAAATTGTCCTTGTGAAATATTTTGCATACTACTACTTGTACCTGTAGAAAGAGAAGAATAATAATTTCTTATGTATGTACTAATCAAACAATAATATACATATTTTACATTCACATTGTCCTTAAAATGTACCTGCCACAATCGGTCTGGCAAAAAAATGTTATTAATATCTTTTTCAATATATGCACACGCACCTACTAACTCCGGCGTATTCATCCTTGATACAATAATTGTGTTTCCACAAACGGGACATTTTACTCTATCATATTCATCCTTATTCACACTTTTATTTTCATTTGGTAAAAAAATCATTTTGCTAACACAACTTGTTTTTAAAACTCCGTATTCCAATTCTTTTGCTGGTTCATTTCCTGCATTCACACTTACACCACTCTCAATATATTTAATCAAGAATTTCAATTTACGATATTCCCATCCAATGGGTATTTTTTTTATTCCCTTGAGAGTTGTTTTCTTATAATCACAACATTTTCTAATTCCTAAAGAAATACCATCAAAAATTACAGATTGCTTCAGTTCCTTATATTCATCAATACTTGCCTTTGCTTCTACAATGATTTCATCAATTTTAGAACAAGTCTTGTCCAAATAATCGGCAATGGCTTTCTGTTCGGTATATAATGGCATATACAAATTATAAGTTTTCAAATCTTCAATACGTAACGATGGTTGCATATATGATGGAATTTTTGCTCTTTCATAATCAAATAATGGAAATAAGGTATAGTATACAAATCGAATTACACATTTTCTAATTTTTCTCATAATTAAACAGTTCTGAGAAAGATTAAATTTTCCACTAAGTACCTTTGGTGTCATAACCTTTGCACCAACCGTAGTAGAAAATAAACATTCATCCAATTCATAGTCGTATGTATCAATCTCACCCATTACTCCTTCATTTTCTGTTTGCCCACTATACACAGGAAAACTTCCTTTATGCAATCCAATATAATCTTTTGTATAAATTTGAGCATTCTTACCCTTTTCAAATTCAAAATAATCTTTCAACCTACATTTAGTCCATTCTATCGGAACGAATTTTTCCCATGCAAGTCCACTATCTTTCATTTCTATTTCAGATCTAATCATTGCCTTAATCATTCATTCCCCCTCCCAAACAAATCATGTAATTTTGCCATCAAACTCTTTTCATGTTCTTCAATACGTGCTGCAATTACGTCTGATGGCTCAATTTGCTTATATTCATAGAATGTTTTGGTAAACGGAATTTCATATCCCACCTTGGTTTTGGATTTATCAATCCAAGCCTGCGGATTATACGGAATAACTTCACGTTCAAAGTAGTCATCAATATCTTCTGCCAGTGGTACATTCTCTGTATCACGCTTTGATTTATCAACTATTGGTTTCTTTTTCTTCATGATAGCATTACCACCTTCATCCAGCTGTGGTGTTTCCACTACAATCTTATTATAGCCAAGGTCAATGGCATCCATAACCTTACTTTTTATAATGATTGCTTTATCGTTTTCATCTACACCATTGTATGTACCATCTGCATAAACGCCATATGCTTTAATAATCAAATCACGGCAATTCTTTGTAATATCTACGTTCTTTGAACCGATATTTTTGCGTCTTGCAGAACAACAAGCAGATGCATCAATCAGTTGTACTTTACCTTGATGTGTTATAGGTTTATTCTTCATCACAATCCAAATATATGTTGCAATACCTGTATTATAAAAAGCATTATTCGGTAGCTGTACAATCACGTCTAACCAATCATTCTCAATTAAATATCTACGAATTTCCGAAGGACCACTTCCTGCATCACCATTAAATAAAGATGAACCATTCTGGATAATTGCCATCTGACCATCATCTTTTAACTTTGCAAGACCATTCAACATGAACAGAAGCTGACCATCCCCTTTTGCTGGCAATCCTGGTGCAAATCTTCCAGCTGTACCTTTTTTAAATTCATCTCTTACTTCCTTTTCCTCACGTTTCCAAGGAATACCAAAAGGCGGATTACTAATAATATAATCAAACTTATATCCACTGAATTTATCATCAGATAAGGTATCACCAAACTGCATATTATTAGGATCACCACCACGGATAAGCATATCAGCTTTTGCAATACCAAACGTAAATGGATTAAACTCCTGACCAAATACAGTAACATCTGCATCTGCATCCATTTGCTTTAATCTTTCTTCCATACAAGTAAGCATCTGAGATGTTCCCATTGTCATATCATAGACAGTCTTAGAAATACCATCTCCTGTAAATGCTGATTCATCACCAGCTACAAGAAGATCACTCATCAAATAAATAATATCACGACTTGTGAAATGTGCTCCGGCTTCTTCATTATAAGATTCGGAAAATCTACGAACAAGATTTTCAAATACATATCCCATGTCAACAGCACTGATTTTCTCAGGTGAAAAATCACCTTTATCTGTGCAGAAATCTGAGATCACTTGATACAGAAGACCTGCTTCTTCCATGTGTTTAATCTGAGAATCAAAATCCATGCGTGCAAGAATATCTTGCACATTATCAGAAAATCCATTTAGATATGCTTTAAAATTATCTACAATATTTTCTGGATCAGCGATCAATGTTTTAAAGGTAAATGGACTTGTATTGTAAAACTGATAACCTGAAGCTTTACGCAAGAAACCATCTTTTACATCCAGTTTTTCTACTTTCTTATATGTATCAAGTACTTTCTGGTGCGTTGGTAATAAGCAATCATGAAATCGCTTAATTACTGTCATAGGTAGAATAACTAGACCATATTCATGTGGTTTATATGCTCCTACAAGGTCATCTGCAACAGACCAAACAAGAGCTGCTGTATCGTTGGAATTTTTACCAACACTTGTAATTAAATCATCACTATTTGCCATCTATTTTATCTCCTTGTATATTATTTTTCTTTTGTTTTTACTATAATGATATCTTTCTAATCTATATTAATCTTTTTCTTATTATATCAAGATTTTTTTCTATACATTTTAGTTCTTCTTTTAATGTTTTATATTGACTATTCATTTTCTCAGTATTCTCAATAATAAGATCGTCCATGGGATTATTTGCAATATATCGTTGTGGACATAAATCATAATCATTCTCTTTTAATTTCTTTTTCTTTACTTTTGTAGACACATTTTTCACATCTTTTTTACTTTGCAATATTTCCATAAGCTCCAAAACTTTCTTATCTGAAATACTATATGCTTTTCTATCTTTAACAAAAAAATCCTTAGCATTTATCATAAACACTTCTTCACTTTTTTTGTTTTTCTTAAAGATTACAAATGCTGCTGCAACCCCTGTATTAGGAATAATTCCTGCTGGTAACTCTACTATACTATCAACATATTTATCCGCCACTAAAAGTTCTCTAATTTGTATTGTCTTCTTCATACTTCTAAAAAGAATTCCCATTGGCACAAGAGCAATAGCAATCCCATCTTCATTTAGTCTTGCAATAGCATGTCTAATGCCTATTGTCTCTGATTCTCCACTATTTGAATATAAAACGTTCTTTTCTTCTATATACATTAAGTATTCCGATTTATATTTTACTTTTAATGGCGTTTCAACTACAATTCTGTCATATTTATCATTTATAGAAATTGGATTCAATATTGAATCTCCACATTTTATTGATCCTATTTTATTTCCACTTAATATAGTAATTATAGCTGCAATTCCAATAATTTGCACGGATAAATCTTGTAAATAAACAATTCCTTTTCCTGCTGCCGCTTCATTAACAGATAATCCAGAACCACAATATCCATCATATACTTTCATTCCATCTTGAATATTAAGAATTGCCTTTTCAAGTTTAGCAAGACTTTCCGATGAATAACTAAAATTTGATATTCTTCTTGTTTGTAATGACATTCTTTCTACAATTTGTTTTGCAATTTCATATAAATCTTTTTGCTCTTTTATTTCCATAAAATTCACTGCTTCAAAAATATGTCTTACACTATCCTCATCTGCCTTATATAAAATTGGATCTATTGTTTCACATAATACTCCATATTCTATATTATAAAATTTTTCTACTTCTGTTAAGTATCCTGCCAAATTTCCAGAGTAAATCAGTTTTCCATATGTCAGTGATAGATATCCTAAGGAAAATTTTTCATCGTAAAAATCTATCTCATCCTTTTTTAATTCCAAATATTTAAACAATAATGCATACAATATTATTTTATACAATTCTGTTGTATCAAAGGCTCCCCTAAGTTTATTTACCAACACCCATAATCTATTGATTTCTTGCTTCTTCATCTTCCATTCCTTTCTTTATACTTTTTAATACTACATTTTCCATCATTTTTGTTTCTGTTTCTATCATATCTGAAAGTATAATTTTTTTCTTCCCGCTCAGAATATATGCTTGTCCAATATCTTCCATATCTTCTTTAGATACTTGTGGAATATCAAGATTTCTTAAATCAGTTACTTTGATCATTGGTCTTATAGATCCCATTACTTTTGATTTAAGAATTTCTCTTACATATCCTGTATTTAGAAAAGCAGACAAATATTTAGCGTCCATTTCATCTTTTTTAACCCTGATAATGGCACAAAATGATGGAACAGCTAATCCTTCATTTTCTTTTGTAACATATGTTGCATCATATGGTGTTGATAACTTAACAACCACATCACCCTCTCTTGTAAATTTTTTCTCATCTATCATTTTACAAATTTGTAGTTCTCCCAAGTCTTCTTTTACAATTATTCCATCAGAAATTGCTTTCGGTGTAAGAACCTTAACTATTCCAATCGTATCATCCTCATTTCTGCTTTCGGCTGAAACTCGTGTCATAATTTGTCCTACAATAATTTTAGCTACTTCTTCTAATTTCATTTATATTACCTCCAGTCTTTTTTTGATATTTCTTTTTGCTTTTTGAAATATTAATGACGTACATTTATTACATCCTTAATATATCATGACATCTTATTTATGTCAACACAAAATATTGAAATATATATTACGTACATGCGTTTTTAAATATAAAAACTCTCTGAATTATATCCTTCCACCTAAGAATACAACCCAGAGAGATTCTAAATCCTTTTCTATTTTTCTTTCTACCCTACTCCTCCGTCTTAATCGAACTAATCACTACATCCCCCAACTGGCACCCCACTTTCCGAACCACAATATCCTCAATCTGACTCCTCTCCACCTTAGACAGATCCTTCTTATTCACCAACACATCCACCTTCCCATTCGTAATCGTAACAATACTATTCAAAAATCCCTTAGCCCCCAACAGATTCTCCGCTGCAGTCTCCATCTCCATCTGCTCTGACAGCATCGCAAGTTTATCCACTGCATCCTGTTTCACACTATCTTTCACCGTCTGATCCTTAATAATCTCTTCTAGTGTATCCTTCGCCTTGCTATGCACCTGCTCCCTCTCAAGTTTCGCTTTTGCCACATAATTACTAACCTGTGCATTTGTAAGCACCGCTTCCCCAACATCAGTCACATCATCGGTTACTGCTGCCGCACTTTCTTTTGCCACATTCTTTGAAACTGTCTTTGTCTTACTATTCTTCGTCCCGGCAGGATCGTATTTCTGGCTATAATTTACATACCCTGCAACAGCGATCACAACCGCTAAGGTCATGATGATCATCTGATTTTTCTGAAATACTTTTTTCATGTTTAGGAATCCTCCATTTTTAAGACTTTCACTTTATAAGATGAAATATGAAATAACACAGAAACTGCTTCAACAATCTGATTCTTTATAATATCATTCCCGCCGCCTTGGGCGACGACGACCACTCCTTCGACGACTGGTTCTACTTCTTTGATCACGTATGGAACTTTCTTTCCGTCTTCTTCGACTAAGACAGTCTGTTCATCTTCTTTGACCGTTTTTTCTTTTTCACTGCTGCTTTGTTCGTAGGGACTGTCTTTATTTACGACAGCTTCTTTGGATGAATTAACGGTGATCATCACTTTTACTTTTCCGACTCCTTCTACATGTTTTAATGCATTGACCAATCGCCTCTCCTGCTTTTTCACATAGAGATCGGTAGAATCTTCTTTTGCTGTGGTTTCAGTGCTTTGTGTGTTCTTCTTTGTCTTCCCGGATGGGATGCTTACGATGATCAGGCTGATGCCAAGAAGTAAGATCAGGCAAAGTTTTGGAATGCCGATATTTTCGATCAGATGTTGTAGTTTTTCCCTCTCTATCATATTTCTTCTACTCACTTATATTTATATTAGATTCCTTCATATTATAGAAGTTTGAAATTGCGGTTTTTAGTTTCTTTGTATGACGAAGCTTGTCTGTTTTGATGTCGATCTTCTCGATGGTTCCTTTTTCATTTACCTTTGAGTCAACGTCTAATACTTTGAGATCGTATTGTGAAAATAACGTTGTGATCTGTTCTTTGATCTGATTTTGTTTTTCCTCTTTTGCACCATCTAAAAATGCAGGGTTATTTTCTCCTTTGACTGCGGTGGAGATTGCCTGTGTCACGATATCTTCGTTAGATAAATAATAGGATATTGGCTGCATCATCAGGGAGATGAGCATAAATCCTGTCATTAACCGAAGATATGGACGGTAGATGCTTTTGTCGCAGAGCTGATCGATCAGTGTTGTTAAAATCAGAAAAAATATGATCATTTTCAGATAATCCATAACCCTTACCCCGCATAATAATTAACGTTGGTTGAGAATGCGATCAATGCCACAGACAGGATAAATAATAGTGCCATCGTAAAGATCATCGAAAGCATTAATTTCCCGCTTTGAATGACTGCATCCATCGCTCCGGTGATCCTTTTGTCGGATATGGGCTGGATCATGATCCCTGCCAGTAGATAGGTAAGAACAACTGCTGTGATTTCTATGACTGGTGGGACGATGATCACGATCAGTACAAGGATTCCAACGGCTCCGATGCTGTTTTTGATCACAACTGCCGAACCGATGACCATGGTCATGGCTGAATTTAAACCACTTCCGATTCCTGGAATGGCACTCATTCCTTTTTGGAGAATTGTATTTTTCATGGAATCAACGGCTGGCAGGATCATCGACTGGATCAGCTGGACTCCTAACAGGACACTTAGGAATCCTTTGAGCAAAAACTTGATCACACCTTCGAGCGTTTTGCATAGTCTTGAAAAATGTTCTTCTTTTGATATATGGTTGATGATCTTTAGGACAAATAAGATCTTGATCATCGGAAGTAATACAACATTTGTAAGGGTTGTCATTGCATAAATCAGCAGAAGATAAAATTCATAAACTGTCGTTGATGTCGTGATCCCGGAAGTTGAGACAACAGCCAGTGAATATGCCATGATCATTCCTTTCATATAATCTGCCATTAAGGTAACGAGCTGCGTCACTGTTTTGTTTAAATAAAAAAAGGAATGTACCATGACACCGCATAGGATCACATAAGTAATATAAAATGCACTATTGGCTGTGCTTTGCTGAAAAAAGGAATCGGACAGATTTTTAAAGATGGCTGCGGTAAATGCGATCAGAAGGATTTCTCTGATCAGGTCTTTTTGGATCAACATACGGTTTAAAAAGACCTCTTTCATTTTGGCTTTGATCGTATGCAGAACACCTTTTACATTTCCGTGGATCAGCTGTTTTACTAATTGTGTATAAGATAGATCGATCTCTTTGTCTTTTAAGGTGTTTTCCACATTGGTAAACATATCTTCGTTTAGTTTTGTTTCTTTGGCTGAAATATCATTTGTTCTTGTAAGGATCAGTAAAAATAGCAAGGTTAGCAGGAATATTCTTTGTTTCATGTACCATTTCCTAATAGTTTCTGGATTGTTCCAAGCAGCGATTCAAAGACTGGAAGTCCAACGATCAGGATCGCTAATTTTCCTGCAAACTCAATCTGCTTTGCAATCGATGCCTGTCCTGCATCTTTGCAGATGTTGGATGCAAACTCGCAGATGAAGGAGATACCGATCAGTTTTAAAAGGATCTGGAAGTAGCTTTGTGGGATTTTTGAATAGGACCGGATCATCTCAAACACAGTTAGTATTTCCTCCATTTGTTTTAGTCCATACATTGCTAGAAGAATGCTTGAGATCACTGCGATCACGACTGCGATCTCTGGACGGATCGTTTTGATCTTCATGGCGATCAGACTTGCAACGATCCCAAAGACTGCGACTTTTATCATCTTAGTATCCGCCTCCAATCTCTAGGATATCGTAAAAAGTGTCTGGACGCTTTCAAACAGATCATAGATATACGGGATCACCCAACCAAGGACAAGGATCAGTCCGGCAAGTGTGATCAAAAATGCCTGTTCGTCTCTTCCGGAATGTTTTAAGACCTGCACAAGGATTGTTACAAGAATTCCAACGGCTGCGATCCGAAAAATGATATTGACACTCATAACCCCTCCTTGTCATAAAAATGTCTGGTAGTTGCTTTATAGTAAGATGATCACGATCAGAACGCTTAGTGATATACCGAGGCTTCGGTACATCTTGCAGTTCTTTACTACTTGATCTTTCATAAGGAAGATCTGGTCATCAAGTTGTTCGATCGTCAGCAGGATCGTTTTCTCCTGCATCTGTTGGTCAAGATATCCGATCGTTTCACCCATGTTTTTTAAGATTTCATAAAACTTTGGTTCATAGATCACTTGTTTTAATTTCTGATCAGCGGTCTGCTGCCATATTTTAGCGAAAGATTCTTCACTGTGTGTCTCTAACTGCTTTGCTACCTTTTTTAGAAATGGCTGATATTCCTTCTCTGTCTTTGTCGATATTTTTAAAACAGCTTCTGGAAGTGGGGTAAATCCATAGCGGATCTCTCCTTGCAGAAGGTATAACATTCGTTTGATCGCAATTCCCTGTTCTAGACGTTTTTGTTCTTTTGCGGCTTTGTGAAATCCAAATCCAATCCCTGCAAAGATCACGATCAATGATCCTAATATCTTGATCAATTTAGGACCACCCCGTTTTCATCTATGATCTGTGCGATATAGCCTGGCTGGTTTCGCTGTTCTAAGATCACGTAGCGCTGAAACATCTTTTTGTTGATGATCTCCCGCATATAGGGATTCTTAGATAACGATTCTTTGTTCTTTCCATGGGCCGTTGCAAGAATGCTGCAGCCACGATAGGCACAGAAAAATAAGGCTTCCACATCTTCTTTGCTTCCAATCTCGTCCACAGCGATCACATCGGGGGCCATGGATCGGATCAGCATATTCATGCCCTGTCCTTTTTCACATGCATCCATGACATCCGTCTGGATCCCGAGATCATTTTGGGCAACGCCTTGGTAGCATGCTCCGATTTCACTTCGTTCATCGACTACTCCGACGGTCTGTCCTTCATCAGAGATTTTTCGGATCATATCCCGAAGCAGAGTTGTTTTTCCACAGCCGGGTGGTGAGATAATCAGCGTTGGAATGAGTTTTCCCATTCTGGTGCAGCGTGAATATAAGATGTCCGCACATCCTTTCACTTCATGTGCGACTCGGATATTTAACCCGGAAATATGTCGGATTGTTTTGACTTTGTCATGATCCATGACAACGGTTCCGCAGATACCAACTCGGTGTCCGCCTCGAATCGTTAAAAATCCTTGTTTTAACTGTTCGATATAAGCATACATCGAATAGCTGCTGATATATTCCATGGCTTGTCTGATCTCTTGTGAGGTTACAATATGTAATTGTTCTTTTCTTGTTGTGATCTTTCCCTGTTCGGATAGATAACAGGTTTTTGCGTTGTATTTTAAAATGACTGGCTTTTGAATACGCAGGCGGATTTCCTGAAGTTCGTCCCAGTTGATGTCTGCCTGCTTTATGATCGTTCTGATATGTAATGGAAGGATTCCTAAGATTTCTTCCTCTTTCATAGATTTAAAAACACCTCCCCATTTTTGTATAATCCAAATATATGTGATGGAAGGTGTTTTTATGAATGTTATTTTATTTTTTCTTCTGATAATATGGTGCGATCTGGTCAAAGGATTGTCTGAGCTGATACTGGAAGTTATTTTGCTTGACGATATTTGTCTTCTGAGTGACAAACTTGTCTAACTTCTGCATATACTCTTCTTCTGTGACACTTCCTTCCGCCACATAAGTAAGACCTTTTTCCCAGCTTGCGGTCAAGGTTGGGTTTAAGAGTGATCCAATGGATGCACTGACAACATTGACGATCATCTCTCCGGTTAAAGTCGGTGTTACGATCTGTGTCTTTTTATTTAATGCAATGTATTTATTGGACACTAATTTCTTTACGATCTCTGCTCTTGTCGCACTCGTTCCGATCCCGCTTCCTTTGATCTGTTCCCTTAAATCTTCATCTTCGATCAGCTGTCCTGCATTTTCCATCGCAAGGATCAGGGAACCTGAGTTGTATCGTTTTGGTGCGGATGTTGTTCCATCTTTGATCGTATAGTCTTTCACTGGAAGAGGCATTCCTTTCTTCAAAGATGAGATCGCATGGATCTGTTCTTCTGTTAACTGGGCTTCTTTCTTCTGTCCGCCCATTCCTGTGACTTTTAAGTATCCTGGGTCTTTTAACATCTTAAAGTTTGCAAAGAATGCTTCGCCTTTGGTCTGTGTCTCTAATTTGATCTTTAAGTACACAGCTGGCGGCATAAAGATGCTTAGGAATCTTCTGGCGATCACATCGTAGACTTTCTGTCCCATCTCTGAGATCCTTGATAAACTGCCTACTGCCTGCCCGGTTGGAATGATCGCATAGTGGTCGGTGATCTTCTTGTCATCCACGTATTTCGACTTGATGATCCCCTGATACTTCTTGCCCTGCATGATCTCATTTGCAAATCCTGATAATGGAGTGTAGTTGTTTAATCCCCCGATATTTTTATAAATCTCTTTGGCGACCGCACTGGATAAGACTCTGGCATCGGTTCTTGGATATGTAACCAGTTTCTTTTCATATAGGTCCTGGACCACTTTTAATGTCTCATCTGGACTTAGCTTGAATCGTTTGGAACATTCATTCTGAAGTTCTGCCAGATTATATAATAACGGCGGATTCTTCTTTTCCTGTCGTTTGGATGAGGATACTACGATCGTCTTATTGTTACTTCCATCTTCTAAATATTTGATGAATTCCTGTGCATCGTTCTTGTCCAGGAATCCGTTATCCTTATATAGTTTCTTGGACTCAAAGTACTTTGATCCTTTCACTGCTTTCCATTCGGCTTCCACTTCAAATCCCTGGCAGTCAAAGTGTCCTAAGATTCTGTAAAACGGTGTTGGCACAAAGGTACGGATCTCTCGTTCTCTCTTGACGATCATTCCGAGAACACAAGTCATCACTCGTCCGACTGCTACCACTAAGCTTCGTTTCTGATTTAAATAGTTACCGAGTGTCCAGCCATATTTGAGTGTCAGGACTCTGGAGAAGTTGATTCCCATCAGATAGTCTTCTTTGGCTCGCAGGTATGCGGCGGCGGCTAGGTTGTCATATTCACTTAAGTCTTTCGCTTCTTTTACCCCGCGGATCACTTCTTCTTTTGTCTGGGAATCAATCCAGACACGTTTTTTCTTCTTGTCTTTGCTGACATTGGCCTGCTGGTCTACCAGACGGTAGATGTATTCTCCCTCTCGTCCGGAGTCAGTGCAGACGTAGATCGTATCAATGTCTTCTCGATTAAGGAGTGAAGATACAATATTAAACTGTTTTTGTACTCCTGGGATCGTTTCATATTTAAATGTATCTGGAATAAATGGAATGGTTTCTAAGTCCCATTTCTTTAGTGCAGGGTCATACTGGTCTGGATAAGACATGGTAACTAAATGTCCGACGCACCATGTGATAACTGCCTTGTCTCCTTCCATGTATCCGTCTCTGTTTTTTGCATTTATATTCAGTGCCGCTGCGAATTCTCTTGCGACACTTGGTTTCTCTGTGATAAATAGTGCTTTCAAAAAATTACCTCTTTCTAAAAGTTTTACGATATATTATAACATAACCATTGAAAACATGATATAATTAAATCTAGTTCTTGTGGAATTCATATTTGTAGAATCATGATTCCACATAAAATTTATACTGAAAGGATGATGAGTATGTTTTTAAATGAAGCAACCAAACTTCGTGCACAAACAATTATCAAGGGACTTGAAAAAAGAAATATGCATGGTGTTTTCTGTGCAACCAAGGAAGACGCCCTAAAACAGGCTCTTAGTTATATCAAAGAGGGTTCTTCTGTTTCTTGGGGTGGTTCTATGAGTGTTTCTGAGATTGGACTGATGGATGCCTTAAAGGAAGGAAACTATCATCTGATCGATCGTTCTGTTGCAAAGAATTTTGATGAGCAGCGTGAGATTTTTTCTAAGGCTGTCTTATCTGATTATTTCCTGATGAGCTCTAATGCGATCACCTTAGATGGAGAACTGATCAATATCGATGGAACTGGTAACCGTGTTGCGTGCTTAAGTTATGGTCCTAAACATGTGATCATGATCGTTGGTATGAACAAAGTTGTCAATGATGTGGAAGATGGTATTAAGAGAGTTCGTAATTTTGCCAGCCCTCCAAACACTCTTCGTCTCGGACTGAAAACTCCTTGTTCTATGACTGGACGTTGTGGTGACTGTTATGGTGATACCTGCATCTGCAGTCAGATCGTTGTGACAAGACGTCAGAGTGCAATGATGAAAGATCGTGTCAAAGTAATCCTTGTTGGTGAATCTCTAGGTTATTAAGGCACTCGCTCTTTCTATCAAATATCACAGAACACAGACATTTTATCAGGCATTTTCACTGGATATTTTATCGCCATTCCAGTGAAAATGCCTTTTCTATTCTTGAATTTTTATAACAATCATAGTAAAATCAAACTATATTATGACACAATTCGACATTTTTTATAACAATATTGATATTATGAGGTTTTTCTATGAATTATGATATTTGCCATTCATCTATCACTTATTTTCCACTGCTTCCGCTTTCTAAAACGGCTTCCTTTGAGCGCAAGGTACTGGATATCCGACAGATGCCTGCTCAGGTTTTGTTTCCTCATTGGGATGATGAATTTGAGTTTATATATGTTCTCTCTGGCATGATGGAATTTCGTGTCCGGCAGAAGGCTTTTCTGGTTTCTTCTGGAGAAGGTTTCTTTTTAAACACTGGGGAGATTCATTCCGCTTGTGCATATCAGTCTTATGACTGCCGCTTTGTTATCTACCGGATCTGCCCTTCTGTTCTTTTTCAGACAGAAGATAATCCTTTATATCAAAAATATATCAAACCTCTGGTCGATCATCCTTCCTTTGGATTTTTAACGTTCGTTCCAAAAGTCCCTTGGCAGAAATATATCCTTGAAATGATCCGCAAAATGAATGATATCTGTGACCGTCCTGTTGATGGTTATGAATTGAAGATCAACCATTTTGTAAACGAGATCTTTTATTATATCTTTCATAATGTGAATCTCTCCAAAGAACTGTCCTTAAAAGAATCCAGAGATTTGGAACGTATGAAAGATGTGATGATATATCTTACTAAAACGATCGACCAAAAGCATACACTCGCTGATATTGCTTCTTACTGCCATCTAAGCAATAGTGAATGCTGCCGACTCTTTCAAAGAAATGTTCATCTAAGTCCTGTGGATTATCTGAATCAGCTTCGTATTCATATGAGCTTGTCTGAGATTATAAAACATGAGAAAAAGATAACAGATATCGCTAAGATGTATGGTTTCTCTGGCAGCAGTTATTTCTCTGAAATGTTTAAAAAGACCCTCGGCATAACGCCAAGAGCCTTTTATAAATCTGTTCTTCAGCAACAAACTCTTTCTTCTAACGCTGATCCCATTCACGGAAGGCGATGAATTTCGTCTTCCAAAGAAGGCTCAATGCTGGTGTTAATGCCCAGATCATCTTTGTCCCTTCTTGCATGATCAGATCGATCTTTAATATCCCCGCATACTGAATTACCAGTAGTAACGTAAAGATCACTAGTAATCCATATGCAACAGAATAAGAATTATGCACTTTCTGCCCGATCTTCTCACTAAAGTAAAAGCGATCCAGTGTCAGAGAAATGATTGAAATCACTGATAAAATGATATTGATCGTATAAAATGTATGCATATCCATATGATTAAACCAAGTTGCCAAAACTCCTAGAAAGATCATAATCTGTGCATACCATAATACTTTTTCCTGTTTTTCATATTGATTTCTCATTGATTGAAACCTCTTTTTCTTTCTTTTAATAATGAATAAATACAGGATCTCCGATCTTCGTCAGGTTATATACAGATCTTGCATCTGATAATGTTAAGTTAACACATCCATGAGATCCATTCGTCTTATAATATGTTGGTGACCAGCTTCCCCAGTCTCCTCTGCTGCTGTAATGATATCCTGTTCCTGTCCACATGATCCTTGTCCAGTATCTTGTTGGAACACTGTAATCCGCACCTGTTAATGTCTTTGTAAGTTTCTTCTCTTTGATGTCATAAACACCGGTTCTTGTGATACGATCTGGTGTTGCTTTTCCAGTGATACAGGTTGTGCTGAATACAAGTTTTCCTTTTTTGTAGACGAAAACTTCCTGTGCTGACAGGTCAACTTCACTGTAGTTTTGTGTATCCCAGTCATTTTGCTTGTTCGTATAATCCATACGATATCCTTTGTGGCTGTAGACTGGTTTTAAGCTTGTAAGTAAAGCCTGTTCATTCTCCTTGGAAGGGTCTTTCTCATAGGCTTTGATCGCAGATTCTTCTGGTGCTTTCTTTAACGCTTTCATTGTCTGTGCGATAACTTTATCATAATCGATACGCCATCCATAGTCTCCACCACTGACTTTGATCTTCTTGCCAGAATGTGTCTTAAATGTTCTTGCGATTCCCTGTGTCTTGTATTTTAAGCAAAAGCTTTCTAACCATTTCTCGACGGCAGGCTGATCTAATTTTACAGTATGTCTCTTTGTGTTTACTTTGATGCAGTCTTTTAACGCATCTGGACCTAATGTTTCTTTGACATTATTGCCCATATCCCACTGAATGAAATGTAATAAATACTCATTGTAGGTTGTCTGCATCTGTTTTAATTCTTCATCATCATGATACAGACCAGGCTTTTTATAGACGTCCGGATTCTTCTTTTCATCTGTCAGATTCAGTGTGTTACTTAAAGACTCTATGGATTTCTCTACTGCGTCATAAAATGCTTTACGGTTTAAGTAATTTCCTTCATCTTCCTTCTGGATTACACCGTATTTCTTATCTGCAGAATATACGATCGTTGCATCCACTGGTTTTGTGATCTTATATGTATCACTGCCTTTGATCAAAACGGATTGTTTTAATTTGGCCTTTAATTTCTGCTCTGATAATGCAACTGCTGTCACTTTGGTTTTTTTGCCACCAAAGATCGTTGAAAATACACTTTGGCTGTGCTGCTTTTTGTAAGCATCCTTTACATGTGATTCTGTCTTAAATGCAAGATCGATCTCCTTACCGGAAATCACTTCCTGTCCGTTATTTCTTCCCTTGATCTTTAACTTGTAAGAATCAATGGATTTCTTTACTTTCTTCACTGATTCTTCGTATGTCATTCCTGACACATCAACCTTGTTAAATGTACTCCCCGGATACCAACGGTTCTGATAATGGGCATGGACACCGATAGCGGCTGCTATTAAAACAACCGCTACGGCACCTCCTATGATTCCCCCTTGTTTCTTTGTAATCCTCATATTGATTTCTGCCTCCAAATACGACTCTGTGATGGATTATTCATAGAGTGGATATTTTTCTGTTAATCCTAATACTAATTCGTTTGCTTCATCAAGTTTCTTGTCTAATAATGTCAGACGAATAGCTTTTGCGATCACTTTCATATCGTCTTCTTTCAGTCCACGAGTTGTAACAGCTGGTGTTCCAAGACGAAGTCCTGATGTTACGAATGGAGATTTTGGATCGTTTGGTACAGTATTCTTATTACATGTGATATGTACAGAATCCAGTACTTTTTCAGCTTCTTTTCCTGTCAGATCATATTTCTTAAGATCTACTAACATTAAGTGGTTGTCTGTTCCTCCAGATACGATATCGAATCCTTCTTCGATCAGTGCATTTGCAAGAGTATCTGCATTCTTCACAACCTGTGTCATATATTCTTTGAATGATGGGTCTAATGCTTCTTTGAATGCTACAGCTTTACCAGCGATCACATGCATTAATGGTCCACCCTGGATTCCTGGGAAGATTGCTTTGTTGAAGTTGTATTTTTCGTTCACTTCATTGCTGCACATGATCATTCCACCACGAGGTCCTCTTAATGTCTTATGTGTTGTAGTTGTTGTTACATGAGCATAAGGGATTGGGCTCTGGTGTAATCCTGCAGCTACTAATCCTGCGATATGAGCCATATCTACCATTAAAACTGCCCCAACTTTGTCAGCGATCTCACGGAAACGTTTGAAGTCGATCGCTCTTGCGTATGCACTTGCACCAGCAATGATCATCTTTGGTTTGCATTCTAATGCGATTCTTTCTACTTCATCATAATCGATGAATCCTTCATCATTAACTCCGTATGGTACGCAGTGATAGTTCTTACCAGACATGTTGACTGGGCTTCCGTGTGTTAAATGTCCACCGTGGTCTAAGCTCATTCCCATGTATGTATCTCCGACATTCAATACTGCGAAGAATACTGCCATGTTTGCCTGTGCTCCAGAGTGTGGCTGTACATTTACATATTCGCATCCAAATAATTCTTTGGCACGTTCTCTTGCAAGATCTTCTACCACATCTACATACTGGCATCCACCATAGTAACGTTTTCCTGGATATCCCTCTGCATATTTATTTGTTAAATGACTTCCCATTGCAGCCATAACAGCTTTGGAAACAAGGTTCTCTGATGCGATCAACTCAAGATTTGTTCTCTGTCTTGTTAATTCGTTTTCCATTGCTTCTGCTAATTCTGGATCGTAGTTCTTTACTTCGCTAAAATCAAACATTGTTTTCTCCTTTATATATTTATGTAAAATAATATTGTGTCTCGTATGTTGTGTCTTATTCTTATGATCATTCGATTGCCTGATCTATCTGATTATTCCTGGAACTGTTCTTTTAATGCTTCTACTGCACGTTCTACACGACTCTCTTTGATCAGAACAGTGATCTTGATCTCTGATGTGTAGATTAAGTGAATGTTGATTCCACGATTATACAGTGCTTCAAACATCTTAGAAGCTGCTCCGCTGTTAGACATCATTCCAGCTCCGACGATAGATACAATTCCGACTTCTTTATCACTGATAATATCTTCGTAATCTGCTTCATCAAATGCTTTCTTTAATGTTTCAACGGCATGATCTGCTTCATCCTGTGCTACAACGAAAGAAATATCTTTATTCTCTCCACGTCCGATGGACTGAAGGATCAGTTCCACGTTGATTTTTTCTTCTGCAATGGCACCAAAAACTTTTGCTGCGATTCCTGGCTGGTTTTTGATTCCTTTGATTGCGATCAGTGCAACTTCAGAGTTAGACTGAACACCGCTAAATAACATTTTCTCCATCTGATTATTCCTCCTCTGGTGTTGAAAGTTCAATTCCAAGTTCTTCTAGCTGTAATGTATCAACCGGTCCTGGAGCCTGTGTCATCAGGCAGGAAGCATCTTTTACTTTCGGGAAGGCGATGACATCACGAATGCTGTCTTCTCCTGTTAACCACATAACAAGACGGTCAAGACCATAAGCTAAACCAGCATGTGGTGGTACTCCAAATTTGAATGCATCTAATAAGAATCCAAAACGGTTGTAAGCATCTTCTTTTGTAAATCCAAGAGCTTCAAACATCTTCTCCTGAATATCATCCTGATGGATACGGATTGATCCACCACCAAGTTCTGTACCATTTAATACGATATCGTATGCTTTCGCACGGACATCTCCTGGTCTTTCATCAATGAATTCAAGATCCTCTTCAAATGGCATTGTAAATGGGTGATGCATTGCTGTGTAACGATTCTGTTCATCGCTCCACTCAAGTAATGGGAATTCTGTAACCCATAAGAACTTATACTGGGATTTGTCGATCATATCGTACTGTTTCGCAATGTGAAGTCTTAAGTTACCAAGTACATCAAAGACAACTTTGTCTTTGTCTGCGGCAAATAGTAATAAGTCTCCTGCCTGTCCATCCATTGCTTTGATCAGTGCATCCATCTCTTCTTCTTTCATAAATTTAGCGAAAGATGATTTCACTGTTCCATCGCTCTTTAACTGAATATATGCAAGACCTTTCGCTCCGAAGTCTTTGGCGTAGTCAACGAATCCATCGATCTTCTTACGTCCAAGATCTCCTAAACCTTTAGCGTTTAATCCTCTTACAGATCCACCATTCTCTAATGCTCCTTTAAATACCATAAAGTCGCATCCGGCAACTGTATCGGATACATTCGTAAGTTCCATTCCAAAACGCATATCTGGTTTATCAGATCCGAAACGGTCCATTGCTTCTTTATAAGTCATGCGAAGCATAGGAAGCTGTACATCAATATCTAATACTTCTTTGAAGATCTTCTTTAACAGACGTTCATTTACATCGATCACATCATCGACATCAACAAATGAAAGTTCCATATCGATCTGTGTAAACTCTGGCTGGCGGTCTGCACGTAGATCTTCGTCACGGAAACATTTTGCGATCTGATAGTAACGGTCGAATCCAGAGCACATTAAAAGCTGTTTAAACAGCTGTGGTGACTGTGGAAGTCCGTAAAATTCTCCTGGATGTACACGGCTTGGTACAAGATAATCTCTTGCTCCTTCTGGTGTACTCTTTCCTAAAACTGGTGTCTCGATCTCTAAGAATCCTTCATCCCCTAAGAAGTTACGTACCATTCTTGTTACATTATTACGAATGCGTAAGTTTCTCTGAAGATTTGGTCTTCGAAGATCAAGATAACGGTATTTTAAACGAAGTTCATCTTTGACTGTCTGATTCTCGTCAATTGGAAATGGAGGAGTTTCTGATTCTGATAAGATACGTAATGTATGTACCTTGATCTCGATATCTCCTGTCTTTAAGTTCTCGTTGATTGCTGCACTTCTCTTCTCTACAGTACCTACTGCTGCAACGACATACTCACTTCTTAAAGAGTTTGCCTTATTATAGTCTTCCTCAGATAATACTTCCTGATCAAAAACTAACTGTAAGATTCCTGAGCGGTCTCTTAAGTCTACAAATATAAGACTTCCTAAATTTCTTCGTTTCTGTACCCATCCCATGACAGTGACTTCTGTTCCGATAAGTTTGTTGCTTACCTCTGTACATCGGTGGGATCTGGCTAAACCTGACATTGATTCTGCCATGATATTTCCTCCTTCATCCTTTTCACTTTGTACGAAAGGCAGAGCCCGTATCTTCGGTTCTGCCTTATATATTCTTTTATGAATCTTTTCTTACAAGGATCTGTTCGATCTCTGCAGCGTAAAGTACGTGATAATCCTTCTCTGGATACCACTGTTCATCTAAAGATTTATCAACAAATCCTTCTGGATCCATTGGCTGAGAATATAACTTCTTACAGATCAGTACGATCTTTGCTTCCTCAAAAAATGGAATTCCATTCGCATCTGTTGGTGTCAGACGTGTCTTCGCGATCTTGTCTTCATCTCTTCCAGATACACTTCCAAGATAGCTTAAATCCTTCTTAAAAGTATCATCATAAAAAGATAATGTAAATGATTCTGACTGGTCAATGAATTCTTTTGTATATCTTTGTGGTCTTAAGACTGTCACAGCAACATTCTTACCCCACATAACACCTAAACCACCCCATGAGGCAGTCATTGTGTTAACTTTTCCTTCCTGATTCTTTGCAGTAACAAGCATCCATTCCTTACCAATCAGGCGAAATACGCTTTGGTCGAAATCTTCTGGTGCCACGATCGCATATTCACTCATGCATGTTACCTCCTTTCTTGTAATTATTACTCATTATATATGATTTTGTCAAAAATGTCACGAACTAGTATAAGAAAGCATGATTTTATTTTAAACAATCTGCGATCTTATCAAGCGAAATGGTCGTAACTTCTCTTGTTTCCATATTTTTGACATTTCCTTCATTCTTCGCTAATTCGTCATCACCAATGATGATCGTATTCTTGGCATTCAGCTTATTTGCATATTTCATCTGTGCTTTTACGCTTCTTCCAAGATAATCTGTTTCTACGACAAATCCCTGATCACGAAGATCTACAACGATCTGGTAAGCTTTTGCTTTTGCTTCCTGTCCAAGAATTCCTACATAAAGGTCAATATCTCTTGTGCATGGAAGATCTACTTTCTCTTCTTCTAAGAAATAAAGGATTCTCTCTACACCCATACCAAATCCAACAGATGGCATAGAAACTTTTCCATCGATCTCATGAACAAGATTGTCGTAACGTCCACCACCACATAAAGTAAATCCATCTTCATTTACAAATTCGAATACGGTCTTTGTATAGTAGTCTAATCCACGAACGATTTCTGTATCAACTTCATATGGAATATTTAATGCATCTAACAAACTCTTTAATTCTTCAAAATGTGCTTTACATTCATCATCTAAATAGTCGATCGTTCTTGGTGCATCTTTGACGATCTCTTTGCATTCTGGAACTTTACAATCAATGACACGTAATGGATTCTTTTCCATACGTTCTCTGCATGTAGGACATAAATGTTCTTCATGTTCTTTTAAATATGCTAATAATGCTTTGTTGTATTCTTTTCTACAATTTTCACATCCAATGCTGTTGATGTGTAATTTTGCATCTTTTAACCCAATTTTCTTAATAAAAGTGGATACTAATGTGATCAGCTCTACTTCTGCTAATGGACTTTCCGCTCCGACAAATTCAACTCCGAACTGGTGGTGCTGTCTTAATCTTCCACTCTGTGGTTTTTCATAGCGGAATGCTGGTGTGATATAGAACATCTTGATCGGCTGTGGCTCATTTGCCAGACCATGCTGTAAATATGCACGGATCGCTCCTGCTGTTCCTTCTGGTTTTAATGAAATGCTTCTGTGTCCTTTATCTTCAAATGTATACATCTCTTTCTGGACAACGTCTGTTGTTTCTCCAACACCTCTCTGAAAAAGCTCTGTATGCTCAAATACTGGTGTGATGATCTCGTGAATATTATAGGATGCGCATAAATCTTTGAAAATATTCTCTAAATATGTGCGCTGGTCCATATCTTTTCCAAACCAGTCTTTTGTTCCTCTTGGTGCCTGTGTAATCATTCTTGTTCCTCCTCAAATAATTCATCCAGATTGCCTTTTTCCATCACAGTTTCCATAACTCCGTCTGAAAATGCGACTCTCTGGAATGCTAAAAATACTTTCATATCAAAATTCTTTACTTCATCGATCATGATATCAAGTGCAGTCTCAACATCAAATCCCTCTCTATAATCCCTGTTTGAGATCAATGCTCCGAAAATATCACATACATGCATGATCCTTCCAACCAATGGAATCTGTTTTCCTACCAGATTATGTGGATAACCGGTACCATCATAATGTTCATGATGATATAGAACTGCGTCTAAAACCGTCTGGTTATAATCGTAATCTGCAAGGATCGCATATCCAATGGATGGATGCATTCTCATATATCTTGTTTCGTCAACAGCCAAAATCTCATCTTCCACTTTCTCATTCATATAGAAATTAAGTCTTACTTTCCCAAGATCATGTAACATTCCTGCAACCGCAAGATCATAACACACTTCTTCTTGTAATCCTAATTCCTTGCCAACAAGATAAGCCAAATTACTGACAATGATACCATGACTGATCGTTTCTTTTATATCCGCATGGATCGGTGTCTCAATATCTGTTCGTCCATAACTGATTGCCATAATCAAACTCCTGTTTATATCATCTTTAATTCTTTTCTATGAATGATCTCATCAATTCGTGTAATGTATTGCTTTATATCTTTAAGATTTTCGATGCGGTCCACCTGATGGTCTTCCTGATGGACAATCTTTGAAGATGTACCAGCACCAACTGCTATAATATCATGTAATTCCTCCATAATCAAAATATTATAGAGACATTCTTTTCCTTTTTTTGAAAAACCGACATTCTCAAGGTTCCCTGGAATGTTTTTCTGCCGGTATAAATAATATGGTTCCATATTCATATCTCTTGCACATGAAGCGGCATAAGATACCATCTCTTCACTCGCTCCAAAGTGATATGTATCTTTCATTCGATTCAATCTCGATGAACGCTTGACTGCAAGTGCATGAACCGTTAAACTCTCTGGATTAAGTTTTTTGATCTCATCTAAAGTATAGGAAAGTTCTTCCATGCCTTCTTCTGGAAGCCCACAGATCATATCCATATTAATGTTATCGATCCCAGCCTGTCTCGCAAGATTAAATTTCTCTTTGATATCTTGTGCGAAATGATTTCTTCCAATAAGTTTTAATGTCTTATCGTTCATTGACTGTGGATTGATACTGATCCTTGTCACACCATATTTCTTTAGAATCTTTAATTTCTCGAAATTCAAGCTGTCTGGCCGTCCTGCTTCCACAGTGATCTCCTGGATCTTTGAAAATGGGAATCTCTTATTAACCTCATATAACAGATATTCCAGATCTTCTTCTTTTAAAGATGTTGGTGTTCCACCGCCAATATACATCGTCTGAAGTTCTTTGTGCGCATAAGTCTTCGCCACAAAATCCAGTTCTTTCAATAAAGCTTCAAGATAGTCTTGTACAATATTCTCAAATTGATCGATCGAATACGATGTAAAAGAACAGTACAAACATGTGCTTGGGCAAAATGGGATTCCTATATATAGACTGTATCCTTCTTTGTATGGAAATGCCTTTAGCAGTTCTTTCTCTTTCTGAACAGTTTCTGTACATAATCTTGCTTTTTCTTCGGATGCCAGATAATCCTTTTGAAATCTGTGAATGATCTCTTCACTGCTCTCACCCTTTTCATATCCATCAAAAGCAATCTTTGTCGGACGGATCCCAGTCAACGTTCCCCATGGAAGCTGTTTGTCTAATGCTTTGGAAAACAACTGATAGATTCCTTGTTTCATCCGGTTTTTAAAAATCTTCTTATTTTCATAATCACCAAATAACTGGATCTCATCTTCTAACTCGCCCTTTTTATATAGATTCATGACGATTTCCTGATCTTTATAATCTACGTCCAGTATAAAATCATAGATAGAATCAACGTGATCCGTCAATTCTATCTTCTCTCCAAGCATAAATGCCAATATTAAACTTCGAATGTCATATTCATAAATGGTCTTGTTCTGAATTAATCCAATCATAATCTATTGCAGAAACGGATTGCATCTGCTTTCCTCCTCGATCGTCGTTGGTGGTGTATGACCGGATAGTACCTTTGTCCATGGTGGGAGTACGAATAATTTCTCTCTGATCGCTGTCAGAAGATCATTCAAATTGCCTGTCGGAAAGTCTGTTCTTCCAATGCTCATCTGGAACAGTGTATCTCCAGAGATCAGCCATCCATAATCTGCAAAATAATAACATACTCCACCTTTTGTATGTCCTGGAACATGGATACATTTTACCTTTGTTCCTAATACATCTATGATTTCTCCATCTTTCACCAGATGATTCGCTTTTAATGAGAGATTCATTCCCATCATCGCTCCGAGATTGAGCTGTGGATCTGCCAGAACATCTGCTTCATCTTCATAAAGATAGATATCAAGATCTGGTTTTTGTTCCATCAGATATGGAAGGGCCATTACATGATCAAAATGCCCATGTGTCAGACATACGCCTGCCAGTTTCATTCCATCTTCTTCTAATGTATTCATAATACGTTCTCCCTGATCTCCCGGATCAAAGACGAATGCCTGATTTGTTTTTGTATTCTCAACAATATAGCAGTTTGTCTGCATCTGCCCAAGACAGATCGTTACCATCTTAAGAGGTCTGTCAAGTCTTAATGTTGTTTCGCTCATATTTTCACCTATCCTGCTGTTCTTTCTATGTCGATCACGCCTTCTACATTCCTGATCTTCGCAATAATACGGTTCAACTGCTCTACGCCTGTAATATCAAAGGACATACTAAGCGTTGCTCTTCCTTTCTTATTGTTTGATACGTTGATCGTTATGATGTCAATATCTAATTCTAAGAAGATCTTTGATACTTCTGCTAACAATCCCTTTCGATTATTGGCATAAATATTGATCTCTGTCGTGTAAGTCTGTGTTGTATCTGCTTCACTTACCTGCCATTCAGCTTCAATAAGTCTTGCCCTGTCAGATTCTGGCATATTCAGAAGATTCACACAATCTGTTCTGTGAATCGAGATTCCTCGTCCTCTTGTAATAAATCCAACGATCTCATCTCCTGGTACTGGATTACAACACTTTGAAAAACGAACAGCAACATCATTCGCTCCACGTACAACAATTCCTCCTTTGGATTTCTCTTCCTTTTTCTTCTCTGGATTCGCTGCTGCCGCCTGTGCTGCTTCTGTTGTTTTCTGCAAGATTTGTTCATCCGTGATCTTTTGTTTCTGGATCTTACGGTCTTCTTCCTGCATCTTATTGATAACCTGGCCTTCTTTTAAACCACCATGTCCAACAGCTGCACATACAGAATCCCAGTCTTTAAATCCGTATTTTAGTTCAACCTTCTTAATGTATTCAGGTTTCATGAGTTCTGGGAGCCTGATGCTCTTGCTCTTACAGTATTTTTCTAACAGTTCCTTACCTCTGACGATATTCTCTTCCTTGAATTGTCGTTTAAACCACTGATTGATCTTACTTCTTGCCTGTGCTGATTTTACGATTCCTAACCAGTCTCTGCTAGGTCCTTTTGAATTCTGTGATGTAATGATCTCTACACGATCACCATTCTGCAAATGATAATCAAATGGTACCTGTCTTCCATTGACCCTGGCTCCAACCATCTTATTACCGACTGCACTATGGATTGAATATGCGAAATCGATCGGTGTCGAACCATTCGCAAGGTTTTTGACATCTCCATTCGGTGTAAAACAATATACCTGTTCTGCAAAGAGATCCAAGTTCGTCTTCAGCAAACTTAAAAACTCTTTGTTATCATCCATATCACGCTGCCATTCCAGCACTTCTCTTAACCAGCTTAACTTCTCTTCCTCTTTGTTAAGTCCCTTGGTATTATTATTTTCTTTATATTTCCAATGGGCTGCGATACCATATTCAGCAACACGATGCATCTCAAATGTACGGATCTGAATCTCAAATGGATGTCCTTCTGGTCCGATCAATGTTGTGTGAAGTGACTGATACATATTCGGTTTTGGCATCGCGATATAATCCTTGAATCTTCCTGGGATTGGTTTATACATCTCATGAATGATCCCAAGTGCCGCATAACAGTCCTTAACCGTATCAACCTTGATCCGGACTGCAAATAAATCATAAATCTGATCGATCGTCTTATGCTGATTGACCATCTTCTTATATATACTGAACATGTGTTTCACACGGCCATCAATCTCTGCCTTAATTCCAGCGTGGTCAATATGTCCTTTCACTTCGTCAACGATTTCCTGAATGAATGCTTCTCTTTCTTCCTTTGCAGAATCAAGAGAGCGTTCTAAATCTTCATAAACATCTGGTTTTAAATATCGAAGTGCCAGATCATCTAATTCAACTTTGATCTTGGAAATACCAAGACGATGTGCGATCGGTGCATAAATATCCATCGTCTCTCTGGATTTCTCTTTTTGCTTCTCTGGACGCATAAACTGCATGGTACGCATATTATGCAAACGGTCAGCAAGTTTGATCAGGATCACTCGGATATCTTTTGCCATTGCAAGAAACATCTTTCGTAAGTTCTCCGCCTGAACTTCGATCTTGTCTTTGGAATAGCTTAATTGTCCTAACTTTGTTACGCCATCAACTAACTGGGCAACTTCTTCCCCAAAATCTCTTACAATATCTTCATGGGTTGTTTCCGTGTCTTCTACTACATCATGAAGCAGTCCTGCCATAATCGTTTCTTTATCAAGTTCTAATTCTGCCAATATGATCGCAACACAAATAGGATGAATGATATATGGCTCTCCAGACTTTCGTTTCTGTTTCTCGTGTGCCTTATATGCTACTTTATAGGCACGTTCTACAGCCTCAATATCTTCTTCATCATAAATGCTTTGCATGGTTGTGATCAGCTGTCGTTTCAGTTCCTCAGGCGGTGTGAAACTATCTGGACTGCTGATATCCTTCTTTACACGATTAATGTTTGTTCTGCTTTCTTGTTTCATGCACGGATACCTCTTGTTTCTTTTGATTATTTTTTAAGCTTTGATTCGCAGTAAATACAGCGATATACTTGGTGTTCTCTGTCTGTCAATTTAAACACATGATCGATTTCTTGTTCTACAGATGTAATACATCTTGGATTCTTGCATTTTGCAATATTCACGATCTTCTCTGGAAGTTCTACTTTGTGTTTGGACTTTACACTGCCATTTTCAATGACACATACCGTAACTTCTGGATCTATATAACCTAAAACATCAAAGTTCACTTCAAATGCATCTGAAATCTTAATGATATCTTTCTTGCCCATTTTGCTGCTTTTTACATTCTTAATGATCGCAACACTGCAATCTAACTGATCTAATCCAAGACTATTATAAATCTGCATTCCGCGTCCTGCACGGATATGATCTAATACGATTCCATTTTTAATGCTATCAATGTTCATCTGCACTTACCCCCAGTAATTCCATGATCAATGCCATTCTTACATGTTTTCCATTCAATACCTGTTTAAAATAGCAGGCTCTTGGATCGTTATCAACTTTTACAGAAATCTCATTCACACGAGGTAATGGATGTAAAATAGAAAGATCCTTCTTGGCGATCTTTAATTTATCCATATCTAAGATATAGCTATCCTTCAATCTTACATAATCAGCTTCATTAAAGAAACGTTCTCTCTGTACTCGTGTCATATAAAGAATGTCAAGCTGTGGCATCACATCTTCCATCTTATCAACTTCTGTAAATGTGATTCCTTTCTTCTCAAAAACATCTTTCTTCAGATACTCTGGAATCTGGAGTTCTTCTGGAGAAATTAAAATATAATTGATTCCTTCATATCTTGATAATGCTTTGATCAGAGAATGCACTGTTCGTCCAAATTTTAAATCTCCACAAAATCCAATCGTGAAATTACTTAAACGTCCCTTTTCCCTTCGAATTGTTAAAAGGTCTGTCAATGTCTGTGTTGGATGATTATGACCACCGTCTCCTGCATTGATCACAGGGATATTTACATACTGTGACGCTACATATGGTGCTCCTTCCTTTGGATGACGCATCGCAATGATATCTGCATAACATTCAATGACTCTTGCTGTATCTGCAACACTTTCTCCTTTAGATGCAGACGATGAATCAGCAGAAGAAAATCCAAGAACACTTCCCCCTAATTCAAGCATTGCTGCTTCAAAGCTTAATCTTGTTCTTGTACTTGGTTCAAAGAACAGCGTTGCTAATTTCTTGTGTTTGCACACTTCCTGATACTTCTCAGGATTCTTTGCGATGTCATCAGCGCGGTCTAATAATCTATCAATATCTTCCACGCTTAAATCCATCGGATCAATCAAATGTCTCATTACATATTCCTCCTAATGGTTTGTCCTACCTTCAATTCTACATTTTTAGGCACCTAGTGTCAATTCTTTACTTCTGATTTTAGACGAAGAACGCCCTTGTCTACCATAAAGACTGGTCGATACGATAATTTTGACTTTCTAAGTCCCTCTTCTCCAGCATCGTCTTCTCTGTTCACATATTTGAAATCTTCCATCTCATGGATCACAAACTGTTGATTGATCATCGGATAAGCTCCTTGGATATCTGCAAAAGCTTTTTCAATATGAACGATAAATGTATCTTCATTTGATGCACGTTCACCGATTGAAAATCCTACGACCTTTCCTTCCGCACGCAGAACACCTCCGACAAGTCCTAATTCTTTATAATTGATCACACAATTTTTAGAAACGCAGATCTCGTCATGTTTCTCTATATCTTCTGGATCACAGTTTTGCATCTTCCATTCCATCAGCATTGCCAGTACTTCTAGCTGGTTTTCATCGGAAAGTGGTTCATAGGACCATTCATGATTTTCTTTAAAACGATTGATGTGATTTCTCTTTCCATGAAGTTTCTTTCCTGATAATGTTGCGAGTTTTTCTCTGTCATAAATATATTCTGAGATATCTCTGTCATATTCAATCTCATAGATATCCCCAAACATCTCACGAAACTCTTCTTCCATCTCATGAGTTACACCATGTAATACAAACGGAATCTGTTTTTCTTTGCAATCATCCATGAAATATTGCAACACTTTCTTTTTATCTCCTTTTCCAAGTGGATAACAAAAAGAACCTCCCTCCTCATCAGTATGAGATACAAATAATCCATCTATGATCGCATACTTTACTTGATAAAAAGGACTCCATAAAATAATATTCGCTGTTGCATAATCACAACTTCTTGTATCATCTGCTAAGATACATCGGTCAATTTCTTCCTTATCTTCAATCGTTGGTGTTTTAAACTCCATCTTTGTCAACTCCATTCTAGTGTTTTCTTGTAATATTTTTATTTGTGATATGGCTGATGATTCAAAATCCGATATGCACGATAAATCTGTTCTAATATGATCGTGCCTGTCAGCGAACCACTTTGTGTAAATGACGATACATGAAATGGCTTTGCTTCCTCTGATCCTAAATCTCCAATATAAAAATGAAACTTTGAAATTCCCTGTACAGAACTTTCATTAATCAGCTGTGCAAGCCCCGGACTTGTCATACTGTCTCTTCCAGGCAGGATATGATAATGTTCTCCCGGTTCTTTTAATATTTTCTCTACTTGTTTTGCATTCTTCTTATATACTACAGAAACTTTCGCGTATGCACCAAGACGTTTTAGATACTCACCCATTGCTTCCTGATACATCTTAGGATCCTGTGATTTCTTCTGCAGAATATAAATTTCAAATTTCATCATATCTTTTAATTTCCTTCAAAAAATTGTTTTAATTTTTTATCTTGTTTTAAAGCCAGCTCATATCTTTTGTTGATCTGTTTTGTAAGTTTTTTAATTTCTTTGCTATTCTGGCTTTCTTTTTTTGCATCTGTGATCTCATCCGTATCATGTTTTTGATTATTATAGATACAGAATGTATTCCCTTTCTTCATCACATAATACGATGTCATCCCCGGTGCAAGTGTTTTAATCTTGCGGATCTTCATCTCATATGTTACATAAACGATATAGGATTCATCGTCTGCTCCTTGTTTGATCAGATATGTAAGATTCTTATATGTCTTCACATACTGATGGATTGCCTTTTGATCCTCAGTTAATTCATTCGTATCTTCTACCATATTCTTAAGATTTTCCAGATCATTTTTCTGAACTCTCTCATAATATGTTTTCATAAAATCCTCAACTGCTTTTTTCTCAGTCTCTGAATCTTTCTTCTTTGTTTCCGCTGCATCATTTGTTTCTCTGATCACGCCTTGTGAGGTATTCTTTTGTGTTGTTTGTTGAAAAATCTTTTCATTTGTAAGTCGTTCTTGTTTCATCTGGTCCAATTTCGCATATGCCAAAAAAGCTGCAATAAAAAATAAGATCCAGCTTGTAATGATAACAACAACTGTAGATTTTCTAAGCTTCACGCACATCCCTCCAATCCACCTACAGCAAATTTACAGTATATTATACCTTACCTTGCGAAGCAAGTCCAGTCCGAAGGACTATGCATTCACGAATGCCCTGCGGGTATACCTTATCGAGCGAAGCGAGTCCAGTCCGACCCCAAAATATCTCTTGCTATTTTTTTGAATATGTTGTAATATAATATAGCTTATGTACCAGTAACTCAGTGGATAGAGTGGCAGCCTCCGAAGCTGTTGGCCGCGGGTTCGACTCCCGCCTGGTGCATACTTTATCTAGATAAAATCAACGAATACAATTTAATATCGTCTTATAAGAGACTATAGATTTTACTGTTTCTGATTACTAAACAGCAGGTCTATTGTCTCTTTTTTGTTATTAAGGAGGAATCATTTTATGGATCAGACGTATATGAAAGAAAAACCAATTTTACCATTATTACTATCAATGGCTCTGCCAATGGTAATCTCAATGTTTGTAAACTCATTGTATAATATCATTGACAGTATTTTCGTTGCCAAGATCAGCGAAGATGCAATGACCGCATTATCTCTTGTATATCCAGTACAAAATCTAATCAACTCAATTGCAGTTGGATTCGGTGTTGGAATTAATGCAGTCATTGCCATGTTTCTTGGTGCAGGAAAAACAAAGGAAGCCGATAAAACTGCAACTCAGGGATTATTTTTAAATGTCATTCATGGAATTCTGCTTACAATCGTTGGATTAATGATCATGCCATCATTTCTTGCAATGTTTACGAATGATCAAACTGTTATTGGGATGGGATTACAATATTCAACAATTGTATTAATGTTTTCAACGATCATTATGGCAAGTATTTCTTTTGAAAAGATTTTTCAGGCAGTTGGAAATATGGTAATCACTATGCTCTCTTTAATGACTGGCTGTATTGTAAATATCATATTAGACCCGCTTTTGATCTTTGGAATTGGATTCTTTCCGAAACTTGGAATTCAGGGTGCAGCACTTGCAACAGGTATCGGACAAAGCAGTACATTGATCCTTTATCTGATTGTATATGTATTACGCCCAATTCATGTAAAAATCAGAAAAGATTACTTAAAGCTAGAAGCTGTTTATGTTAAGCGTTTATATGCGATCGGAATTCCAGCAACTTTAAATATGGCACTACCATCTTTCTTAGTATCTGCTTTAAATGCGATCTTAGCATCATTTTCGCAAACATATGTTGTTGTGCTTGGTGTTTATTACAAATTACAAACATTCTTATATCTAACAGCAAATGGAATGATCCAGGGAATGCGTCCGATCATGAGTTATAATTATGGAGCAAAGGAATCAGCTCGTGTTCGTAAGATTTATCTTATGACGTTTGAGATTGTTGTTGGAATCATGGCTGTTGGAACGGTTATTTGTTTTGTGATGCCACAGACACTGATGAGTATGTTTACAAGTAATCCTGAAACATTGACAGAAGGTGCGATCGCACTCCATATTATCTGTGCAGGATTTATAGCTTCTTCCGTTTCTGTTGTTTCTGCAGGTGCGTTTGAAGCGTTAGGAAAAGGTATCCAGTCTTTTTTGATTTCATTTTTACGTTATGTTGTAGTGATCATTCCTGCTGCATTTGTATTAAGCAAAACAGTTGGAGTGCATGGTGTATGGCATGCTTTCTGGATTGCTGAAATCATTACAGCTGTAATAGCTTTTATTCTTTATTACCAGTTGATCGGAAAATCAGGAAAAAATTAACTAAATTTTGACAGATTGTAAAGAAACGCTTACAATAAACAAAAAGAAAAAAGGAGAGTAAAGTTTATGGGACATATATCAACCGTTGAAGTTCGTTATGCAGAAACAGATCAGATGGGAATTGCTCATCACAGCAACTATGCCGTCTGGTTTGAAGTTGCCAGAACTGATTTTATCAAGGCTGCTGGCATTTCTTATACAGATGTAGAAAAAGAAGGAATCATCACTCCATTAACGAGTCTTGAATGTAAATACAAAAAAGCAGCTTTCTATGAAGACCAGTTACAGATTCATGCAAGTCTTACAAAGCTGTCTCCAGTTCGTCTGGAATTCTCTTATAAGGTTACAAGAGGTGGGGACCTGATCGCTACTGGAAAAACAACACATGGTATGGTGACAAAAGATTTAAAACCGATCAACGTAAAAAAAGAACATCCGGAAATTTACCGAATGTTCGAAAATGCTTTGAATTAAAGATAACTTAACTGCTCAATTAGAATTAACCGCATTAGTTGATGTGGAAATGTCATTCTACTGAAACTTAATTTTAATTTTCCTTTGGATACAACCTTTGGTGATAATCCGAGGGAACCACCAATAATAAATGTGATATTGTTTATGGACTCCTTGTTCCACTGATCCCATTTCTTCTGGAATTGTTCGGTGGAGTAAGGAGTTCCTTCTATACAGAGAGGAATTACGAAAGATCCTTCTGGAATCTTATCAAGAATTCTTTGACCTTCAATTTCTTTAATCTTTGATTCCTCTTTGTCACTGGCATTATCTGGTGTTTTCTCATCAGGGAGTTCTATGATCTCAAAATTATATTTTTTACGGATGATCTTTGTGTAATGATCGATCAGTTCTCTTAAATATGTTTCTTTGATTTTTCCGACACAGATCATTTGGATTTTCATGTGTTTCGATACCTTTCTTTATAACTTAATCAGCAATTCCCAATAGCCTTTGTGACTGCTGCCAATTCGTCTAATTGCCTCTTGTTTTTTCATCTTATTTAAATAATATTTTACTCTATCCACTGTCCATCCTAATTCCATTGCTATTTCTTTCTGACTTAATGCTGGATTATTTTGAATCACTTGTAAAATTTCGTGATCATTTTTGGTTAATTTTATCGTAGTTTGGGTAGTAATTTGGGTAGTAGTTTGGGTAGTAGTTTGGGTAGTAGTTTGGGTAGTAGTTTGGGTAGTTTTTGATTTTTCTTCTCTTCGATACATATTCACTCTAAAATCACCATCAAAATCAATTAATTCTGGTTTTTTTAGACCATATTCTTTACATTCCCTAAGAATTCTTGGTATTCCGGTTCCCCATTTTTCGATAATTTTCATATACGCAAATGCATTGGCTATCGCTGGATTTCTTAGTCTTGAATACCCTTCAATCATTTTCTTTATTGATACCGTATTTAAAAGCATACCAGGTGATGTTACCTCTAACCGATCATCAAATATCGCTACCTGTATATTACCTGGTTCCAGATAATTACGATGAGCAACTGCATTGGCTATTAGTTCCCTTACACTATTTATTGGAAGTTCATAAACATCTTGCCGATATATTCCTTTAATCTGCATACCCATATTAATCTTTTCTAACACATACTGAAAAGCTAATTGTACCTGATCTTGAATCGGTCCGCTGAACTCTCTGCGATCCACAAAATAAGCTCTTGTTTTCCCTTTAAATACTGCACATTGAATTGTTGGTTGAATTTGCATTTTCCCTGTCAATAATGCATAAGCATTGGTAGGAATAATTTTCCCATTATCTTCTTTCAAAATTCCCCACGTAATCAATATATTCTTTGTAACATCACGTATTGCTGCTTTCTCTTCATCATTCCATGTATTTTCAATTGCTATTTTTTTCATTTTGTCACATAAATCTTTTATGTCATCTTCATTAATTTCAAGATATTCACATGGCTCATTATCAAAATATCTATTTTGACCTTCCAGAATTAATTCTTTCAGCATATATCCTTCCGCATGTCTTGATGTACCAGCTACACGTACATAGGTTCCATCTACAAGTCCTTTGTTTTTTATATAATATGGACGCATCGGTCCCGGATGAATCTCTACTACTATAATCGTCTTGTCATCAATTGATTGCAACGTTACATCTGGATAAATTTTAGGCTCACAGCTATCTGAAATAGCATTTGTAATAGAATCCATTGTCTGAAAAATCGTATCAGGATTCATACCAACGATATTTAATGTCTTGTCATCAACACCAAAAACAATACGTCCTCCTCTGCCATTTGCAAAAGCTACTACTGTTTTCATATATTTTTCACTTTTTTTGGGCATTTCAACTTTATATTCAATATTTATTGACTCTCCTGAAAACAATTTATTTTTCAATATAACTTCTCCTATCATTATGCATTAAAAATATACTTAATACTATATAAATATGTTTTGAATCATATCATACAATTTTGACATTTACAATATAATTTTCTCATCTTACATAAAAGTGTAGCACATTTCCATAACCCCATCAAACTTCACTCATACAATGACAAGAACCCTCTTTTCATCTGCAATAGATACCTTATTGCAAAAAACATTTTTATGTACTAAAATTGAAATAATAAAATTATTAAACGAGGTAACTAACAATGATTGAAATCCGAAAATTTGAACCCGATGATACAGATGCAGCAGTCAAGATCTGGAACGAAGTTGTTGACGACGGCGTTGCCTTTCCTCAGTTAGATGACTTAGATCATGAAAGTGGTCTTGCTTTCTTTGAAGAACAGACATATACCGGGATCGCTGTTGATTCTGATACAAATGAAATTGTCGGACTTTATATTTTACATCCAAATAATGTTGGAAGATGCGGCCATATCTGTAATGCAAGTTATGCGGTTTCTTCTGCTCACAGAGGAAAACAGATTGGTGAATTCTTGGTCACTGACTGTATAAAACGCGCTCCTGAATTTGATTTTAAGATCCTTCAGTTTAATGCAGTTGTTGCAAGTAATAAGGCAGCTTTACATCTATACAAAAAACTTGGATTTATCCAGCTTGGTATCATTCCAAAAGGATTTTTATTAAAAGATGGCACTTATGAAGATATCATTCCTCATTATCTAACTTTGATCCATTCCTGATCTTCTTTTTTCTCAAAGCTGCCATCCCCGATTCCTAATGCAGATTTTGCTAACATATCAGCATAATCATTATATTTATCATTAGAATGCCCTTTCACTTTCACGAACTTGATCTGCACATACTGTTTCATTTCTTCATAAATTCGTTGATACGCCTGTGTTCCTTCTTTTTTCGCTGCCCATTCTCCTGTGCACCATTTCTGGATCCCTTCATAATCATAATGAATCGCCAGCTTTTTATAGCCATTTTCTTTTGCAAAACGCATGGCCGCTTCAGAACCTTTGATCTCGCCTGCTACGTTGCGCATGGTTACTAATTCTTTATCCGCATAAGGATATGCAAAATAACGTTCTACCCCATCATGCATTAATACCATACCATAAGAAAATCTCTTCTGAGAATGATCATAACTTCCATCAACATATGCAACTAATGTATCTTCATCAATCTGCATCAATTCATTTGCATCGGGATTTAAGAACGCTTCTGCTTCTGCCTTTGTCTTAAATCCTTTGTATCTTGCATTTGGGAATCCCATGACCTGTGCTTTACATGCATCCCATGACATATAGATTCCTGGTTTTCTTCCTTTTTTTACTGCGTAAAATTTTCCTGCCATATATTTCCTCTTATTTCTTTAATAGTCTTAATCCTTATATTATAATTTTCTTTGAAAAGAAAAAATCCTGCAATGCAGGATTTTCCCTAACCTTATGATTCTAGTCGTTATCTCTTCCACCAAATAAAATGATCAGACGAAGCAAGCTCAGAAGTGCTGATGCTGCACCTGCTACATATGTCAGTGCAGCTGCTGATAAAACCTTCCTTGTCTGCCCCACTTCATCTTCGTACATGATCCCTGTACTTCCAAGAATTCGTAACGCTCTTGAAGAGGCATTAAATTCCACCGGAAGTGTTACTAATTGAAAGATCACCGCTAATGAAAATAATAAAATTCCAACATTCAATAATGTCTGATTCATTCCAAGGATCACTCCACCTAGAATAAACAACCAGGAAAGATTGGATCCAAGATTCACAGCTGGAACCATAGCCCCACGGATCTTCAATGGTGCATATCCTTGCTGATGCTGTACAGCGTGCCCACACTCATGGGCTGCAACACCGATCGCTGCGATCGAATCAGATCCATAAGTTGCATCTGATAATCTTAATACTTTATTCTTTGGATCATAATGATCTGTAAGATTCCCGCTGACACGTTCTACCGAAACATCGTAAATTCCTGCCTGGTTTAAAATACGTTCAGCAGCCTGAGAACCCGTCAGTCCGCAATGACAACGGACTCTTGAATATCTTCGAAACGTTGAATTCATCTTGGAAGATGCGATCATCGTGATGATCACTCCGATGATGATCAAAATATACGTTGGATCAAAATAATAACCATAACCGTATGGATACATAAATATCTCCCTTCTTTCTCTGTAACATGTAGATGATTATATCGTTCCTCCTACATGAAATCAAGGCAGTTTAGAAATATTTTATAATCATTTTATTGAATGATTAATTCTTCATATTTTTATAACAAAGAAGCTCTTAATTCGTCTCCGGATTTCGCACTTAAATATGCTGGTGCGATATCAAATACAGTCTTACATCCACTCTGTCCTTCTTTGGAAAGCTTATATGCAGCTCTTGCATATGCAACTAAAACACTTGATGTAAATTCTGGGTTAGAATCTAATTTTAAGCTGTACTCAATGATATGTTTGTTTTCTTTTTCCCATCCTGTACATCCACTTCTTAATACAAATCCACCATGAGGAATCTTGCTGTGGTCACGATCTAATTCTTCCTGGCTGATGAAATGTACAGTTGTATCATAGTCTGAGAAGTAGTTCGGCATTGTCTTGATCTCTTCTTCAACTTTCTTCGCATCTGCACCTTCTTCAAGTACTACAAAGCATTCTCTTGTATGCTTCTGTCTTGTTGTAAGTTCTGGATCTTCCCCATTACGAACTGCTTCTAAAGCTGCTTCTACAGGAATTGTGTACTGTTTACCGTCTTTGACACCTTCCACACGACGGATCGCATCAGAGTGTCCCTGGCTGACTCCTTTTCCCCAGAATGTATAATCTTTTCCTTCTGGAAGGATCGCGTTTGCATACATTCTATTTAAAGAGAACATTCCTGGATCCCAACCTACAGAAATGATTCCAATATGTCCATATTCTTTCGCTGCTTTATCTACATTTGCAAAATGTTCTGGAATTCTTGCGTGTGTATCAAAGCTGTCTACCACGTTAAATAATTTGGCATATTCTGGTGTCTGAACAGGAAGGTCTGTTGCACTTCCTCCACATAACATTAAAACATCGATCTTATCTTTCCAATCTTCTACATCTTTGACATTACATACAGCTGCACCTTCTGTTAAAATGCTGACTGTCGCTGGATCTCTTCTTGTAAATACAGCTGCAAGCTCCAAATCGTCATTCTGTTTGATCGCGCATTCAATTCCGCGTCCAAGGTTACCATAACCCATAATACCAATTCTAATCATTGATTTTCTCCTTTTTGACTTTATTAAACATAGTATATCATCTCTGTGTTTTGCGTTCAATGTATTCTTTTTATGATTTTTTTGCTATAATGATCTTAAAAATTCCCGATGATTCCTGATCCTTCGGGAATATTCTAACAGAAATGAGGAATTTTATCATGTCATTTACCGGCATTTTCAAAGCAAAAAACGGCATTGTCGCTGTCGTTGATTCAAAGGCATCCAGAGTAGAAAATGGACAATCTTTTGAGGATATTCAAAGAAATCCAGAAAAACTATTCATATTCCAAAACGGAATCGCGACAACTTTTGGAGCAAACCAGATCTTAGTTCAGAATCCTTTTGAATTTTCTTCAAAAGTCATTGCAATTGAAGATCTGGTTTATGAATATCTGCATTTAAAGAATATCTTAGATGCTTCTTTCTTCCAATCTCTGCTCGTAAAAATGACATCCAACCCAGCCAATACAGAACCTGTAAACTTTCTGGTTGGACGCAAAATCCGTCAGGAAGAATACATCTTAGAACATCATCAAATACGTTATTGCGCCTACTCACAACGGCTCGCAACCCCAATGGAACATTTCTTTACTGGCGGAGATGAAAAATATCGGGAACACTTTGATAACCTTCCATATCTTTCACAGATCACCTCTGTTGATGTATTGCAGAAAACTGTTGCAAAAGAATTGGATGGATTGATTCAATATTATGACCAGCAATCCGAATATAATCCTGTAGGAAAGCCTGTGAAATCTTATGTTTTAAGATAATGCTACTTTATAGTTTTATCTTCGAAAAAGCCTCCGCAAATGCATTATTGATCGGCTCCTGTGCTTCTTTTTGCTGTTTTTTCAAATATCGGTTCACTTCTTTTTTACTCATTCCAGAACCTTGTTTTTCTTTTCTTTGTTTAAATGCAGACAGTTTTTCTTTATACCCGCAAACACATACAAACTTCTGTCCTTCACCTTCTCCGACCATTTCCATCTTCTTATGGCATACGGGACATCTGGCATTTGTGACCCTTGAAATCGTCTTTTTATATCCGCAGGTACGGTCCTGACATACCAGACGTTTCCCGTGTTTTCCATTGACTTCTAATAAAAATTTTCCACATTCCGGACAGCGGTGTCTTGTGACATTATCATGTCTAAATTTACCATCCGATGTTTTAATATCATTGATCAATGCCTGTGTATAGTCTGAGATTTCTCTCATAAATTTCTGGTCATTTTGTTTTCCTTTAGAAATTGCTGTCAATTTCTTCTCCCAGTCAGCGGTTAATTCTGCTTTCTTAAGATCTTCCGGAACTAGTTCTAATAACTGCTTTCCTTTGGATGTGATATGAATTTCATTTCCTTTTTTCTCAAGAAGATAGCTGTTAAATAATTTATCAATGATATCAGCTCTTGTCGCAACCGTTCCAAGTCCTTTTTTATCCATCTGATCGATCAGTGTACCTTCCGTATAACGCCCTGGTGGATTCGTTGTTCCTTCTGTCATGGAAATCGTTCCAACCGGATATTCTTTTCCTTTGACTGGGATATTTCCTGCTTTGATCGTGTCTTTTGTTTGAGTTTCCTCTTCGTAGAGTTCTCTCCATCCCAGCTGTTTGATATTCTCTGCTTTTGCACGGAAAAGTTCTCCATTTATGCTTGCTTTCACAGAGAGTTGTTCAGAAATTGCTGGTGCTGATAAAACAGCTAAAAATCTTGCAACAACCATATCATAGATTTTTCGTTCATCGGAACTAAAACTTGTCAATGATGCATACTGCTCTGTTGGAATGATCGCATGATGGTCAGATACTTTTTTATCATTGATAAAACGGCTGCTTGCTTTGATTTCTTTTCTTAATAACGTTGCTGCTGCCTTTTTATATGATCCATTCTGACATGCTTTGATCCTGTCTTTTAATGTGTCTGTCATGTCATTGGTCAAATATCTGGAATCTGTTCTTGGATATGTCAATACTTTGTGATGCTCATAAAGACTCTGCATGATATTTAATGTCTGTTTTGGCGAAAAGCCGTAACGTTTACTCGCTTCTTTCTGCAAAGTTGTCAGATCATAAAGTTCTGGAGCATAGTTCTTTTTCTCTTTTTTTGAAACCTCCGTGATCACAAGATCATGACCTCTTAATTTCTTACCAAGTTCTTCTGCCCATTTCTTGTCAGAAATTCTCTGATTTCCTTTCTGATTCTCCCATGTGAAATTCATTCCTGTTGCAAAAATCTTATAACCGTAATATTTCTGCGGTTTGAAACTCTTAATTTCCTGCTCTCGGTTCATGATCATTGCCAAAGTTGGGGTCTGCACACGCCCACAAGATAACTGAGCATTGTATTTACATGTCAAAGCTCTTGTCGCATTGATCCCGACTAACCAGTCTGCTTCAGCTCTTGATCTTGCTGCACGGAAGAGATCATCATATTCTTTTCCCGGTTTTAAATGTGCAAAACCATCTTTGATCGCTTTGTCTGTTACCGAAGATATCCACAAACGGTAGATTGGTTTCTTATTTCCAGACATCTGTAAGATCCATCTGGCAACTAATTCTCCTTCTCTTCCTGCATCGGTTGCAATGATCACATCTTTGATATCATTTCGAAGGAGTAATTTCTTTACTGTCTGGAATTGTTTGGATGTCTTCTTTAACACTGTTAATTTCCAATGTTTTGGCATCATTGGAAGGACATCCATATTCCACTCTTTGTATTCCTTTCCATACTGCTCAGGATCCGCCAGAGATACTAAATGCCCTAATGCCCACGTTACAATATGATCATTTCCTTCGATATAACTATGCGTTTCCCTCTTACAGCCAAGAACTCTCGCAATATCACGCCCAACCGAAGGCTTTTCTGCTAATACTAATCGTTTCATTTTATTATTTAAACCTTTCTAAAATTGTCATCTCAAATTTATTATCCCGACCATTTTAACATATTTTGTGGTATACTGGAATAAAGATATTTTATCGTATTTTTACAGAATTGAGGTATTTACATATGAAATTAATGATCGCATCCGATATTCATGGATCTGCTTTTTACTGTAAACAATTAATCGAAGCATATAAACAAGAACAGCCTGATAAACTACTTCTTTTAGGAGATTTACTTTATCATGGCCCAAGAAATGACCTTCCTAAAGATTACGCACCAAAACAAGTCATCGAAATGCTAAACGCTATCAGCGACCAATTGATCTGTGTCAGAGGAAACTGCGAAGCCGAAGTCGACCAGATGGTACTAAACTTCCCTGTTCTAAGCGAATCCTGCATCCTATACATCGATGGACAAACCATCTACGCAACCCACGGGCACATAAACTCTCCAGCAAATCCTCCAAAATTACATAAAGGAGATATTCTGTTGACTGGCCATACCCATATCCCAGCCTGGGAAGAATATGATAACTTTTTATATTTAAATCCAGGATCTGTGTCTATTCCAAAAGAAAACTCAAAACATGGATATATGATCTATGAAGATACGACGTTTTTATGGAAAACTTTAGAAGGTGATGTGTATCATTCACTTTAATTCCTTTTATAAAAAAGCGAAGTGCTTCCTATAATGGCACTTCGCTAAAAGCCTAATCGGGTTGAGCATAAAAGCTTGTTTAGGTCTGTATATATATTTTATGCAACGTAGATTACTTTATGCGTTTAAATATTCTATTCTCGAATTATGTGCACACATATTGCGTAATATAGAAATTCCTTGAAACCAAGATGTAAACATTTTCTGCGAGGGTCTTACCAGATTTCCTTTTTTAGATACATATTTATAGTTATTTGCTAAAATTACATATGCACTATCTTATATATGTTTTATTATATTTGTCAAGATAGTAATTTTATTTTGTTTTCTTCGGCAACACCAAACTAAGTATCAATGACACTACGAATACGCCCGCAACCGCATTCCCATTAAAGATATCTCCAACCTCTTTCGGAAATGCCGCAAAAAAGTTCCCTGATGTCTGTGTTAGTCCAACTCCAATACAAAATGCTAAAGATACGATTACCATCGTGCGGTCATCAAACTCACATTCTTTTAACATCTTGATTCCTTCATACATGATAGAACCAAACATCATAACCGTACATCCACCAAGCACTGCCTGTGGAAGAGAGTTAAAGAATGCTCCAAGTGGTGGAAATAATGATGCTAAAATTAAGATCAGTGCTCCCATTAAGATTGTAAATCGATTGATAACTCCTGTCATTGTGACAAGTCCGACATTCTGGCTAAACGATGTTAACGGAAGACAGCCAAAGCATCCGGAAATTGCACTGGAGAATCCATCAACTGCCAGTGATCCCTGTAATTCTTCCATCTCAATGTCTCTCCCGATCGCACCTGTGCAAATAGCCGTCGTAGCACCTGTCGTTTCTGCGGCTGATACAAGGAATACGATCGCAATCGTAAAGAATGCCCCAAGATCAAATACTGGTTTATGACTTGTAAAGAATACAAGCTTTGGGATACTTACAACTCCAACCTGAGCGATCGTTTTTGAAATTCCAGAAAAATCAACAAGGGGCGCAATCCCTGCAACGGTAAAGATAACAGAAAGCAGATATCCTAAGATCAGTCCAACTAATACATTTAAGTTTTTATATACACCTTTTAAAATATATCTGGCTGCAAGGCACACGATCAATGTAAATGCTCCAATAAAAAGATGATACCATGCTCCAAAATCTTTGACTCCATCTCCGCCACCCCAGGAATTCATTCCAACAGATAGTAATGATAGTCCAATCGCGATAACAACACAAGCTGAAACAACGGGTGTTAAAAAACGTTTCCAGTATCTCGCACTTAAACCTACGATTCCTTCAAAGATACCTCCGGCAATGACGGCTCCAACCATTCCTTCATATCCAAGATCTGGATTTGTACAGATCATTAATAGACTTCCAAGGAAAGTAAAGCTGACTCCCATAACGATCGGAAGCCTTGATCCGATCTTCCAGATCGGATATAACTGAAGGCATGTACCAATTCCTGCAACAAACATCGCGCATTGTAATAACTGCGTGATCTCTGCTCCTGTCAAATGATCGTTCGTTCCATGTACAAAGGCCGCACTACACACGATCAGTACTGGTGCAAGATTGGATACAAACATTGCCAGCACATGCTGCAGACCAAATGGAATTGCCTTGGATAATGGAACTCTGCCATTCAGCTTGTAAATATTGTCTGCACTGACATTCTGATTCTGATTTTTCATATAAATTCATCCTCTATTTCTTTCTTAACCCTTAATGATATCATCGATCGTGTCAAATGGGATTCCCTCATTTTCCCCGTTGTCTTTATGCACATGTACAATATCATCTTCTTCTAAGCATCTTGCAAATTCAATCTGCATAAAAATACCTTTGATCTCTCTTCCATTTAATGTCTTTACGATCACATGATCATTTTGTGAAACAAAAAGTTCTTCCTCATTCCCAGCTTCATCTTGTTTTACCAATTTCACTCCTGGTAATACATTTGTAAATTCCATAAAAGTTGCTCCTTTATCTTATAATTTTAGAAAAAATTTCATCAATTGTTCTTTAGCTTTGTTATATGGCATATAACGAACTGGAATATCAATCTTATCTGATTTCTTTATGATACTCTTTTCATGCGTAAATGTATCAAAACTTTTCTTCCCATGATAAGACCCCATTCCGCTATTCCCAACTCCTCCAAATCCTAGATATGGAGTTGCAAGGTGGATGATCGTATCATTGATACAGCCACCGCCAAAAGACAACTGTGAAAGTACATCTTGTTCTACTTTATCATTTTCTGTAAATAAATACAATGCCAAAGGCTTGTTATGATCTCTGATATACGAAACTGCATCTTCTAATTTGTCATATGTCATTATAGGAAGTAATGGACCAAAAATCTCTTCCTGCATCACCGTGGATTCTTCTTTTACATTCACAAGTATCGTTGGGGCGATCTTTCGAAGTCTTATATCTCCATAACCGCCTTCAACGATCTTTTCATGTTTCATCAATTCCATAATGCGCTGATAATGTCTCGGATTTATCATAGATGAATAATCTTTATTCGACAAAGGATGTTCCCCGATCATTTTATTGATCCAGTATTTTAAGTAGAAGATCAGTTCACTTTCTGCTTTTTTATCTACGAAAATGTAATCTGGCGCAACACAGGTCTGCCCACTGTTTAAAAATTTTCCAAAAACAATTCGTTTTGCTGCCAACTTAATATTGGCACTTTCTTCTACAATGCATGGACTTTTTCCACCTAATTCCAAAGTCACTGGTGTTAAATGTCTCGATGCTTTTTCCATCACGATCTTTCCAACTCGTTCTCCACCAGTATAGAAAATATGATCAAATGACTGTTCCAGAAGTTTTTCACTGATTTCTACTCCTCCATTGATCACAGCAACGTAATGAGAATGGAAAACTTCTCCAATCATCTTCTTTAAAAGACTGGCACAATGTGGTGCGTGTTCAGATGGTTTTAAAACACAACAATTTCCTGCTGCGATCGCTCCGATCAGCGGCTGTAAGGATAAAAGAATTGGATAATTCCATGGGGATATGATCAACACCTTTCCGAGTGGTTCTTTGATCTTATAACTTTGGGATGGAAACTGGGCAAGCGGTGTTTTTACCTGATCTGTTTTCATCCATTTTTTTAGATGCTTCTTTGCATAAGAAAGTTCACTTTTTACCATGCCAATCTCTGCCATATAGGACTCAAAAGATGATTTCCCTAAATCTTTATATAATGCATGTTCCATATCTTCTTCATGTTGTTTGATCGCACATTCCAAGCGCAATAATGCTTTCTTTCGAAATTCGTATTTCTTTGTCTTCTGACTTTGAAAAAAATGTTCTTGTCTTTTTAACATTTGATTGATTTCCATGATAACCTATCCTTTCTTTCTCTACTTTCACCGCGTTTTATCTTAATTTTACCATATATAGTAAACTACCGCCTCTCTTTTTTATTTATTGCCACTTTTTAAGAAATTCGCTATAATAAATTTGTTTTACAACAACCATATCTTTACAACGAAAGGATTTATACATACATGAAACGTAATATCAGATTAACAATTGAATATGATGGTTCCCGCTATCAGGGCTGGCAGAGGCTTGGTGGTGATTCCAATGCGAATACGATTCAAGGAAAATTAGAGTCTGTTTTATCAAAGATGACTGGAGAAGATGTCAATATCAATGGATCTGGCCGTACCGATGCTGGTGTTCATGCTTATGGTCAGGTTGCCAATTTCCATACAGACTGTATGATGTCTGTTAATGAGATCAAAGACTATCTTACCAAATATCTTCCATCTGATATCGGTATTGTGGAAGTTTCTGAAACTTCCGAACGTTTTCACAGTCGTTTAAATGCGAAAGAGAAAACTTATCTTTACAGAATTGCAATTCCTGGTGTATCGAATGTTTTTGAACGTAAATACCTTTGGTATTTCCCGGAAACTTTGGATATCAAAAAGATGGAAGAAGCTGCATCATTACTGATCGGAACGCATGATTTTAAAGGATTTTCTTCAATTAAGAAAACAAAAAAATCTACCGTCCGTAGTATCTATAACATCGAGATCAAAAAGACAAAAAAAGAAATCCAGATCTCTTATACAGGAAATGGCTTCCTTCATAACATGGTCCGGATTCTTACTGGAACTTTAGTAGAAGTTGGATGTGGGAAAATAAAACCAGAGGATATTACAAAAGCACTGGAAAGTACAAAAAGAAGCGATGCAGGGATTACTGCACCGCCTCAAGGGTTATTTCTGGTTTCTGTGGAGTATTAAGATCTAATCTTATTCTCCCCAGACTTCCTCAGCAATTTCTTTCACTAATTTTAGTTTTGCCCACTGTTCTTCTTCTGTTAATTTATTACCGATTGCACAAGAAGCAAATCCACACTGTGGGCTTAGGCATAGTCTTTCCAAAGGAATGTATTTTGCTGCCTGTCTGATTCTGTTGATCACTTTTTCTTTGTCTTCAAGATCTGGTTTCTTTGTCGTGATCAGACCAAGGACAACTTTCTTGTCTTCTGATACTTTCTTAAGTGGTGCAAATCCTCCAGATCTTTCATCATCATATTCAAGGAAAAGTGCATCAACATTTTCTTTTGCAAATACATAGTCTGCAACTGTATCATATGGACCACTTGTGAAGAATGTAGAATGATAATTTCCACGACAGATATGGGATGTAATTACCATATCTTCTGGTCTTCCTTCTAATGCAAGGTTGTTCACAGTAAGCAGCTGTTTCTTCACATCTTCAAGATCAATTCCTAATGCTTTATATCTTTGTTTCGCAGCATCTCCCACGATCGCTCCCCAAGTACAGTCATCTAACTGAAGATTACGGCATCCTGCCTTATAGAACTGTTTGATCACATCCTGATATGCAACACCAATATCCTGAATCAATTCTTCATTTGTCGCATAATATTTTCTTGTCGTTTCAATGTTTGTTGGAACGATCATTTGCTGAAACATCTGTGCTGGTGCAGGAATTGTATATTTTGCAATTGTATTTTCATCTTCAAACTGTTTTAAATATCTGAAATACTCTACAAATGGATGCTTTTTCGCTTTGACCTTTCCTATCAGATAAGTGTCTTCTAAAGAAGCTAATTCTCCATCGAACTGTACTCCACTTCCTGTCTGTTCATGTGCTACCCCTTCAAATCCCCACATAAAATCTAAATGCCAGTAAGTTCTTCTGAATTCTCCGTCCGTGATCACATGATATCCTAATTCTTTTTGTTTTGCTACTAATTTTGCGATCTCTTCATTTACGATGTTATCGTATACTTCTTTTGTGATCTTGTTTTCGTTATATTGTGTTGTTGCTTTCTTTAATTCTTCTGTTCTTAAAAAACTTCCTACATAATCATATCGAAATGGCTCTTGTAATTTACTCATCTTGCTGTATCTCCTTTGTTTGCCTTGTTTTTAAGTTATACATAGAGTATATCATCAAAAAACTATTTTTAAAAATATATATAATTATCAGTTTGCCATAGTTTTAAGTTATATGGTTGGAATCTAACCTAAGAGATTTATGAATTCGATTTCAGTGTTTTTGTATTCCCCTCCGCATCGACATACCTTAGTATTCCATTTGCATATGTAATCTTATCGTCTGATACTCCTTCTGCAATTATCTTTTTCTTTCCACTTTTTATATCGACTCGTGCAATATAATACTTCTTTTTCCAATAAATATACCCATCTGCTACAAAAAACCATTTTGTATCTTCTGCCTCATTAAAATATTCTTCATATTTTTTTTGTTTCTGAATCATTCCAAAATAGTTTTCAATATTCTCATCCGTGGAATTATACACTAATGTGTCATCAAGATTTTTGAGATTAATTTTCCTGACACATATGCCATTGCTCTCATCATTTTCAGAAAGATAGTAACAATCATTTTCATATATAAATATCTTTTGAATCGCTAATTTTGATGGAAATACATCTCTGATAAGATTTTCCTTTTTTCCGCTTTCATCTGTATATATAATATTGTTATTATCCTCATCTATTTCGATCGTTTTTCCATTCCATATTGCCTTTTCCTGCGTATCTTCTTTACTTATAGATACTCTAACTTCCCTATGATTTGTACTTTTGCTGCATCCTGTAGTAAATAAAGTTGATACAATGAAACATAATGTCATGATTCCTATCACCTTTTTATAAATGTGAATTTTCTCTATTCTCCATTTTGAAAAAAAGATAACACATAAAATACCTAATATGATTATTTCACAAAAAAACATAGCATTAACTGTTATAAAGCTTCTATGAGATATTCCTTTGAACGTACAGATTTTGATCAATTTACTTCCAACATACTGACTGTCAAATTGAGAAGGCCACAAATATCCTGCTGCTTTTAATGGTCCTAATGGTAAAGGTAACTCATAAATCATAGAGCCACTTCGAAAGATGATCGATGTCAGTACAATTGCTGCCATACTTATGATCATGCTAATTGTTTTTCTTTTGATCCATATGTTTATTAACATTATCATAAAAGAAAGCAGAACTGCCCCAATCAGTCTCATGATAAATATCGTGACTACAGCAGATCTGAGTGTTATATGATAGGAAAAATTTTGAAAGAATTTCAAACTCTGGATTGAATAATTCCCGTGGGAAAATCCTACGCTTCCTGCCAGGTATATCATCTGAATGAGTTGAAATATTGCCGATAATACGACCGCAAGAATACCTCCTAACACTACTTTAGCAAACGGAGTCTGATATTTTCCTTTTTTACAAGACCTTAACATCATGTCCATTTGTGTTTCATATTCATTTCCCCAAAGTGCTGTCATAACAATGATAATACAGATAATTAAGGAAAAATCTAAACTATCATGTTCTAAAATGCTTTGCCATCCTCTAGTCTCTAAAATATATCCACTGCCTTTTTCTTTCTCATATGTAAACTGGTCATAAATCACCTGAAATGCTTTATTTTTCTGTTCAGATGCTAATAATTCATTACTAGATGAATTTATCTTTTTATATTCTTTCTCTATCTCTTTTTGTTTCGCATCTGTGATCTTTCCCTCATATTTTTTCAGATATTCATTATAATACTTTTCATTTTCATCGATCATATAATGAGAATCATACCCAGTTATACAAACAGATACCATTCTTACAGCCAGCAGAATCATAATAAATATCCATATTTTCTGTTTTGTAAACAATTTATAAATTTCTTGCATCAACATATTTTCTACCTGACGCTTTCCTTTCTGTTGCTAGAATGTTTATATCTGTAGTAAGAAATACAAATCAGCAACACTTCAAAAATCACCTGTATTACAATACAAACATTAATCCTTAATTCAAAGTTACCCAATAAATCTAATTCATACAGCGATTTTAAAATATTAGAACCTTTGAATAATGAAAATGGACTGGCAATTGCAATCACTGCTTTTTGTACATTATCACTGCAAATATATCCACTGCAATATAATCCAAATACTATAACTCCAATAAATAGGATAAACGATATCATTGTGTTTTTTGTAATATTGGATATCAGACACAACAATGTACTTACAACAATGAGAGCCATACATTTTAGTCCTTGTATAGCAAAATATGCCTGCAGTAATGTCAAATTATATGATGAATATTGAAATTCTTCTAATGCATATATGGGCATTTGAGATCCTTTCAGCCCATAAGTTATGTAAAATACAATATAATTCACACACGCAATCACTATCGTACACATTATAATTGCTGCTATCACTGAAATATACTTCCCAGCAACATATGTTTTTCTGCCTTTTTTAGTCGCCAGAATCATATCTTCCATTCCATAGATCCGTTCCTGATAAAATAATGGCAAAGCACATAAAAATAAAAACACTATTAGGATCGCATCTGAAAAATTATAATCAAGCAGTTTCTGAAATCCTGTTGTATCATAAAAATCATAGTTCACTCTGTCTTGATATTTCTTTACAATATATTGATTCTTCTTAAGTTCATATCGATTGCCTGCTTTTTTATAAATCTTTATACTTTTCTTTGCTTGATCTACTAGTTTCTTATTTTTTTCAGCATAGGAAACTAGATTTTTGATCGGTTGATAAAAATTTGTTTCGATCAGAGAATAATCGCCAAAAATGTATCCCGTCCCTGCACTCTTTGTATATCCTTTTTGATAATCACCATTGTCTACTTTTTCTTTTAAATCATCATAAAGCTTGATGATCTTATCCTGTTTTTCTTCCGTTATTTCACCATCAAATTGTGCATGTAATTCTTTATAATACTCCCATTCTCTAGCAGATGAATGATACCGATTAACCTCACTGGAAAATGGATCATTTTGAAATCGGTACTGTGCATAAATTACCATTACATTCACGATCAGCAAAATGGCCATTGGTATGATGATCGTTTTTCTTAAAATATTTTTCCGAAATTCAAATAATACAATTTTCATATTATATCCCTGCCTGCTCACAAAATACTGTTAAAAACACATCTTCTAACTGCGGTTCTGACATTCTGGCATTTTTTATCGGTTTGTTCTTGCTAATGATCCGCATAAGTACATTTTCATCAACTCTTTTTATATTGGATGTCAAATAATTTTTCATCAATTCTTCTGCAGTCATTTCATCTACATTGACTTTCCAGACTCTTCCCTGAATATCATTGCACAGTCCTTCTACGGTACCCATCCTGTTAAGTTTTCCCTCTTGTAGAATCACAACCTGATTTGCAATATATTCTATATCTGATACGATATGTGTAGAAATAAGCACCATTCTGTTTTTGGCTATATTAGAGATAATATTTCGGAATCTGATTCGCTCTCCCGGATCAAGTCCTGCAGTTGGCTCATCTAAAATCAAAATTTTGGGATCATTTAAGATTGCCTGCGCAATTCCAAGTCTTTGTCTCATTCCTCCGGATAGTTCTTTGATTTTCTTATTCATGTGATCACAAAGATTTACTTCTTCCATAATCTCTGGCAAGATTTCTTTTGCTTTCTTCTGTGGAATGTCTTTGATACTACACATATACATAAGAAATTCTTTAACCCGAAAGTTTGGATAAAACTGCGGATATTGTGGAAGATATCCTATTTTATCCAGATATTTTGTTCCCATATCTTTTATATCACTGCCATCAAGTTTTACCTGTCCAGATGTTTGCTGCAGAATTCCTGTAATGATACTGATCAAAGTCGTTTTTCCAGCACCATTTGCTCCTAAAATGCCATAAACACCATCGCTAAATTCTATATTCAAATCTTTTAGTGCATATTTGTTCCCATATTTTTTACTTACATGATCTAACAATAATTTCATAATTTTCTCCAATGATTATCGCAATTCAAACTCTTCTAATTTATCTCCTTGATCCGTACTATAAATAATTCCATATGATTTTCCGTTATTGATGGAAATAATGTCATTGACATGAACGGATTTATGAAAATCGTATTTCTTTTCCTTCAAAACCTTTTCATTTTTAATATCATATTGCCTTACACGGAAACTTTTTTCATCTGTCTGACTGGCTGCAATCATATATTTTCCATCTTCTGTGATCCTTGCTTTTGCACTCTCAATACCATCAAGATGAACCAAATGATTTTTCCCTGTCTTGGTATCTATGACTGGTACTTTTCCACTTGCTGTTTTCGTATTTGGATTTTCTCCATCATTGATCCAAATATATCTCTTATCTACATTTAAAGAAAAAGCTTCATATTTTTTCTCAATAAATGTATGTATTTTTTTATTCTTTAAATCGAAATATCCATAACAAGTATCTTCTTCACTTTCTCCCTTCGTTCCATAAAATGCTAACTTATCATTTCCTGCAAATATAATATTTTCTGCTGTAATATCTTTCTTCGTAATCTGGTTGTATTTTGTAAATTTCTTTGTTTCTCTGTTATAACACAAGATGTTTTCTCCAGTATTCCATGCAATCTTCGTACCATCTGGACTTACTGTAAAACTGGTCATTAAAAGATCTTCATCTTTTCTTTCTTTTGCCAATCTAGTAATATCAACGGTATCTGTTTCTTTGAGCTTTTTATCAAAGAGTTTTATAGAAGCCTTTACAATTTCACTTTCATCTGGTGTATCTTCTACCACAGCACCCTGAATTACTTGATTTTTCAATTCCCTGTTTGCTTCATAAATTTGTACGCAATATCCTTGATCAAGTTCTATGATAGAACCTGTACACTGTTTTTTACCTAGTTTATATTTATTCACAACTTTATAATTCATCAGATTTTTCAAAACCAATTCTTTTCCTTTTGTTGTTAAGCGTAAAACTTCTTTTTGTTTCTTTTCTTTCACTACACTTTTTTCTTTCCCGCACCCTGCCAGTGCAATACAAATGCAGATCATACAAACAATTATTTTCTTCATTGATTCCTACCTCTACTTATCTATTTACTTATTAATCAAGAGTAAACTGTCCGTTTTAGAAATATCCTGTATTTTATAATCTCCTCCGCTCGTCATAACAATTGCATAAATTGAATTGATCCGGTCATATCCTGAAAGATCTAAATTTGCAGTAACTGTGATCATTTTCCCTTTTTGAGTTTTCACTTTTATATAATCTTTTTTATCAATTTTTACTGGTTTATTATTGATAAAAATTGTAATCTTCTCATTCACACTTGCTCCACCATACAATTTCAAAGTGATTGGAACCTTTCTATTTTTTCCATATAAAATCTGTTTGTCCTTGACACTTGATTCCATCTCAAAGTTTACAGATGTATCTAAAGAATCATATTCATCACTTACATATGTATTTTTCCAGTCGTTTAAAATTTCTTCTGGTATATCACTTACTTTTACATGTTTCTTCGTTGCCTTTAATTGATTCGTTCCATTACTTTTCATTTTAATTTCTAATGGAACGTTCGCACTTAACTGTTGATTATTTCCCCAACTTGGATTTTTTTCATTTGGTAAACTGTCTGGATTCCATATCGTTGCTGGAATCACTCCAACTTTGTCTCCTTTTTTACCTGATACTGGCTTAAATATCAGTTTAAACTCTTTTCTTTCTTTTGGTTTTAATGTGATTTTTTGCATTGTTTGTATTTTGCCATTTGCTTCTATTCTATAATCCTGTATATTTCCATCAACGAACAATAACAATCCTATCGTTGCTACACTTTCATTTTTATTTCCCTGATTTTCCAGATAAAATGGTATTTCTACATCTTTTCCATTGTACTCATAGACATCTTTCTTCTCATTAAGATATCCAAAAGAAATCTGTCCGCTAGACTCTTTTTTTACATTTTCAATATTTTCATTTTTTTTCTCAAATCTATTTTCTACGGCTGTTTTATTTTCTTTATCATTCTTATTTTTATTTCCTGTTTTACAACCTGTTAATATAATTGTTGAAATCAATAATATACACCCGATTCGTTTCATATATGCTCCTTTTTATACAAAGTGGGAGCACTCCCTATATGCCCCCACTTTGAAATTATTTTAAAATATTTCGGCTTTGTATTTTACAACATTCGTTTTTCCACATGCTTCATACTATTTATGGAATTCCATTTTCATTTTTGCACTTTTTAAGGCCTTATCCACTGCGCAATTAAATATTATCATGTAAATTGTATTTAAAATAAAATGTTGTTTATTTTGTATGTTTTTGTGTTTATTTTGTATCTTTATTTCATAAAGAACGCTAAATTATTTTGCGCAAAATAAAAATGCCGGTATCTAGCCGACATTTTACTCATATCCTTTATTTAATTTGGAATCAATATTTTGACAACCACCTCGGTGCCCTTTTTATCAATCGAAAACTCTCCTTCATATTTTGTAACAATGCTTTTTACACTTCTGATGCCTATTCCATGAAACTTCTGCTTCTTCTTTGTTGTCTTTAAATTTTCAGAAAAATCTCTGCTATATTGATTGATGATCTTAATTACAAGAAATGTTTTCTCCTGTCGGATTGTCAGATCAATATATGGTTCTTCTTCCCCTTGGCTTGCTTCCATGGCATTATCAATCAAATTCCCTAATATATTTGACATATCTATTTCTCTTACACAACACTTCTTTGGAATTGCTGCATTTACTATAAATGTGATACCTTTTTCCTCTGACAACCTTTGTTTTGTATTAACAATTGCATCCACAACAGAATTTCCTGTTTTTATGTAAAACATCTTTTTCTGAATTAATTCATTTTCACAATTCAGGTATTCTTTTATGCCTTCCATATTTTCATCTGCTGCAAGTTGTCGTAATGCTATGACATGATTTTTATAATCATGGACACTTCTTCGCCATAATTGAAATGCCTGCTCTGTTTCATCTAACGATTTTTGAAGCATTGTATTTTTCATTTTGATTAATTCATTTTTTCGCTGTTGCTCATAACTTTCTCCTGCTTTCATGATAAAGTAAAGCACCAAAAGTTCAATCAATATGGAAATAATAAAAAATAACACAAGAAACAGTTCTGTTTCAGGACTTCTATTCTTTATATTTAATCCCACCATAATAAAAAGTGAAACTAATAGAAAAGCAGAGTACATACACATAATGACTATATACTTTTTTACAAATGTTATTGATTTTCCCAATAACCTACGCAGTATAACTACTATTAATATCAACAAGAATTTTGACAGCAAGATACACAAAACTCTTGAAAAATTTTGATGATTCAATAAATAATTTGCATCTACTTGTAAGATCAATGCTGTAAAATATGAAACCGCAAAATCAATGGCAGCTAAAATTACTGCATAAATCAATGGAAGTACAATACATAATCCTATTTTCGCTTTATATAAAAATAGCTGAAACAAAATAATTACAAATAAAACGAATATAGAATTAAAAACTGAAAATATCTCTATTTTATTTAATCCTGTGATTAACAATGCACTAAGTGCCGCCCCTGCAAATGCCAGATATTTTCGATCACCAAATTCCTCTTTTACTAGAAAAGTCCCACAAAAAACACAACACATGAAAATTTCAATGAAACTTGCGATGTATTCTATAATCCAAAAAAATGTCGTCATACCTGATTACCCCAATAATTCATTAATGCTATTTTCACACTTTTTATTCTGGTTCTGCTTACGATCAGATGCTCGCCATTATCTAATGTAATATCATGATTCGAGTATTTCCCAATATATTTAGCGTTTGCAACACATCCACTATGTATTTTGATAAAATGCTCATCATTTAATTCCTCATATAATTCTTTGATTGTTTTTCGTACAAATAATACCTCTCCATTCTTTAAATGGATTCCTATCTTTCTTGCACTTGTCTCAAAATACATAATATCTGAATGCTTCACTCGAACTTCCGCTTCTCCTGTTTTCACAATCATATAAGAATCCTGCATTTCCTCAAGTCTTTGGTATGCTGCCTTCAAACATGGCATTAATTCTTTTTCGATTCTGTTTTTTCGAATATATCGAAATGGATTATATTCAATCGATTCAAACACATACTGTTCATATGCTGAAATAAAAATTAATATGATATCTAAATGTTTCTGTCTTAATTTTTTTGCAACCTCAAGTCCTGAAACATCTGGCATATCAATGTCTAGGAATAAAACATCAAAATCTTCTTTTTCATTGTAAATTAAATCTAATACTTTCTTTCCCTCTTTATAAGCGTAAGTTTCAATTTCAATCTTTAACTTGTCAGCTATATGATATAATTCTTTCTGAATCATCTGTAAAGATTTCTGTTCATCATCACATATTGCAATATCTATTCTCATCATAATTCCCTCGTTTTCCTTTTTGTATGAAAGATATTATACCATAAAAAATATAATAATAAAATTAGACTAAACTAGAGACTTACTCCCAAATATTTTAGAACTGTTTATACTTTCTTTAGAATTGTTCATACTTTGTATATTGAATGAAGATGAGATTTTGATATACTTAAGACATAGTTTTTCATATATATTTTTTAATCCTCTCTTTTCAGAAAAGCAACCGCTCACAAGATTTGTGAGCGGTCTTTTTATTGTTAGGCTTTAACCTTCAACATACACACCCACTAGTGGTTTCGATCACTGAATTTATTGAATATTATAAAAATGGTTATCTGTCGGCGACCGTAGGAACACGTCTGCACTTAGCGAGTGGATGGTCGTAAAGACCATTCAGGAGCTTAGTACAGCTACGTGTGAGTCGAGCGAGAGCGCGTCGCAGACAGATAACCATTTTTAAATATTCTATCAATAACTTCAGTTTATCAAACTATATTTTATACAGGGTATGCTTCTTCATTTCCTTCTGTAACATCAACTTTCTTTTCCTGTGCATCGCGATATTTAAAATACTCTGTAGCAACCTGAGGGAATAAAGCGTAACTTAATACATCTTCATCCTGTTCTTTATAAGCTGCTACCTCCTTTTCTTGTTCTTTTGTATTTTAATTCTATCGTGGCATTTCATCGAAATTTCCTATGATATAAAGTTAAAAAAGGGCCTGCCTATCCTACGGATATGCAGACCCTTTTGTCATGCTTTACTTTAAAAATATATGATCTAAAATTAAAATAATCCTTCTTCATTAAAATAATCGATTCTCATCGCATGACGCACATCTTTCATTGTTTCCTGTGCTTTTGCCCTTGCAGCTTTTGTTCCCTTCTGAAGAATTTCTGCAACTTCTGGAAGTTTTGCTTCCCACATCTTTCTTCTCTCGCGGATTGGTTCTAATTCTGCCTGAAGCACTTTGTTTAAGAACTTCTTCACTTTGACATCTCCAAGTCCTCCACGCTGATAATGGGCTTTTAATTCATCTAAGTTATTGTATTCTGGCCAGAATTCTTCAAAGTATTCTGGTTTACAGAACGCATCTAAGTAGATAAATACTGGATTACCTTCTACCTGTCCTGGATCTTCAACCCTTAAATGATTTGGATCTGTAAACATGGACATTACTTTCTTCTTGATATCCTGTGGTTCATCAGATAAGTAAATACAGTTTCCAAGAGATTTACTCATCTTCGCTTTTCCGTCGATTCCTGGAAGTCTTAAACATGCCTGATTGTCTGGCAGTACGATCTGTGGGTCTGTTAATGTCTCTCCATATACAGAGTTAAACTTGTGTACGATCTCTTTGCACTGCTCTACCATTGGCATCTGATCTTCTCCTGCTGGTACGACCGTTGCTCTAAATGCAGTGATATCTGCTGCCTGACTGATCGGATATGTGAAAAATCCAACTGGAATGCTTGCTTCAAAATTCTTCTGTTTGATCTCTGCTTTTACTGTTGGGTTACGCTGCACTCTTGCAACTGTAACTAAGTTCATATAGTAGAAAGACAGTTCTGTAAGTTCTGGTACCATAGACTGAATAAAGATATTGACTTTCTCTGGATCTAACCCACATGCAAGATAATCAAGTGCTACCTGCATAATGTTCTGTCTTACTTTCTCTGGATGTTCTGCATTATCTGTTAATGCCTGGGCATCAGCGATCATGATATAAATTTCGTCGAATTTACCAGAATTCTGCAGTCTCACTCGTTCTTTTAAAGATCCTACATAATGTCCAACATGCAGTCGTCCCGTTGGTCTGTCTCCTGTTAATATTACCTGTTTCATTATTTTCTCCTTTTCCGCTTTCCGTATAGACTTTGTACGTCTTCTCTTATGATCTATACTTTTATATTTTATTGTAAAATCAAATGCGTAAAGTGTCAATATTTCATTGTGAAAAGATTTTTGCGTGTCCGCACTAGAAAGACATTCATTTCTGTAAAAAAGACATTTTGTATTGACTTAAGGAACAAAAGTAAATATAATAGATGAGATTGATTCTTTATTTTTAAGAAAATATGATGTAAGTATCAAAATATCACTTAAAAATAAAAAAATAATGAAAGAAGGAATTTTTAAAATGAAAAACTTATTACAAAAGTGGAATAGCTTAAGTCTGATCGTAAGAATCTTAATCGGTCTGATCATCGGTGCTATTCTTGGTGTAGCTGCTCCAAAAGCAACAGGGCTTGCTCTACTTGGAGATTTATTTGTTGGTGCTCTTCGTGCTGTAGCCCCAATCCTTGTATTTGTACTTGTCATTGCTTCTTTAGCAAATTCTAAGAGCAACGGTGCAAAAAATATGCGTATTGTTATCATCCTTTATATGCTAACAACTTTTATTGGTGCTGTTGTCGCAGTATGTGGAAGTTTTCTCTTCCCAATCACATTACGTCTTGGAAAAGCTGCTACATCTGAAGCCGCTCCTCCAACGGGTGTGTTAGAAGTATTAAAGAACTTATTAATGAATATCGTATCAAACCCTGTTGATTCCCTTGTAAAGGCAAATTACATCGGTATCCTTGCATGGGCTGTTGTTTTTGGACTTGCATTAAAAGCTGCAACTCCTGGAACTAAAAAAGCTCTTCATGATATCTCTGCTGCAGTTACAAAAGCTGTACACTGGATTATCAACTGTGCTCCATTTGGTATTCTTGGACTTGTATATAACACTGTATCTACAAATGGATTAAGCATCTTTACTGATTATGGTAAACTTCTTGCCCTATTAGTTGGATGTATGTTATTTACTGTATTTGTAACAAACCCAATCATCGTATTTAGTATGCTTCGCAGAAACCCATATCCACTGATCTTAAAATGCTTAAAAGAAAGTGGTTTAACAGCATTCTTTACAAGAAGTTCTGCTGCAAACATTCCTATGAACATGGCTCTTTGCGAAAAACTGGGATTAAATGAAGATAACTATTCTGTATCTATCCCTCTTGGTTCTACGATCAACATGGATGGTGCTGCGATCACGATCACAGTTATGTCTCTTGCAGCTGCTCATACAATGGGTATCTCTGTTGATATTCCTACAGCAATCATCTTAAGTGTCTTAGCTGCTGTTTCTGCATGTGGTGCTTCTGGTGTTGCTGGTGGATCCTTGCTGTTGATCCCTCTTGCATGTTCTTTATTTGGTATCTCAAATGATGTTGCCATGCAGGTTGTTGGTGTTGGATTCATCATCGGAGTAGTACAGGATTCTGTTGAAACTTGCTTAAACTCTTCTTCTGATGTATTACTTACAGCAACTGCTGAGTTATATCAGAGAAGAAAAGCTGGGGAAGATATTGTATTGATCCCTAATAAATAAAAACTTATGAATAAATAAAATTTGTGGAAATATATAAAAAATAGATTGTTTCCCTTGGGAGACTGTTTCAAGTTTTGTGTAAACACAAAAAACTGATATAAGATTAATCAATA
>ERZ832973.205-NODE-205-length-81838-cov-13.442965_pt1 | contig 81838 bp, 86 predicted proteins | sample MGYA00519950_ERZ832973 | MGnify/ENA primary metagenome ERZ832973 (study PRJEB31850, sample SAMEA3708734) | human gut metagenome | biome: human gut; feature: human-associated habitat; material: faeces | place: China | collected 2014 ... | reverse complement strand
ATATAATTAATATCAACGAACTTCCTCGGCTACCACCTGAAAACGAAATAAGAATAGATAGAAGAAAAATAACTAGACTAAAAAAAACTTTTATATAATCCTTCTCAATGAAGAATCTCGGAAGTTCAATACTAAAAAAAATACCGCCCATTAGCATAATCATATTTGAAAATACTAAATATTTCGGTAAAATACCGCTTCCAGAATTAACTGTCGAATCTCGAATATCCCCTAAAATACTTGAATAGTTTTCAGCGCTTATCCCAAGATATTTTATATTCAAAATCAGTATAAAAAAACCAAATAATAAAAAAATCAACAATTTATTAACTGAAACTTTTTGATTAATTCTTACTCCTTTTTCTTCATTAAAGAAAAAGGATATCCTATTAGTCATTTTTACAAAAGGTAAGGTCCCTAACATAAAAGATAATATTCCAATAATTATAACAAAGCTTGTTCTCCAATTTAAACTGTATAGACCAAGATCTGAATAATTAATAAAAGCAAATATCATTAAAATAACAAAGGAAAATGAAAACAACACTGCTGGTGAAGTTAACTCTTTATTATTGATAAAGAAATTATATCCAAAAAGTACAAATATAATAAAAAAAGTAACGTAAAAAATCATTTAATAATCCCAAATCATATATTATAAAAAAATAAAATAACTCTTTATTCTATTTTTTTGTCGCTATTACTCTCGAAAAGCTTCTTCAAAAATATCTTCTTTTCTTTTTTAGACATCCTTTTTGAATGAATTCCTTTCTCGACTACTTTACTTCTATATTCGTCAATACTTTCAATAACACGTGCAGGAACACCCACAGCAACAGTATTTGAAGGAATATCTTTTGTAACAATAGCTCCGGCACCTATAATGCAATTCTCACCAATAATGCCACCCTCTTTTTTAAATTTTTTTAAGTTTGTAGTGACTCCTAAGTTTAATATTCTTGAAAATCTATTGATAAATCTCATCATAATTTATAAAATCTCATTACACTTTTTCAATACAGAAGCTACAGTTGCATCCATATCATAATACTTATATTCGCCTAATCTTCCACCAAAAATAACATTTTTTTCTTTATCAGCCATTCGTTTGTATTCTTCGTATAGCTTTCCGTTTTTTTCATCATTAACTGGATAATACGGTTCGTCGCCTGGCTTCCATTCTGAACTATATTCTTTAGAAATAATTGTCTTAGGTAAATCTTTTCCTTCCTCATCTTTTCCAAATTCAAACCACTTATGTTCAATGATACGTGTCCAAGGTGTCTCATTATCCGTATAATTAACAGCTGCGTTACCTTGATAGTTTGGTATATCTAAAACCTCGTTTTCAAATCTGACAGATCTATATTCGAGAGTACCCAATGAATAGTTGAAGTAGGCATCGATTGGCCCCGTATAAATAATTTTATCAGCAATTTTATCGAATTCATCTCTATGTTTCAGATAATCAACACCCAGTCGAACTTCGATACCATCTAATATATTTTCTACCATCTTAGTATATCCACCTATAGGAATACCTTGGTATAAAGCATTAAAATAATTATTATCAAAAGTAAGTCTTACGGGTAATCTTTTAATAATGAATGAAGGTAAGTCTTTACAATCTCTTCCCCATTGTTTTTCCGTATATCCCTTTATTAGCTTTTCATAAATATCACGACCGACTAAAGATATAGCTTGTTCCTCTAAGTTTCTAGGTTCACCTATAATCTCTTTACGTTGTTCATCAATCTTGGCCATAGCCTCTTCTGGGGTGATTACACCCCACATTTTATTAAATGTATACATATTGAACGGTAACGAATACAACTCACCCTTATAATTAGCCACTGGAGAATTAGTAAATCTATTAAACGTACAATACTTATTTAAATAATCCCACACCTCTTTAATATTTGTATGAAAAATATGAGCTCCATACTTATGATAATTAATACCTTCAACTTTTTCTGTGTAAACATTTCCAGCAATATGGTTTCTTTTATCGATCACTAGAACCTTATATCCTTTGTTAGTCGCCTCTCTTGCGAAGATTGAACCATATAATCCTGAACCAACAATTAAATAATCGTACATTTTCTCTCCTTTTAGATTGTCTGGGGTACCCAGTCAGGATTTACTTGACCATTTGGTAAAAAATATTTACCCGTATATCCTTTTTTTGAATGATTATATGCAATTGTAACCATTCTCAATAGGTACGCTTTATTTTCACCATAAACTAGAATTTTGAGACATCGCTTTATATAATTTTTAAAATTAACTACGCTACTATTTTTTTGGTAAAGTTTATTATTTAAACATACATTACGCATATTATAATATTCTTTCCAGCCAGGTTCAATATTATTGAAAATAGTTTTACCAAAAATAGTTATGGACTCATCCCACTTAATTGGAGAAGGGTGGTAATAAAGCGAATTTACAACAGTAGTCGTAAATATTCCATTCTTTAGTGTTCGAGCAAAATACTCTTTCTCATCACCTTTTATAAAGTAATCATCTCTTGGAATACCAATCTTTTTGACTAACTCTTTTGAAATTAAAGTACCATTAAATAAACTGCAGTGTCCTTTTAATTCATCATATTTAATTTGATTCTTATGATAAATGATTTCACCATCCTGAAATTCACCAAATGTTAAATTTTCTTCATCACATTGAACCAATGAATTAATCATCACTGGAGTATTATATAAATGATTATTTTTTATATATAGTTCTAAATTTTGCAAAGTATTTTCATCCCATGGTCGACCATCATCATCCATTAACCAAATGAAGTCATACCCTTTCTCATAAGCATATTTAACACCGAATGAAAAACCTCCTGAACCACCAACGTTTTCATCTAAATATACATAATCAATTTTATCGTAATATGATTTATCAATCTCTTTAAAAATATAATCTCTAGTCCCATCGGTACTGTGGTTATCAATTATAATTATTTTATCAAGCGGTCTTTTTTGTTCTTGACATGAAAGTATATTCTTCAAAAGAAGTTCTTTTCTATTATATGTAACTATTACAGCTGAAATTGTGTAACTCATTCTATCTTCCTTATATGTGTTCTTTTCTTAAAAAATGTATATTATCATTTACTGAAGCACCAAATGTATTTAAATCAGAAAAAGCAAATCCTAATGTAAATAATGTATATGTAAAATAAAGCTGGTCTCTCTTCACACCTTTAAAGTAATTTTCCCACCATTTTTCCATTATCTTTTTCATGTTTATATTATTGTGATTTCTCACAATAACATTACATTCACACATTCCAAAATGTCGTGGCATACTGTTATCTTTGTACATTCGAAGTACCTCTTTTTTTTCATCTTTTGTAATTTTACCAACATGACAAACATTTGATGCTTCTTCATAAATACAATTTTCTCGTGGAGCAAGATGCATTGCAATACCTGTTTTGCAGCTATTCAATTCATTTTGTACTAATTTTGAAGGATGACCAACAATTTGTAAATTCCCATCTAAATAAATAGAATAATCACAATCAAATACTTTAAAAGGAAACATTTTTACAAATCGATTCTTTTTTACAGACGTATCACAATAATCTGGAATCGAAGAATTATCAGCTTTTTTCCAAATGGAATCTTTAGGTAATTCCTGATCTGTAAAAATATAATACTCACAATTCTCATCGATACATAACGGTTCTAAAATTTTATCATATGGTCCATAAATGCTTGTATAAACAATAACTTTACTTGGAAAGCTATTCAGAGAATCTTTATTAAAATCAATTATATGATTATTACGAACATCTTTATTAAAAAAAGCATAAACATCATGGCAAAATTCTTTAAAAATACGAGCAAAACGTAATTTTTTTATTAGATTTGCATATTTAGAAAATTTCTTCCCAATAAATAACTCTTTACTTTTATTTACTTTGATTCTTTCACTATTCAAATATAGTAAAGCGTCATAATCTCTATTATCTACCATAATAACAATTCCTTAATTACTAAACTTCTTTTTCGTAAAATATTCAATATCAAACTTATTACATAGAATCAATGATTAATTTATCACTATTTATAAAATTCTTTATACCACTCTGCAAATTTTCTTAGACCAGTTCTTAAATCTGTATTAGGTTTAAAACCAAAATCTCTTTGTAATGGTTCAGTATCAGCATAAGTAACAGGTACATCACCAGGTTGCATAGGAACTAATTCTTTATGACTTTCAAAATCATAATGTTCAGGTAAAACTCCTGCTCTCACCAGTTCTTCACTAAGGATTTGAACAAAATCCAATAAATTTTCTGGGCTGCTATTTCCAATATTGTAAACAGCATATGGCGGTATAGGGAGACCATCTACTCCATTTTTTTTCTCGGGAGCACCCTGCATAACACGAATGACTCCTTCAACGATATCATCAATATATGTGAAATCTCTTTTACAATTCCCATAATTGAAGATTTTAATAGTTTCTCCATTTTTCAATTTATCGGTAAATCCAAAATAGGCCATGTCAGGTCGTCCAGCTGGACCATATACTGTAAAAAATCGTAAACCAGTTGATGGAATATTATATAATTTAGAGTAAGCATGTGCCATGAGTTCGTTTGATTTTTTGGTTGCTGCATAAAGAGAGACAGGATTATCGACTTTATCGTCTACACTATATGGTACTTTTTTATTTGAACCATATACAGATGACGAGGAAGCGTATACTAAATGTTCAACATTATTCCAGCGACATGCTTCAAGAATATTGTAAAATCCAATAACATTAGAAGAAATATAAGTATCTGGATTTTCAATACTATATCTTACCCCAGCTTGAGCTCCTAAATTAACAACAACCGCTGGTTTGTAAGTTTCAAAAATATTATCGATGGTAGTTCTATCGCTTAAATCTCCCTTAATAAAAGCTAGACCTAATTTTTTTAGTTTCTCAAGTCTCCACTCTTTAATTTTTACATCATAATAGTCATTCATATTATCAATACCAACAACTTTACAATGGTATTCTTCTAATAATCGACTAGCAACATTTGAACCGATAAAACCTGCCACACCTGTTACAAAAATTGTCTTGCCGTATAAATCAATTTTTTCCATTATATTAATTCCCTTGAAGCCATAATTTTCTCTATTTTTGTACTATCTCCCCAAATTGCCTTTGAATCATATGGTCGATCTGGAAACATGCCGTATTGTAATTTGATATCATAATGATTCTCCTTGATAAATCTCTCAACTCTATCAGCTAATTTTTCCGGACGTCCTGAACAGATATTAATAATACCTTGCTCACGATTTTGACAAACTGCTGCTGAAACTTGAGAACAAAAATCAGGATAGTCAATAAAATCATATTGATTTTGTCCTAACGTAAAAGGAAATTCTTTTTTCCCTTCTTCTGCTGCTAAAGTTATTTTTGAAAAAATAGATGAGCCGCATTTAGAATTTCCAACAATATAAAATCCTCGGAGCCATTGATAGACTATATTATTTTGGGTACAAACCATCTTAGTTAAATCTCTTAATGCATTTTTCCCAATCCCGTACGGAGTTGTTGGATGGCAAGGAGTAGTCTCATTAACACTTCCCTCAAAAAAGCCAATTTCATGCATACTTCCCATTACTGAAATGTGTTTGCAACCAGATTCTGCAAATGACTTTATAAATGAATAATGCTTAGGCAAATCATCAATATGCGCATCTGAATAATGTACAAATCCATCTCTCCATGCTAAATGAAGTAAAACATCTGGCTGACCAAAGAAATTATAAGGATCCTCAATTTCAAACAGATTACAGTTTTTTTTTTCTGCTCGACTATCAACTCTATCAACATTAAAATCAATAGCAATTACATCATGTCCCCTATCCAAAATTGAACTAACAATACCTTGTCCTAAATAACCATTTGCCCCTGTCACTAAAATGTTCATAGCCTTACCCTACCTTTCAGTAATATTACCGTAAAAACCTTTTTTGGCATCTTGAATGCCAAGTCGCATCATTTTGAAATAATCTTTTTTTTGATCAAAAAACAAAATAACCTTAAGGAATTTATAAAAAGTTATAGAAAAATTATAAAAATTATGGTATTTTTTATGGATATAATATCCTGATCTAAATTGATAATAATATCTTTGCGGTGTATCTCTTCCACATTTAAAAATCGTTTTCCCAAATATTTTTACATTAAAGGTTTCAGCAGGATAATGATTTAATACTGCCTCTGAACATTCTATAATTTTATAACCATTTTTTCTTACTCTTATACAATATTCAACATCAAGTGAGTAAAAATAAGTATTTTGATCATAATAATTCAATTTATCTAGTATCTCGGCATTATACAAGCAACCTGACATATCAGGAAAACTCACTTCCTTCGTACCTAATGAAGCACATCTTTCTTTTCTGTCAAGATTAAAAACAGGTGCAATAATAGCTACATGAGAAACATCATTGTTATATATATATTTTTTATAAATATCTATTGCATTATTTTGAAATGTACCATCTGGATTCATGACAAGCACCCAGTTAGCTTGTCTTTCAATCGCTAATTTAAATCCTCTATTTACTGAGGCACATAGCCCAATATTTGTTTCATTTTGAATATACTCAATTCTTTGTGGATCCATATCAACTATTTCTTGACACAGCTCTGAATTATCAAGTCCAGTATCATCAAGCAAAAAACAATAATCTAATTCTAAAATATATTTTCTTATATTCTCGAAATCTTTTTTATTTGGTTTGTAGAATGGAATAACTCCAATTATTTTAGCCTCTTTTTCCATTAAACAATTCCCTTCTTTTTATACCATCTAATCACTTTTCTAATTCCTTCTTCCATTGAAACTTCTGGGGTGAATCCTACTTCTCTTTTTACTTTTGACACATCATATACCCTATCTTGCAAGGTCATTTGAATGTTCTTCCTAGTTACAACTGGTTTCCTACCCAAAATTGTAAAAATTCTTTCCAAAATTGAAGAAGCCATCAACATTATGTAAGGAGAAATTTTTACCACTCTCAATTGAATGCCAAGTTCATCTGCAATTATCTTTCCAGATTCAATAAAGTCTATAGACTTATCAGAAGAAACAATATAAGTCTCACCAATTCTCCCGTTATCAACTAAGCATACTAAAAAGCGAGCAAAATCATGTACATAAATATTTGAAGTATAGTTGTGACCATTACCGATTTTTAAAAAGAACCCCTTTTTAACTAATTTAGCAAGTGTAAGATATGTATAATTTGTTTCATTTACACCATAAACTTTAGATGGTCGAACAATAATACCAGGAAAGTTGTCTTTACATTTTTTCCTAATCAAATTTTCAGCCTCATACTTCGAAACTTGATAAGGAAGTTCAGGATTACATTTACTTTTTTCAGAAATTGGATTTTCTTTAACTAGTCCCATAGCAGCTGTTGAACTAACATAAATAAATTTTTTGACGTTAGTACACTCTGCAATAATATTTTCTGTTCCTTCCACATTTATTTTTCTAAATATTTCAAAATTTTCTTTAGTTGGTAAATCATTTCCACTCTTCGCAACGAGATGGAAAACAATATCAATCCCATCACAACAACCTTTTAAACTACTTCTATCTGTAATATCTCCAATATGGTAATCACAAGTATTTCCAAAAAGTTTTCGTGCTTTCTCTTCATTTCGAACTAACAATTTTACTGTATGGCCCTGATGAAGCAACATTGGGATAAAATAGCTTCCGATGAAACCTGTACTTCCAGTAACTAAGATCTTCATATTATTTCCTCATAAAATTTCGAATATATAATGGCTTTAATTTAGCATGAATTAAACCTAAAATACTATATGATATTTTTTTAGGAAGTATTGATATTAAACTAATTATCAATGACTCTTTTGATTTAAAAATCATTTTACTAAGTTCAATATCTTTCCATGGGCTAATCATCATATTCTTTTTAAATGCCGATGCAAAAGGATGATTTGTATTTTTAAACCATGGTCTTACTATCAACATGTTTGTTGTATAATGAATGATTAGTGGATTTGACTTAGCTGATTCTAGTTCTTTCTCACAATAATAATTGGTCGGACGTCGCAATCTTATAATATCTTGATAAGTATTAATAGCATTAATCGTCATTACATTATATTTAGGATCTAGTTCTCCAATTCTACCTTTCAAAAATCCATTTAAGATATCTTGATCCGCATAATTAATGTTTTTTTCGTATTTTTCCACATATTTTGTCATTTCAGAAGCAATATCAATTTCTCTTAATTTACTTAAATCAAAAAAAATAACTCCCGCATTAATATATATACTATCTTTTTTAAGCCCAATATTTTCTTTATAAATTCCACTAACACAATCCCTAACTCCTAAAATGATTTTATCACCAAAATCTATTTTACCTAAGTCAGATATTGAACCAGAAATAATAGTATCACAATCTAAATATAAAATTTTCTTCACTTTTTGTGAAAGAATTTTTCCTGCAAATAATCTTGTAAATGCTGATGATGGCCATCGTGAAGAAGTAAGTGAAGAAGGTATATTTAACTCTGGAGTATCTATTATCTCAATTTCTCTATCATAATTATTAGCAATATCACTTAATTTCTCTTTGTTCGATTGACTTATCTCATTGCCTATAAGATACACTTTAAGGCTAGCAATATCTCTGTTGCTTTCGAACAATGAAATCATGGATATCCCCATTAACCATACATAATTATTATCACAAGTATACATTACGTTCATTTCAAAACCTCGTTTAAATCCTTACTTAGCTTATCTTTCTCGTTCTGAATTGGACTAACAATACCCCAATCAACATTCAATACTTTACTATTCCACGCGAATCCTATTTCATCATCCGGTATATAGTGAGTAGTCGTCTTAAACAAAACTCTAGAATCATCAATAGCTAGATAACCATGGCCAAACCCCTCAGGAATATATAATTGTTTTTTGTTCTCCTTTGAAAGAATAATGGAATAACTGGTTAAAAAAGTTGGTGATTTTTTTCTAAGATCCACTACAACATCAAGTATTTTTCCATCAAGAACACGAATCAATTTTCCTTGTGGATGTTTAATATTCACATGCATTCCTCTAAGAACACCCTTCTCGCTAAATACTTCATTATCTTGAATAAATTCTAAATTCAAACCATTAGCCAAACATTCTTCTCTATTATAAGACTCAAAAAAAGTCCCTCTGTTATCCGAAAACACTGTAGGCTGAATAATATGCAAACCTGGAATATTTGTTTTAAAAACTTTAATCTTACTCATAATGCCACCCTTTTATCAGCTACATAAAAAGTTATCCTTTCCCTCAAGAAGAGGGATTACCTACTTCCCTCTCTTTTTAGTACGACTACAAATGTTTTTGCAATAATCTTAATATCTTCACTAATGCTCCAATTTTGGATATACTTCATATCAAGTGCTACGACTTCTTCAAAATCAGTAATATCACTACGCCCACTAACTTGCCATAAGCCAGTAATACCTGGTTTAGTTGTTAAACGTTTAAAATGGTGCAATTCATAGTGACGATATTCATCAAGTGTTGGTGGACGTGTACCTACGACAGACATTTCACCTTTTAAAACATTGATAAATTGTGGTAATTCATCGAGTGACCAATCACGCAATTTATGTCCAAATGGAAAGATACGAGGATCATCTTCCATCTTAAACATTAAGTCAGTATTCAAATCATTTTGTGCTAGTAATTCTTTTTTGCGTTCTTCAGCATCGGTGTACATGCTTCTAAATTTGTAAATTTCAAAAACTTTACCGTTTTTACCAACACGTTTTTGTTTAAAAATCAAAGGGCCTGGTGATTGACTCTTGACTATCGGTGTGATAATTAGAGCAACAAAACCAGTCAGTATTAAACCAACTAGAGCTATTGTAATATCCATAAAACGTTTTAAAGCAATCTGACGAAATTTTACAATATTAAATGCTGTCGTTATGAAGGTCGTATCACCTACTTTTTTTAGAACACTATTTCCAACATAGAAGTCTGAATAATTCCCAACAGCTACTGTCGTTGGAATTCCTAACAATTTTAAACAATGAGCAAATTCTATAAAATCATCTTGATGATTTTTAGCGACAAATATCTCATCAACTTGGTGAGTTGCCACGAAATCCCTAATTTCTTTAGTACTTTTTAAAATCGGTTGTGAAATTTTTGGATTATCACGACGACTGATATAAGCAGCTATATGGTAATTGGAATTATTAAGTTCTTTAATCACTTCCTTACCATTCGTAAAATCTGTAACAAACAGTACCTGTTTCATATCCGTTGTATAACTTATGAAAAAATTCTTAACTAAAATACGTCCAATGAAGACCAAAAGACTTACTAAAATAAAAATTTGCCCTAAGAAGAAATAAGACATCTGTGAAATGTCATGGATAAAACGAATTTTTCCAAGTATCAGTACAAAAGTAAATAAAACTAAAACTTTCATACCATAAATCACAGATGCTTTCAATTCTTTTAAATAACCACGATTAGTGATTGTAGAGTACTCATCACTCAAAATACTGACAATCACGATTAAAATTCCAAAAACAACTGCAAAGAACTTACTATCAAAAAGATGGTATGAATAACATTGAGCTAAAATGAAATAAACTATCCCTAAAGCTATAATATCCGACAAAAGGTAGTATACTTTCTTTTTCGAATCTTCGCTATACATATAACTTCCTATTCTCTATTCTAAGGTAAAATATCCATTATTATTTTTTTCGTTTTCCTCTACCACTTTTTGATTTTTTGTCAATTTTTCCATAACTACCATAATCACCATAACTACCATATGCCCCATAATTATCTAAGTGAATATCATATTTATTTAAAATAACACCAAGGAAAATAGAGCCACTTTGTTCTAGTTGTTCTTTTAGTTTCGTAATGGTACGGCGTTTATCAACTCCTGCTTTTGTCACAACTAGACTAGCATCTGAGTAATGCGCTAAAATAGCTGCATCAATAACCAAGCCAAGAGGGGGTGTATCAATAATCACATAATCGTAAAGACCACGCACGGTTTCAATCATTGCCTTAAAATTATCGTTTTGAATCAATGATGTGGGGTTTGGTGGGACTTGCCCAGCAGGAATAATCATTAAATTATCAATTGTTGTATCACAAATAACATCTGACAGTTCTGCATTTCCAGACAAGAAACTTGTCAAGCCTTGATAACGTTCATTAGACTTAAATGTACCTGACATAACTGAATTTCGTGTATCCGCATCAATCAAAAGAGTGCGAAAACCTGCACGCGCAAATGAGATAGCAAGATTAACCGATGTGGTCGATTTGCCTTCACCTGCCTGAGCAGACGTTAACGTAATTACTTTTAAATCACGTCCGCTAAACTGAACATTGGTACGGATAGAATTGTAATATTCTTCCATAGATTTAACCATTTGAGCTTTAGCTCTCACTAATTCTAATTGTGGCATTACAATCTTTCTCCTTACATTTTATCAATATCTGGTACAACTCCTAGAAGAGTCATACCAAGCACTTCTTCGATATCTTCTGGACGACGGACACGATCATCAAGCACTTCAACTACAAGAATAACAATAACAGCTAGAGCCCCACCAACAAGTATCCCTAAAGCAAGATTTTTCTTAACGTTAGGAGATGAAGGATGTTTAGGCGTAGCTGCAGCTTCTAAGGTTGTCACGTCATCTACTTTTGTAACAGCTTTAATCTTTTCAGCAGCAATTTCACGGATAGCATTAGCAATATCGGCGGCTTCTTGGGCATCCGTATCTTCCACAGAAATTGAAATGACACGTGTATCTGTTGGGATATCAACTGTAATCATATCTGACAACTCACTGGTTGAAAGAGCCAGTTTTTGTTGATCAATGACAGAAGATAACACCTCACTTGACGTGATCACTTCCTTATAATCGTTAACAAGATAAGAACCAGCTTGTAAATCTTGACTGGTAATATTATCAGCAGTTTTGCTAACAACATAAATACGGGTTGTTGACGTGTACTTAGGCTTTATCAGAAAAATACTACCAAGTAAAGCAACTGTTCCTACAACTAAAGCAATGAAAATGATAAAAAATTTCTTATTCCAAAGTTTTCTTAGCAAGTAGAGTACATCAATCTCAATACTCGCCTGATCATTTGAATTCATATTAACTCCTATAAATCTTTATTTTCTAATAAGGTTTGAGGATTGCCCTCAAAAAGAGCGTAAGCTCGCTTAGTGCCAAAATCTTCCGTAATGATTTTTCTAGCCTCATCCATAAATGGTGGTCTTGGACCAAGATTATGCATATCACTTGCCACACAATGAACAAGATTTTTTTCCAAGAAATAACGTGCTCGTTTTTTAAACTGACGGTATTTATCGCCAAATAATTTTGGTTTGAGAACATGTGAGCTATTGATTTGCGTGTAACACCCCATGTTAATCAATTCCCTCACACGTTCTTCATTAAACTCAAGCGCATTATAACGTTCGATATGAGCAACAACCGGTGTAATTCCAAGCATGATTACATTGCTAAGTGCTGTATGGATATCTTTCCATGGTGTGGTCATACTAAACTCAATCAATGCAAAACGTGTATTATTCATTTTGGGAATCTGATCACGCTCGAGCTTTTCAAGGATATCACTGCTATAGTAAAGTTCACCACCATACAAAATCTCTAAGCCTTCGTATTTGGCTTCAGCAGCTTCTTTGACCTGACTGAAATTAGCAAAAATCTTATCTTCCGGTGTCTCAAACATCCCTTTGCGACGATGTGACGTTGAGACAATCGTACGCACGCCCTGACGATAACTTTCCCCAATCAAAACTAAACTTTCTTCTATTGTCTTTGGACCGTCATCTACATCAAAAACGATATGCGAATGAATATCAATCATTTATTTTCCTTCCATAACATCTTTAATGGCTTGTGATGCACTTGCTACGCTCGTATCATCCAATTGAATCATATAAAGATTTGCAGTTGGCATTGCATAAGAAACTAGTGTACCTGTTGAACCTGTACCAGTTACTTCTTGTGATGTGATTGTGAATTTCTTACCTGAATCAAGCTGCGTGTTTGCCAGATCCATCATTGTATCCAATGGCATATCTGTTTGAACTGAATCCTGCAGAGTAGACATAATTGATGAATAATTCGAAATTGAGCTAAACGAAGTTAGCTTGTTAATTATGGCTTGAATAACTTTCATCTGATTGCTACCTCGATCATAGTCTCCTCGTTCAAGATCATAACGCTCACGAACAAAAGCAAGAGCTTGTTCACCAGAAGTAATATTCACATTACCTACTTCAAACGAATAAACATTCCCTGTATCTAAATTAATTGTAAACGCTTGATTATTATAAACAGTTACACCACCAAGAGAATCAATCAACTTCATAAACGAATCAAAATTAAGTCGTGCATAATAATCAACTTCAATGCCATAAAGGTTTTCTAGGGTCTTTTCAGAAGTTTCAACACCGTAGATACCAGCATGAGTCAATTTATCATATTGATTAGCACCTCCATCAGGTATTTGAACATAGGAATCACGCGGAGTTTCTGTTATCAAAATCTTATGGGTATCCATATTAACCGTTAAAATAAGGTTAACATCTGAACGAGAAACTGTTGAGATTGAACCATAAGTATCAATACCACTGATATAGATATTAAAGACATTTTTATTTGATGATGAGGCATCGTTTGAAACATTCTTCTTAACTTTATAGGTGTAAATGGTCTTCAAATTTGATTCATAATTATCATAAGATAATTCTAACAGGCTTGAATAAGCGCTATTTAGGATCATTGCTTGACTACTACCATTAATGAGATTTTCATAGGCTGCTTGATAAGAATCAACTGTATCCGTTGCTAAGTCAACACCTTTATCTGATTTGATTTGTGACAATAAGGCCTCAATATTACTTCCATCAGCTCCAGTCGGCGCTTGAACACTTGATAATTCTGTCACATCTGAAATAGAACTATTCGTCGGTACTACAACACTCATTTCAATTTCTGAATATGAAGCTGTTTCATTCAGATCGCCTGCTACATCAATTAATGATTTAAATGCAAAAAGCGAAACAGCTGCGACAATCGAGAAAATGACCAAAAGGACAGTAACAACTAATTTACCTTTTTTCCGAATTATCAATACCAATGATACGACAAGAACAACCACTAACAAAGCAGTATAAATAATGTTGAAGTGTCGGAAAGCAAGAATGTTATGCGAATACATCAGAAAAGTCGCAATTCCTGCCAGTAAAGCATACAAGACTAGCAGAACACTATTCACTATCGTCTTAGTATCAAGACGGGAATATGAACGTGAATTTTTATGCTGTCTTTGATGACGTGAATGTGTAGGCATTATAAATCTCCACTCTCTATAAGGATTACTAACGTTCCTATTTTAACACTTTTGTCATGCTTTTGCAATTCGGTATTATTATAAAACTAGATGTTTACAAACGGTTTCATTGCTTTATTTCAAACAATATAGGCGCTTTGTTAAAGAAAAGAAATTAATAATCAAAATGTTGTATTTTTACCTTCGTTTTGTAATGATGTTACAAAACGACTAATGTTCGTTTTTTAATCGTTTTCTTTATAAAAGACTGGTACCTACTTGCGGGAAAATCATTTTTAGGCTAAACTAAGTTTATGAGAATACAACAATTACACTATATCGTTAAAATAGTAGAAACAGGGAGCATGAACGAGGCTGCTAAGCAGCTTTTTATCACTCAACCAAGCCTTTCAAATGCTGTACGAGATTTGGAGCGTGAAATGGGTATTGAAATTTTTATTCGTAACCCAAAAGGCATTACCTTGACTAAGGATGGCGTTGAGTTTCTTTCTTATGCTCGCCAAATTTTAGAACAAACGGCTCTTTTAGAGGAACGTTATAAGAGCAACAATACAAACCGAGAACTGTTTAGCGTATCTTCACAGCACTATGCTTTCGTTGTCAATGCTTTTGTTTCACTTTTAGAAGGAACGGACATGTCACGTTATGAGCTTTTCCTTCGTGAAACACGAACGTATGAAATCATTGATGATGTTAAGAATTTTCGTTCAGAAATCGGTGTTTTATTTTTGAATAGTTATAACCACGATGTCTTGACCAAAATGTTCGATGATAATCATCTGACCTATACAAGCCTTTTTAGAACGCGTCCGCATATCTTTGTCAGCAAAAACAATCCTCTTGCAAGCAAAAAACTGGTAACTATGGAAGATTTGGAAGACTTCCCTTACCTTAGCTACGATCAAGGGATTCATAATTCCTTCTACTTCTCTGAAGAAATTTTTTCACAAATTCCCCATAAGAAATCAATTGTCGTTAGTGACCGCGCGACACTTTTCAATCTCTTGATAGGACTTGATGGTTATACAATCGCTACAGGTATTTTAAATAGTAATTTAAATGGTGATAATATTGTTTCTATTCCGCTTGATGTTGAGGATAGGATTGACATTGTCTATATTCGCCACGAAAAAGCTAACCTTTCAAAAATGGGTGAACGATTTATTGAGTATCTCCTTGAAGAAGTTAAATTTGATACATAAAAACTCTTAGACATTGTCCAAGAGTTTTTATGTTCTATCCATTTCTCTTCAACTCACTTTTGATAATATCATTAACTTGGTCAAAATAGAATTTTTCTTTGTTATATTTGACACCTGCATAGGTAGCAAGGGCAATAATTTTATCTAGAAAGGCTTGGGATGAGAAATTGGTTGTTCGGTGTAGTTCTTCTTCATCAAAAGACTTGATGAGGTGGGCTAGGGGATTACGAACGGATTTTTCAAAATTACGAAGTTCGCTGATTAACTGTTTAATCTCCTGAGGAAGTTGTCCGTACTGCAAAAGTTCTGCTAAAGCTTTTGAAGTCACTTTGCCATCACGACGAATCTCAAGGTATCTATGAAAAATAGCATAGTCGCTCTGTTTCATTTTTGTAAAAAGCCAAGTATCATACTGATTATTTTTAGCATCGTGGATATAGTTTTCCAAATTTGGAACTTCGCGTTTGGCAAGGCGATAAAAGAGCCTATACAGAATTGGGCTAACAGAGCGGACAAAATCAATAATATTGCCATTTTTCACCTTAGCTTCCAAATCCATAATATAATTTGCCAATTGTTCTTCCTCATACGCATTGGTAATGAGTGAAACGCCATAATTAGCTAAAATTGCTTGATTTTCTGCTGAATGTAAAAAAGCAAAGTCAACGTTAAGTTCCCTACGCTCTTTTAACATTTCTAAAAGATAACGGCTTTGCGCTGGAAAATCGCTGTGCTGCTCTGCTATTTTCCAAGCGTGATTATAAGCATAGACATCCAAAAGGATGTCTATCGTTTCATATATTTCTTGCATTAATCTGCAATAAGAGTTTCAAGACCGACTTTCATCATGTCTGTGAAAGTTGTTTGGCGTTCTTGAGCGGTTGTGTCTTCATCAGCAACAAGGCTATCAGAAATCGTCATGATACCGAGTGCTTGAACGCCGTGTTTTGCTGCGAGGTAGTAAAGTGCAGCGGCTTCCATCTCAACAGCTTTCACACCAAGTTGCCCGAGTTTGACATTGTTTTCAGCAAAATCTGAATAAAAAGCGTCAACAGATAACACGCTGCCAACATGAGTTGTCATTCCTAGATCTTGCGCAATATGGTAGGCTTTGTCAAGCAAGGTAAAATCAGCAATTTGTGGAAAATCATACTGTGGCCATTCATTTTTAATCATGCTTGATGTTGTTGCTGCTGCTTGCGCCAAAACAAGTTCGCGAACGTGAACATCTTTATTAAGGGAACCAGCTGTTCCAACACGGATTAATTTTTTAACGCCGTAAGATTGGATTAATTCAGTCGCGTAGATAGAGATGGATGGCATTCCCATACCAGTTCCCATAACACTGACACGTTCACCTTTATAAGTCCCTGTAAAACCAAGCATACCACGGACATTATTAAAACATACGGCATCTTCTAAAAAGTTTTCTGCGATAAATTTGGCACGGAGCGGATCTCCTGGAAGTAAAATTTTATCTGCGATTTCGCCTTGTTTGGCTTCGATATGGATTGACATAGTATTTCCTTTCAATATGTTCAATAATAGTTTTTGTAGCAAAGGCTACGATGACCGCAAGAAGCAAAATTGGAAGAGCTGTGAAAGATTGTCCCGTAAACGATACAACCAAACCAACAGCCGTTAACGGAGCATTCATCGTAATGGCTAAAAAGATACTTGAGCCAATTAACATAGCCGAAGTTAGTGATAATTCTGGGACTACCAATTGACACAGCACTGCTACCAAAAATCCTAGGACAGCGCCTATTGAAAACGACGGTGTCAGAGTGCCTCCGTAGGCACCATTTTTCAGCGTCAGCAAAACAAGTACGGCTTTAATAACCACACAAGCTAAGGCATACCACACACCCATCCCATCAAAAACGGCTTGTGCCAAAGCTCCGCCATTTCCCAAAATCTCTGGAAAATAAAGGGAAAAGCTTGCGAGAAGCAAAAAAGTTAAGGGGAGTTTCCACAAAATGCTTTTAGTTGTCACTTTGCCGGCTTGGGCTTTTTGGGTGAGGTGGCGAAATAGCTGCGCTAAGGGGGTGATAAGAATAGCTAGAACAATTGCAAAACCACATGTTTTAGCATCGAGCACGACTTGTCCTGAATGATAAAGTGGTGTATCTGAAATCACCGTTCCCGCAATAAGACTAGCTAGAATCGTTGTGCTTGAGACTGAAATAAGGTTCAAAACGGACAAACCTAAACCTAGTGTCTCAAAGGCAAAAAAGATACTGGCAATCGGCACTTGATAGACAGCTGCCAATCCTGCCGATGCCCCACAAACAATAGCAAGCTTTCGGTCTGTTAAGGCCAATGTCATTCGGTCGGAAATACGACCTGCTCCTAAAACTCCCAACTCTCGTGGTGCACCTTCTTTACCAATAGGTGAACCAGCTCCGACCGAAGCCACTTGAAGAAAAATATGTATCAAGTGTATCCAAAGTATCGGACGTTTGCTATTATCAGTAACTTTTAGCTGTGATTTGATTGAAATGATTTGACGATTTTTATCTTGCAAAACAAACCAAATAAACGCTGAAATAATACCAGTTAAAAATAATACCAGTTAATAAGATAATAATAAATTGTAGGTTTGTGATAGGCTGCGCACCTGTACTTTCCCCATGACCAAAAATCATCCATTCAATCAATTCTAATAAGTCATGAAGTAAAATACCGCCTACTCCTGCTACTATACTAGTCAAAAGAAGGGCAGTACCAAAGCGTAAGCAATAAGCTTTAGAGTTAAATCTTTTATTTTGTGAAAGCATCTAAAAATTGCTCTAAAATATGATTCATTTCTGAATAATCGTAAGCTAGCATTTCGTTTGCTACTTGAAGGTATGAGTATGTCTTAACTTGTTCATCATAATCAACTTCTTCTGCCAAAAGTGCTTCAATCAATGGTTTTGAAAACTCTAAATGGCATTGGAAAGCATAGTGTTTATCACTATATTTGACAATTTGTCGTGGGCAACCTTGACTAGTTGCAAGAATTTTGGCTTGTGGTGTCAAACCAGGCATATCGCCATGCCAGTGCCCAACAATTGCAGATGTTCCAATATGCGAAAGATTACGATTTGCTAAACCAGCTTCTGTTAATGTGATTGGATAATTTCCAATTTCTTTTTCTGGGCTTCTTTCAACAGATGCTCCGTAGGCTTCACCTAGCAATTGAGCTCCTAAACAAATACCAAGAACTCGTTTATCTTGTGAAATAGCTTCTTTGATAAGCGAGATTTCAGCCTGTGCATCAAAATGAGGACATTCTGCTACTGTTGTTCGTGGGCTTTGTGGTCCCCCCATAACAATTAGTAGGTCAATACCAGAACTATCTTTTGGCAATTTTTTACCTTGATAAAGCTTTGTCATTGTCACATCATGACCACGTTTAATAGCCCAATCATAATAAACACCTGGTGCTTCAAAGGCTTCGTGAACGATAAAATGAATTCGCATCTGACACCACTTTCTAATTTTAGTATGATAATACTAAGTTTTAGTATTGACTTACAATTCTGCCAAGACAGCCTTAACTAGAGTTTTAAAGTCCTCTTTGATTTGTTGTGTAACAGCAACAACTTCTTCATGATTAAGTGAACTTTGGAAACCTGCGGCATGGTTTGTAATAGCTGAAATTCCTAAAACTTTCAAACCTGAATGAGCAGCAACGATGACTTCTGGAACTGTTGACATACCAACCGCATCAGCTCCAAGTGTTTGGAAAGCACGAATTTCGGCAGGTGTTTCGTAACATGGTCCAGAAACACCAAGATAAACACCTTCATCAAGTTTGATACCGATTTTTTCGGCAACTTTGTGAGCAGTATCACGGTATTCAGCTGTATAAGCATCTGACATATCTGGGAAACGTGGTCCAAAGTCATCAAGATTCGCACCAATCAATGGATTTTGTCCTGTCATATTAATATGGTCTGAAATTGCCATTAATGTTCCTGGACCAAAGCCAATTCCGCCAGCTGCATTTGTCACGATAAGTCCTTTACAACCAAGAGCCTTCATGACACGAACTGGAAAAGTCACTAATTCCATTGGATTTCCTTCGTAAAAATGGAAACGTCCTTGAAGAGCAATGACTTTGTGTCCACCAAGGTCACCATAAACCAATTGTCCAGCGTGTCCTGCTACTGTTGATTTTCCCCAATTAGGAATTTTTTCATAGGGAATTACAACAGCATTTTCAATTTCTTCGGCAAGTTCGCCAAGACCTGACCCTAAAATCAAACCAAATTCAGGAGCATCACAACTTTGTGATACCAAGAACTGACGAGCTTCTTCAATTTTTTCAATAATTGTTGTCATATGCACCTCTTATACTAATTTTTCTAGGAAAGATTGACCAATCATGGCTGTCTCAACACCAAAGTTGTCAGCGATTGTTGCTGAGATATCAGCAAAATGTCCGACTGGTAAGACACCATTTCCTTTAAATGATGGGCTATAAGCCAATAACGGAACGTATTCACGTGTGTGGTCTGTTCCTGTGTAAGTTGGGTCATTACCATGGTCTGCTGTGATTAAAAGAAGGTCATCTGATTTCATATTGTCTATAATTTCAGGCAAACGATTATCAAATTCTTCTAGACAATCACGGTAACCTGCGGCATTACGACGGTGACCATATATAGCATCAAAATCAACAAGGTTTGTAAATGATAATCCTTTTGTAAATTCTGGCAATTGTAGGGTTTTAATCAAGGTATCAACACCATGCATATTTGATTTATTGTGCCCCATATCGTTTGTAATACCTGAACCATTGAAAATATCATTGATTTTTCCGACACCGTAAGTCGGAACGCCTGCATCCGCTAATTTATTAAGCACTGTTGGTGCAAATGGTGACAAAGCATAATCACGACGGTTAGCTGTACGTGTGAAATTACCAGGTTCACCAACGTACGGACGAGCAATAATTCGGCCAAGCAAACTTGGACGTTCTAATGTAATGGAACGAGCAAATTCACAGATTTTATAAAGTTCCTCAAGCGAAATAACATCTTCATGTGCTGCGATTTGAAGTACTGGGTCAGCTGAAGTGTAAACAATCAATTCACCTGTTTTCATCTGACGTTCACCAAAGTCAGCGATAACTTGTGTTCCTGAATAAGGTTTGTTGGCTTCACGAATGATTTTACGTCCTGAAAATTCTTCAATTTTTGTTAAAATTTCTTCTGGGAATCCTTCAAAGAAAGTATCAAAGGGATCTGTAATATTAAGCCCCATGATTTCCCAGTGCCCTGTCATGGTATCTTTTCCACGTGATACTTCTTCTAATTTTGTTGCATAACCACTTGGCTGTGCTTCTGCTGGTACTGTTTTTAGAGGTGCTTCACGAAGAATATTTCCAAGACCAATTTTCGCCATATTCGGAACAGTTAATCCGACTGTTTTTGAAATATGACCAAGGGTATCTGAAGCACCATCTGGCACACCAGCATTGACAAAATTGTTAGCATCTGGTGCTGCACCAATTCCGACAGAATCTAAAACTACAAGGTGAATACGATTAAATGTTGGCATAATTTTTCCTAATCTAGGGTGGTTACGGTTGGCACCCAAAACCTCCTAATCTCTTAATATTCAAATAAGTCAAGTGATTAGAAATAATAATGAATCAATATAACATAGTAAACAGGAGAAGATTCAGTTATGGTAACTGTTAATTTCCTCCTGCTGAAATCATTATTTAGCTTCTAAAATGTTGACACCGTCTTTACCTGCAACGATAACTTTATTAACCATACCGTTGAAGAGACCGTGTTCAACAACGCCGACCATGGCTTTCAATTCTTTGCCAAGTTCGACAGGATTTTCAATGACGCCAAGGTCAAGGTCGATGATATAATTTTTCATATCAGTCACAAAGCGTTCACCATTTACCATGCGATAGGACGGTTTGTAACCTTTTTTCTCGAACTCACGGAAAATACGGTCTGCACCATATTGAACCACTTCGACTGGCAATTTAAAGGCACCGAGTTTATCGACCATTTTTGAGTCGTCAGCAACCCAGATGTATTCTTTGGTTGGTGTGGCAACGATTTTTTCCATAAGAAGGGCGCCACCACCGCCTTTGATACCGTTGAAGTTAGTGTCAACTTCATCTGCACCGTCAACGGTAACATCGATAACATCAATGTCATCAACAGCTTTCAAAGGAATCCCAAGACCTTCTGCTTGTGCAGTGGTTTGGCTTGAAGTTGTTACACCTACAACTTTGAGTCCTTCTTCTTTCATGCGGCGACCAATTTCTTCAACAAAAAAGTATGCTGTTGAGCCTGTTCCAAGTCCGACGACCATACCATCTTTGACATACTGAGCGGCTGTGACACCAGCGATTTTTTTGAGTCTTTCCATAGCTACCTCGTCTTTTTATATATTATTGTAAATAATTTCTATTTCCAACTGATTATTATATCATGATTTAAGTGTTTTGTGTCATAATGAAATAGATAATCTCGCGTTTATTCCTTATAGTCTTTCTCTAATTTTACCATCCATAATCCGAATAAAATCCCGAGAACAAAAACAAGAGCTGTTATTACTATCTCCATGCCTGTAACATTTGCATAAGAGATTCCCTCATAGGCATTTCCGCTTGGTAAAAGTATTAATAATGTACTTGAAAGGACACTACCAATAATACAATAATAAATATATGATCTATAGTGCAAGAGAAGATAATTCATTCCTTTTGATAATAAAATCATAGTCACCCCTCCTCCAATCATAATTGGGAAAAAAGTTCCTAGCAAATCAAACGCTTTAAAACCATTTAACATAGGAGTATATACTCCTAAACATAAGAGGATACTTGACGGACTGAGACCTGGAAGAAGAACCCCTAGCGCTATGAGAGCTCCTGCTAATAAATAACTAATAAATCCGACCGACATATTACCTGTAAAGCGGCTCATAGAATAAACTAAAAGAAAAGAAATGATAAAAGCGCCAATAATCCATCCCCACTTTAATCGATTCCTAGGAGCACTTTGTTTAGTATCGTTCAATAAACTAGGTATTGTACCAAGAACTCCTCCTGAAAATCCCCATAGTGTTGGAATTTCGTAATGTTCCAAAAGGAATTCAATAGGATAAGAAAATAGAGCTATTCCTAAAAGTCCCCCAACTCCTATCGGCAAAAAGAAAAGTACATTTGACTTAAAATTAAGTTTGATATTAGCTAAGAAACTAATAAGGCGCTCATAGACACCTAAAATAGCAGCAAGCGCTCCACCAGACACCCCCGGTAGTAAAAAACCAAGAGAAATAACCATCCCTTTGATTACCTTTTGTACTATAGAAAACATATATCCTCCTTACAGTTTTCTGATTAAAAAAATATCTCAATAATACTTCTTCATCATCGATTATAAAATAGTGTGCTTTATATTGAAAACACTTCACTTTAGGTTATCATATCTATTTTAGATATGTCAACTAATAGCAGTAACGAATCTATCTTACTATTGCTTTCTAATCATCTAACGAAACAGACACTTCTTTAGTAACTTTATTAACATTTTGAAAACTCCTTAGACTTTTTAATCCAAAAAGATGATTATTCTTAATACTTATCCCTCGCTAGCTTTTCTAAATTAAAACTGCTATACTTTACTAGAAGCTTATAAGTGGCATTCTTAAGCCACAATACTACTTTTACTATCTAATTTATTATCGTTGATGCTCTAATTTCAATAGGCTAAAACCGATAAATATGAGGAAACATAATGATTACAAATGAATTTGATACGATTGCTGCGATTTCTACACCGCTTGGTGAGGGGGCAATCGGAATTGTAAGACTTTCTGGAACGGAAGCGCTAGCTATTGCACAAAAAGTCTATCATGGTAAAGACCTTAACGAGGTCGCTTCACATACGATTAATTACGGTCACATTGTTGACCCTGATACTGATGAAGTGCTTGATGAGGTTATGGTGTCTGTGATGCTTGCGCCAAAAACATTTACCTGTGAGAATGTCGTGGAGATTAATACGCACGGTGGTGTTGCCGTGACAAATGAAATTTTGCAACTTGTCTTGCGCCAAGGGGCTCGTCTTGCTGAACCTGGTGAGTTTACCAAACGTGCTTTCTTGAATGGTCGTGTTGACTTGACACAAGCGGAAGCCGTTATGGATATTATCCGTGCGAAAACAGACAAAGCCATGAATATTGCGGTAAAACAACTTGATGGGTCATTGTCACAATTAATCAATGACACGCGCCAAGAAATCCTAAACACCTTAGCTCAAGTCGAGGTCAATATCGACTACCCTGAATACGATGACGTGGAGGAAATGACGACAGCTTTAATCCGCGAAAAAACACAAGAATTCCAAGAACTTTTGGAAAATCTATTGCGTACTGCAAAACGTGGCAAAATTCTGCGCGAAGGCTTATCTACTGCTATCATTGGTCGTCCAAACGTTGGAAAATCAAGTTTGCTTAACAATCTGTTACGCGAAGAAAAGGCTATCGTTACTGATATTGAGGGAACAACCCGTGATGTAATTGAAGAATATGTCAATATCAAAGGTGTACCTTTGAAACTGGTTGATACAGCTGGTATCCGCGAAACAGATGATGTGGTTGAAAAAATCGGTGTTGAACGTTCGAAAAAAGCCCTTGAGGAAGCTGACCTTGTTCTTCTTGTGCTCAATAGTTCTGAACCTTTGACTGACCAAGACCGTGCACTTTTGGAACTTAGCAAAGATAGCAACCGCATTATTCTCCTTAATAAAACAGATTTACCAGAAAAAATCGAAGCTGACCAGTTGCCAGATGATGTCATTCGCATTTCCGTTCTTAAAAATCAAAATATCGACGTAATTGAAGAACGTATTAACCAACTGTTCTTTGCTAATGCTGGTATTGTTGAAAAAGATGCAACTTATCTTTCAAATGCTCGCCATATTTCATTGATTGAAAAAGCGGTGCAAAGTTTGCAAGCCGTCAATGAAGGGCTTGAACTAGGAATGCCTGTTGATCTTCTTCAAATTGATTTAACACGTTGCTGGGAAATTCTCGGTGAAATCACAGGTGATGCAGCACCTGATGAATTAATCACAAAACTCTTTAGCCAATTCTGTCTTGGAAAATAACGTTAGGTCAGAGCATTAAAAACTATCCTATCCAAATAAGATATCTCAATCACTTATCCTAGTTATGATAAAACGAAGCTAAGCACTTTTCCTTAGCTTCGTTTTCTATTACTTTGCAAGAATTTCTTTGACTCGTTTTTGCAAATCAGGGATTACTTCTTTTGCAAACCAAGGATTTCTTGCTTGCCAAAGATTGTTACGAGGCGAAGGGTGTACTAAAGGGAAAAATTGGGGTAGGTAGGTTTGATAATGTTTTACCGTTTCTGTTAACGTGACAGAAGATTTCTGCTGCAAATAATAACGCTGTGCATAGAAGCCAACCAAAATATGTAATTCAATATTTGGAGCAAAAGCCAAGGTTCGTTTGTGCCACTTTTCAGCAAAGCCCTTTCGTGGCGGCAAATCACCTGATTTTCCCGTTCCCGGAAAATAATAATCCATTGGTACAACCGCAAAAAGCCCAGAATCGTAAAATATTTCTCGGTCCACGCCCAGCCATTTTCGCAAATTATCACCACTTGGATCATTCCAATACAAACCCGACTCTTGCGCACGAATGCCAGGAGCTTGTCCGACAATATTAATCCGAGCCGTTTTTGGAACAGTAAAAAGTGGCTTTATGCCTTGTTGAGTGTAGGTCGCATTTTGCTCATCTGCCATAATGTCCGCAATTAATTGTTCAATGGTATCCATTTCTCCCCCCTTCTACTTCTTCTTCAAAGCTTTCAAATATATAAAGAAAGAGATTCTTACAAGTTGTAAAAATCTCCTCTTGTCATTGTCAAAGATTATTTAATCAATTCGTAAAGTGCTTCGGCGTAGATTGCTGCAGCACGGTAAAGGTCTTCAACATCGGCAAATTCATTTGCTTGGTGCATTGTATTGACATAATCTGGGAACATTGCACCGAAAGCAACACCACGTTTAAGAAGGCGTCCAAATGTACCACCACCGATAACTTGTTCGTAACCTTTCAAGCCTGTTTGTTTTTCGTAAACAGAGAGAAGTGTTGCAACCAATGGGTCATCAGCTGGAACATAGTGTGGTGTGTGTTCATGGTCTGAAAGTGTTACTTTTGTCACACCGTTAAGTTTTTCAAGTTCAGCTTTGATAGTTTGCGCATCTGTACCTTGTGGGTAACGGAAATTAAGAGTGATTGTATTGTCATCTGAATTGCGGTCAAATTTGAAAACACCAGCGTTCATGCTAAGAGCGCCCATTTTTTCATCAGTATAGGCAACACCAAGGTTTTCACCTGCAAAATCACCGTGAAGAACGTTTGCTGCTGTTTCAAGATAAGCTTTAGCAGCTCCTTCAAAAGCAAATTGGTTAAGGAATTTAGCAAGGTATGTTGCACCGTTGATACCAAGTTCTGGTGTTGAACCGTGAGCTGATTTTCCGACAACTGTCAAACGGAAAGCGTCGCCTTCTTGAGTAAGTTCAGCAGTCAAGTTTTCAGCTGTTGTGTATGCTGTTAATTTTTCTTGAAGTTCAGCCAAAGTACTGTCAGCTGTGAAGATAGCTGTTGCTGATTCTGGCACCATGTTATCACGAAGTCCAGCATCGAAACTATTCAATGTGAAGGCACCGTTATTGTCACCTGCAAAGTGTAGGAATTCTGTGATATTTCCTTTTTCACCATTGATAATTGGGAATTCAGCATCTGGAGAGAAACCAAAATCAGGGTCTTTCAATCCATTATGAGCAAAATAATATTCCATATCTCCCCAGCCTGATTCTTCATCAGTACCAACGATGAAACGAACTTTTTTAGATACTGGCAAACCAAGTTCTTTGATGATTTTTAGGGCATAGTAACATGCCATTGTTGGACCTTTATCATCAGATGACCCACGCGCATAAAGGCGTCCATCTTTGATAACTGGCTCATAAGGGTCAGTATCCCAACCGCTACCTGCAGGCACAACATCTAAGTGAGCAAAGATTCCGAGAACTTCGTCACCTTCACCAAATTCAAAATCACCAGCATAGTTATCAATGTTACGTGTTTTGTAACCATCACGTTCAGCCATAGCTAGGAAATGTTCCAAAGCTTTTACTGGACCAGGTCCAAATGGGTGTTCTTTGTCAGCTTTGCTGTCATCACGTTCTGAGTTGATACGCAAAAGAGCAAAGAGGTCTTCCATCATGGCATCTTTACGTTTTTCAACTTCTGCTTTAAAGTCTACTGTCATTCTTATAACTCCTTCATAAAGGTAGCTTTTCTCAAAAAGAAAAGCAATCTTGTTTTATCTTTTGAATTCACCAAAAATTGATAAACTCATGTTACTGTATTTGTCAAACTCAACCTAGCAAATAAACCAAGCTTGATGCATGAAATTAAAGTCGGTACGCTTAACGACGTTCGATAATTTCGTCAACAGGCAAACGATAACTTGGTTCAGGCTTATTATCGCTATAACCAACAGTGATTAAGAGCTCTGGACGAAAACGTTTATCAATTTCTAGGATATCATTGGTTGATGACTTATCAAATCCCAGAATAATATTTGATGAAATATCTTGGTCAGTCAAAGCCAAAACAAGATTCATCGCAACAATTCCAGCATTAAGAGCAAGGTATTCACCTTTACGTTTGTCGTCAAATTCTGCAAAACGAGCAGGTAAAGTCTCCATGTAGTAGCCTAACATATCATTACTCAATGACTTGACACCAATACGAGCAATTTTGCGAGAACGTTGAACCAAATCTGTATCGGTAAAAATTGCTACAACGTATTGAGCTTGCTCTACTTGCTTTTTATTAATTTCTGGAAGATGTTCAGCAAGTTCGGCTTTTTTATCTTCCACCACAACAAATTTCCAAGGTTGGATATTATTAGCACTTGGAGCTAATGTAGCGATTTCAATGGCTGTTCGTAAATCCTTATAATCAACAGCTTTGTCATTGAAGGTTTTGACGGCATGTCGCTTTTTGTTTAATTCTAGAAATTTCATAAGCGAACCTCCTTCTAAAATATTCTCTGCTCCTCTATTCTAACATTTTTTGAAAGAGTTCACAGCTTTTTTTAGTAGTTTTGGGAAAGAAATCTAACATGAAACAAGATTTTTGTAATATAAAAAGACTGGATGTGCAATTCCAGTCCTAAAATTATTATACTTTTTTTATCATTCTTAATTTCTTTAGCCAAGCATAGCCTGCTACTGCTAGCCATGTGAAGACGTTGCCAATCAGTAAAGGTTTGAACCAGACACCAATATGGTAAGTGATTTTTAATCTGTTTTTTCCGATTTTTTGTGTCACAGTCGGTGTTCCGATTCCTGACAAGGAATAGTCCTTACAACTTAGTTTCTTACCATTGAGTGTTAGCTCAGTATCCTTGTATTTGGCGATTGGAATGTTGACCTTACCACTATTGTCGGCAATCCATGTAAAGATAAGAGTATTGCCATCTTGTGATTTGTCAAAAGCAGCTGTATGACTAATGACAAATTCTTCATAAAGAACGTATTTGTTATCCTTGTTTGATTTGTCAGCAGGAAGATAGTCTGGTGTTGATTTCGAGATTAAATTTAACAGTTCATCTAAATCTGAACTGTGAAAACTAGCTCGAACTTCCTCAGGCTTTCCCCAAACAAAGGTATGTTTTTTAGTTTTGATAGGGTGTTTAGCAGTATAGTATTCAACAATCTTTTCTTGTTGCAGATGTGTTAGCTGAGCAAGGCTGAAAAGATTAATCAAAATCGCTCCGGCTGTCACTAGTCTGGACCATTTGATATCAAAATAACGCTCTAAAACTAGCGCTACTGCTAATAATAATAGCACCGTAGCGGGCACAAAAAAGCGAAACGGGAATTGAATTAAATTGACTAAAGAAAGGTTTAATTTATTAACACTGTACCAAGGAAAAATGCTACTTGACAGAACGAGAAAGAAGAAAAATGTTCCTGTTGTAACTCGCAAGAGTATATCAAAATGGCGCCAATGTCTGAATGAAAAATACAATTGATACAGCACCAAAAGTAGCAAAGGTAACGGTGTTATCAGCCATTGAATGCTACGTTGATTCACCGTCATAATATATAATTTTGAATTGATAAATGGTTCAACCAAATTATTACTACGCCCGACGTCAATAAGCGCAGCCCAGACATTCGTTGTCAATAAAAGAGCCAGTAAAACAGCTTGTATTCCTTTGATGATAATGGTTTTCTTTTCTTGAGATTTGATAAAACCGTACAAATAAAACGGCAAATAAGAAACAATAAGCAAGAAACAGCTTAGCATATGAACTTGCATCATCAAAGCGACAGCAACAGCTAAGCGTAGCACGCCTACTTTTTTAGCTTTTACAAAATCAATCGCTGGAATCATGCACCACGGCATAAAAGCAGCTCCCCAACTTGAAAAACCTTGCCTAAATGTCCAATATTGAACAGAAAAAGTCATCATGTAAAAAATAGCAATGGCTAGAGAAATTTTAGGCTTGACAGCTACTCTACGTGTTAATCGATACATTGAAAAGCCTGCAATCACACTCAACAAAAAGCGTGACACTAACTGATACGTGTACCAATTACGACTGATTAAAACCAGTAAACCTTGAAAATAGGCAAAATAGGGACCGTATAACGCATTAACAATCCGCCCTGAGCTATAAAAGCCATACAAGGATATAAAATAACTGAAGTTACCAGTCTTAATCTGCATAGCCGTTTCATAGAAACGATTGTAGTGAAAGAGAAAATCACTACCAACAATAACACCTTTTGATATAATTTGTGGAAGAATCAGTAAAAAAGCAACTAGCATTATCATAAGGCTTGGTAGCCAAAAGCGCTTTTCTCGTAGATGAGAAAGGCTCTTCTTAAAATTCTTAAACATGCTTATCTCCTTAAAAAATCCCTATCCATGTTAGCACAGTTTAAAAAAGATTACAAACAGAAATAGAAAGTTTTCATAAAATTCTCTTATTTATATTCAAAAGTACCTTTCGTTTCTTGCAAAAATTATCCCTAAATCTGATCCCCTGCTTCCTCTAAGAATCAGAGTGCTCTTTGGAAATCTACTATTTTCGTTAAAACGTAATCCGTATTAGTAGGTCGAAATGGCAAAAATACTAGTATTATTTTCTGTTAAAAGACTTGATATTTTCGATAAAATGCCAATCAAAGAAAAGTCTAAAATACCCTCAATTCGAAAGCTGACCAAGTCTTATCAACTGTCAAAGCATTTTCAGAGACAAAAGCAATCGGACAAACAAGTTATTTTTCGTCATCTGTTGCCCCAGTAACGACAAACGGATTTCCCAGACTGACTTGTGAATAATCCTCGACTTGGCAAACAGCAAGTTCTTCAGTCATCGGTTTAATGGTTAGCATTGGCCGCTTCCTCATCACTTAATTTTGCTTTAATCGCAGTCGCGACATTTCGTGGAATACCACAGTTCACAATGTCGTCTATATCAGCCTTTTGAATATTGGGTAGGCTCTTAAAGTGCTTCATGAGTAATTGCTTGCGCTTTGGTCCCAATCCAGCAATGCCATCAAGTTTTGATGAGAATGAATTTTTACTACGCACTTGACGGTGGAAGGTAATAGCAAAACGGTGCACCTCATCTTGGATACGTTGTAACAAGAAAAATTCTTCGGAATTTCGTGGCAATTCAACAACTTCTAAGGGATCACCAAATAATAATTCGTGCGTTTGGTGTTTATCATTTTTTTGCAGACCAGCAATTGGAATATCAAGACCGAGTTTATTTTCAATAACATCACGCGCCACACTGACCTGACCTTGACCACCATCGATGATAATCAAATCTGGTGGCACTAAGCCATCTTTCAGCACACGGCTATAACGGCGATAGATGACCTCGCGCATGCTGGCATAATCATCTGGTCCGACAACCGTTTTAATCTTGAATTTTCGATAATCTTTCTTACTTGGTTTTCCATTTATAAAGACCACCATGGCAGCGACAGGACTTGTTCCTTGAATATTTGAGTTATCAAATGCTTCAATACGAACGGGCTTTGGAATGTTAAGCAATTCGCCGATATTTTCAACAGCGCCATAAGTTTTCTTAACATCTTTTTCAAGCAAATCAAATTTTTGTTGCAAACTCATACGTGCATTTTTGATAGCTAGGTTAACAAGCTGCTTCTTCTCACCACGTTGGGGCTTGATGATTTTCGTATCAACAATCGCCTTGACCAAGTCTTCATCAATTTCTTTAGGAATAAAAATTTCTTTAGGAATAAAGTGCTTATTGTCACGGTAAAATTGTCCCATGTAAGTCAAAAAATCTTCTTCTGGGTCATTGTAATAAGGAAACATATTAACATCACGTTGAATGAGTTTCCCCTGGCGAACAAAAAATACTTGCACACACATCCAGCCTTTGTCAACGTAGTAGCCAAAAATATCACGGTCCATCATATCTTGGCTCATCACGCGCTGTTTCGTGCGCAAAGTTGAAATAGCTTGCAGTAAATCGCGATATTCTGCCGCACGTTCAAATTCCATTAAATCTGACGCTTTTTGCATTTTATCTTTAAGTTGGTCAACAATTTTATTGTCTTGACCGTTAAGGAAATTTTTCACATCGTGCGCCATATCAACAAAATAATCATGGTCAACATGACAAATCGTATGTGCTTTACATTGCCCTAAATGGTAATAAAAACAAACTTTATTAGCAGGGTTGGTACATTTCTTAAACGGAAAAATGCGGTCTAACAGGCGTTTGATTTCCGTTGCTGCTCCCGAATCAGGATAGGGTCCAAAATACATGGCACCGTCTTTTTTGATTTGGCGGGTAATCATTAAACGTGGGTACTGCTCATTAGTTGTGATTTTGATGAAAGGATAGGATTTATCATCTTTGAGCTTGATATTGTATTTTGGCATATTTTCTTGAATGAGATTGATTTCAAGAAGCAACGCCTCGGTATTGGAACCTGTGACAATATACTCAAAATCCTCTATTTCTGAAACCAAAAGTTCTGTTTTGGTATTATGGCTGCCATGAAAATAGCTACGCACACGATTTTTCAGATTTTTTGCCTTACCAACATAAATAATCGTGCCATTTTTATCCTTGTGTATATAGCATCCTGGGCTATCTGGCAATAGCTCCAGTTTATGTTTAATCAGTTCATTCATGTCTCTATTATAACAAAATCGTTTTAGCATTGCTGTGGTAAAAGTTCCTCTTATTTTGAGGATTTGGCTTTTTTTGATAACATAAAGGCAAGATTGATTCATCGAAGAGTGAAACTGTCATTGCCATTATCAGTAGTTATCCGCTGACAGAATCTCTTTATCAAGGTGCCCTATTGTTTATTAGATATCATATCCTATCTTTGTGCGACAACATGGGCATACAATCGCTACTATTCTGGCAGTTCGTCGAAGAAAACGTGAGTATCACAATATTCTACATCCTGGTCCAAGGAAAAATTTACGTGATTTTTCATAACTGTTATTTAACAAATAAGACTTTTTCAGCATATCCAAAAACCGCAAGCTAAATTAGTTTGCGGTTTTCTATTTTAAATATAAATAAAAGGAGAGCGAGTTAATTAATCATTTGGAACGAAAACAAGGTGTTCGTTGACAAAGGCATCAAAGCCGAGTTCGCTTAATTCGCGACCGTAACCTGAATTTTTAATGCCTCCAAATGGGATTTCTGGGTGTGATGTCCAACCAGAATTGATAAATGACATCCCTGTCTCAATCTTGGCAGCCACTTCTTTGGCATGATCAAGATTTTTTGAAAAGACGGTACCACCAAGACCATAGCTAGAATCATTGGCAAGCGCGATAGCTTCTTCTTCACTATCAACTTTATAGATAGAAGCAACTGGACCAAAGATTTCTTGATTGTAGATTGGATTTTCTTTGGTGATATTTGTCAAAACAGTTGGCATGACAAAGTTTCCTGGGTGGTCAATCGGTTCATCACCGTAAACTACGGTTGCACCATTTTGCTTAGCTAATTTGATTTGACCAAGCACTTCTTCTTTTGCGGCTGCTGATGACAACGGTGCTAAAGTTGTCGCTTGGTCCATCGGGTCACCCCATTTAGCTGATTTGAAATGTTTAACTACCATATCAACGAATTTATCATAGTTTTCTTGACCAACAACGACAAAACGTTTTGATGAGGTACAAACTTGACCAGCATTGTAGAGACGAGCAAAGAAAATGGTCTTATCAAGCAAATCAAAATCAGCATCTTCTAGGATAATAAAGGCGTCATTACCCCCAAGTTCCATAGATGATTTTTTCAAATTTGCTCCCGCTTCTGCTGCAATAGAAGCACCACCACGTTCAGAACCAGTCAAGCAAACCCCAACAACACGTGGGTCTGCGATAGCCTTGGAAACTTGGTCATAAGAAAGGAAGAGATTTTTGAATGCGCCAATTGGTGCACCTGCTTCCAAAACCAAATCATCAAATGCTTGTGCTGATGCTGGACAGATTGAAGCATGTTTCAAAATCATCGGATTTCCAATCATAAAGTTTGGTGCAAAGACGCGCATGATTTGATAGAATGGGAAATTCCATGGTTCAACGGCTACCAAAACACCTGTCGCTTGCTTGATGTAGTAAGCATCACCATTAATGTTTTCAAGCGGACGTGGTTTCAAAAATTCTTCTGCCTTATCAGCATAGTAATCAGCAATTTCTGCACAGAGGTCCACTTCGCCTTTAGCTTCCACGAACAATTTTCCCATATCTTTTGTCATGACTTCAGCGTATTTGTCAACGTCACGACGTAGCAGCTCAGCAATCTTACGCAATTGAGCTTTTCGCTCTGCTAAGCCACCTTCAGCACGCCACTTTTTATAAAGCGCATGCCCATTTGCCAAAGCTTCCTCTAACGCTTCATCCGTTGCATTGTCAAAAGTCGCAAGAATCTCGTTTGTATAAGGATAAGTTGTTTTATATGCCATCGTACCTTTTCCTCCTTTATCGTTGCTAAATTCCATGCCTTACAACTGTTAACCATTAGATTAATAGTCTTTATTTATAAAATTTAACTAAGGTTTTCAAGGTCATTATAGCACTTAAGGAAACGATTTCAAGTAAACGCTATCATTTTTTAAAAAAGAAAAACAATGCTTGAATAGTCACAAACATTGTTCCTACATTTTCATTACCAAATCCCTAGAAGATGTTGCATCCAGAGACTGACACAGGTGATAGCTATCCAACACGTAGCTCCCAATCCAATAGCTTGTCCACCAGTCTTAATAAGTTTAATAGGATTCGTGTTAAGACCAATAGCTCCCATTGCCATGACAATAAAGAATTTTGAAAGTGTCTTAAGATTATCAAAAATAACCGTATCAATTCCTAAACCGCTGACAATTGTCGTGACAATCGAAGCCAATAAGAAATAAAGAATAAACATTGGAAAAGCTTTTTTCAATTGGAAAGTCGTTTGGTTAGCTCTGCCATTTTTTGAATCTTGATAGGCTTTATAGATTGACAGTCCTAAAGTAATCGGAATAATGGCCAATGTGCGCGTTAATTTCACAATTGTTGCACCGTCTAAGGTATTTGACCCGTGAACAGCATCCCAAGCTGTCGCGGTCGCCGTAACGGATGACGTATCATTGACAGCTGTTCCCGCAAAAAGCGCAAAACCTTGGTTAGATAGGTGAAGTAATTCTCCCAACGTTGGAAAAATTAGTGCCGCTAAGATATTGAAAAGAAAGATAACCGAAATACTCTTTGCGACTTCTTCATCTTTTGCTTTAATAACTGGTGCTGTTGCGGCAATAGCTGAGCCACCACAAATAGATGACCCAACACCAACCAAGATTGCTATATTACTATCCAATTTTAGCCATTTTTGCAATAAAAACGCTACAACCAACGAGACTGCAATGGTTGAAATAATAATTGGCAATGACTGTGTCCCAACTTTAAAAACTTGTGTTAAGTTTAAACCAAAACCTAATAAAACAACCGCCGCTTGTAAAATATATTTTGATGTAAAAGCAATACCATCAGTGGTTTGGGTGCGATTATTATGAAAATTCCCCATAACCATCCCAAGTAGAATTGCAAATACTGGCGCTCCTACAAGTGGAAATAAATTCCCTAAAAACCAGGCTGGTAAAGCTAGAATCACACAAAACATAATTCCCGGCAATTTTTTCTCAATTGTCATCATAATAAAAACTCCTTTTCACAAAATATTATAACCTGGACAAGTTATAATGTAAAATTATGATTTATTATGATATAATAAAAAAAAAAAATAGGAGATTATTATGCTTGATTACCGTGTTTTTACCTTTATGAAAGTCTGCGAAACGCTTAATTTTACCCAAGCTGCTAAAGAATTGCATATCACTCAACCTGCAGTCACTAAGCATGTCAAAACTTTAGAGACAGAGTATCAAACTAAGCTTTTTACCTTTTCTGGCAAGCAATGTCAGCTGACACAAAGTGGCAAAGAATTGCTTGATTTGCTGACGACTATGGACACAGATATTAAGCATTTCAAGACACAGCTCAAGCAAGATTTACAGCCGCTAAATTTTGGGGCTACTTTAACCATTGGCGAGTATGTTTTGACCGATTCTTTAGTGGATATTTTGGCAAATCACCCGAATTTCCAAGTCAAAATGCTGGTGGATAATACCGAGACACTGTTAAAAGCTATTGATAATGGACAGATTGATTTTGCCTTGATCGAAGGTTTCTTTTCAAAAGAAAAATACGATTTTCTGCCTTATCGCACAGAATCTTTCATCGCGGTCGCTTCTCCCGGCTCACCCCTAGCAAGCGGAAGCTATTCTTTAGAAGACCTACTAGCCTATCCTATCATCGTACGCGAGCAAGGGTCAGGTACCCGTGAAATACTTGAAATCATGCTCAAAGAGGCCAATCTAACCATTTCTGATTTCCATAAAATCACTGAAATTGGTAATCTAAATACCATTTGCGAGCTAGTCCAAAAAAATCTGGGAATTAGTTTTGTTTATCAAAGCGTGGTTCAAAAAGAAATTTCTGCAGGTAAACTCCAAAAAATTAATTTGGATATTCCTGCCATAAGTCATGATTTTACCTTTATTTGGCGCAAAAATAGTCATTTTAAAAATCATTATCAAGATATTTTTAAGCTCTTTTTCTGATTTTTTGGCTTGATAAAAACGCTTTTTTAACGTAAACTATATAGTTATATAGCCTATGTTAATTTTAGAAAGGGTAATTATGCACTCTACACTAGATATTACAGAACTTTATCAATACGGCGAACGTGTGACCTTTAAAAAGGGAGATAATCTCGCACAGTCCGTCACTGGCGAAACAAGCGGTGATATTTATATTCTATCTTCAGGCATCTGTGCTCTTTCATCTATTTCTTGTGATGGCAAAGAAACAACTTATCTATACTTTAAAAAGCGACAATTTGTCGGCTTTGTTCCATTGATGAACAATCTGCATTTGAACTATTACGGGAAAAAATCATTTTCAATTGTTGCCAAAACGCCTTGCGTGGCTTACCGCATTTCTAATCGTCAATTTCAAGACTTGCTAGGATTTCCATCAGTTGTTAGCTTGATGTTAAATACATTGACCGAAAATCATATTTATCTCATGGAACATTTTCACAGCAGTAAAAATGAACCTGCTTTGGTCCAATTCTGCCGCTTCTTACTTGACCAAGCTGAGCCATGTGAATCAGGTCATTTAGCTTTAAATACCTTCTTTACCTATCAAGAAATCGCCTGCTACCTAGGCATGCACTCAGTGACTATTGCACGAATGGTAAAAGCACTTCGCGCTGAAGAAATGATTGAAAAAACTGACCATCAGATTCAAATTATTAACCCCGAACAAATGGCTAAACTTATCACAGAAGAACGTAAAATCGATTATTAAAGATAAAAGCTAGAAGTTAAAACTTCTAGCTTTGGTTTTTATCGTAATAATTTTAGCAATTCTTGATAGTTATGGACGGTGTAGGTTGGGTTAGCTACGGTGTGATTGATTTTTTTATCTGGGTTATACCAGACAGTATCGATGCCAGCATTATTGCCACCTTGAATATCCGCCAGCAAATTATCACCAATCATCAAAGCTTTTTCCTGATTAAATCGTGAAATGGCTCCAGAAATGGCGTCATAAAAGCCTTTATCTGGCTTTTGATAACCAACTTCGTCAGAGATAAAGACGTGTTCAAAATAATCTTTAATCCCTGAATTAGCCATGCGACCAGTTTGAATCTTGGTAATGCCATTTGTTGCACCAAAAATGCGGTAACCTTCTTGATTTAGCTGGTCTAACAACTGATCTGCCCCAGGAAGAGTCTGACCTTGTTGGCTAAGAAAATCTTGATAGCGCATAGCAAAGGCATGTCCATCAACCTCATGTCCAAAATGCGCAAATAAACGAGAAAAACGGGTGTCAACCAATTCTTTTTTGGTAATCTTTTTCAAACTTAAATCATTCCAAAGTTTACGATTCATGGGAATATAAACTTCTTTGTAAGTTTCAACATCATCCACGTGCGCCTCTGTCAAAAGTTCTGTCAGAGCAACATCTTCTGCCGCGTTAAAATCAAGCAAAGTATGGTCCAAATCAAACAATAAATCACGATAAATCACAGGTCTTCTCTCACTTTTTTTTATCCAATTGACCCAATTTTTTAACCACAACAGCTAGAAAACTCCCCATAACCCCTAATCCGACAACTGAATACATCATGGTAAAAATCTTTCCAGCTGCTGTAACGGGATAAATATCCCCGTAGCCAATCGTTGTTAAAGTTGTAAATGAAAAATAAAGGGCATCCAAATAAGTAAAATGTTCTACATTTGCATAAAAAAGTGTCCCACTGAGCAATAAAACAGCAGTGACACCAGCAATTCCTCTGGTTTCATCATCCTTAAAGATTGACCACAAGACACGCAATGTCCGACGCATTTGTAAGAAAAAAGTAATCATGACGTCTCCTTTACTAACGACCCTTTTTTGAATCGGTAAGATTTGACCTCATTATATCACACATCGCATCTCAAGACAAATTACTACTGATAAGCAGCAATCTCTTCTTCTCGTAAAACGCCGTCTTCCATGACCAACAATCGGTCACAATAAGAGACTAAACGTCTGTCGTGCGTAACCATTAAGACTGCTTTATTCTTTTCTTTGGCCTCGTCGGCTAGAATTTTGACAACTTCCATGGCTTTTTCAGTGTCCAAACTCGCTGTTGGCTCATCAGCCAAGATAATCGTTGGGTCATTATACAAGGCTCTGGCTATCGCCACTCGTTGCCTTTGCCCGCCAGAAATTTCCTCAGGATATTTGTCTGCGATACTGGCAATACCCAGCTGGTCAAAAAGGCTGTCAATCGATTCGCGCTGTTTTTTCTTATCAACCTTGTCAACCAAGCGTAGCTGATCTTTGATTTTTAAAAAGGGTACTAGGTTGGAAGCTTGCAAGATAAAGCCAATCTGGTCAAAACGCATCTTAGCACGCGCTTTTTCTTTTTTCTGGCTAAAAGCTTGGCCGTTCAATCTCACTTCACCTTGTGACGGTGATTGCAGGCCACCAATAATGGTCAAAAAAGTACTTTTTCCAGAACCTGACGGGCCAATAACGGCAACAAATTCACCTTTGTTAATCGTCAAATTTGTCTCTTTCAGAGCTTCAATTTGATCTGGACCATCTTTGAAATATTTTTTGATATTGATTAATTCAATTGCTGTCATAATTATCTCCTAACCGATTGCCTTTAAAGGGTCAACTTTGACAATGCTTACCACTGAGAAAAGTGCACCAAAAACGGCAATAAGAACCATCAGCACACTAATTCCTGCAAAAAAGAGTGGATTTACCTGAAACGGAACTGATGTTGGTAGAAAAACGGCACTGAGCAGGGTTAACGCTAAGCCGAGACTAACCGCTAATATGGCTAAAATAAAGGTCTGTGCGAAAACCATCCGTGATAGATAGCCGTTAGAAATGCCTTGCGCTTTTAAAACACCAAAGATTGCTTTTTTCTGCAGTGTCAAAATATAGATGAATATTCCAATGACAATCGCTGCTATCACAATCAAAAAGCCAATCATAAAGGAAAAAGTCAGATTCTGAGCTTTATAACCTGGAAGATTTTCAATAAACGTTGATGTGGTCATGCTCTCAAGCTCTTTAGGAACCTGATTTACCTTGCCACGAATCACTAGAGCACTGATTGTATTTACTTGAGCATTATCCGCAAGGACGCTTGCCAGTGTTTCTTTTGTCATGTAAAGGACTGGCTGAACATTAAAGCTCGCATTATCTGTAAAACCAGTAATAGTTAGCTTTTTAGTACTATCTCCAAGAGTAATTTTGTCACCAATTTTTAATTGATATGATTTTTTTAAGCTACTATCAGCGACGACTTCTCCTGTTTTTGAGAAAAGCTTTCCTTCACTCAACTTCGGACGTAGAAATTCATCCTGCTTAATCGCGAATAAATTGACATTAATTTTATTTTTTTCCTTGTCTTTAATTGTCGTAGAAGCTTGTGTCAATTCTGCCATTTTATCAGCGTTAACATCATTTTTTAAGTCGACTGAAAAGCGTGACATGCGCAGATTTTTATTAGCTTGCTCATTTAAAATGACATAATCAGATTTCCAAGAATCAACCGCCGAGCGATTGGTCTGGGCTAAACCATTAGCCAAACCCGTCAGGAAAAAGACCAAGTAAGCAATCAAGAAAATCACTCCAACCACTAATCCATAACGCAGCTTCGAGTGTTTCATTTCATTCCATGCTAAAAACATAACTGCCCTCCTCTATTTCGAATACTGTAAGCTTACTATGATTTTCAAATAAAGTACATTAATTTGATTGTAAATTTTACCGCTTTCATGAAAAACCAGACGTAGTAAGGGATAGGAAAAAAGCACCTCAAAATGAGATACTTTCTAAATCTTTATTTCCCTTCCAATCGTTCTTTGAGTTTTTCAACAAAGAGGTAGGCTGCGGGGCAGAAAAGGGTGTTTTTGATGGTTAGGTTATTAATTTGATAGATTTTTTTGCGGTCTGTGTGCGGAAATTCACGGCATGCTTTTGGTCGGACGTCGTAAATGGTGCAAAGGTTGTCATCGCCTAAAAATGGACAAGGCATTGATTGAAAGACTTTGTCGCCGTCTTCATCGACACGAAGGTACATGTCTTCAAATACGCCAAGTTTCATGCGAAAGACTTTTGAAATGCGTGTGATATCTGCTTCTGTAAACAGAGGACCTAAGCTTTTGCAGCAGTTAGCACATTTTGTGCAATCAATCTCGTTAAAAACTTCTGTGTGAATTTCTTGAGTAATTTTATCAAGATTTTTAGGAGCTTTTTTCTTGAGTGTTGCTAAAAATTTGCGGTGTTCTTTTTGTTTTTGTTGAGCTAGTTCATGATAACGTTCAATGTCAATATCTGTCATTTTCATACTTTCTAATATTGTTTTCAGTCAGAAAATATTATAGCACAAATAAAAAGCGGACTCAAAAACCTCTTTGATTGTCAGCGCAGCTTTAGCAAAGCCTCGCGCTCTTGTTCTTTTATCTCTTGAATAAATCTGTCAAACTCTGCTTTTGCTGCTCTGCTATTTTTCAAATCACAATCAAATAAAAGATTCTCTAAAAAGACGGGGTCAGTTCCTTTTTCTTGATAAATATTTCCTTGAAAAAAATAACGGCGAGTCTTTCGGTCAATCGCTACAACCGACGAGCGCCAGCGTGCATTGTGCTGATTGTCGGGTTTCCAATTGATTTTGAGCTGCTGGCCATGATAATACCAGCCCATCAATTGCAGAGCAATTTGCTTGTTTTTTTTCGGGTCTTGGTAAAAACATGGAGTAGCAACGGCTTGATTATCTAAAAGTGAAAAAGGATGGAAATCCTGAATACCCTGATAATCATCATAAGATATGGCATTGTCAGAATCATCTGAGTGAAAAAGCGCCGAGTGCGCATCACGAAAGGGATCATAAACATCGTCTAGGTTGGCTTTCTTGCCAAAGCACAACCAATCAATGCTTGCCTTATCGTAATAGGTCACGTAAGCCTTCAGCAACTTTTTATCACTTGGTACCTGCAAAATCTGAATCGTCTGACGTGCCTTTAGCGGAACGGATAAAATCCCTTGATAAAGTGTCGATTTGGTAAAACGTTTGAGACGTTTCAACTCATGATCATATCCAAGTTTTGAACGATTGAGGGCGTAAAATGCCTCGTCGTCATCTAATTTAAAAACAATGACAAAATGAAGGTGCTTTCGCTTGTGGTCAATTCTAAAAATCGGTGTTGTAAATTGAGAATCATTTTTAAAAAGTTGTAAAAAATGACCAGCTTGCACAATTCTTTTATGAGTGATGTGAGTCATAAATTTAGTTTAGCATGGTTAGATAAAATTGTCACGGTAGTCACATAAAAAACGCCCAAACCGTTTTCAGCTGGGCGTTAAGCGAAATGAGATTGTTTTGTGTTTTGATTGTATGAGTAAAATGTAATTGTAAAAGAATAGTTTAAAGGGCGTTGTAATCGTCGTCGCTAACGGCTTCTAGCCAAGTATTTGACGTGTTTTCGCCAGGAACTTCCACTGAAATATGGCTAAACCATGAATCTTTTTTAGCGCCATGCCAATGTTTTGTATTGGCTGGAATCACGATAACTTTCCCTGGTTCAAGGCTCACAGCTTCTTTTCCTTCTTCTTGATACCAACCTTGACCTGCTATACAAATCAAAATTTGTCCGCCACCTTTATCAGCATTGTGAACATGCCAATGGTTGCGACAACCAGGTTCAAAAGTGACATTCGCCAAATGAAGAGGTGAGTCAGGATCAACCAATGGGTTCAAGAATGATTGTCCGTCAAAATATTGCGCAAAAGTGTCATTTGGTTGTCCTTGTCCGAATACATTTTCTTTGTCAAAAGTTGCTTTATCTGTCATTTGTTATCCTTTCATTTCATATCTTTCTTAATCTTCATTCCAAACTTCTTTGGCAAGGTTAAAGACTGCCCAGCCTTTTGGCCAACCTGCATAGAAAGCCACGTGTGTAATGACTGCTGCAATTTCTTCTTTGCTAACACCGTTAGCTTTCGCATTTTGCAAATGGAATTTTAGTGAGTTGTCTGTAATGCCTGATGCCATAAGTGCCACAACTGTGATGATACAGCGTGTTTTTAAATCAATATCGTTATTATTCCAGTTTTCACCAAAGAGCACATCATCATTAAAATGTGCAAATTCTGGTGCAAATTCACCCAATTGGTCACGTCCTGCTGTTTGTTTAATTGTCATTGTTTTTCCTTTCTTAATAGGGTTTATACGGTCATTATACGCTTCTCATTTTTAATAACAAATACTTATTTGACATAGTGTTTTATGCCTTTTAAGCATCGTTTAAATCTTAAACGAGCTAATCATTTTAACTGTTTCAGGGTCAGCATGTGAGAAGAATTGGCTTTCACCCATATCAAGTTTCAAAATTTCTGCCATGTCATCATCTGTTAAAATAAAGTCAAAGACATCAAAATTTTGTTCCATACGATTTTTATGAACTGTTTTAGGAATGACAATAACATCACGTTGAATCAAGTAACGTAGGGCAACTTGCGCAGCTGATTTTTGATATTTTTGTCCAATCGCAACAAGTGTTTCATTGGTAAAGAAATCATTGCGCCCTTCTGCAAATGGTCCCCAAGATTCGATTTGAACACCATATTCGTCCATTGTTTTGCGAGCATTTGATTGTTGATTGAAAACATGCGTTTCAACTTGGTTAACCATTGGAGTGACATCCGCAAAAATAGCCAAATCTGCTACACGGTCTGGTGCAAAATTGCTGATGCCGATTACTTTGATTTTACCAGCTTTGTAATATTCTTCCATGGCACGATAAGCACCATAATAATCACCAAATGGTTGATGTAAAAGCACCAAATCAATGTAGTCTGTTTGAAGTTTCGCTAAAGAAGCATCAAGAGAAGCTTTGGCTTTTTCATAGCCATAATTGCTAATCCAAATTTTAGTTGTGATGAAAAATTCTTCACGCGCATTACCAGACTTGCGGATAGCATTTCCAACAGCTTCTTCATTCATATAAGCTTGAGCGGTGTCAATTGAGCGGTAACCAATCGAAATCGCATCACTAACCACGCGCTCACATTCGTCAAGATCTGGCACTTGATACACACCAAATCCTAAAATCGGCATTTTAACACCATTTGATAACGTTTTGTAATCCATTTGCTTCTCCTTTTACTCATTTTCGTCATCTTCAAATAGAGCTTGTTCTTTTTTGAGGATGATGTTTTGATAATTTTCAATTTTGTGATTGAGCCTATCATGTGCACTTTGCAATTCAGCAATACGTTCTGCCAATTTATCACGTTGTTCTTCAAGCAAAGTCATGCGTGCCCCTTCAGTTCCGTCACCTTCTTCCACCAAGGCCATGTATTCAATTAAAGACTCAACGCTCATGCCTGCTTTTCTGAAACAACGAACAAATTCCAAAGTGGCGATGTCACGCTCTGAAAAATCACGGACTCCTGATTTATTACGCGTTACTCGAGGAAGCAAGCCAATTCGTTCATAATAGCGAATGGTATCTGCTGAAATTCCTGTCTGTTCGCTTACTTTTTTGATATTCATACGTCATCTCCTTTCTTATTTCACTCTCAGTATATACCTTAGAGCTAACTCCAAGTCAAGCAAAAAACGTCAAATTTTTTGAAAAATCGTCGATTTTTTAACGATACAAGCCTAAGCTGGTGTTAAGATAAGTTTCTGGTTGGTCAATGATGTGTTTTACGAGTGTCACGATTGCTTTGCGAGAAACATCATGTCCATAGAAAGTCTCACCCTTTTGTGTAATCTGACATGTGCTATCTTGGCCATTGTCAAACCACCCTGGGCGTAAAATCGTGTAATCAAGCCCTGACTGTTCAACAATGTCTGCCGCTTTGCGATATGGTTTAAGAATCGGTGCGACAATACCTTTTGGTTCTCCTGCCACTTCCCCATAAATGCCCATTGATGAGACAAAAATAATTCTTTTGACTTTGTTATACTTCATACTAGATACAATTTCAAATGCCATTTTGGGAAGGTCACCAGACAAAGCTACAAAAACTATGTCTTGTCCTGCGATAACACTATCTAAATCATTGCTAGATGTTGCTGAGCCGTTGATAGCTTTTTCATTGCTTGCTAAAACTAAACTTTCTGCGTGACGTGAAAATAAGGTTATATCATATGCAGTATTATCTTTTAATTCTTCATGCAAACTGCGTCCTAATGACCCAGTTGCGCCAATAATTACTACGTTTGTCATCCTATCCGCCTTTCTAATAAGTGCTTGCACTTTGTTTGATGATTTTCCAATCATTGTCAATCTTTTCAAAATCCATTTTTATTTGCAGGCGCCAAGTGGCTGATTCTGCTCTCCAAATTTGTGCTTTGACACGACTTTGCCCAACAAGACTAGCTGTATTGTCAGCGATATAAATGGCTTTTATGGCATCTTCTTGCCATGCATAATAGCCCATTTCTTCACTCTCAATTGGCCCTAGCCATTCTTTCACAGGTTGTACATAACCCATCATATGAACGAGAACTGAGTCAGGCGCTATCAATTCAGCCAAGGTTTTCGTGTCTTTTGCGACCATGGCATCGTTGACTTGACGATAACGATTTTTTAGGATCCCTTCAATCATTTAATCTTTTCCTTCTGCCACACCAGTTTTGGTATTTGGATTTAATGGTCCATAGAAATAAGAAGCTGTTGCGCCACCGTCAATAAGGAAGGTTGAACCAGTGATGAACTGCGCACGTTCACTCATGAGCAATTCAGCAACATCTGCCACTTCATCTGCTGTCCCAGGACGTCCAGCTGGTGATTTGGCAAACATATTTTTGTAGAAATCGCCTCGAATACCATTGAATTCGTCAATAGCAAGTGGCGTAACAATAATTCCTGGTGCAATATCGTTAATTCTGGCACCACGTTCTCCCCAACGAACGGCTTCGTACATGGTACATTTTTCATTGGCACGTTTTGCCAATTGGTAAGCATGGAGGCTATTTTCAATCTTATCTTCTTGTAGAAAATCAAGTGCCAACAATTCTTCCGTTGGTGTCATGGCAAGTGCCAGATCTTGTTCGGCAGTCAAAGCAGGCATACGGTGACCTGATTGGCTAGAAATAGTGACACCTGCACCGCCTTTTGCAATAACTTTTCCAACTTCTTCTAATAAAACAGATGTTCCGTAAAGGTCAACTTTTAGCACGGTTGCAATTGAAGCTTGCGATGGCGAAACACCCGCACCATTAACCAAATACTTAATGTCACCAAAAGTTTGCGCATAAGCAATCATCTCTTTAATTGACTGACGTGATGACAAATCCATTTCAAATGTCACGACATCAAAACCAGCTTCTGTTAAGGTCTTAGCAATTGCTTTGGCATTATCAATCGAACGGTCACCTAAAACAATTTTTTTACCATATCCCATGCGACGTGCAATCGCCATTGAAATTTGCCCAGCACCTGTTACTAACATAACATCTTTTGTCATTTATCTTTCCTCCTGATTGTTTTTACTTTAACTTATCGGCAGCTTCATTGACACAACGAAGAGCATTTAAACTACGTGGATAACCAATGAATGGTAAGGCATTTGAAATAACTGCGATTAGAAATGCTTTATCGTTGCCAATTTTCATATTTGCTGCTGCGTGGCTAGTCAATTGTGGCTCAACACCACCTTGAGCTGCCAAGAAACAAAATGTTATCAACTCACGTTGCTTATAATCAAGACCTGTACGTGTGTAATAATCTCCGAAACAATTATCAGCTAACCAATAATTGATATGGGTACTTTCCTTAGCACCTGATTGCCAAAAATCACGCATGCCTTCACCAAAAATATCCACTTGCGCTTGTGTACCAGTTTCACGACGATTGTCAATGGTTGTGGTTGCTTGTCCTTCAAGTGGCAATGTAACGCCTTTTTCTTCCAATACTTTATTGGTTGCTTTTAGAAATGGAAAGACACGCCCAATTCCCAAATAAGCCACCGCTTGATAGACAATTTCTTTGATTTCAATTGGTGTAACGCCAAAATTTAGCGCTGCTGGCACAATAGCTTGAAATTCATCAATGCCTTGGCAACCTAGTAACGTCGCTAAAATCACCATAAATCGTGTCTTGTCATCCAATGTCGCATTTGGGTGATTAACCACTTCATCAAAGGCAAAGTTGTCAAATCGTTCAATGAATTCAGGGTCAGTTCTCAAAAAATCAGAGACATATCCTGGAAACATTTTTTCATGATATTGTTTCGCATTTTCTGTAATAGCCATGCTATTTCCTCCTGCTTTTCTGCTGTCAGTTATGATGTTGCTTAACTTCTAACATCTTTATGGCTACATTATAAATCCAAGCTATCGGCTTATCAATTTTAAAAAAAGGTAGTTCGGATAAGAAAAACTTATCTGAAATACCTTTTTGGTTTTAGTTTTGCTGAAAAGTTTTGGCTAGAAGCTCTGCCATTGTTTCGACGTAATAGCCGGAGTTATCTTTTTTCCAAAATGCGCACATTCGACGTAAAATGGGTTTTCCTTGCTTGTATATTGGGCGACAGCTAAGTGTCGGTGGAAGGCTTGCTCCCTTTCCAAATTCAAGTGGCAAATAGCCGCGATTGGCAACGACTGACATTTTAGCTTCTGTAGCACTTGGTGCAAATTGCATATCGCCTGAAAAGCCGATGTAATCACGGTAATATGCGCGCTCTGTTTCTTCTTGCTGGCTGTCCGCAACCAAAATCAAGGGCTTATCAAGGGGATTTTCAATAGCTAACACTTCTTCTTTGGTATGCGGATTAAAAGCCGCAAATGCAACGTAAAGTGGCAAATCAGTCAAAACCAAATTTTCATAATCTGTCGAAAAAGCTCGTCTCTGATCATTGATGACTAAATCGATTTTACCAAAGCGTAAGTCATCATAAAGTTGGTCATGCATTCCTGTTTTGACCGTTAGCGCTACATCAGGAAATTGACTCGCAAAACTCGCAATCGCTTCTTGAATTTCACTGCCTTCATAGGAATACAAATAACCAACGGACAGTTGCGCAGCTTGTTGGTTGGCAATGGCTTGTGTCTCTTGGCAAAGGGCGTCAAAATCAGCTACCAGCGCCAGCGATTTTTCATAAAAATAACGCCCTGCTTCTGTCAACTCAAAGCCACGATTTTTACGCGTTAAAAGTGTCACACCCAGTTCTGCCTCTAAACTCCGAATCTGCTGTGAAATAGCTGACTGTGAGATAAAATGCGAATCGGCTGCCTTGGTAAAGGAATTTTCTTCGACAACTGATTGAAAATATTTAATTTGTTTTAGCAAGCCGGCAACCTCCTTCTTAGACTGAAAAAGCCATTTTTATTTCAATTTTTTAGTATTCAAATAGCTCAACAAGCTATTAAAATCAGGAAAATTAAGGGCAATGCGATCTTTTCCCAGACTTCCCAGTTTACTATGTCCGACAAAAGCTTCAAGAAATAACTTCGCTGATTTGGCAAGGAGCAACTTCTTCTCCGCTCCAATAGAATAAAAAGAAGCAATGCTTGTTGCCAATTTCGCGCCAAATTCTCGGTCAATCGTCACATCGTTAATGCTTTTGATACCGCTTGACATCAAGGTATCAAAAAGGGTATCAAAAAGAATTTTCAATTCTTGACTGGACAATTCATCCGTCCATTGTTTAAACGTTTTTTCAAGATTACGGCTTAAATCGGTTGGCTGTTCTGCTAAAATCAACTGCCCCGTCTCAGCATCAAATTGCCATGTCGTCAAAGCATGTTGCATGATTCCAGAAGCCTGACTTTTAACCACAACAGGATCAATGTCATTATAAAGCATAATACCAACGATGGATCCTTCAGGGCGAATGACACGCACACGCTCACGAATAGCTTGGTATCCTACTCGCTCAAGTTCTTTTTCTTGCAAACCTGGTGCATCAAGCATATAAACTTGCTTGATTTGCGGACGCCATTTTTCCTTAACATGAGCTGCAGCGTACAAAGCCAAATTCCCACCCTTAGAATGCCCTGATACCATGATAGGCATTGGATGACTCGCTAAGTAACGCTCAAGATAAGTCACCGCTGCACGATGAGCAGGAATTTCACGAACATAAGTTAGTTTAAAATCTTCTTTCCAGCCAATCAAGGTATCATCTGTCCCACGAAAAACTAATTGATAATGATCAATTTCAGGTAAACTAAAGACCATAGCAGAGAATTGTCTCTCATATTCGGAATCAACATCATTAACATAAGCTGACAGATGCAAATCAGCAAACCGTCGTGATGAGGCTACATTTTTTAGCAATTCAACACGCGCCTTGGTGACCAAAAAACTATGATTGAATACCCTCTCACCAGCCTCGTAAGGCACCAGAATGTCATGTAATATCAATTCTTTTGAAAAATCAAGCGTATTATCCAAATCTTCAAAGCAAAAATACCCCAGTTCATTTAAACAAAGAATATCTGCTTCGTTAAATGGAAATTGCTCAAACGTTTCATTTTTATGTTTTGCTAGATAATCATTAATTATTGCCATATCGTCCTCTTTACTCTCTTGAATTTTACAAGCATTTTCCAAGAGTGTCAAGAAAAAGCCAAAGCTGTCACATCAAGAGACTTTCAACACTCCAAACATCCTTAAAATAAAACTAACCCTAGCTCGTATGTAAAAACTAGGGTTACTGTTTTTATCGTCTCTAAAGTGTCATCAGCCGCTTACGAATTTCTTCTAAACCAACGATGACAAATGGGCAAAGTATAAGATAAATCCAATGCCACACACCCAAACTCGCGGTGTTAAAGAGATTATGGAAAATAGGCACATAAACTAATAGGATAAAAATAGCTAATTCAACTACCAAGCCAATATTGATTAAGGAATTGCCAAATAATGACAATTTACGAATAGATTGGTCAGAGGTACGGATATTCATCACCATACCAATTTGACAGAAAATGATAGCCCCCAAAGTCATGGTTGTAGCCTCACGATAAAGTTGACCTGAACTAGCAAGTACTGCCAAATTGCCATTATGTAAAAAATAAGTGATAAAGAAAGCACCCATGGCAAGTGCCGACTCAATCAATCCATACCATAGAAACGCTTTAACAAGAAGTGATTTACTTAAAAGACGGTCTGATAATTTGCGCGGGGGTTCTTGCATCACATTGGGTTCTGGAGGTTCAACTCCTAAACCAAGAGCAGGAAGCATATCCGTTCCCAAGTCAACCGCTAAAATTTGCATAACCGTCAAAGGGAGTGGGACAAAACCGCAGGACAAGAGGAAAACGGCAGACGGCACCGCTTCTGGCGTATTTGAATTGAAAATATAGGTCAAGAATTTCTTGATATTATGGTAAACCGCTCGCCCCTCTTCGACTGCATCAACAATGGAAGCAAAATGGTCATCCGTTAAAATCATATCAGCAGATTCTTTAGCTACATCCGTTCCCGTAACACCCATGGCCACGCCGATATCAGCTTTTTTCAAGGCCGGCGCATCATTAACACCATCACCAGTTACCGCAACAACTTCGCCTAATTCCTGAAGGGCTGTTACGACACGATATTTTTGTTCAGGTGCCACACGCGCAAAGACAATCTCACCAGTAAGAGCTTCTTTAAGGTCCTCGTCAGACATCTTTTCAAGTTCCAATCCAGTTACCACACGTGCATCATCGCCACGAACAATACCAATTTTCTTAGCAATACTAAGTGCGGTCAAACCATAGTCTCCCGTCACCATGATAATGCGAATACTAGCTTTATGGCATTTATCAATCGCTTCGCGCACACCTTCACGTGGTGGGTCACTCATGGCAATCAAGCCAAGAAAGACCATGTGCTGTTCAATATTTTCTTGAGTCCATTGACTTTCTTGAACCAAATTCTCCTTTTCCAAAGCACGGTAAGCAAGAGCTAACACACGCAAGCCATTTTTAGCAAAGTCATCATTTGCTGCTAAAATACGCGCTTGGATATCGGCAGTCATTTCATGCAAGCCCTCTTGGTCTTTATAATAATGGCAGAGCTCAGTCATTTCTTTTGGAGCCCCTTTGGTAATCGATACCAAAGAACTACTATCAATCAAACTATCAATGCGATTAATCGTTGTCATTCGCTTGCGCACAGAATCAAAAGGTAATTCTTTCAAGCGCGGTGCCCAGCGATTATTATTTTCAAGAGTAATTCCAGCTTTTTCGGCAAGAACATTCAAACAAGCCTCGGTTGGGTCGCCAAGAACAGTATAAGAAGCATTCTCGTCATCAGGTGGCAAGACTTGGGCATTGCTACAAAGGTGAGCGAAGCGGACAAGTTGTTCAAGCGATTGATTTTCGACAAGCGAAGATTTCTTACCATCGCTATTACGAATGTCTCCTTCTGCTGAATATCCTAGCCCTGTTACTTCATAAGCTCCAGAAACTTGCCAGAGGTGATTAACTGTCATGGCATTTTGGGTCAATGTTCCCGTTTTATCCGAGCAAATGACAGAAGTTGCTCCCAAGGTTTCAACAGAAGATAATTTCTTAACCAAGGCATTTGATTTAGCCATACGTTGCACCGCCATTGCCAAAGAAAGTGTAACGGTCGGAAGCAAACCCTCAGGGATAAAGGCAACAATCATACCGAGCGCAAAAATGAATGCTTTAGCAAATGGCTCATGAACAAACAGGGTTGCTGCGATAAAGAAAATGACACCAACTGTAATCGCAATGACTGAGATTTGCTTTGTCAAATGGTCTAGTTCTTTTTGAAGCGGACTCTTGTCATCAGCCATATTTTGGGTCAAGTGAGCAATTTGTCCAAACTGTGTTGCCATGCCAATGGCAGAAACAATCATTTTCGCCGAACCAGATGAGACTGTCGTTCCCGCAAAGACCATATTATCGTATTCAAGCGCTGTCTTTTGTGGGTCATTATCAGCTTCACTCGTTTTAAAAACGGGATTTGATTCGCCTGTCAGCGCTGATTGATTAACCTGCAAATCAGTCGCAAAGACAATCCGACCATCTGCGGAAATACGGTCCCCTTCTTCAATCAAGACGACATCGCCAGGTACCAATTCTTCTGCTAAGATTTTCTCTTCTTGTCCCTCACGAATAACACGCGCATAGGAAGGTAACATTTTTTTGAGAGCTTCTGTCGCTTGGCTGGCACGGTATTCTTGTACAAAACTGAAAATCCCATTGACAATATTGACAAACCAAATGACAAGCCCAAGTTCTAAACTATGAGACAGAATAGCAATGCCACCACCTACCCAAAGCAAAATTGCCATTAGACTTGTAAAATTTTTAATGAAGGTAAGTACAATAGGTTCTTTGTCAGCTTTTTTCAGTTGATTCATTCCATACCGTTTTTGCCGTTCTTCAACTTGTGGTTGCTTTAACCCAGAACTTTGCGTATTAGCAGCTTGGTAAACGTCGTTAGCTGCGTAAGTTTCAAGTTCAAGTTGATTAACTTTTTCATTTACGTTATCAGTCATAACTTGTTCCTCAATTTCTAAAAACGGTTACATCGTTCTTACCGTTATTATACTACTTTTTTGAAAAAGTGATAAAGATAAGTTGTTTTAATGACAAAACTTCTTTTTAACTCCTAAAAAAGCAAGGAGTTATCCTTGCTTTTTTAGGGGGTGTTTAGGCTAGTACAGTTTGTTTTTGGATTTCACCTAGGAAATAACGAGCGATCGGACCAACCACGACAAAATTATATGGTAATGCGACAACAAAATTTGTTAGCCAAGCTTGTCCATAGGCTGCAAGGCTGACACCTTCCAAGCCTGAATTGAAAATGATGCCACTGAATGACATTTTTCCAAACCCAACAGATACTAGAACTCTAGAGCCATTCCTAAACTCTATCCAAACTCTGGATTTATTCCAACATATTGTAGCCGATGCAGGTTATGGAAGTGAAGAAAACTATGTTTTTATCATGGATGAGCTGGAAAAACACCTCTAATCCCTTATGGCATGTATCAAAAAGAATTAACGAGGAAATATAAGAACAGTCCTAATAATTCCTGTAATTGGAATTATCTTGAAGAAACCGACCAGTTTATGAAACCAGACGGAGTGATTTATTCTTTTAAGTGCTACGCTCGTCGATGTGATAAGTATGGCTTTAAACGTGATTTTAAAATCTATGAGGCAGATAAAAATACAAGACACACCAGAGTTGGAAGAACTTGCCAAAACAGAAGGTGGCAATCAGAAACACATTTATTACAATCCAACTTGGAATTACTTTAAAGAACTCATAAAGGAAAAATTGAATAGCGAAGAAGGCTCTCGTGTCTACGCCAAACGGAAAACTAATGTTGAACCCGTTTTTGGTAGATTGAAGAGTGTTTTTGGCGTTCGCAGAGTCCACGTTAGAGGGAGACAAGCTATTCAAACAGAGATTAGATTTCTCTTCATGAGTATGAATCTAACAAAATTGGCTAAGAATCTAGCCTTAAGAACGTTAAACACTCAAAAACCACACAGTGATTTTATCATCTTGATTGTTTTCAAGACTGAAATCGTTGTGTGGTTTTATTTTAAAGCTAGTTTTTGCCCAACCTCTTTTTTCCTTTTTTCATTAAAGACCCAGTAATATTTACGAATATAAGATGATATAAAAAAGCATACCCTACTCCTAATAGGTTAAGTGTTATTCGTAGGAGTACCGTTGTTTTTAGTCCAAATATTAATGTTGCTGAAGTGATTGCTCCAATACAATTTAAAATCGTTTTGTTTTGATATGTTGCACAAAATCCTAAGCATATTCCGCCTAATATTCCAAGATAATTTGTTGGAATAAGAAGCAGAAGTAACCCTGATAAAATTGATCCTCCAAAGATTCCAATAACTCGCTCTTTTGCTCTTTCAGAAATTTTAAAAGTGTTATATCCAGAAAATAGAGAGGAACAAGCAAAAGTCGACCACATAAATCTATCAATTCGTAAATAAGTTCCTAGAAAGAGTAATAAACTAATTCCGAACGCATAGTAAAAATACCAAATATTTTTGTTATTTATATGTCTATTTTCTTTTATTATATGAATAAAGGAAATGTTTTCATTTGAAAATTTATGTTTATGATAGAAGATGATAGCAAAAAGTCCATAAGAAAATAATAAAATAAAAAAGGAATGTACTACTTGAGTATTGGATATATAGTGTACTGTTCCAATTAAATATAGATAGGAAAAGGAGTATAATCCGGGGTTACCCATTTGGGGCTCTTTACCGGTGATAAAAAATAAAAGCAATAAACAAATGAAATGAAGTATGAATTGTATAAATGGATAAGCTATTAAAGAAATGAACGGAGCTAACCAAAGTATAATAAAAACAATTCCTAATCCTACTAGAGAATGACCTACTCTATAGCCAAATGGTACAAAACGTAAAGTTAATAGAATACAAAATAGAATAAGTGAAAACGATGAAATATCTTTACCAAATATAAAATTTAGAGAGCTTATCCAAAAAATAGCAAAGGAGACTAATAAAATTGCCCTTATAAAAAGACAAGCTATAAGCTGAAGTTTTTGTTTCTTATTATCAACATCATGTATCTTTTGCTTTAAGGTTAGAGGATCTAATTGTAATAGTTGGTAAAAGTGCATATAAAATAATTCCTTCAAAGTCGTGGTGCTAGTTCATTTCAAAATAGCGTAAGTTATGAGCCAGAATAATTTGTTCAATTCGTAACTGTAGTCCGGCTAGGCTTCTAGCTAATGTATGTTCTTCGGTCTCTGTCATGTTTTTACGAAACGGCGTCCATAGATGGTAACCTTGTTGTTCTAAGTCCTTCTTGTGTTCACTGCTCAGTTAGCCTAAATCACCTAGGATAGCCGATTGCTTACATCCCTCTAATAGTTCATAGACCACCTTGATATCATGAACAGGGGCTGGCGTGACAACAGAGTTCAGAATATAACCAGATAAGGTCACCAGAATATGAACTTTGAAGCCGTAGAAACAAAGATGTTTAGAGGCATTTTTAATCAATAATCTGTTCCATACGTGTCTCTTGCGGTGTCATGCCTTGACGTTCATAGAAGCGAACGGCTGATTTATTTGCACTCCAGACGTTTAACGTTAGGTTGTAGCAACCAATTTCTTTGGCGTATTTCAAAGCAAACTGATAGAGTTTTTCACCAATTTTTTGTCCGCGCGCTGCTTCGTCCACACACAAATCATCAACAAAGAGTGTTTTTTGGGGAACTCTTGGTGCGCTAACGTCTTCAACAATAGTAAACATATGTGCAATCACTTTACCATTATCATCTTCATAAACAAAAATCGGACGATTATCGTCAGCAATAAGTGCAGCTAATTCGTCTTCTGTGTATTTGACACCTTTTTCTTGAAATAAATCAGGTCTTGCCACATGGTGCACATAGAGAATTTGTTGTAAAAGGTCCATCAATGTTGGAATATCAGCGATTGTCGCACGTCTAATTGCCATTTTATTGACCTCCCAATCTTTTCGTTTTTCTATTATAACATTTTGCCTTTTTATTGCAACCTATAACTTACCGTCCCATTCTGCGTAAAATTCTGTTAAAAACTCTTCTAGAACTTTGTGACGGTGCTCTGCCATTTTTCTAGCATAAGCCGTATTCATCAACTCTTTAAGTTTGAGTAACTTTTCGTAAAAATGCATGATTGCCGTATCTTGCCCGTTGCGATAATCTTCTAAACTAGGATTGTCACGTGCTACCTTACTTGGGTCATGAATCGGACGTCCCTTGCTTCCCGAATAAACCATACACCGCGCTATTCCAATTGCACCAATGGCATCTAAACGGTCTGCATCTTGCACAATCTTACCTTCCAAAGTTGGCGGAACACTTTGACCACTTCCTTTGAATGACATGGTCGTGATAATTTGGATAATGTGGTCAATAGCTTCTTCTGATAGTTCTTGTTGCATTAGCCAAACTTTCAGCTCTGTCAAAGCTTGCTCGGGATTAGCATTTAACTTATCATCTGCCATATCGTGAAGCAACGCTGCCAATTCACAAATAAACTGGTCTGCCCCTTCTTTTTCTGCCAACTCACGCGCTGTATTTCTCACGCGCACCACATGCCACCAATCATGCCCACTGGTATCTGTATGCAATTTATCATAGACAAACTTTTCCGCATTTTGTAACATATTATTCTTATCAATCATAGATTGATTATAACATAAAAGCAAGACCAGTAGCCTTGCTTAATGATGTCAACTATTTTAGTATTCCAATACTCCTGTCCAAGCGGATGTGCCACCTGCGACATTGACAACTTGATAGCCTTGTTGAGATAAGAAAACTGCTGCCTGTTCAGAACGTGAGCCACTTTGGCAAATGATATGATAAACCTTGTCCTTATCAAGTGTTTGGTAGCTTGATACAAATTCGCTTAAAGGTAGATTAACCGCTGTTGGCACATGTCCCATGGCATATTCTACTTTCTCACGAACATCAAGCAAATGCAGCTTCTTTTTGCTTATTTTTTCTTGTAATTCTCTAGCTGTAATTGTTTTAATCATGAACAATCTCCTCTGGTTTGACAGTACTATAAAGGAAATAAGCACCATCAAGATTTTGAATTTTAAAGCCATTTTGCTTCAAAATACGTTCTCCAATGTAAGAACGAAGCCCGCTGTGGCAACTGATAATGTATTCTTGATTGGTGTCTAATTCTGCTAAACGATCACGCAATTCATCAAGTGGTATGTTAACACTATTTGCAAAATGACCGCGTGAAACTTCTTCTCTCGTACGAACATCAAGCAAGAGTTTTCCTTTGGCTAATTCATCTGATAAAGCATACCATTGAACATTTTCACTAATACCTTCCATAATGTTAAGCGCAGCATATCCTGCCATATTTACTGGGTCTTTAGCTGAACCAAATGGCGGTGCGTAAGTGAATTCCAATTCTGGTAAATCATCTACCGTTAGTCCTGCCTTTATCGCTGTTGCTAGAATATCAATACGCTTATCAACGCCTTTTTGCCCAACAGCTTGCGCTCCATAAATAGCACCCGTTTTCTGATTAAAAATCAATTTCAAAACGATATCGCTAGCATTGGGATAATAACTAGCATGGTCTTTTGATGTCGTATGAACAACAGCTACATCTTCAAACTGTTGGCGAGCTATGCGTTCACTCAAGCCTGTTGAAGCAGCTGCCAAATCAAAAACACGAACAATAGCTGTTCCAATACTTCCTTTATTTTGACGAGCGATGCCAGCGATATTATCCGCAACTTGGCGACCTTGACGGTTTGCTGGACTAGCTAGAGAAATAAGCGCATCTTGACCAGTGATTTCTTGTTTGACAATAATGGCATCTCCAACAGCGTAAATATCTGGATTGCTGGTTTGATAATACTCATTAACAAGAATCCCCCCACGCATACCAAATTTAAGACCTGCTTCTTTGGCTAAATTTGATTCTGGTTGAACCCCAACTGACATGATAGTAATATCAGATAGTAGCTCACTACCATCTTCAAGAATGATAACTTTTCCATTATCCTTGAAAGCTTTGGCAGATTGATTAGTGTAAACCGTTATGCCGTTTCGTGTCAATTCATCCTTAACAAAAGCTGCCATTTCTTCATCTAACGTTGGCAAAACATGCGGTGCCTTTTCAACGATTGTCACTTGCAAGCCTTTTTTAACCAAATTTTCTGCCATTTCAAGTCCGATAAACCCAGCACCAATAACAGTGGCACATTTAGCTTTGGTGTCGTTTAATGCATTCAGAATCTTATCCAAGTCAGGAATATTGCGAAGCACAAACACGTTATCAGCACTATCTAGCCCTACCATTTGAGGAACAACTGGTTTGGCACCTGGCGACAAAATCAGTTTGTCGTATGATTCTTCATAGACTTTATCCGCATAGCAAACTGTGATGGTTTTCTTATCCGTATCAACTGCCACCACTTCTGATTCTGGTCGAACGTCAATAGCAAATCGTGCTTTCAAACTTTCTGGTGTCTGTACGATAAGACTTTCACGCTCTGATATTTCCCCAGAAACGTGAAAGGGAAGCCCACAGTTGGCAAATGAAACATAAGGTCCTTTGTCAAATACAATGATTTCAGCGTCCTCCATTAAGCGGCGTAAACGAGTCGCTGCTGACATCCCACCTGCGACACCACCAACAATCAGAATTTTAATCATTTATTTCCTCCAATAATTTTTCTATGCCAAGCCATCATACCGCCTTTAACCGAAATGGCTTCATAGCCTTTTTGTTGTAATAATTTTGCGCCACGTTTGCTGCGAGCTCCAGAATGACAAATAAGATAAATTGGCTTATCTTTGCTACCCTGATAGGTATTCAAACGGTCTAAAGGATATGACCGAGCTCCTTTAATATGCCCCCTAGCGTATTCTTGAGCTGTTCGAACGTCTAATAACACAATATCTTTATCTAAAAGTCGTTGAAGTTCCGTAACATCAATATTTTTTATCGATGATGAAAATAATTTTTTTAGAAAAATGACCTTGTCTCCTCTCTGTTGATAAATACCCCTATGGGTATATTTTGATGATATCACATCCTACAATTTACTGTCAATGATAATGTCTTGGGTTTGACAAACAATACCCCATATCGGTATAATAGCAATCAAAGGAGAGCTTTATGGCAACAGATAACAAAGACATCATTAATCGTTTAAAACGTGCTGAGGGGCAACTGCGTGGGATTCAAAAAATGATTGAGGACGATAAAGAATGTATCGATATCGTAACACAATTAACTGCTGTTCGTTCTAGCATCAACCGTACCATGGGTATCGTTATTAGCAACAAAATCAATCAAATCATCGAAAATCCAGTTAAGGATAAAGAAAAACAAGAAGAAAAATTACAAAAAGCATTGGAATTGATTATCAAAAAATAGGGATTCGTTATTGCTACACGGATTCCTAATTGTCATTTTTAGATTTTTTCATTTTTCTTAATGCTAATTCCTTAAAAAGGTGATATACTTATGATTAGGAAAGCGATTTTATTATGCTAAGGAGACCATATGACAAAAAAAGAAATGGTAACCTACCTTCTAGATTACCTGATTAAGGAAAATCCACAATTTAGAGCAATTGATGTGTCTAGTGACTTGGATAGTCAAGAAACATTATTGCGTGCTCTTCTTAACGTTCGTCCACCAATGGCGGTTTCAAGTGGCTTTTTAGATATGCAAGATAACTATCTACAACTTAAAAAAGCAGAGCGTGTCGTTGTTTTCTTAAATCATCTACGCCCAATTCCAACAGACGACCGCCTTTATGTTTGGAAAGGTGATATTACGCGTCTCAAGGTGGATGCCATTGTCAATACTGCTAATCGTCGTATGCTTGGTTGCTTCCAACCACTTCATGACTGCACTGACAATACTATTCATACCTATGCTGGTGTACAACTTCGTCTGGATTGCTACAAACTCATACAAGAACAAGGTCATGATGAACCAACCGGCACGGCAAAAATTACGCCAGCTTATAACTTGCCTGCCAAATTTGTACTTCACACCGTTAGTCCTGCTATCAACGAGCATTTGACGCCGATTGACGAAGATTTACTTGCTAAAAGTTACTTATCTTGTCTAACGTTGGCAGAAAAAAATCATCTTGAATCTGTTGCCCTACCCTCTCTTGCAGCAGATGATGAAGTTCGTTTTATTAATGAAAATGCGGCAAAAATTGCCATTCAAACCGTAAAAGACTTTTTAGAACGAAGCCAATTTGTTAATAAAATTGTCTTGAACGTTGATGAGGACGATGAATTAAACCTTTATCAGCAATTGCTTAATTAATCAAAAAAACGCCACAAAGGCGTTTTTATTTTTAATCTAGAGTTACTGTATCTAAAACATCTTTTCCTTCAATGCCTACTAAATCAGGACCAAAGATGTCGTCTAGTGTTTTATCAAATGGGGTTGTTGAGTTAGAGGTGATAGGCTTGGCTACTGGGGCTGCACTCGCATTCCAACTAGCTGAAGCACCTGAATTAGCATCCGTAGATACTGGTGTACTTTCGTTAGCTCCAGCAGGTTTGAGAATTTCTTCGTTTGGGGCATTCAGTCCGTTTACCAAACTAACATACTTCACAAAATTTTCTAAACAAGTTCCTAAGAAATTGATGGTTGCTTCATTTTTCAAATGATAATGACTGTCAAAGGATTTTTTAGCATTTCCAAGGAGAAACTCATTTCCTGGTAAAACCATGGCATTAACACCTGGGGAATCAAGAATTTGACGAAGGTGTAACTGTTCCCGTGATGACCCTTGTTGATAATAAGAGGCTCCTACAATCATAACTGGTTTGCCATCAAAGGGATGAATTTGATAGGAAAGCCATTCAATCGTGCTTTTTAAAGCTGCACTTGTGGTGTGATTATGTTCAGGTGTCGCGATGATAACGCCGTCTGCTGCGTCATCAATTCTTGCTTTACTTGGTTTCTCTTCCATGGTAGCAGCCCTTCTTTACGCCCCAGTTTCAAAATTAATTGGTAACTTTATTTTACCAGTTGCCTATACCGGCATTGCACTTGGTTTCTACTTGGTAGCCACAGCGACAAACGTTGCTTTAGTAACAACAGGCGTTATCATTGCTGGTTTATTCTTTGGTTGGGTGTTCCCACAAGCTTTTCTTCGCGTGGCACAAGTCGGTCCTAAAAATGGTGGTACCTTAACCACATCGGTCATTCTTATGGGAATCAATCTCGGTGCTGCTTTTGCCGCACCAATGGTAAATGCCATTGCTGGTATCTTTGGGCAAACAAGTGCCTCAGGCACACTTGGATTGGTTGCAATTGGTTTTGTTATCCTTGCGATTATCGAATACATTTACAACTTCTTTGACCGTAAAACGACTTAAAATCAGTTTTGAAAATAAAGCTAAGACAAAGTGCTTAGCTTTATTTGTTTACGTATTTCTCAATGAATATTTTTAAAATTTGGAGCTTCCTCATAAATTTTTACTCTGACGCCTTTAGAGCGTTTTTTAATCCAATTTAATCGTATTTTAGGAGATTTTGTCATTTATTATTAATATTACATACCAAACTGTCATATGATATTTTAGAAATGGTTAAGTAATGCTTTATAAAATGAAAGGGTCTTCTATAAAGAGAGGAAGTTCTTATTTATGAACAAACGACTCAGCAACTAAAGTAATTCCAAAGTGGTTATGAAAAGTCACTTTTTTGTGGTCAACCTTATCACTTTTTGGAAAAACTTTGTCCCATTCTTGAGTTAAATGTAATTCTTCAGTCATGTTCTTTTTTCCTATCTTTATTCTAAAGTTATGATAACAAAGGTTATCATACATTACAAATACTTATATTTTATAGATGTTATGCTTGAAAGGCATGAATAGTGTTTTTTATTTTAATAGTGCAAGCCATTTTTGACGAGTAAGGATAGCTATAAAAGCGATAATAAGCATAATGATACTTCCCAAAATGCTAAATTGACTACCACCACCAAGCGTTATAAACACACCTGTAAACGATGTTCCGACGGTCACACCAAGATTGGCAGCCGCCAGAAACAGACCATTAGCAAAATCGGGTGCATCTTCACCGACACTGTAAATCATATATTGATTCACATTCCCCGCAAGTCCACCAAGTATTCCAAAAATGACAACTAAAATCATCATCGCTAGTGCTTGATTTCCAAAGAAAAATAGTAAAGCTAAATCAAGGATAAGAAATAGTGGCAAACTAATCAGTAATCGATGAGTATTTTTATCTAAAAATTGTCCAGCTAAAGCATTTCCAATAATATTAGCCAGCCCAATACTTAACAAAACCAAGGCAATTAGATTAACGTTGATTTGTGAGAAACTCTCTAAGAAATCTGACATATAGGAATTAAAACCTAGCACTGCTCCATTCAATAAAAGAACGCTTATAATAGAAATCCAAATCGTTTTACGTTTTAAAATGCTTAATTGTTGTCCATAAGATAATCCAGTTGTCACTGGCATCGACGGTACTAAAATGATGGTTCCGATAAAAACAAGTAAATTAATAATAGCAAAGAAAATCATTGCTAAGCTAAGTGAAAATTGACTTGCTAAGAAATTAGACACTGGTACGCCTAAAAGTGTTCCAGCTGAAACACCCATAAAAACTTGAGCAACTACTTTTCGCGATTCGTTTTCAGGAACAGATGTGGCGGCTACCGTCATCGCCATAGAGACATAGACAGGATGAAAAATTGCTGGTAAAACACGCGCAATCAGTAAAACAGTAAAATTTGGCGCCAAAATCGAAACGATAGTGCTCAAGGTAAAAGCACCTGTTGCCAAAAGCATAACTAATCTACGATTGACCTTTGAAAATAGTAAAGGCATGGTTGGTCCTGCAATAGCAACAACTAAAGCAAAACCAGATACCAACAAACCAGCCGTTGTCAATGAAACACTGTAATGCTCAGCGATATGTGGCAAGATGCCTGTTATTCCCATTTCTGTATTCAGAATGCCAAATACACCGATTGTTAAAAGTAAAATTAATGAACGATTTGAAGTTTTCTGCATAAATTAATCCTTTTCTTTAATTACTAAAGCTATCATAACAAGGATTAACAACTATTACAAATACTTATATTTTATAGATATTATGCTTGAAAGGCATGGATGCTTTTTTAATTTTAAAATTGTTTTTCCTAGACTAACTTATAATTTTTCCATGTTCCTTTTCGGTAGCGGATTTCATAAATGATTCCTTTGATAAACCAATCTAAAAACATAGCTGCCCACGTTCCTAGCATTCCCATACCAAGCATAACAGAAAAAATGTAGGCAAATACCACACGAGCTAATAGCATTGATAAAGTACTAACTACCATTGGAAAATTGGCATCTCCAGCACTACGAAAAACAACAGGTAACACATAACCAGAATTCCAAAAAATACTAACAAGAATACCGTGTGTAAGGACAATAATCCAAACATAGTGCGTTGCTTGCACAGACAAATCATAGATTTTCATCAATAACGGCATTGCAGCAATAATGAGCAAAGAAATCGCACCATTTGCCAAATGAATAATTCGGCTAACCTTACGCTTATAGTATTCTGCTTGCTCATAGTCCCCAGCACCAACGCATTTTGAAATGATAACTGCTAAACCTAGCACGATAGAAATTCCTGGAAGTGCCTGAAACATAATAATCGTTCCACCAACCGAATTAGCTGCTATCGCCGCTGTTCCAAATAAAGACACAATTGATAACACAATCAAGCGACCAAGAAAGAACATGCCATTTTCAAACCCAAATGGTAGTCCAATACCAAGAACTTTTTTAATCATCTGCCAGTCAACTTTTTCACGCAAAAAGTTTCCCAAAGTTAATTCAGATGTCAAGTGATGTGCAAACCAAAGAACTAGCACCATGGCACCAACACGTGATAGCAAAATCGGTACTGCAACACCTTCGACACCCCAACCGAGACCATAAATCAAACTAATCCCCATTAAAATATTCAAGCCATTCATGACCAACATAATATTCATCGGCAAGCGTGATTTGTTTAAGGTTCTAAAAATCGCTGCGCCACAATTATACATGGCAATAAATGGTGTCGATAAGGCAACGATATTAAAATACCGATCGGCTTGGGCATGAACTGCTGGCGTAATTGAGCCAAACAAATGATTTAAAATTAACGGTTTAATGGCAAAAATAAAAACCGTAATCATGATACTAAATATAAGAGTGAATTTCGCTAATTGATTGATAGCTTTATTAGCATTTTCACCATCACGGTCACCTAAGTATTGACCTGCAACAATGCCGCCACCAGTTGCAAAAGCGGCAAAAATACTGATAAAGAGCGCCATGAGAAACTCCACAAGAGAAACACCCGACACTGCTGCTTCGCCAACTCTTGAAACTAAAATCGAGGCGATTAAGCCCACCAGATATTCCAACCCTTGTTCAATAATCAAAGGAATAAACAATTTAGCCAAATCACGATTACTAAAAAAATACGTTTTTTGCTGTGTTGCGACTACGTTACTTTCCATAATTTCCTCCTCTTTCTAATGTCATCTATTACTTTACACCTTTGAGTTAGCTCCAAGTCAAGGGAATTTTTCAATTTTTTATCTTTATTAACAAAAAACAACCAATCTGCTTTAGATTAGTTGTTTTTCTATTATTTTTTAGGCATCATTGTCTTAGCTTTGGCGGAATATTGGTCAATCACAATCTTAATCACGCCGACTGGTTTTGTCATTTTTTCGGTGAATTCAAATATTTTGCCAGCTTGGTGCTGCATGAGTAGATTAAGGGCGTAGGCTTTTTGCTCTGATTCTTCGATAAGCTCTGCTTTTCCACGTCCGATAAACGAACTAAAGAAAGCACCGTATTTACAAGGCACATCATAGTCGTAATCAGGCACCACTTCTCCCTCAATCTGAACACAAACATTGGGATTTTGGTGGATTAAATCAATTTTATGCCCTCGTCTCGCACCGTGTGTGTAAAAAATAAACTGGTCAGTTTCTTCACGGTATTCATAACCATAATGCAAAGGGATAACGTAAGGAAATTCCTCATCAAAAAGCCCTAAATGCAAAATCATATTTTTCTCAACAATAGCTTTGATTTCTGTCAAGTCAGTCACTTCACGGTCACGACGTCTCATTTTTGTCATAGGTTGCCCACCCATCATTTCTTTTTTCAAACATTATAGCAAAAATAAGCAGTAATTTCATGAAGCAGTCAAGACTATCTTACTTTTCCTCAAAAATAACAGTGACTATCTTGCCTGTCATGGCTTTTCTGAAATTCTGGCTGTCTTTAACATGTCCTAGATAAGTGTATTTAAAGCAGGTTTTACTATCATCATAGAAAAAGGTTAATTCATTTGTATGACATAGTAATAAATCACCTGCTTTTATCAAACAAGAACAGCGTTCTTGGTTTGGTAGGTGGTCAGCTAGTAAATAAAATTTCTCATTGCCATTCACATCAACCATTTCCAATTCAAGTAGCAAAAGTTCAGAAAAAGCTTGCGCGCTAGCATTATTTTCTAAGAAAAGCTCAAATGTTCCTTCTGCAATGGTTACTGTTATTGAGCGCATCAATCGACGACCTCAATGGTAATAATAACGTCCCCAGACCCAAGAGCTTCTGCCAAGCCTTGACTATCTGACATCGTTCCTAAGTCTGTATATTGGTAAGATGAGGGAAAATCATTATAGAAAAGAACCAAACCGTCGCCAGACCATAGTTTCAAATCACCAGCGTGAATCGTTCCTACTTTTTTATCATCGTTTGTGAATGTTTGGTTGAGCACCGCATATTTTTCATTACCGTTTACATCTCGCATATCAAGTGTTAGGGGCAAAAGATTTAAAAATTCCTGCGCTGCTTGTGACTGATTTAACGTGATTGTAAATGTCTCTCCATTAACCGTAGCTGTTACCATTTTTTCTTCCTCTGTTTTACTTGTCGTTGTTGTTTGTGTTTGCTTAGCTTGTTGATTATTTTGTACACTACTACAAGCGGACAAAACCAAAAGCATCATAACTAAGATAAAACACCCAAATTTTTTCATTTATTGCTCCTTGTACTCTTTGACCGCTTTTTTAAAACGTTCAACACCGTCAACTAACACTTCAAGCGGGCAAGCGTAATTCCACCTGATGAAAAGTTTACCATTGCCACCAAAAATGTCACCGTCAGATAGGATTAAACCTGTTTTTTGACGAATAAAGGCACATAATGCTGTTGTATTTTGTGAAATAGCAGAGCAGTCAAGCCAAGCAAGATAAGTCGCCTTTGCTGGAACGATTTTGATTTCTGGAAAAGTTGTTGTCACTTGCTCAATCAAGTAAGCACGATTTTTTGCCAAGTACTCGTTAAGCTCATCTAACCATTGCCCTGCTTCATTGAAAGCTGCTTCTGTTGCTTGAATGGCAAAAGAATTTGGCTCAGCCACTTCGTCCGTATTGATGCCACGATTGACTCGTTTACGAAGGGCTTCATTTGGCACAGAAATTACCGACGTTTGCAAGCCAGCAATATTAAAAGCTTTTGACGGCGCTAAGCAAGTCATTGTAATGTTTGCGATTTCTTCTGATACCGATGCAAACGGCGTATAATAGCTATCAGGATGTGTCAAATCACAATGCACTTCGTCTGATAAAATAAGGACATCATGTTTCAAACAAAGCTGACCAATTTTATCAAGCTCTGCCTTTGTCCAAACATAACCTGTCGGATTGTGGGGATTGCAAAAAATCATCAACGTCGTCTCGGGTTGCGCCAGCTTATTTTCCAAATCATCATAATCAAGCTGATAATTTCCGTCCTTATAGACCAAAGAGCTTTCCAACACTTCTCGTCCATTGTTCAAAATAGAATTGTAAAAAATATTATAAACAGGCGTCAAAAGCACTACCTTATCACTTGGCTTAGTCATCTTACGAACAATTGATGAAAGGGCAGGAACGGCTCCCGTGCAAAACATCAACCAATCTTTTTGAAGTGTGAATTCATGACGGTTTTGCCACCAAGAAATATAGGCTTCAAAGAAAGAATTTGGCACAGTATTGTAGCCAAAGGCGCCCTGCTCAATGCGCTTTTGCAGGGCATTTTTAATTTCTGGCGCCGTATCAAAATCCATATCCGCAACCCACATTGGAAGTTCATCCTCACCAACATCCCATTTATAGGAATTCACTTTGCGACGATTGACAATTTTATCAAAATGATACTTAGGCACGCGCAAGCACATCCTTTCTCAATGAAATGGTTGTTTGCTTGGCATTGATTTCTGAGTCGTCAAAAATAATCTCACCAATGGCATCTGCTGTGATGTTCCCAGAAATCGGATTTTTAATACTAATAATGTCAGAATGAATATCTGCCTGCAAATTCTCAACGTATTCAAATACTAAATCCGAATTAATCAGCTGGCAATTCTCCAAAGTCACGTGTTTCATATAACAAAGCCCTTGGTTGCTTTCAATCGTACAATTGATAAACGTGATATCTTCTGAATTCCAAGCAAGATATTCGCCTACGATTGTCGAATCACGCACAACCACGTGTTTACAATTCCAAAAAGCATCTTTTGACAACAAAGTGCTATTTGAAATCTCAATATTTTCAGCACCGTCAAAGCAATAATTTCCTGCAATCGTCACATTATCCGCCTTGATATGCTTACTATTCATACCAAAATAATCACCCGTTATATTAACATTAGTCAACTTAATATCCTCACATGACCAGAGACTTTCTTGAGCATTTGGCATTTGGACATTTTCCAGAACAATAGCAGAGCTACAACGAAATGTCTTAGGTGCTTGAATGATACTGTCAGAAATATTGATTTGGTGTGTGTACCAGATACCTGAACGCGCTGTGTCAAGCAACTGAATCTTTCGTGCTTTGACATCACGTGAATACCAAAGTGGGTATTTCCAACGGAAAATATTATTTTCCAAAACAATATGACGACTTTCCTTTAACGGTGATTCGCCATCCGCAAATACTGATTGGGTAATGGTCATATTTTCTGCTTTAAAACAGGCACGTTCTCCTGTCAATAATTTTTGATTAATATCTGTCATTCTTATCCCTCCATTTTTTCAAAGTCTTTTTTAAGACCGAAACGCCATTCAGTGTACACCTTGGAGCCCACTCAAAGTCAAGCATTAATGTTTATTTTTTTAATCATGTAACCACTTCATTTTACAAAGTTACTTTATCACGATATAATAGCTATGACAAATGCTTATATAACATAGTTTATATAACTAAAAGGCATAGAAAGAGGACATTATGGACATTCGTGTGCTTAATTATTTTGTCACAATTGTGCAGACCAAAAGCATTTCCAATGCAGCTGACGCTCTGCACGTGACACAACCAACACTCTCACGACAAATTAAAGAATTAGAAGATGAATTAGACACGATTTTATTTCACCGAGGTAGCCGTGAAATTCAATTGACCGATGACGGGCAATACCTTTACAACCGTGCCATTGAAATTCTGGCATTGGTTGAAAAAACTGAAAATAACATTCGAAAATCAGATGGCATTGCTGGTGATATTTACATCGGAGCCGCCGAAAGTCAGTCGCTTGATATTGTTGCCCGCGCTATCAAAACACTAACCGAACAATATCCAGATATTCGTGTCCATATTCGCAGTGGTAACGCAGATGACATTCTCGAACATTTAAATAAAGGCGTTTATGACTTGGGAATTACCATTGGCAGTTACGATATCAAAAAATACAATCACCTAGCCCTTGACAACCGCGACCGCTGGGGAGCCTTGGTTCCTAAAGGACATCCGTTGACGCTGATTGAAAAGCCAAGCCTCACTGATGCTCTGGCTTACCCACTTATCACTTCTGCTCAAACGAGTACAGAACCTAGCGCATTGGCCGGTTTAGGAGATTATCGTATTGTTGCAACCTATAATCTGCTCTATAATACTTCACTTCTCGTCAAAGCTGGTGTGGGAATCGCCCTTTGCCTTGGCAACATTATCGACACCTCATATCCAGATAGCGACTTAACCTTTGTTCCATTTGCTGAAAATAATCACGACACCCTGCAAATTCTCTGGAAAAAACAAAACACGCTATCCCCAAGTACCAAACAATTTCTCAAAATAATGCGTGAAGAAATCGAAAAATAATAATATTTTTCACCACAATAATAACCGCTAAAATACAAACTTTGGTGGTTTTTGTTTTTGCTCATATCATCTTGCATAGCCATTTTCAATATGCTACACTAATAACGTTTTTGCGTAAAACAATCGTTTAAATACAAAGGAGATATATAGGATGAAACGAGAAAGTTATTTTGACGGTGGTTTATTAAGTTACGTTGGACACAGTATTTTAGCTGGGTTGATTACCATTTTAACCCTTGGAATCTGCGCACCTTGGGGCATTTGTATCATGATAAACTGGAAAGTCCAACATACTGTTATTGACGGACACCGTCTAGCCTTTGACGGAACAGCCACACAACTCTTTGGCAATTGGATTAAGTGGCTCATTTTAACTATCATTACAATCGGTATCTACTCATTCTGGCTTAATATTAAATTGCAACAATGGATTACCAAACACACGCACTACTTAGACTAAATTAGGAAAACGTGCAAAAAAACTGAACCACGTTAAAAGCTGAATGGAGAATTTTTAATGAAAAAAATGTTATTAGGAGGAGTATTGCTCCTTTCTGCTACTACACTTGTTGCTTGCTCAAATACCTCAGATGAAGAAACAACTACGACTTCTATTGAGGTTATCGAAGAATCAAGCTCTAGTAAAGAGGAGACATCTCACAACCTTTCATTTGACGAAAGTTACACTTTCACTGAAGCTGATATGCATGTTACTGGATATGAATCAACAGGTTTAAAAATGACAATACAGAAACCTGTTATAGATGAAAATATTGACTTAAAAGAAGGATATCCAGAGGAAGAATATAGTAAATTTGAAGGTAAAAAAGCACTTGTTGTTACAACAATAGTAGAGAATACAAGTTCAGATTATATTGATTTAGGTGGATGGACTGTTTTAGATTCTGAAGGTAAAACCTTGGATTACACATTTACAAATGTTTCAACCCAATCTATTGATGGCTTAACAGCAGGTCAAAAAGCAACTATTGTTGATGTTTATCTTGTAAGTGACGATACCCCTGTCACTGTTTCCTACGAAAACGCAACTTGGAAATAAGCACTAAATACTCATCATAAGATACCTAACTAGAAACTATAACAAAAACTAGCTAGCAAAAATTGCTAGCTAGTTTTATATATTCCTCACTCCACGATTGCTTTGGCGATTTCTTGTGGAGTGATGTTGGTAAAGTATTGGGTGGTATCAATTGTTTGGAGTTTGGCTAAGACATCTGGGTATTCGTAGCGAAGTCCGATTAGGGCTTGTTCAATGTCAGCCACATCTTTGATGCCAAAAAAGTCACCGTAAAGTTTCATTCCTTTAATGACTGATTTTTCAACATTAGCATATGTGGTAATTTTTCCTGCTGGGTAACGAACAGAGCGTTTAATTGTATATTCTGGTGCTTCTCCGTAAGTCCAGTCCCAAGTGCCAAATTGTTGGTCAGCCAAGGCTTGAATGTTTTTCAGGTCATCATCAGAAAAGACATATTCTGTCATATCAGGATAAGATTCTTTCATTTTATTTAACAATTGATTTGAAAAGGCTTCAACAGTCATTTTTTCTGGCAATTCATCTAAAATATTGGTCACACGCGCACGCACAGATTTAACCCCTTTGGATTCAATTTTATCTTTTGAAACTTGCAGGGCATTTCCAAGAACAGTCATATCCACGTCAAATAACAGACAACCATGATGCATCATTCGTCCTTTATAATAAGCTTGCGCATTGCCACAAAATTTCTTTCCGTCAATTTCGAGGTCATTACGTCCCGTAAAAGTCGCTGTCACCCCTAAATCAGCTAGCGTTTCAATGACAGGTTGGGAAAAGGTCTTAAAATCAAAAGCCCCTTCTTGTGATTTATTAGAAATAATCGTGTAATTCAAATTATTGAGGTCATGGTAAACCGCACCGCCACCTGATAAACGACGAACCACATGAATACCGTGTTCATCTGTATAAGTTTTGTTAATTTCTTCGATAGCATTTTGGTGTTTACCAATAACAATCGTTGGCTCATTAATCCAAAGAATGAAAAGCTCATCTTCAGCTAACAATTCACGAAAAGCGTAAGCTTCCAAAGCCACATTGTAGGCAGGATTATGGGAGTTATTGACAATATATTTCATGCGAAAGCTCCTTTTTATAACATATAAGGATAGTATAGCAAAATCGCCGCTTTCAGTCTCTTAATCTGCTTGGAAGAATTCCTCGATGAAGATACTTGAATGCTTATCATCAATTCAAAGCTCGGCTAAGACGACTGACAAAATCTGGGATATCTTCTAAATCAATTTTACTAAAATCAGCCATTTCCTTAAACGTTGTTTTGATTTTATTAGCTGGAACAATCATGGTATCGTAAACACAACCCTTCCGTTTTCAGCTTGTTTTTCAAATCACACTGATTGATTTATCTGGAAAAATCACCAAGAAATATTGACTGCTGACATTTGAGGAAAGCTTTATCGGCGACTAAAACTGTTCAAATTCCTTTTCTTACACTAGCGTTGCCAATGCCAATGGATGAGTCAATTTAACACCTTTTACGGTTATCCCAGTCAGTTATTTTCTCTTAGCTGATCTGCTACGACGTCTTCTTATTTGAGTATTAACGAATATAGGTTTCTATTTTCTTCTGATTGTAGCCAACTGTATCCACATAATAACCGCGACACCAAAATTTTCTATTCCCATACCTATATTTCAGATTGGCATCTCTATCAAAAATCATTGAACTACTTTTTTCCTCCTTTTAAATAGCCCATAAATGATGAAACACTCCGTTTTGGTGGAATACTCACCAACATATGAATATAATCTTTACACACTTTTGCTTCAGGTGGGCGTTACGATAAACCTTTTGAACGTTTTGAGGCGAAAACAATATGATACTTACAATTCCATGTTGTGTGTACGAAACTATCATTATCCTGATTCACAAGCAACTCGCTGTTAGTATTAGGGGTGTTCCATTAACTTTTCTATAATTGGGGGATTCCTTATTTCTTAAAATTCAATAACATGGGGTTGAATATCTGAATCATGATTTGCCAAAGATTCAATACAGTTAGGGTCTAAACTTTGTTCTCTAATCCAAGCTAATGATTGGCGTTGCTTTGCTCTGTCGGCAGCAATACCTGATGTAATCATTTGTTCTCAACTTTTTGTCGCATAACCGCCATCTGAAAATAATAGGACAAATTTGCCTTCGTCATTTTTAACTTTTACAGCAAATAAGCCATCTGCATGCCCTGGGATACTAATTAATTCAATCGAACCATCACCTAGCAAGTCATAAGATTTTGAAAATGCTCCTTGAGTGTCATTCCAATCAAAGGCAGTAAGATTAACGCCTTCCCACCAAGTTTTTCGATAACGGACTCTATTCGTTAATTTTTGAGCAAACGCCAATTCGTCAGCTGATACCAGAAATTTTTTAGCGTTGCTTACTTGCTTTAAACCATTAGCGTGGTCACAATCAAGATGTGTCAAAAGCACCGCATCAAGGTCTGAATCTTTGATTCCTAGCTTTAATAGTTGTTCATCAATACATTGTCCCAAACCAACTTTTCCTTGATTAATTTTGTAAAGTAACCTACTATTTAATGATTTTATTTGCGACTTTTTATCAAAAATACCGTTCGGGCTCATATCTCGTGACCAACCAGTATCGACAAGAAACGTTCCTTTTGGGTGTTCAATTAGATATGAAGAAACAGGAAGCCAAATACGATCTTCTTTTTTGCCAAAGATACCTGATGCTTCAACCACACTACAATCATCTCCACCAAAAGGCAATTTGGGGGCGACACAAACTTCACCAGTATGAAAAACATGAATTTTAATTTTTCTCATAAGAATATTTCCTCCCTTGTTAGGTAACTAACTTTTATTGGTTTTATTATAAAACAAAGACTGTTTCAGTCACACTACACAAATGACAAATGTGTTCAAAGTTCTACGATAGATTCAAGAGTTTGATCAATCAACTTTTTCATTTCCTCAGTGTTAACCTTACTTGGATTTTATATTTAGCAAGAATAAGCACTAATCATTGCTAAACTAACACTTACTACCACAAGATAATAAGCACACAATTTTTTCAAGCGAAGCTTTATAACAAAAGGCAGCAACGCCCTCCAATGGGAAGTAAATAAGCCCAAAAACAAACAACGGCGAGCACAAATAGAACAGCTATAATGCGTTTTGATGAGGGATTTTTCTTAGTCATAGACGTCACCTCGCCATAACATCCAAATGAAAATCGCAGAGCCTAAAACGCCCAATATTACTGAAACCGATAGTTCATAAGGACGGATAATGAGACGAGCTAAAATATCACACGCCAAGACCAAACATACCCCACTCCAAAAAACAAGTCGCCTACTTTTTTTTAAATGATTCCCAACAAAATGACGGACGATATTAGGAATAATCACGCTAAGATCAGATTAAGAAATAACCATTCGTATTGATTGGTCTGAATCATAGCAAAAGAACCCTGTGTCCACGAGGTCATTGATTGTACCAAGTTAAAGCGGGAAGCAATCATTTCTGCTACTGCTCCAATCATGCCACCATAAATGAGACCAATGAGTGGCAACATCCATTTTTCCTTAAAAGGCACCCGCTGCCAAAACAATTGCCAAGGTTCTAGGTAGGTGTGATTCAAAAAAGACCGGATAGACTACCTCTTCCCCTTGAAACAATTTAAGCTAGGAAAATTGTGAACTTACCCCAATACTTAGTGATAAGAACATTAAGACAAGACTGAGGGGAAGCAACCAGCGTATAGCTCTCATAAGCTTCCTTCCTAAAAAATTGAACAATTTATTTTCATACCTTGTCCCTTATTACTTTAGTAAATTGTCATGTAAGCGTCAATTAATATTGCAGAATATTCTGAAAATAAAGCATGTTGTTTCATCCATAAAAGTATGCTCTAAAACTATGTTTAGAGCATACTTTTGATTTATTTCTTCGGTGGGTTATGGATAGCTTCACCAATGGTATCTAGGAAAGCTTCGTACATATTTTCAGAGAAGGTTGGGTGTCCATGAATCGCTTGGGCAACGTCATCAACGGTCAATTCATTTTCCATAATGGTTGCCGCTTCATTGATGAGCTCTGCTGCTGCGGGGCCAATGATATGCACTCCAAGGATTTCATGATACTTGCTATCAGCGATGACTTTGACAAATCCTTGAGCTTCATTAGACGCAAGAGCTCGCCCATTGCCTGTGAAGCTTGATTTTCCAATCAAAATATCGCCGTATTGCTCACGCGCGGCCTCTTCTGTCATTCCAACCATGGCAACTTCTGGGTGAGTGTAAACCGCTGCTGGTGTGTAGGTGAGATTGGCTTTGCGATGATTGCCACGGAGAGCATTTTCAGCAGCCACTTCTCCCATACGATAAGCAGCGTGCGCTAGCATTTTTTGACCATTGACATCACCAGGGGCATAAATACCAGAGATTGACGTTTCTTGGTAAGCATTGACTTTGATACGATTACCTTCCATATCAAGATTGAGATTTTCAAGACCTTGCATTTGGGGAACACGTCCAATTGATAGAAGCGCTTTATCTGCTTGGATTGTCTCACCATTGGTTAGCGTCAACTCAAGCTGGCTATTTTTCTCAACAATTTCGGCTACTCCGACATTGGTTTTAATGGTCATACCTTTTTTCGTCAGAATTTTTTGCAATTCCTGCGAAATTTCCTTGTCCATAGCTGGAATAATGCGGTCTGCCATTTCAATAACGGTCACATCAACGCCGTAAGATGCCCAAACCAGTCCAAGCTCAATTCCAACAACACCGCCACCCATGACAACTAGTGATTTCGGTACTTCACGTAGATTAAGGATATCATCAGAAGTCAAAACAAGCGGTGAATCAATACCTGGAATATTAATGCGTGATACTTTTGAACCAGTTGCTAAAATGATACTATGTCCCTTAATCGTTTCTGACCCAATCGTTACCGTCTTGTCTGGATTGACTTGAGCCAGTCCGTCAAAAATGGTTACTTTATTAGCTTTCAAGAGACCACGAACGCCACCTGTTAATGTTTTGACAACGGAATTTTTAAACTCAACGGTTTTATCCATGTCAATACTGTAATTAGTTGAAGCCAGATTAATACCACGACCAGCAGCAATTTTTAGTCCATCAAGGATTTCGGCATTTTTGAGATAAGTTTTAGTTGGGATACAGCCAACATTTAGACACGTACCACCAAATTCTGATTTTTCAACGATAGCAATTTTGCCACCGAGCTGCGCACCACGAATGGCAGCATAATAGCCAGCAGGACCACCACCAACCACAATCATGTCATACTCATCAGCTGCAAGTGGAGCTTTTTGTTCAGAAGTCACATCAGCCGTCACCGCCTTTGGCACTTCCAAGCCTGCTGCGGTTAAGTCTGCCGCTGCTTGTTCTGGTGTTACTTGCGCAACTTCGTCAATAACTTCACCTTCAGCACCAAGGTAGCCAATGATTTCTGTCACAGGAACAACATCACCAGCCTCGTGAACAATTTTCAAAAGCATGCCAGAATCTTCGGCTTCAATTTCCATATTCGTCTTATCAGACATGATTTCAAGCAGAATATCGCCCTCTTGGACAAGCTCACCTTCTGCTTTTTTCCATTCAATAATTTCGCCCTCTTGCATGTCAACACCAAGCTTGGGCATGATAATTTCTACTGCCATTTTACGTTTTCCCTTCAGAAAATTCTTTTGTTTCTCAGTCAGCTTTGGGCGGCTCTCACCCAAGCAACCGACTATATCATTTATTTGTCAACATTAGGCTTTCAAGATGACCGAGTCACCTATGTCACCGCCCACGTTTTTTACTTTAGATTAGCAATTCTAGCGGATTTTCAAGAAGCGCTTTTAAATCTAGCATGAATTTTGCACCATTCATTCCGTCAACCAATCGGTGATCAATGGTCAAACTCATTCCCATAATTGGGCGAATAACCACTTCACCGTCATGAACGACGGGTGTTTCAATAGTTGCTGAAATCCCAAGAATTGCCGAATTTGGTTGATTAATAATCGGATTAAACGACTTCACTCCAAACATCCCAAGGTTCGTTATGGTGAAAGTTGAGCCAGACATTTCAGCTGCTTTCAATTTACCAGCTTGTGCTTTTTGAATCACATCTTTTGATGCTACCACAAAGTCTGACAAACTCATCTGGTCTGCACCATGAACCACAGGAACCACTAAACCTTCAGAAAGCCCAACAGCGATTGCAAGATTGACAAAATGATGTAGTTCGATGTCTTGAGCATCGTTAATCAGAGAAGCATTAAGGAAACGGTGTTCCTCCTTCATCAAGGTCTTAATCACAGCAAGCCCAATTAAGTCCGTAAAGGTCACCTTGTAACCAGTCTTTGCCATAATTGGCTCAATGAGTTGCTTACGCAAGGCAATCAGATTCGTCATATCAATATCATAATTAAGCGTAAAGGTCGGTGCTGTAAAGTAAGAATGGCTCATTCCCTTTGAAATTGCCTTACGCATAGCAGACATCTTAATGACTTCAACTCCGTCACTTGCAGCCGTAACATCAGCCAAAGCTCCTGCTTGCGGTGTCACTTTTACATCTGCTTGTTCTTTTTGCGGCGCAACATCACCTAGACTTGCTAAAACATCTTCCTTGGTAATCTTACCAGAAACACCCGTTCCCACCAGTGTCTCAAGGTCAACACCTTTGTCCTTTGCAATCCTACGAGCCAGTGGCGTCACACGAATCTTACTAAATTGTTCCACATTTTCCTTGTGAATCCGCCCATTTTCACCGCTGCCAGTGATTTTTTCAAGGTCAATACCACGCTCACGTGCCAACTTTCTAGCAGCAGGCGTAGCACGGACTTTTCCAGTCTCAGACGTCTTTTGGGAAATCGCTGGCGCTGTGCTTGCTTGCAACGGTTGAACTTTCGCTTCCTGAGCTGATGCTGACTGTTCAACGTGTTTCTCACCCACAGAATCAACAAGAGTTTCACCCTCTGCTCCGATATAGCCGATAATTTCGGTAACAGCTACGACATCACCTGCCGGATGAACAATTTTTAACAGCACGCCAGAATCTTCAGCTTCAATTTCCATATTGGTCTTATCAGACATGATTTCAAGCAGAATATCACCCTCATTGACCTCATCACCTTCAGCTTTTTTCCATTCAAGAATTTCCCCTTCTTGCATGTCCACACCAAGCTTTGGCATAATAATTTCATTTGCCACAGAAAACACCTCCCTTAGGCATCACGACCATTGCGTGCCATTTTATAAATGGCTGCTTTAATCTTAGCAACGTCTGGCAAAATGCCCTGTTCTAAAACACGTGCGTATGGTACTGGCACATCTTCGCTTGCCAAACGTACAATCGGATAATCAAGATAATCAAAAGCTTCACTTTCCGTAACTAGCGCAGCTATTTCCCCAATAAAACCACCTGTCTTGTAAGCGTCATTAACCAACATGAGCTTCCCAGTCTTTTTCACCGAATTGATAATCAACTCCTTATCAAGTGGAATAAGTGTCCGTGGGTCAACCACTTCAACGCTAATGCCGTCAGCTGCTACTTCATCTGCTGCTTGAAGAACACGCTCCAACATACGACCATAAGAAACAATGGTCAAATCAGTTCCCTCACGCTTAATATCACCTTTTCCAAGCGGCAAATAAAAATCAGAATCCAAGTTCACTTCCTCTTTCTTGCCATAAAGCGCCTTTGGCTCCATGAAAATAACAATATTATTATCACGAATGGCTGATTTTAAAAGCCCTTTGGCGTCATTAGCATTCCCTGGAGCAACAACCTTAATACCAGGAATATGGGTTAACCAAGCTTCCAGAGACTGCGAATGTTGCGCTGCTGAACCGATACCAGAACCAGAGGCTACACGAAAGGTTACTGGCGTTTTCAAACCACCACCAAACATATAATTATTTTTAGCGCCGTTATTAACAATGGCATCAAGGGCAATGGTGATAAAATCCATAAAGGTCACATCAACAATCGGACGAAGCCCAGTTATCGCAGCGCCAATGGCACTTCCTGCAATAGCCGCTTCTGAAATCGGTGTATCCTTGATACGTTCAGGTCCAAACTCCTCAAACATACCAACAGACGTTCCAAAGTCGCCACCGTAAATACCAACATCTTCTCCCATGAGAAAAATCGTATCATCTTTTCGCATTTCTTCTGTCATCGCAAGATTGACAGCTTCACGTAATGCCATTTGTTTTGTTTCAGTCATTGTCTTTCTCCTCTTATGATTAAAAAGCTGCCTAATCTACCCAGACATCTTCAAATGCTACTGACAAATCTGGTTCAGGGCTATTTTGAGCAAATGCGTAAGCATCATCAATTTCTTTAACCACTTGTGCATCAATAGCATCCAATTCGTCATGGCTTGCCAAATGATTTTCAGTCAAATACGTACGGAATTTGACAAGTGGGTCTTTTTTCTTCCAGTCATCAACTTCCTCTTTACTACGGTATTTACCTGCGTCAGCTGTCGAATGCCCAAACCAACGGTAAGATTCTACCTCAACAATGGCTGGACCATTTCCAGAACGCACGTGGTCAACCGCTTTCCCCATTGTCTCATAAACCGCTAGGACATCATTGCCATCTTCGCAGTAAAAACCAGGAATGCCATAAGCTTCAGCACGTGTGTAGAGATGCGGTGTATTGGTCGCTCTCGTAATATCCATAGAGATACCATAGCGATTATTGATAATAAAGAAAATAACAGGTAATCCCCAAGTAGCTGCTAAGTTTACCGATTCATGAAAAGAACCCTCATTTGTCGCACCGTCACCAGAAAAGGCAACAACAATGTTGTCCGTTTTTTTATAGTCTTGTGTCAACGCTGCACCAACAGCAAGCGCATAACCACCGCCAACAATACCATTTGTACCATAATTGCCTTTTTCAAAATCTGCCAAATGCATGGAACCACCACGACCTTTTGACACACCAGTCACCTTGCCAGCGAGTTCAGCCATCATTTTGTTCAAATCCATGTCTTTAGCAATACATTGCCCATGCCCACGGTGATTTGAAAAAATAATATCATCATAAGTCAAATGTGCTATTGCTCCAACACTTGCCGCTTCTTCCCCAACTGAAAAGTGTGTCATGCCTTGGACAAAACCACGTCGGACTAACTTATTAATGCGCATATCAAACTCACGAATACGCTGCATTTTGAGATACATATCTATATATTGTTCTTGAGACAAATTCATCATATTGCCCTCCAAATATCTTTTTCTTAGTCCATTTATCATATGATATTATTTCCCAAATCACAAATTATTGAACCGAAAGTTTGAAAACGTTTTTAAAAAGTGGCGTAAAAAGAGAAATTTAGTATATCTTTAAAGATCAAACGTAATGATTTTTTCTTGACTGTTTAAATCGAATGATTTTCTTGTTTCGTTGTCTATGAGATACCTTAGATTAGTAAGCCTAACATCATGCATACGTTATAACTTTCAGCTCAATCAGGTTAATTCACATCCCTCCCCGATACCTCACAATCATCAAGGTTGGGAGTCACTATTATGTTCACCGGCAACGGGTCACTATAGAGGACTTTCACTCCATATATACACCATGCCCGTCGTACACTAAAAAAGCCTTGAAATTAATCAAAGCTTTTAATCATTATACCTCTTTTCCTAAAATTTCATTAATCTCTTGGCTATAAAGGATAGCTTTTCCACCATAAACCGCTTGGATACCATTATCTACATCTAAAATCGCTGTAGCTCCGGTTAATTTTAAACTTTCCTTATCAACTTTATGACTATCTGATAAAGACACCCGTAAACGTGTTGCACAAGCCGTGACATGTTCAATATTAGCTTCGCCACCAAGCGCCTCTATGATACTTATAGAAATTTCTGTCAAAGAAGAATTTTCTTTAGATGCCTGCCCAGAAGTCTCCTCACTCATAACCATTCCTGGAATAGCAACTTTAAATCTACTAATCAGGAAACGAAAGACTACATAGTAAATTCCTGCCCAAACTAATCCCACTGGTAACACTAAGAGCCAATTCGTTTTGTCATTTCCTTGTAGAACACCAAAAAGTAAGAAGTCGATGATACCTCCTGAAAAGGAGTTACCAATACGAATAGATAACAAATCAGCAACAAAGAAAGACAGACCATCTAAGAAAGCATGTACAACATAAAGCCATGGGGCTACAAATAAGAAAGAAAATTCAATAGGTTCTGTAATACCGGTTAAGAATGACGTTAAACCGCTACTAAAGTAAAAGGAGCCATTAGCTTTACGATTAGCTTTTGGAATTGAATGATACATCGCCAAACAAGCTGCTGGAAGACCAAACATCATAGTCGCAAAACGTCCCGCAAAGAAGCGTGTACCATAAGTAAAGAGACCGGTATGATTCGGATCTGCCAACTGAGCAAAGAAAATATTTTGTGCACCTTGAATCGTCTTACCAGCAACCTCTTCAACACCGCCCAAAGAAGTATACCAAAACATAGGATAAATGGTATGGTGTAAACCAACAGCACCCGTTAATCTCAGAAAGAAACCATATAAGAAAGAACCAAAACTTCCCATTGTAGCAATAGCTTCTCCCAATGAAACGAGAAGATTTTGAACAGGTGGCCAAATAACATAGAAAATACTACCAATCACAATAGCAACTAAAGAAGAGACAATGGGAATAAAACGTGAACCACCAAAGAAACCTAGATAAGCTGGTAATTCAATCCGGCGATATTTATTATGAAGAATAGAGACTACATAACCAATAACTAGCGCACCTAAAACGCCTGTATCAATAGTAGCACCTTCTGCGGAAAAGAGTTGTAATAAACTACTGATAGTTGCTGTATAGACCAGATAAGCTACTCCACCTGATAAGCCTGCTGTCCCTTTATCAGAATCCGCAAGACCAACAGCCACGCCAATACTAAAAATTAAAGCAATGTTATTAAAAACAGCACCACCTGCTCCACTCATTACAGCAAATATAGTCTGCAACCATTCTTGACCTAAAAGTGGAAATTGAGCAATAGCATTAGGATTAGATAGAGCACCACCAATTCCTAACAATAAACCTGCTACAGGTAAAATAGAAATAGGCAACATAAACGCTTGACCTAAACGTGAAAATTTCTTAAACATAAAATCTCCCTTCAATTTAATCTATATTCGTTGCCTCAATAAATGGTTTTGCAATCACCAATGGTCGTGTGATAGCAGAGCCGACAACTACTGTATGAACACCTAGTTGTAAAACACGTCTAACCTTACTTGGTGTATTAATATTTCCTTCAGCAATCACTGGTGTCTCCAAAACTCCAACAGCTTTCCTAATAATTTCAAAATCATTAGATTCAATTGCTAAATCTTGACTTTGTTTAGTATAACCAACTAAGGTAGTTCCAATAAAATCAAAACCTAATTTATCTGCAACTATCATTTCATCCATGGTTGAACAGTCAGCCATTAATAATTGTTCTGGGTAAGACTGTCTAATTTGAATCACGAATTCTTCTAAAGTCTGACCATTAGGTCGACTAGATGTCGTTGCATCCAAAGCAATAATGTCAACCTTTGTCTCTACTAATGCATCAATTTCATCCATAGTCGGCGTAATAAAAACATCAGCATTCTCATAATTTTTTTTAATAATACCGATAATCGGTAAATCTACCGCTTCTTTAATCTCTGTAATATCACGAATTCCATTAGCTCTAATCCCAACAGCACCTGCTTGTGCAGCTGCCTTAGCAAAAAGCGGCATAACTCCTCCTTTTTCCGAATACATAGGCTCGCCTGGTAAAGCTTGGCAGGAAATAACTACTCCCCCCTTAAGTTGTTGTAAAAGGTACTCTTTTTTTGTCATAATTCCTCCTTATAAGAAATAATCGTTTTGTGGTAACGTTTTTGTTTTTCATCTTGATTAACTGCTAATTGGTAAGCAAATAAGCAGTCAATCAACAATAAAATAGGAAATTGTGGTGAAATACGATTCCCATAAGATAAGTTATCTCGTGAAGCCAATAAAACTAATTCATCCCAAGAATCATCTCTTTGAGTAACAATTTGGGTTGTCATTAAAACCGTCTTAGCCCCCCTTTCCTTAGCAGTCATCAGAGCATTTATCACAGATTTGGTTTTTCCTGACAGAGACGCTGCAATAACCAAACAATCTGGTCCCACTAACATACTAGACCATATCAGTTCATCATTATCTGTTACAATATCAAAATCAAAGCCCAACCTCATAAAACGTGTCTTCATCTCTTTCAAAGCTTGAGCCGAGCTCCCCTTACCATAAAGATATATACGGTTAGCTTCTTCAATCAAGCGTGTAATCCGTGTGAGTTGCTGTTCATCAATCACTGAATAGGTCTTTTCTAGCAATTGCTCATAGTCTGCCATAACCCTCTTAGTTACATTATTTTTTAAAGTGCTTGACTCTCCTTTTAAATGTAATTTAGATTCCTGATAAGAAAAAATAAATTCTCTGTAACCACTAAAACCACATTTTTTAGCAAAACGTGTCAAACTAGCTTTTGATACATGTAAACGTTGACAAATTGCGCCAGAACTCACATCTTTTTCTGAGGTATTAGTGATAAAAAAATGTGCAATTGTTTGTTCAGTATCTGTCATAGAATCCCAATATGATTCTATGAGAGGCTCTATTTTTTTTAATGTTTTATCCATAAGAAACACCTCCCACCATCAAGTATAGCGCTTACACTTTTTAATTTCAATAGTTTCAAAAATTCAGAAACTACTTTCTGTTTTTCTCTTTTTTTATGCTTTTTTCTAAAACTAGTTTTAAAAATTATGATAACCACTTGTATAGTTATTAAAATTAAACTAAAAAATAGTACCTAGATAGCTCCTTATCAAGTAAATAGTGAAATAAACAATTGCAACCACTTACTGATAGAATGTTTGAAAAAGATATTCCTTAAGCAAACGAATAGAAAAATTTCTTATGTAGTCAATAAAAAATTCTAAAAATATCAACGAAATATTTATTAAGGTTGACATAAAATATCTACACTATAAATGATAATGTTCCCTCCTACTTAGCTTGATAAATAAAAATATAAAAAAGAATAACCTAGTAAATGACCTGCACCCCAAAAGTTAGACAACAAATCTAACTTTTGGGGTGTTTTTCTATGAAATTAAGTTATGAAGATAAAATTGAAATCTATCGCTTACGACAAT
>ERZ832973.190-NODE-190-length-84100-cov-19.981926_pt1 | contig 84100 bp, 55 predicted proteins | sample MGYA00519950_ERZ832973 | MGnify/ENA primary metagenome ERZ832973 (study PRJEB31850, sample SAMEA3708734) | human gut metagenome | biome: human gut; feature: human-associated habitat; material: faeces | place: China | collected 2014 ... | reverse complement strand
CTCCACAGTTTCTTCACTGCGGCCGCACCCGTCCATGAAGCGATGGGACGCTTACTCCGATTCTCGTCAGTGCCCAAACGTTTCGGGCAAGACGAAAACACAGGGACGGTTTCGTTCCTCCCTTCCCTATGCGCCGCGCTGATCAGCTTCAGGGTTTACTCGTCGAGTTACTGCGCAGCAAAATGCCGCATCACCCGCGGCGCAAAATTGAAATTCTCGGTGAGGTGATGCATGTTGCGGGTCAGTCAGATTAGGCTGTGTATTCGTCAGGATCTGCCTGAGCTGAAGGCGCGGCTTCAGCGACCGGCGAGACGTTGTAGTTCATGCATTTTTGTCGGATCTTTGCCTTCCTGCACAGCGAAGCGCCATGCTTTGCGGATACGGTGCAGCTATGCGGCTGCGGTAAAGTCGCTCAGCCAGATACGCACGTCCATCCCGTTGAGTTTACCGAGCTGCACCAGAAAATACACATCCATCCTGGCTTCAGCTTCGCGTCGGCCACTCGGCAAAATGATGATTCGAGCGGCATTGAAATTTAGGGCTGCCGATGATTCCCAGATTTGTTTAAAATGCCGGTCTAATTTCGAATGCGCTTGGGGCTAGCCAGAGTAGTGGCGCCGCATGTAGTCGGCAATGACTTCCGCTGTGCTTGATCGGTGGATCGACAATCTCGAAGACTCATTCGTAAAGCGCGGGAACGCTCAGGCCGGAATAGCCCCGCCCGCCGACCTCATAGGCCCAGTTGATCGGGCGTGACAGCGTGATCATTTCGGCGACTCCCTAGTTTTGAGAGTTCCGCAGTCTTCACTCTCCTCACTTTGGCCGCGTTCGTCTTTGAAGCGTTCGAACGTTTGCTTCAGAGCCACTGCTCATCATCTTTGCAAATTCAGTTCGAAACGCGCCTCTCCTTTAATCCTTCCGTGATTTGTTTTCCTGAAAGTAAACCCAACCCTAAAAAAGGAACCCCCGCAGCCTCTTTGAGGAGGTGCGGGGATCGCCATCGGGCGCTCGAAGCTCATACTCGCTTCAGAAACGCCTCGATGCTGCAGCCAGAGCGAACTTCGAGAGATCAGAACGTATAGTTGAGACCAACTCTGGCACCTACTGCGGTAGTGCCGTACGAGCCTGCACCCGCCTGAATGTCGGCGGAGAGCTGCAGATTATCTCTCACTGCACGCAGGCCAAAGTCGCCCTGAACCGGGTTCGTATCAATCACGTCGGTTTCATGCGAATAAATCGAGATGGATTTGTCGCCGAAGGTTGGTACATAAGCCACTCTGGCGCGGGGCGAAATCGTCCAGCCGCCAATCGTCCCTTCGAATCCCGAGAAGGTGACCGAAAGCGGAATCTGCGTGAAGGTTTGATCTTGGTCGGAGACACGAACTTCGCCGATTGACATTGAATCGGTTTCCAGCCGAGAGACACGCACGCCAATGCTCGGAATAACCTCAAGTGCGCCTAAAGCGAAGATATGCTGACCGCGCAGACCGACCGAATAAATCTTCGCATCCACTTTCTGATTCAGTGCAGTCTGCGAAGCCGTGATGTCATTTTCTGAAGCCGTATAAGCCAGTTCACCAACAAGTTTGCAGGCGCCGCCATTAAAGGATTTCGTTCCGTAAAGTGCTACACCCCAGGTGTCAATCTCATTGTGGATCCCTGCAACCGGACTCCTGAGTGTGCCCGTGCCGTAATGCACTGCAACGCCTGCGCTCCAGGTGTCGGCAACAGCAAAATCAGCACCGAACACGGCATAGCCCATGTCAGCCTTAAATTCGCCGCCGCTCTTTAGATCATCAGACTTGTACTGCTCACCCGAAACATCAACCCAGAGGTTAAGCGGATTCGTCAGCACAGTATCCATTGCAGTATGGTTCGCGACAGCCTCGGCGATCTTAAAGTCTGCACGCCGCGTCATTGCCTGAATACCCAGTGAAGAAACCGCCTCGAGGCCGGAAGAAGCATCAAGCGTATTGATGAGCTGTCTGCCGCTCTCATCTACACGAGCGGTGATGAAGGGATTGTCCGTGAGAACTTGACCCTTAAAGTCGACTGTTCCGTTTTCGGTCGTAAGCTGTACGGTCCCTTCGGCAGCATTGGCAACACCGAGGAAGGCTTTTTCAGCAACAACGAGGTTGCCCTCGACTACCGAAGAATCGGCAAACTTCTGCTGATCGATAATCAGCATGCCCTGCGCAGCGACTGTCACCTGATTTGCGGCCCTGACAGGTGCATCCGCCTTATTGGTAAGGCTGCCGTCGATCAGGATGGAACCGCTGTTGAGCCGGATCGTTTCTGCGGCATAAAGAGCGGCCGTTACGTCGTCCTTCCAAGCAATGTTCTGAGCACCTGCAATTCGGTTGAATGCCGCATCAGCGTCGGCCGAATTTGCGCCAATGACCGTCATCGAATTACGGGCAGAAACCTCGTATCCGGCAAATCCTGCATTAGGGATCGACATGACCACATGAGAAGCTGCGCTCACGGGATTCACGCCATTCTTCCATTCAGGGTCGACAAAAATCATGCCGGTGAAACCTGAAAGATCCTTCAGTACCACCGTCCCTGCGAGTGCGTCAGAACCTACCGCAATTGTGCCCGCGCCCTGCGCCTTTTCCACGGTAAATACCTTGGAGCCGTGAACGAGAAGCGTACCCGACTCTTTCACATCAACTGTTCCCGAGAGAATACCGCCCTGAGATACTGCACCGCCCAACTCAACCGTCGAATTTGCCTTGACCACGACCTGCAGTGGTTCATCGCCAGAGTGCTTAACTACTGGTGCATCCGCCGAGCTGCCGGTTAGGTTGAGGGTTTTTCCGCCGTCTACAGTTACAGTATTGCCAGTCCCGAGATCGACCGCGGCGACCGAGAGACTTTCTGCGCGATAAGCAACTCCGGTTGGTTCCACGCCGCCGATCTGCAAATTCTTGTTCTGCGACTGTACAGTAACCGAATTGAGTGTCACATTCGGGCCAACGTTCGCGAGGTCGTCAAGCGTAACAGTGTCTTTCGACTCTATCCCCTCCTGATCTTTGGCGATCAGCGAGCCGAGCATGACCACATGACCGTCCGTAATGAGCTTCGATGCACTTTCGGCATAGGCAAGGTTGTAAAGATCGTCGGTGAGCGCGAGTGCACCGTTCTTTTGGAAGGTGACGCCCTGCAGCTTCAGAGTACCCGCATCCGTGACCGTTGCTTCAGTATCAAGCGCTTGGGTAAATACTTGATCTGTAGAAGTTTCGAGCGTGCCGCCAGCTTTGACAAGAATCGAGCCGCCAATTTTGCTGCCGCTAACGTCCTGATTGCCGCTTTTATCAGCCGAATCGATCGTAAAACTCTTCAGTGCGAGCGTAGCGCCGTTCTCAACATTGACGGCATTTTTCAGCGCCCAGGCCGAATTGACCGTCATCTTGCCGTTCTGAACTTCGACCGTACCGTAATATTTATTGAAAGAGCTGTTGACAACCAGTTCGCCTGCGCCCGTCTTCGCAACCTTAGCGTGCTTGCCGCTGTTGGTGCTTGTATTAGTGTTAGGAATGGATGACGCGATGCTGTCGGTATCGTCTGTCGTTACCTGACTGCCGATCGTGAGGGTTGCGCCGGCATCCACATTAAATGTAGCTTCGGATCCGCGGTCGAGAAAAAGGAACCCGCCCGCCTGCGCGAAAGGCACATGGTAGCCATATGTATCAAATTGCGTGCCGCTGCTGTTCGAAGATACAGTATTTCCGGAATACGTCATGTCCTTCGTGATGTGAAATTCCACATCGGACGCACGCACCACTGCCGTTGCATGGCCGGTCGAATAGTCAACGAGCAAAGCGCCGCCGTACGCTGCGCCGCCGGTACTCGTCTCTGTCTTGTGCGCAACTGCCGTGTTGTCCTTGAATACGACGTCTTCAAATACCGTACCGGGATTGCCTTTCAGCATGATGGCACCACCGATGGCACCGCCTTGAATCGGTTTATTCTCTTTTGGCTGATATCCGGTTGATACAGCGGTATTAGAGGAATATTCGCCCCCTACTTGCTTGAAGGGCGTTCCGTAGTTATAAACAGCACCGCCCGCAACATCGTCTCCTTCGACCTTGTTGCCGCTGAATGTGCTGTTGACAAAGGATAGTTCACCCGTCGCATCGCCCATAAACACTGCACCGCCGTAGGTACTGGTTTGATTGCTGATGTTGACGTACCCTTTAATGACTGTCCCGGAAAGTGTGCCCTTGTTCTTATCCGCATCACTTACATTCTGAACAACAATACGTCCGTCGATGACGGCACCTTCTGCAACGTCAATCTCGGTTTTAGTAGCCGCCTGCACCAGAATCATGCCCGTGGTCGCTGACTTTTCTCCGAGCAGGATCTGATTTTGATCGGGGGTTTGGGTTACAGATCCGTTCACAATGATAGCGGTGCCGCCTTTTGCATTAATCACGCCATTATTTTGAACGGTGCCGCTGCTGTAAAGGAGGCCTATGCCATATCCTTTCTCTACAGTAATGGTTCCATTGTTGATAAGCGTATTCCGCCCGCCGTCAGGAACAGTCTGACCTGTCTGCATGCCATAGCTGCTGTCAGTAACAACGATAGATTCCGTGTTGGTCGCTGTTTGGCCGTTGTCCGCTGTCAAACCTTGAGCCGAAGCAGTTCCGGCCACCATACACAAAAGAGCTGATGCAACGGCTGTTGTTATTTTGGATTGAGAATACATGAGAGATACTCCTGTTGTTGCTTCATGTTTTCTCAGAGATTACACATACCTTTCTATGTATACTTATAAATCTGTTGCCCCCCCCCCCGATCAACCATAAACGCCTCTCGCACAGAGGTATACATATTGGAAGTGGAATCCCTTACTCTATTGCAAAGAAGCAACACATCATTGATGGTCGTATCGCTTCATTAAGCCGAGAACCAGACTGCACACACAAACATCAGCCAGTCATGCTGCCGAACACGGACAGCAAGGGGACAGTTATTCAAATGAAAGAAATGGCCCAAGCAATGGGCTTCAGCCGCAGTCCTTTAGCTCCGCACGGTCTGAGTTTCCGGGACGCCCTTCGCATCCACCTGAGCTGTCATCTGAGTACGCAGCGAGAGCTTCCACTCTGCAACTTTCCAGCCGTTTTTGCGGGCAGCGGATTCGAGCACTGCGTCCGGATTAACGCAAACGGTATAGCCCGCGCGTTCTGCGAGCGGCAGGTCATTTCTGCTGTCAGTAAAGAAAAGCACATCTTCAAAACCGATGCCGGCTTCGGCGAGCCGTTGAGAAAGTCTCTCGACCTTTCCTTCCTGAAAAGTCGGAATGCCGACAATTTCGCCGGTACAGAATCCGTCTTTAAACGCCAGCTCAATCCCCATCGCATCGGTAAGTCCAAAGAGCTTGGCAATGGGCTTCACAATGAAGGCTGCTGAGGCCGAGAGCACACAGGCCGGGATATTGGCCTGCAGTGCGTTCTTCGCCCATTTCTTGCCGTCAGGGAAAATAAGCGGCGCAATTTTCTTTTTGGCAAACTCCTGAGCCAATGCATGGAGTTTTTCCTCCGGAATGCAGCGGAACGCTCCGGCATGTTTTCTGCAGAAATCGCGGATGTCCAGTACGCCTTTGGCGTAGCTTTTCACCATATCGCGGTCGTACTGACGCCAGATGGGATCAGTGACGATCTTTTTTTCATAAAGAAATTCCGTCCATAGGATCGTTGCGTCGCACGCGATCAGCGTGTGGTCCAGATCAAAGACCACGAGCTTCGGGGGCCGGGACGTACCCGGAAGCATCAGCGGAAAAGCGGCCATGGCAGTTAATTCAGTTTAAAAGACATCTAAAGCGGACGGATGAGGGATCGATAGTGAGAGTCATTGTGCAGAATTCATGCCCAATCAGCAAAGCCGATTTTGCCAATCGATCCCAGTGAAGTTGATGCAGGTCTATCTGAGGGCAGAATTCATCCTTTTGAAACACGCTTCAAGGCTCTGGATGGGCAATGAAAACGGGACGCAGCAGCCGGAAAGCCATTGCGTCCCATTTTTTCTGAAGTCGGGCGACGGTTCTAGCCATCAGGCCGAACGAGTTCAGTTGAGCGAAGTGCAGTCAGCAGCAACGCCGGAAATTACTGATCACCCCAAACTTCGTCGGCGATTTCGCGCACCAGGCGAACCTTCGCCCACTGCTCATCTTCGGTCATGATATTGCCTTCTTCAGTGGAGGAGAAGCCGCACTGGGGCGAGAGGCAAAGCTGATTGAGCGGCACATATTTCGTCGCTTCTTCAATGCGGGCTTTGACGGCGTCCTTGTCTTCAAGTTCAGGGAACTTGCTGGTGATGAGACCAAGGACAACGGTCTGGTTCTTGATGAAGCGCAGCGGCTCGAACGAACCCGAACGGTCGCTGTCGTACTCGAGGAAGAACCCGTCCACATTGCAGTGCGAGAAGAGAATATCTGCCACGGGTTCGTAGCCGCCCGACGAGAACCAGGTCGAGCGGAAGTTGCCGCGGCAGATATGCATCGTGACGGTGAGATCTGCGGGCTTATTGGCCAGGATCTTGTTGATCACTTCAACGTAGCGCTTGGCTACCCAATCGACGTCAATGCCGCGTGCGGCGTAGGCGCCCCGCTTTTCGACCGAGCAGAATTCACCCCAGCTCGTGTCGTCAAACTGAAGATAGCGGCAGCCGCGTTCATAAAGCGCAAGCATAGCGTCCGTCCACGTCTGCGCAAGATCGTCAAAAAGCGCATCGGGGTGCTCGGCATAAAACGGGATGGGCTTATAGGTCTCACAGCGCACCGCACAGATGAGGTGAAGCATCGAGGGCGACGGGATCGTGTACTTGATGGGAGTGTCGCCGGCAATCGCCTTCAAGCGGTCATAGGCCTCTAAGAACGGATGATCCTTGGGGAAACGGATGCGGTCTTCGATCACCACCGTTTCGGCCTTGGGCTGGAAGCCTTCAAAATGCACCGACCAGTGCTCGGCCTTCACATGATGCAGACCAGAAAGACCGGCGAGAAAGTCCAGATGCCAGAAGGAGCGGCGGAATTCGCCGTCGGTCACGGCCTTGAGGCCGTTCTTCACTTCCTTTTCAACGAGATCCTTGATGAGACGGTCTTCGAGCGCGGTGAGAGAAGCACGATCGAGCTTCCCGGCCTGAAAAGCGTGACGCGCGTCGAGCAGTTCCTTGGGGCGCAGAAAGCTGCCGACGACATCAGCACGATACGGGGGATTGACTTGGGACATTTTTCTTCTCCGGGATTGGGACGGGTCCGCACTCAGCAAAGCACCCTGCTTCGCGGCATGGGGCGGACATCCTGTTGAAAATTTGGTGAATGAATTATGGCCTGCCTCAATTCGTTTCGGACAGGCTAAACGCATCTCTCGGACGTAATACCGCAAGCTTGGGCACAATTGCCGGGGCACGTATTCACCGAGGAAGGCGATGCCACCGCGCAGCCATATGCCTCATGGCCAGGCCAAAGAGCACTGGGATCACCCAAAAGCACCACTCGGCAACGACCGTCGGAAGGAGTGCTGCGACAGAGCTAAGAATGAAGAGTCCGCCCGGCACAAACCCAAGACCCGCAAAGAGACTCGGCCGCCCGCCCGTCATGCGGTGGTGCGCAATTCTGCGCTCGAGCATGCCGTCCGAAAAGAGCGCAATCAAAAAGACCCCCGAAAGGAGGAAATAGACCGCTATTCTGGCCGTCCGCCGGATGGCGAGCAGCCCCATGAGCCGAAGGTTTTCGATATAGGGCGACGCTGCCGCTCTCGATAAGCTCGTCCGAATCGGATCTGCCTCTCGTCTCGAATCGTTCTCTGACCACCCCGGGAGCCGCGTATGGGCTCCCTTGCCGAGCGTCGTAGGAAACAAGCCCTGGGTTCCGGATGCCCAAACGGCACGCAGCGCATCCTCGGTCCACTGAGCGGCGAGAGATGCCCTTCCGTCCAAAACCTGCGCGGCGCCATAAGCATCGGCATAAATCACGCGAATGAGCCGCTCGGGCGAAGTCCCGGCGGCGCCAAACCCGGCGGTGAGTAGCATAGCGGCTGTCCATAATCCTAGAAAGGCTCTCATTTCAGGCTCTCTCTTTTTTCACCATTGAATGGCCGACTGAGTGCCGCTGACCGTTCGCTTTTGAGGCTCTTCACGCGTGCCTCCAGGAACGCTCGCAAACGCCCGATGGGCGCAGGGGCTTTTGGCACCGGCGCATAAAGATGGAGGCCTTCGAGCGCGGGATCGAGAATCGGCATACGCCCTTTCCAAAGCCGGCCGCCCGAGAGCGACGCAAAAAATTCCAGGTTAGGCAATTGGCCTAGGGCTTCGAGCGGCACAACGGAATCGCGTCGGCCGCTGAGACTTGATGATGCGGCCGCACGGAAGGCGGGTAGCGCACTTGCGCCAGCAGTTGTCGTCACCGAGGCCGCTGTCTCCCAAATCGTTGTCCTGCCGAAAGCTTCAGCAATAAACTTTTGCGTTGCTTCATCCTTCGTGCGCAGCGCAATGAGATTATTTAAATTGCCAAGCGCCATGCGTGCCTGCGCCGCAGAACCTAAGCGCGCTTCCAGATCGCTGATGGTCTGCATGGCGCACACGCACTGAAAGCCCGCCTCCATGCCTTTATTGAGGATTTCAATCAGGGGCGGATTGATGACGTTTGCGGTTTCATCCACAAAGAGACTCGTCCGCACAGCCTCCTGACCGCTTGCTTCGGTGTTGTAGCGGCGTCCGGCTGCGCCCGAAAGGTCTGAAAGCAAAAGCGCCCCTAGGGCCGAAGCTGTTTCGGCGTCGGGCAGCGCATCGAGCCCCAGATAGAGGACGCCCTGCATGCTGATTACGTCTTCGAGCGAAACGATGGGACGCGGATCGTCGGTTTTGCCCGTTAGATCAAATTCCGGCGAGAGACTTTCGCCCAATGCGCCGGCCGTCAGCATGGAAAGTGCCGGGAGAAGCGACGCGGTGATCTTCGCATAATGCTCGCGGCTGTGGCGATAAACGGAGAGAAGCCCTTCGACCGCTGCTTCGGGCGTCTCGGGGCAGTATTTCGATCCTGGGGAGCCCGCGGTGCGCTCCCAAAGCGCCGCCATGGCAGCGAGCTCGAGCCCCCCGCCCGCGCCCATGGGCACCCGGATCTCGCGCGACTGCTGCAGGAGAAGCGCCTCGAGGCGCTCTTCCCAAAAGGGGACGCGCTTACCCAAATCCTTGCGGAGCGCCGCCTCGAGGAGCTCCTCAATGCCGCGCTCGAGTGCCGCGCGAAAGCGCCGCAATGTGGGCGGCTCTCCCGCAAAGAGCATGCCTTCGGTCATGACAAAGACCGCTCGCCAGGCAAATGCGGTAAAAGCGCTGTCCCCGCGGGGGAGCACTGCGCAGATGCGGCTCGCGATTTCAGTGCTGCGGGTGTAGCTCCCCAGAGGATTGAGCCGCACGCCGCGCTTTGGGAATGCCGGATGAAATTCGAGCGGCTCGGGCCGCCCGGCTGCGCGGCAAGCGCCGATGACGGCGCTTCGGAGGCGTTTGCTCGATTTGGGATCAATGACAATAACCGCGTCGCCGCGCAGAATTGCTTGGCTCACGAGATTCGTGAGCACGACGCCTTTGCCCGTCTGTGTTGTGCCGACGAGAAGCGTTCCGCCTCCTAAGCTCGAGAGCGGCCGAATAATGCCGGGCTCTTCTTCTTTGCGTCCGCATTGCCAGGGCGGACAGACCGGCGACGGCCCTACACCGTGCAGGACGGGAATGCCGGGCGAAGCGTCTGGGAGTCCGGGATGCTGAGTAAACCAATGCTGCCAACGTTCCGGCAGCAGCATGCTTTTCCAGTCAATGCGCGTTAATTCATAAAACCGCTGCGCTTCGACCGGTGTCCAGCGAAAGCCGAGTCCAAACCATACCGATTGAACGGGCGCTTCGGCCGGCGCATGAAAGAGCGTCCCTGGATCTGCTCCTATCAGGCGAATCGCTGCCGCCCTCGTCATGCCCGTCTGGCGAATGGCCGATCGGGGTTCGTCGGGCGAGGATCCAGGCGCCTCGAAGCTCCTCATCACGAGCGCCAGATCAGCAAAGCTCATGAAGGCCGGCGCATGCCCCGAGAGCCGCGAGCGTTCTTTCCAAATCCGCTTCGCCTCCGTGATCCGCTTGAGCGCCAGTCCTGCCGGAATGCCGCCCAATGCCAATGCGGGGAAGCCCGAGAGCACTCCTCCGCTCCAAAGTCCCAAGGCAAAGGCCGATGCGGTCACGTGCCACAGAAGGGGCCCGACTTCCCAAGCGGGCCGCCAAAGCGCCAAACAGTCCGCAGAAGCTTCCGAGGCCGGCCTGAAAGACTGGGCGAGCGGCCCTCTTCTTTTCAGGAAATCCATAACGTTAGTCATCGTTCACATTCCAATCCACAGCGCTTCGACGCCCTGCGCCGTCAGGCGCCGGCGCTTGTCGCCATCAATCCGTTCACTCCCGCCGGCAGAATGCCGGCGAACGAGCGTGAGTGCGGCGGGGTTCAAAAGAAGGCCGGCCTCCACTAAGCCGCTTCTGTCCGCGCGGTGCCAAATCCAAGGGGCAAGCCCCGCATTCGCACCGGTGCGGCGCACTAAAAGCGCCGAAGCGGAGAGAAACGCCCGCAGGCGTTCAAAAGAATCTTCAAAAGCGCTTTCCGGGAGAAACACGCCGGAGGGATTTATCGTCGTGATTTCGGAAGTGAGCGCACCGGAGTCTTTCAGGTGTTCCAACGCAGCCGAAACTGCATCGCCCGCCAAACCCGCCTCGGCGCCCAGCCCAAAGATCCACTCGCAGTCGTCGAGCTGCGGCATCGGCATCTGAGGCTCTTCCATTACTTGAAGTTTCGGCTGTGAGTGCTCTGAATCGAAGGCATCGTCATCGGCCTCCGTTCCGTCGGCCTGTTCGAAGCAAAAGAGCGCGCAGCCTTCTTCGTTCTCGATGTTTTTGGGCGGTTTAGCTGCCGATACTTCTGGGCGCGGTATGAAATCGACAGGATTCCCCGCCATTGGCCGCCCTCGGGCGCCATCCGGCCCCAGTGCCCTGGCAATGGGCTGAGCCGCTTTGGCGAGCCGCATTAAACGAGCGTCTAGAGCCGCCCAGAGTTCATTCCCGTTCCGCGCGCTCTCAGCGCCGCTTCCCGAAGTCTCGGTTTCATGGGACTCTGAAAGTGCCTTCACCGCTCTCGCCCTGTTCTGATGCTGCTCTGGGCTTAAGCGAGACCGTGCAGCAGCCGTCAGAAAAGCAGCCTCGAGTTCACGCGAAGGCCTTAAAGGAAGGGCCGCCGGTTTCTTCGTAAGGGCTAGTTTTCGCGGTGTAATCGGGGCAGACGCCGAAAGTCCGAAAACCTCTGCTGCCGCAAAGAGCGCTGCCGCCCGCAGAAACTGCTCTTCTCTTTCGTCCTGTAGGTGACCGTGAAGCGCCAAATACGGCGCGGCAGCGGGATAAATGCCGACCGCTGTCTCCGCCAATAGCCGTCCGCCCTGAGGCCATTCGAGCCACCAGCCGTCAGCCGCCCACCATAAACGCGGTTTTCGATGCGCTTCGGCTGAAGCGGATTCATCCGGTTTCTCCGCCGAATCGTCTGTCGAATCCTCTGGTGACGCGCGCCTCTGTCGAGCGGCAAACCCTTTTGGGCTTCCCTCATCCGCCGCGGCATCGACGGGAAGCACCTCACCCTCGGCGACCCTTTGGGCGAAAGCTTTGGAGAAAAGCGTTCGGCCTTCGGCGGACGATGCCCGACGAAGCATCTCGCTCGGGAGCTTCGGTGCACGGCCAATGAGTCTTCTGCGGCGGGCATCAATCAAAATGCGGGCGAGGAGCCGCCCTTCTTCACTGCCGGGGGGCAGTCCCAAAAGTTCGTCGTCGAGCGCCGCTTCCCATCGCCGGTCAAAATTCGGCTCGGCGACGCTCATCCATTGTGTCTCTGAGGCCCTTGACCTCGAACTCGCTCTCCGGATGCGCGCAAGGATGCTCCACAACGCCCGCCTTTTCGTTTCGCTTTTTGGGCGATTGGTGCTGATATCAAAGGGCCCCGCAGACGGCTCTTCGGCGTTTTTCCCTCTTACGATTCGGCCGATCCGCACACTGCGGAGCACGAATTCGGCCAAAAACTCCGTTTCGGGGGCCCAGCATTCCAACGGCTGCCAGCGGTCCGCTCGTCCCTCGCCGGCTTCTACGGTGATCTCAGTTATTGGTTCCCAGGCGGCAGCCAGCGCGCCCAAAAAGACCGTCCGACGGCGGGCCTGACGCAGCTGATCGATTTCGACGGGATTGAGTTCGACCGGCTGCGGCAGTGCAGCTGCGGCAGCTGCCGCGTCCCCCGTCAATGCCAATCCGCGGGCAAGGAGGCTTTGGCCAAACGCTTCATTGGTCCAAACCGCGCAGTCGGCCGCAAAGGCCGTGAGCGCCGAAGCGCCCCAGGCATTGAAGTCTGCCCGGCCGAGCGAGGCTTCAATGCGGGACAAGGCTTCCGGATGACGGCGCAAAGCGGCGAGCGGATTGGCCGGACGGCATCGCTGTACGGTTTCACCAAAAAGTCCGCCGGCACTCCGCCAATCTCCGGCTGACCCATAGGCCGCTGATGGCTGCGGCATTAAGCCGGGCTCGAGGCAGGTGTTTTTCGTGCTGAAATGCGGAATAGGAATGGGCATCGTGACGGGAGTGATTTGGAGATAAAAAGGAGAAAAAGCCCGAAATTTTGGGTTTACATAAAAAGCCCCGCCGAATGCCTCGTCCTCGGTCCAAAGGACCGAAAACGGGAGGCATCCGAGCGGGGTGCGATGAAGCTTAATGTCAGAGAGGATCAGCTGAACACGCCGTCAGTCTTCATTAAGGATGGCGGCGCCGCCATTCGCGAAGCACGTCTAAGAGCGCGAGCGGAATTTCCGCGGCGTTTCTCACTACACGTGTTTCCTTTTCGAAGAGCCGGCGGCCGGGTGCGGTCTGATGCAGATTTAAGAGCACCGCTGCCGTTTCAATGCCGGCGAGCTTTAAAGCTGCTTCCTCCGCCCGACAGTCTTCCGCGGCAAAAACCCCATCGGTAAAGAGGATGAGGAGTTTCGTCGGTTCAGGACGGTTCCCTAGCGAAAAAAGCGACCAGAGGAGCGTTTGAGTAATTGGCGTCGGTCCCCTGGAAGGGATCGAAGCGAGCACCCTGCGCGATCCGCCGGGCGGCGTCTCCCACTCGGAAGCGAGCATCGGGCCTCGGCCGGCGGCGTCCGGAAAGACAGCCGTTCGGCAGTGAATGCCGGGCGTTCGCTTTAAAGCTTCCTCAAGCCGGGCTGCCGCCGTCCGCACGATCGCGCCGCCCTCGACCCCCACGGATCCCGAAAGATCGATGAGGATTTGCACGGCGGCGTCGCAGGCAGGCGCCCGGCCTTCCCGCAGGAAGATTCGGTCGTCGCCGCAGACAGCGCGCTCCAAGAGATCATCGTCCGCGTCCCAGCCCGAAGCTGCGCCGCTCATTGGCACCGGCACGCGTCGGCGAAGCGCCTCGGCGTACTGCAATCCAAGATCTGACGTTTTGGGCCAAACCCTGGCGTAAGCACGCTGAGCCGTCTCGATTTCTGCGGACAAATACCCTCGAAGGATGTGAGAAGACGAACTGACGCCGTCCATCGAGCCGGCATTCGCTAAAAAAGCCTGTTCGCAGTCTCGCGCGAAGGCTTGGGCATAGCTCTCCTCAGCCGCCGTCGGATCAAATTCCTCTTCGGACTTTGCCGTGATGGCCGAGAGGAGCTCTTCGAGCCCTGCTTCAGCATCGCAGGACGATGCCTTCGGGTTAAGCGATGCCTCCCCTTGGGGCGAACTGCCGGACGCTGGGACCCACCCCGTCGGATCCAATAAACGCCTGAGGACGGCGTATTCCGCCGCCGGCGCAAGATCCTCTGCCGGTGAATCGAACCCATCGTCCGCCGCCGCACTCGCAGTCTCACTGCCATTGTCAAAGAGTGAAAGCTGAAGCGACGCCGCTCCCATATGGGGAGAGGAGCGCGCTTCATCTTCCGCGCTTAACAAGGCCGACTCGACTTGGGCGGTTTTCTTGGCCATCCGCATGCGGTCGCTGAGGAGCTCCACCAGATCCCGCGCCAAACTGAGGCTTTCGGCCGTATTGGCGAGCGGGAGTCTTCCCATCACGAAACGAAGCGTCTCATCGAGGAGACCCCCGCCGAGTTTTTCTCGGGCCAATTGATCGGCTCGGACGAGTATGCCCTCAGGAAGCTTGAGGTCCAAAACCTTAGCCTCGAGGACGCCCAGCATCCAGCCGAAAAAGAGCTCCGGGAGCTTGGTGGTTCCGTTGACGGCTAATGCCGCCTTCCCTGTCGTGCAGAGCACAGCAAAGAGTGCTTCACGCCAAAAGCCGTAGCCGCGGCACTCCGCTATGCCCAATGCGTCCACGCGAATATCTTCAAAGAGGTTGAAGAATGCGCTCACTCTCGGGTCTGAGTGCGCCTCTGAACCTGCTGCATCGAAGTTCGTATGAACCACGTGACAGCGCTCATGAACGCCATGACCAAAGAGATAGATGGGAGCCGCCGGATGACTGAAGTCAATGGGCCCGAGCCAAATCGTGCGGCCGTCCGTCTGCGGGCGCCCTTTGAACTTGACGGCAATGCCGTCTCGTCTGCAGAGCGCCGGCAGCGCGAGCATGGCCATGATTCTGGCGGTGTCGGCTGCGGCCGGACCGCCGGCGCCGAGTTCGGCGGCAGCATGTTCAAGGAGCGGTCTGGCCGCTCCCCAAAAACGTCTGCCCTTGAAAAGCTTTTCCGCTTTGGCGTTGACCTCGCGAAAGGTCTCCGCCAAACGGCGCTTTTCGGCGCCTTTGACTTTCGCGCGCAGTGCGTCCAACCGATTGAGCTCGGCATAAAGCTGAGCTTCTTCCGGCGTCGTCGGGTTTCCGAAGCGAGCTTCGGTGTAGCTGGGCGGCAGGAACCTTCGCTTTTGAGCGGCTGGAGCGCTTGGCTGAGCCAAAGGCCCGCACCCTCTCGCGGCGATGTGTTTGGATGGACGGTCTTCCTCGAGCGGCAAAGCGAACTGAACGCTGCCCGTTGTCATCATGATGGTCTCCATTGAAGATGTGGTCTTCGCTTTCATTTGCCGTGCAACCGATATTCAAGTCCTTCTCAACCCAAGAAATGCCCCGAAACCAGCGGTCAGGGGCATTCATGATGCTTTAAACGGCCTAAATAAGGCGCCTCGGCAAAGGGCTTCACGAAAGTGCGGGAGTCTCAGTGCAGGCCTTCGGCCGCGAGGACCGAGGATTTCGCCGCACGGGGGCCGAAGACTTCGTGCGCATCTGCCGCAGTTCCGTGATTCGCTCGCCGAAGATCGTTTTGAGATACGTGACGAGCGCATCGCGCACCGGGCGGTCGAGCGCATTGCCGACAGCGGTATCTGCCGCAGCGGCAATGGGATCGGCCGAGACCGGCAAATCCCCAGCCGCATAACGCAGCGTGAGTTCCGCGAATCGGCGGGCAGCGCGAATGGAAAGCGCAAAGGAGCGGTTCTCAAACCCCAGGGGTGATTGAGCCGCCTTGCACCTTGAGCCCGCTGCCGCACGCGCCGTGAGCGCACAGATTTCTTCAGCTGCGGCCTCACCCGCACGCGCGACGAGAGCGGCTTCGAGCGACGCCATGAGCACACGCGCTTCGTCGGCCTCATGGAGTCCTTCGCATCGCAGGTGCCACATACGGTCAATGACCGATCGGTCTTGGATCTGCCGGCCGAAATAACCGGCCGTGAGTTCCGTCGAATGCCCGCGGGTATTGTTGGTAAAGACAATGCGCGCGAGCGGATGACGGTCTATCACCTCGCCCGTCTGATCAATTTCGAGAGGAAGCCCTTCCAAAAGATCATTGGCGGAGACCCAGACTTCGGGCGGCGCCGCTGAGAACTCATTGATGAGGAGTACCCAGCCGTTGCGCCATGCGAGCGCTGCCGGGCCGTCGACCCAGGTCATGCCGCTGGGTCCGAGAACCCAGCGGCCGATGAGTTCACGGCGGTCCATCCGCGGCCGGGCCGTAAAAACCACGGCCGGCATCTGCATCACTGCGCAAAATGCGAGCACCGAGGCCGTTTTGCCCAAACCCGCGGGTCCGGTGATAAGGAGCGGTTCTGCACCGCCCCAATTCCACCAGCCGGCGATCCCGTCATACGTCTCGGGCGCAAAATGCCACCCGCGCGGGAGTTCGGGCACGCGCAGCGCACCTTCTCTCGTGAGATCGTCTCTGACATATCCCCTGGCAGCGGGATGCGCCTCATCGCTGAGGTGCAGCCCAAAATGGCTGGCCGGGACAGCTGCGATTTCCTGCTGCATTGATTTTTCTCCAAAAAGAAAAACCCCAGAGCGCGTACGCGCCTGAGGCGAGCTTCGAAACCGAACCTGTCCTGCGAGGGCGAACGCCCTCAGGGGTTCAAGTTGTATTGATGTGCACGGATATGGACCGGAGTCTTGAAGTCCGTGCGTCCTTCAGCTGTAAGCGTTTTCAATATTGCAGGAGTTGCACGGAATTTGCAAGTGCGCCATCAGCGCCTCATCAATTCAATGAGTCCGGCAGGCTTACCGAAAGCCTGCCGGTCATTGAAGCCGCTCAGTCCGCCTTGGGGAGTTCGAGCTTCGCGCCGTCGCGCCAGATGCCCGTCACCCGCAGTTCGGCGAGCTTAGAGGGCGCTGTCATGAAGGGGTTCCCTGAAAGCCGAATGAAGTTTGCCCGGGCTCCCGGTTCAATAACGCCGATTTGGCCGTTTTCGGGCATGACCAATGCGGCGCGGCCGGTATAAAGCGCGAGAGCCGTGCCGACAGACACTGCCTCATCGGGCCCAAACACGCCGTCGTCGGCGTCGCGGCGCGTGACGGCGGCGGCGAGCGAAACAAAGACGCTGTCGGGATCCGCCCAGGTCGTGCACGGCGCGTCGGACGACAAAGCAAAGGCATCCAAGCGTTCGGCGATGCTCTTGACCGGATAAGCCGCGTTGAAGTCGGCGTCGGAAAGCGATGCACGATAGCTGCGCCATTCGGCAAACGGAAAGATGATCTGCGTGGTGAATGCGGGCTTCAAGCGCATCTGATCAATGCGCTCGAGCTGATCGGGCCGCAAGAGACTCGCGTGCTCAAGGCGAACGCTCGGAACATCCGCGAGCCACGGATCGACATCGGAAAGCCAGTCGAGTACGGCATCGATTGAACGGTCTCCCATGATGTGAATCGAGAGCTGCACGCCGTTTCGGCGCGCATAAGAGAGTGCGGCGAGGAATACGGGTTCTTCGAGCGTCATCATGCCGCAGGGATAATCGAGCTTTTCGCCCTCAGCGGTTTTGTAGGGGTTGCGCACGGCCGCCGTTTTGCCCGAAATCGAGCCGTCGGCAAAGAGCTTGATGCCCGCATAGCGAACCGGGCCCCGCAGTTCATCGGCACGAAAGTCCGGCATGCCCGACGAGTCTTCGCCGCCCTGCCACACGGCATAGAGGTTGAAGTCCACAGGCAGACCGCGGCGGCAGGCCTCGCGGTAAAGCGTCAGGGGCTCCGGGTCACTCCCGCGCATGACCATCATGTTGGTCGTGGTGAGAATACCGTGCGACAAGTAATGGTCTTTGAGCTTTAAGAGCGATTCAACAGCGCTTTCGAACGTTTTGGTCGGTTTGGCGTGCGCCTCAAGGAAGCGTACGGCACCGAGCTCAATCAATCGGCCGTCAGGCTCCCCGTTTGCATCGCGGCCGAACGCGCCGCCCTCCGGATCCGGCGTGTTTCGGTCAATGCCGGCCATCTCGAGGGCCTTGGAATTCACGACCGCGGAGTGATAGTCGGAGCGGCGGATGAAGACCGGCCGGTCAGCTGAAACCTGATCAAGGTCATCTTTGAGCGGTGTGCGGCCCTCAGCGAGGAGACTTTCGTCATATCCCCAGCCTTCAATCCATCCCTCGGGGTTCTTCACAGCCATTTTGCGCAGAGCGCTCTGGAGTTCCGGTATCGAACGCACGGTCGGCGGCGTACAGGCTGCCGCCCCCATGGTCATGGCCAGACCATCGGGATGCGCATGTGCATCAATAAAGGCCGGCATGACAAAAGCGCCGCGCATATCGATCGTGACGATTTCAGTGCCGTCCGGCGCCGGTGAGTCGTCGGCAATAAACATACCGTCTTCAACCGTGAATTCCGTGAGGAACGGTTCACCGGTACGACCCGGAAAGGCACAAAGGTTCTTGTAGTGAATTCGCGACATGACTGATGGTCTGGGGAAACGCGTCCCTGCCCGCTTTATGAATGTTGGCGGCGAACGCACAGAAGCGTCCGCTATGATGACGGAGATTCTACTCAGCCCAATCTTTCGTGCATCCGACTTCACCGTCAACGTGAAAGACTCTTTGCCGCGATTCAACCTGCATCAGAGATTTCTCTATCGTGAAGAAGCCCCATTGATTTTGTTTTCTGAGGCCGACTGCAGCGAGTTCATCTCTCAGGAAGACCGATAAGTATTCAGTTTTGACCTCAGCACAATCCGAAAATTCTGTAATTCAGGAAACGGCAGCGATCCTGCTGCATCCCCCAGCTGCTTGCGGCATTCGTTTTTTCTCATTCAATGCGCAAGTCCATTCAATCGCGAAATACAGAAGCTGTCATCAGCAGGCTTATTTGTTCTACATCACGAGTAGTGGACGAAGACAGACGCAATGTTTAGACGGAATTCGTCGCAATATCGGCTTGTATCAAATATGATACAAACACTGAGATATCAGTAACGCCCTCTTCTTGCCTGCGGCGCTAACAGTTTACATTTACACTCAAAATTCTCCGGAATGATAGTGCAAAGAAATGTATGACAGATCCTGTATACGCAGGCGGAACAGGACATAATTACGGCCTGATCCGGGCGGTGGGTCAACCGCAAGGTGACCCAATCGGGGCTGCCCGGGTCAGACCGCCACCCATTTGTTCGTCCGACGTCAATTCACGGCTAGTCCGTCAGCAAGCGTCTGTATCGGACTTTTTTTGTTTTGCACAGCACCCCACTCAATGCATGTGAACATGCGCAGGAATGATGTTGATGCTCCCATGCCGAATACCAGGTTCGGCAATCAGTTTGTCTGCAAAAGCCCGAACTTCTGCCACGGTGCCCTTGAGAAAAACGGCCTCCATGCAGTCCTCATGTCCGAGGTGTGCATGCATCTGGCTGATGACCAGATCGCCGTGTTCATGCTGCTCTTGAGTCAGGCGCATGGAGAGCTGTCTTTCGTGATGGTTGTAGACGTAACTCACTACAGCCACGCAGGTCGCGCCCGAGGGCGGATCGGACAAGGTTTGAGAGGCTTCCGCAGCGCGAATTAAATCGCGAAAAGCTTCCGAACGATTTTCATAACCGCGTTCAGCGATCAGCTGATCAAATTTAGCCGCCTGATCTTCGTCAAGCGAAATGGTGATTCGCTGCTTCATCGTTTGCCAAGCTCCTTTCAATACCTTGTCTGTCCTGTCATGGCCTGCCTTTCGGGCGATTTCAGTCTACACATTTTATCCGCAGCGGATATGGTCGACAAATTACTGCATTTTCACCATCAAAAACGGTCATTTCACTGCAATACGTCATCAACTAGTCCCCTCCGCTTAGTCCTCTGCGGCAACGGACAAATTCTCCTCAGTTTATGAGTATTTAAATCATCCGATTCACGCACGAGTTTCAGACTCAACCCTATATTTCCCTCATCCTGCAGCGTTTTCTGCCTGCCAGGTCTGCGGTTCAGTTTCATAACTTCATCGCTATATTCCTCTAGGAGCATCTTGAAATGACCAAGAACTTCTTTGTGCGCACGGCTGCTGCCGGCATTGCCGCACTTGTTCTCTGCGGATCCGCCGTCGCCGACACCTGGCGCGTCGCCACGGAAGGCACCTTCCCGCCGTTTGAGTTCTACAACTCCACCACTGGTGAGATTCAGGGTTTCGAGGTCGATCTTGTCCGTGAAATGGCTAAGGTCATGAAGAAAGATCTGAAACTCGAAACGATGGGGTTCGATGCCATCATTCCGGCCATTCTCTCGGGAACGATCGACACCGGCGCTGCCGGCTTCTCCATCACGCCGGAACGTGCCAAGCGTGTTCTCTTCACTATTCCCTTTTACAAATCCGGACTGACAATCGTCGTGCCCAAAGGCAACCCCAAGAACATCCAGTCCTTTGACGACCTCAAGGGAAAGAAGATCTCCGTTCAGCTCGGCACGACTTCCATGTCCTTCGCTAAGAAAATTCAGGACGCCGAAGTCACAACTTTCAACGGTGCAGGGGATGCCCTTCTCAACATGATCGCCGGCAATGCCGACGCGGTGATTAACGATAAGCCCGTCACCGACTACATCATGACGCAGAATAAGCAGATCGCTGAAAGCTGCCTGCACTTGAAGCCTATTGCTACCGCTGACCTTTTCGCCATGGTCACCTCCAAGCAGAACACCAAGCTCAAGGCCGAGATGGATAAGGCTTTGAAGCAGCTCAAGGCCGACGGCACCTTCAATAAGCTACATGAAAAGTGGTTCGGCGTCCCGGCCGATCCGGAACTGCCTTAATTTAACATCCAAACTTCTGAATCTCTTCAGAATCGGATTAAAAACGGACAGCCACCTAAAGCTGTCCGTTTTTTTGTCTTAATACTTTCCGCCTGTCGCAGTAATAAATATTAAAGCTCAACAGTCTTCAATCGTCGACCAATGCCTTCTGCCAGTCGACATAAACTCGTCATATTTTCCTGAAAATCAATATATAAGGCATACCGCTCAGGTTTTCTTAGAGTACCTCAAAACTTTGTGCAATTGATCCCATTCATCTGTTTAAAGATCGCTATAGTCAAATCACGGATGAAGAAAGCGCTTCAATGCCGCTTCCCTGAAGGGCTTAAAGCAGATCTTTCATCCAATGCAGCTCAAACAAAAGGAACCCAAAATGAATTTCAAATCCTTGTCGCTTCTTGCCGCCGCCGGCCTCTGCACTCTCTCACTGTGCGGTTCCGTCTCCGCTGCGGAGCTGCGAGTTGCGACCAATCCGACCTTCCCCCCGTTTGAGTTCCAGGATTCCAACACCGGCACCATTCAAGGCTTCGAAATGGATCTTGTCGCTGAAATTGCCAAGAAACTCGGCGATACGGTGAAAATTGACAAGATTACCTTTGACGGCATCATTCCGGCTATTCTCTCGGGTTCGGTTGATCTCGGCGCATCGGGCTTTTCCGTGACGCCCGAGCGCGGCAAGCGGGTGCTCTTCTCGCTTCCCTTCTATAAATCAGGCCTCACCATTCTGGTGCCGAAAGCCAACAAAGCCGGCATTACAGACTTTGAAAGCCTCAAGGGCAAGCGCATTTCTGTTCAGATCGGCACAACTTCAATGCAGTTTGCAAAGAAGATTCCCGGCGCGGAAATCACCACCTTCGATCATGTGGGCGACGCCGTTCTCAATATGATGGCGGGGAACGCCGATGCGGTGATCAATGACAAGCCCGTCACCGACTACATGCTCCACACCAATAAGTCCATCGCTGATGGCACGACGCATCTCGCGCCAATCGCTACCGCCGACTACTTCGCCATGGTCGTTGCAAAGAACAACACCAAGCTGCAGCAGGATATCAATGCTGCGCTGAAGCAGCTCAAGGCCGAAGGGACTTTCGACAAGCTCCATGAAAAGTGGTTCGGCATCCCAGCTGATCCGGAACTGCTCAAGTAAACCAATCTATTGAACCATCAAAACAGTGGCTGTATTCGTTCATCAGGCGAATGCAGCCTCTGTGAGTTTGAGCCGTAAGACCATTTCCCGCAGCAGACATATTCTATTGTGCTGTCCGGATCAGTCACCAAGTCCAGCGAAGCTGCGCCGAGGCCCCGCCGGCCGAATACGCGCTCCCCATCGTTTCGCCGTCAAGCCGCAGCGCGGCAGAAAAACCGCTCTTTCGGAGGAGCTCGAGCGAAACACTGCCGGCCAGACGATTGCGTTCCGGCCAATCCATGGAACGAGCGGTTTCACCCGCTGTCCCGGCTAAGCCAAAGGAAACATTGCCGGCGCGCTCAGTAAGCTCCCTCGTCCATTCGATGCTGAGGCTCCAATTCCAGGCATAGTCCGAAAACTGCGAGGGAGCCGGCACATTCACGGTCAGCCCCGCGCCGGCAGCTGCCGAATGCAGGAAGGAGCGGCGAATAGAGAGTGCTCCCGTTCCGGATTCCGTCAGTGTCGGCGTGCGAAGCACCGTACCGGTCATAAGAACGTGCGGGAAAAACTCGACGTCCGATTCGCCAAGAGTGCCCATCCACCCCGTGCGCAGGGCCCCGGAGAGCAGATATACCGTTTCATCGGATTCAATCTTGCTGATGCTTTGCGCCAATTCCGCCGTGCGGCTGCGCTCGGCCGAATGGATACCGCCGCGAAGCTGACCTTCGAACCGCAGCCCAGAAGCAAAAGTGCGTCCGAGCTTCCCGCCCAGCCAAATGCCCTCCCCGCGGCTCCTGCCGTGCTCGGGGCCGCCAGACGTCTCCAGGTGTCCCATTGCAGCATAGACCGCTGTCTGCGTCTCACCCCATAGAAAATCGACGCCTAAGACCGCTCCGGTCACATTTGTTCCCGCTCCCCCGTCCGAAAAATGCGCGGCGAGCGGCACCGCCCACCCGGACGCTCTCCTTCCTGCGTGGTTTCGTGCTGAGCAAAGAGCTGACGATTTAATAGGCGCTCCCAGGAAAAAAGCGCCCGCATCGAATCATCGCGGGAAAAATTGCCGAGATTGCCCAGTGCCCGCACGATGTCAGAGCCGTCCGACGCCGAAAAATCGAGGTCGCCATAGAGTGCATGAAGCACTTCCGGGGCTTGCGAAGCCGCCTGATCGAGCTGTTTGGCTAAGCCCCATTGCCAAGCAGGCGCCGATGAAGTCAAATATTTTGAATATGCGTTCTTTTGATGCGAAGCTTTAAGCACACCCTCCGAACAGGTGAAATCAACTGCAGGCGAAAAGTCCTTTGCTGTCATGAGATCCAGATCCCATGCAGCCCTTTCGAGCAGTGATGCCGAAGCACCAGTGTTTGCTCCGGAGGTGCTCACTGCGCCGTGAGGATTGGGATCTTTTGCCAGCTCGCCCTCAAACCAGCCGCCGCCCGGAACCACTGCCAGGGACGCACCGTCTTTCACCTCTGCCGTACCTGATACTGAGAGCGGCATCAGTTCGCCCGAAGGCCGCATCCCCAAAACGAGCTTTCCAGACTGAACGTAATCCCCCAAAATCACGATAGAACCGGAGGAAGGCGTTGAGACCAAGGTTCCAGCATTCACGAGGGCCCCGGCCTGAAAGTTCGGGATTTCTTCACTGCCCGTGATGAGTGTTCCGCCCACTTCGGCCATTCGAGCGTTCAGGCCGGTGAAATCAAAAACGGCTGAGCCGGAAAGCCTGGCCCCTCTGTTCACCGTCATGCCGACCACTTGATTAATGGTGTTTTGCAGACGAAGATCCGTTCCATCGGCAGCCTGCATGCGGATCGACCAGGGGCCAATGACATTGCCGGCATAAACAAAAGGTTCCAAGTCAGATGCTTGCGCCGGAGCGCCGTCTTCAGTCCCGCCGAAGATGAGATTGGTCGTGACATCCGTTCCCAATGGGACGAAAGCTGCGGCACGGTTAACCGAGTCAGCAAGAATAACGCTGCAGTAGCCATCAAAAAAATCTTCAGCCGTTCCCACTGCGGACCACGAAGAGACAATATCGCCTTCAATATGGGCTCCGTCGGCAAGGCGAATCTGCGCCACATGAGCCGTCGGTCCAATACGAATAGCGGCATCAGAACCCTGCAGCGTTCCGGCAATAACGGCAGACTTAATCAAAGAGCCTTGCAGGACCTGCGGGAAATTCCATTCCTCCGGATGGAAGGTCAACCACCCGTACTGCGTCGCCGCACCGGCTATCCAGGATCCTCGAACCTGATTCTCATCACCGAGAATGCTGCCGCCAAAATCAAACACCAGGGCAGAGCCGCCGCTGCCGAGTGCCTGGACCTTTCCCTTTAATAAAAGCGTATGGCTGCGGCCATAAGTAAAGGCCATGCCGATGCCGCCCGTGCCGTTGGCTGAAATAAGAACATTCTCATTCACAGAGAGCTGATTTGCCGATCCGTCCACGCGCACGCCGATGGAGCCTGCCCCATCAGCAAGCTGGTCAGCTGCCACCGTTACCTTGCTGCGGCTGCCGTAGACATGAACGCCGACTGCATTCGCCTGCTGCGAGGGCTGATCTTTAATCCACTCTTCTCTGTCGCTGCGAGCCCAAAAGGCCTGTCGGACCGTATATTCAGCGCCCGAGGCATAGATGGAGGTGCCGAAAAAGCGCTTTCTGTCCAATTGGTAGCCCAGATCCTGCAGCATGGCGAGCTCGGCTTCCATGAACGTTCCCCAATTACGCCATGACTGATGCGAGAGCAAACCGTTTTGAAGTTCTAAGTGGCTGAAGTCGAGGTTGCCCATCTCAGCGCCTAAGACCGGAATCGCTCCAGTCACAGAAATGGCCTCAGGAACGGCCTCTTCGCTGTCCGTGACCTCGTCGGGAAAATACATTACGGTTTCCTCACCAATGACTTCCCTGACGTTTTTTCCCTGAAACCCGATCCCGGAATATCCTAAATACCAGCGCACTTTGTTTAAGTCGGTCTGAAGGTTCTCCGGCATGCTGTCCAAGGAAATCAGCTTGCTCAAAGAGGATCCCGCTGCAATCGGTTTTCCATTGAAGGTGAGTTTCTCTGTGAACGCGGTATGACACCAGCCGTTCGGGCATTCGAAACCCAGATAGTCACCCGTCTCTATACTCGACATGCCCGCGCTGTGCGCGAGCTCATGAACAATAGTGCTGATTCGCGAAGAACCTAAAGCGTGCGCGGGCAAGACTGCAAGAGGGCTGTAATCGTATGACGCCCCGGGTGCCGGACCCAGATAGACGCTTCCCGAAGGCTGAGAACTCGACAGTCCCTCAGTCCAAAACAAAGCCATGGCCGGCCTTCCATTGTCGTCAAACCAGGCACTGCCGGAGGCGTACGAAACGAAAGGATCTGCTGAAGCAATGACCGTCGGAGCGGCTGCCGGCGTTCCAAGAAGTTCGCCGAGCCACGCCCCGGCTTCGAGCAAAGCGCCTCGATCGGCAGCAGACACATCTTCTCCGGTCCCTGACTCCGCGCCCGAAAGCAGCTCAAAAAGCATGACGTCATTGCCTTGAGCATTCTTCACCGCGGCAATAACGGAAGCATTAGCGGCGGGGGCCGTGAGGAGCGTGAGCACCGCCGCCGCAATAGAGGTGAGCCGCGGAAAAGGAGCCAGCCAGGCGGATTGAAAAATCGAGGCATCTTGGGCTGAGCTCATGGCATTTTCTTCCTTCACGTGCGGGCTGCATTTCAGCAAGAGAGAACGAACGGGGCTATTCCCATTGTAACGGGATTACGTTATTTCACTGTTTTCGCCTCAAAACGCAGCTTCCTCACTGCGGCTGCTGGGCATTGCTATTTAGAACAAAGCCTGTTTGTGTCTCGAACTCTTCCACACAGTGGGACAAGCCGTTCGTCATCCAGCGGGTTCGGGGGTGAAGAATTCTGCGATCAAGCTTTTGTCCATTCTGCTGAACATCCAATGCTGCCGTGAGCATGTGCTGGGCGGAAACGTTGTGCCAAGCCGGCGCGCCCATTGGCAGACGATACCTACGTACTGATAGCGCGAAAGCTCTATGTTCATTCTTCAGCGTCTGGACTGCCGGCCTTTTCCAATTACTGGCAAGGCAATCCCCTCCGATCCCAGATGCTCTTCGCCTTCGGCTACAGAACAACACGGGAGTGAAGGATCTTCGCATTCGTTCCTTTAAGCCCCGACCTCTGCTCTGCCGACTCGCTCCGTCTCTTTTAAGTTCGGTCGCTGAACAGGTTCTCAGCGCACAACCCCCGTGCGCAGTCCGGCGCACAGCGAAAAGCAGCGCGATATTCTCGCGCTGCTTGAATTAAAATTGCCGCCCTAAAGGCCACGCTGATTTAAAAATCAGCTAACCGGGAAATCCGGAAGCAGTCTCGGGCTTTCATTGTGATGCCGCACAGTTAATGCAATTTTCCGTTGAACGCCTTGGCAACATCAAAGGCAAACGCCTGATAGCCCGTAGTGTTCTTGAATTGAATTTCAACAGCGGGTTCTTTCGCCCCCCATTCAAATTCGTCAAGATAAGGATTCGGCGCTGACGTGAGGCCGCCGGTCTTCAGGTCATAGTTTGCACCGGCTGTGGCTGCATAGACTACCACGGAGTCCTTGTCAGGCATGTATTCGACAAGACTAGTCACAGGACTGAACCAGTCGTGGCCGCGTTCCTTGCCGTATTCCCAAACCTGTTCAACAGTGCGCTTCTTTTGATCAATCTTGTAGATCACCGCACGCGAATACTTCATATCCGGAAGGGGCGGCTGATCAAATGCGCGTCCGTCGCCGTTATCGAAGACGGAAACATAGATCTCATCCTTCGTCGACTTCGAATCAATACGCCAAGCGGTGTGCTGTGTCCACGTCCAATCGAAATCCGTCTTTTCGCAGGATGCATCGCCGCACTGCAGTTTATTGCCGTGTGCATCTACCGGCGTAAGAAGTGCGTCACTCCAAGGCTTCTTCCAGCCGCGTGAACCGCCCAAAATCCACTTCACCTTCTTGTCGCGGCCGATTTTGATGACAGCGCACTGATGGCGGGAGGAAATGATGATGGAGTCATCAGTCGGGTCATAGTCCACCGAGTTGACGTGGGCCCAATTGCGTCCAGGACCGGTGCCGACAATGTCGCCGAAGTGCCCTTCCTTATCAAGCTTTTGCAGATCGCTCGCAGAAAGTGTCTGGCCAGCAAGCTTAGGATCAATGTTGAGGCAGACCGCACCTTGATCCAATGCCTTAATGGCGGTATCGCGATACGGATCCAGAATATCCCACAAGCGCCATTCGTCAATAACATTGCCGTCGCAGTCAACTTCAATGATCATGTCTCGCACTGTGCGAACGTGACGCCCGTCGGAACGCTTGAGGTTTGAAGAGGCTACGCGCAGGAAGTAGTGCCCATTTTGGGCGGCATCCATCGTATGGCTGAAATCGTTGTAGCCGTATGGGAGCGGACGATTCCAAATGCGGCGGCCCATGATGTCGTACTTCACATAATGCTGACCGTAGCCCCAGGTAATCGCGCCGTCGTCGTTCTGCCGCAGGCCCATCATGATGCCGCCGTCATAAATCGAATCGACGTTGAAGATCGTTGAGCTGTCCATAAACCATCGAATTTCACCTTTGGTGTCAACGATCCAGTTGAGCGGATCAGAGGACCACTGCAGCGCACCGCCTTCCGGATTGTTCCAGACGGCATTGCGAGTGTTGTTGTTTCCGCCGATGTTGTTGATGTAATAGAGCCGATCGGCGAACTTTCCTTGAGCAGGTTTTCTGACAACGGCCTGCGGGAAATTCGGCGTTCCGATGGGACCGTAGACAGGCGGCGTCGGGATCGTATACGTTTCCTTGAAATGCTTAGACTCTCCGTGATCCAGACGGTCGTATTCGACTTCAACTTTATTTTTATACGCAGGATAGAGCCCGAATACCGGAATACCTCCATGTGTCAGCAATTGACTGTTCGAGACCTTATACGCGATTTCCTGACCGCCTTCTTTGGGAATAATACGAACCGACGCATTCTGAATCACGTAGCCGCCGTTCCGAATGATTGCGGTGAGCGGCGCAATTTTGTAGGGATTCATTTTGAGTTCGCCAATTGCGCCTTGTTTTTTGTAGATCGTTGCGGGACCGGACGGGCCGCCGAACGCAAAGGCGCTCATCGGCACAGCGGCACCGACCGCTGCCAGCAACGTAAAGCGCGAAAAATCACGGCGTGACAATTTAATCATTTTGTTTCTCCTTTAGAAGCTGGTCTGAGCGGCCAGATTCCGAAACCTGCATCAGTCTTTTGGCTGTACTGCCGGAACAGAAAAAGTTTAGGAGCTCCGATTAAGAATCCCTGCGAGAACATTCGAGCGTAAAGTGTGAAAAATGCCAAATCGCCTCTTTCACGAATGCCGAAAAGATACGGGTTTGCTCGCGCGTGATGATGAAAATCTTTGTTATGAGAGCCCGTCTCCTGCAGTCATTGGGGAGTACTGCTGTAGCCGCCGACGTTCTGCTTGGTTGCCACATTGTCAGGAGCTCAAGGATTAGTGCGTTTTTGTTGTCAGAAAATCTAATAAATTACTCGCCCACATACCCGCCGAGCATTCATGAAATGATCTCGTTCAAAATTCTTTGAAGAAGTATTTCACTGAATGGAATTATTATCTTCAATTTAGCGCAATCGGATCCTTTATCGAAATGACGCACCCTTCAATTAAGAGCAAAATGAATATCTGGCAACTAAATATCCACTTATATATTTTGAACAATTTATATTTTATTTAGCAAAATCGCCTAGATAAAATCTGATTCGAATGCTCGCATTATTCCAAATGCGCTGAATAATGCCCTAGCGGCCTTCCTCGGGGTGAACAACATGTCCGCCGCTCAGCGTTTCTTTAACAGCATAAGAGATCATGCCGCGCATCCACTGCATAGCCGGATCCAGATGACTTCTTTCATGCCAAATGAGCTTAGTGACGAATCCCTTGCTCTGGACATGCTCGAACTCTTCGGAAACGACTGGAATACGCCGCAGCGCTCCCAAACTGATGAACCAGTCCGCCATGATGTCCGAGAGCAGCATCACAAGATTGCTTTCGGAAATAATCTTCGCCGCCCCCATAAAGTAAGGCGTTTTAATGACGATGTTTCTCTCACTCAAGAGCGGTGAAAGCCGGCTTTGAGTTAGCCGGTAGTACGTTGTAGGCCGCCAAGTAACCTCCACAAAGCCGTACTGGATAACGTCTCTCTCCGTCACCTGTCCCGTCTTTTCGTAAAGCGTCTCAAGCGGGTGCCCCGGACGCACGACAATGCCGGTCGTTCGGCCTTCCCAGAGCGGAAGCCACGGGAAGCCTTCGGGAACGGTTTCCATCGGACTGATCAGCAGATCCAGCTCGCCCGTGCGAAGCTGCACGGGCCAGTCGTTCGTAAGTTCGGTCATGTCGATCGACACGCCGGGCGCCAGTTCTGAGATTTTGGCAATCGCCGGAGCGAGAAAGATAACGCCGTGATCGACGCCGGCAATCTTGAATTCACGCTTGAGCGTCTTCGGATCGAAAAGCTTCGGTTCGAGCAGATGATCGTAATCCGCCAGGAGCCGAATGACGTCAGGCATAGCTTGAGTCGTTCGCCAGGTTGCAGCCAGTCCGCCCGAGCACCGCGTGAAGAGTTCGTCATTGAAAACCTCACGAAGCTTGCCGAGCATGCGCGAAGCTGTGGCCGGCGGGATGCCCAGCTGATTGGCGGCATTGACGAGATTTTTGGTCTCGTAAAGCGTCTTTAAAAACAGCAATGCAGATCTATCAAGGGTGGTTTTCATTTTTTCGGAATTCTGTGTTTCCACTCAGCCCAACTTGCCGGCGGGAACCTCAGAATAGCATGTCTACTCCTTAAGACCTACTCTTTCAGGGTCGGCAGGATATGTGCCAAAAAGGTACAGCCAGCTGAACCATGACACTTCAAAGGAGTTGTTTCACTATGAATATTAAAGCAAAGATTACCCCGGTCGCCCTCGCCATTGCGCTTGCCGCAGGTTTTGGTCTCCCGGCCGCCGTACAGGCATCAGGCGGCGGATCCGGTCCGGCTGTGACCTACGTTGCCCCGGGGCAGATTGGTGAAATTGTTGTCAACCCCTATAAGATCGCTCCGCTCACCGCTGTGATTAAGAACGGCGGCTATCAGCTTAAAGACGCCGCGGTCCGCGTGGTTCCGAAGCAGGGCGGGCAGGAAATCAGCTACAAGGTCACGGACACGCTTTTGCGCACGCACGCCGGCATTCCGGTCTTCGGTCTTTACCCTGACTACAACAACACGGTCGAAGTGAGCTATACGATTGTCGACCAGGGTAAGGAACGCCGCGTTGAGAAAGAGCAGTACCGCATCTACGCGCCGGCCGTTTATACGCCGGTCAACGGCTCGATGGCTCAGCACCACAACATGTTTGAAACGGAAGTGGTCAAGGTGGATCCGGAATTCAAAGACCGCCTCTATCTCATCAACAACTTCCTTTCGACGGCTCCGAAGCAGGCCCGCGTGGTTTGGAACAACCCCACCGGCGGCGCCCTTGAATGGAATTACTATCCGCAGAACGCCATCATTGATACGACGGGCGAAGTCCGCTGGTACATGTTCGTCGATCCTATCTATGATCCGGAAACGATTTATCACTCCGGCATCATGATGGGCTTCCACATGAATCAGGACGGCTTCCTCACGTTCGGCTACGGCCAGCGCTATGCCAAGTACGACCTGATGGGCCGCGAAGTCTTTAACCGCCGTCTGCCGACGGGCTATGCCGACTTCTCGCACGCGCTTGATCCGGCTCAGAACGGCCACCTCTTCCTGCGCGTCTCCTCATCGGACTACCGTCGTCCCGACGGCAAGCGTGTTCACACGGTCCGCGACGTAATCGCTGAAGTCGATCAGAACGGCAACGTGGTTGATGATTTCCGCCTCTTCGAAATTCTCGATCCGTATCGCGACGTCGTTATTAAGACGCTTGACCAGGGTGCGGTGTGCCTCAACATCGACGCTTCTCAGGCCGGCAAGACGCTTTCGGCGGAAGAACTTGCCGCCATGGACAAGAATGACACGTTCGGCGACATCGCCGGCGTTGGTCCAGGCCGCAACTGGGCACACGTCAACTCCATTGACTATGACCCGACCGATGATTCCATCATCATCTCGTCGCGCCATCAGTCCGCCGTCGTTAAGATCGGCCGCGACAAGAAGGTCAAGTGGATTCTCGCCACCCCGACGGGCTGGAAGGAAGATCTCGCCAAGAAGGTGCTCACGCCTGTTGATAAGGACGGCAAGCCTCTGAAGTGCGAAAACAACCGCTGCGAAGGCGGCTTCGACTGGACCTGGACGCAGCATACCGGCTGGCGTATTGACTCCAAGTCTGATGAACACGTCATCTACTTGTCAGTCTTCGACAACGGTGACGGCCGTGCGCTCGAACAGCCCCCGCTGCCCGACATGAAGTACAGCCGCGGCGTGATCTATAAGATCGATCAGGACAAGATGACTGTTGAGCAGATCTGGGAATACGGCAAGGAACGCGGCCACGACTGGTACAGCCCGGTAACCTCGCTGGTTGAATACGAAACCGATAAGGATTCCGTGTTCGTCTACTCCGCCACCGCCAGCCTTGATCTGAGCAAGTTCAATACGGAAGCTCCGAATCCGTGCATCAACGAATTCCACTGGGGTTCGGTTGAGCCGAGCGTTGAAATCCGCATTAAGAGCTCGCTTGGCTATCAGGCCATGCCGATCAGCGTTGATCGCGCCTTCTCGGGCAAGTAATCCGCTTCATCAGCCCGAGCTTCACGCCGGAACTTTCTGCATCGGTCCGTTCGTTGAACGACCACTGATAAGTTCCTCGTGAAGCATCACTCAAAGCGAAGCGCGGCTTAGGTCACGTTGCGCTTTTTGCTCTTCATCCCCAATGGGCTAATCAGCGCTCGATCCCCCAAGGCCGGCTTGCCAAGAACGAACAAGGCCTTTCGGCCAAAGGCAATGTCGTGAGAAATCAGGCACGGCAGGCCAAGTCGGCTGGTTTAGGCTTCCCCTTTATCCTTATTTTCAAGGACGCCGTCGCCTCTGGGACGAAGACCGTCGAGATCAACGATGAGCACGTCCTGGTCTTCATCAATAGCGCTGCTCTTCCCCAGAGAAAGCGGCACTTCCCCGTCCTTCCACTCCAATGCCTCACCGGGCTGCATCTGAGCATCATGGTCGAGCACGTAGCACGCGGCGCTGTTGAGCAAAATGAAGGCATCGTGGATATCGGCCTCAGTGGACGGGATTTCCATTTCGAGCTTATCGAACCTTGCGAGACCATTGGTCCAGGCTTTGAGGCGCGGCCGTCCGTCAGCGCCTTCGGGCAGGCGTGAAAGACCGATCCAAAACAAGATGGGCGTAGCGAGCGCCTGCTCACGCAGCGCCAAAGCCGTTTTGCGGAAATGAACCGGCTCACGCAGCACGTCGCAGTCCAAGAATCCAATGGCCGATTCATTGTCCAGAATCGTGGCGGCTGCGCGGATGAAGAGCGCTGCCTGCGTATTGCGGTGAGTGCCGCCGCCCACGGCAATCATCAGTTCGGACTGCATGCCGCGGATCAATGAACGCCCTTCCGGCCAGAGATAATTTTCTGCCGCACCGTCCATGAAGCGTTCAATGCCCAGACGTCCCGGCCGTTCGATCACATTGATGACCACGCCGGTGCCCGGCAGCGCCGCAGCAAAAGGCTGCCCCGGACCGCGCTCGTCGGGCAGCACCTCGAGTTCGATGCCCCAGTCTTTGGCAAAAGATTCAATGAAGTCCTCCGCATCCCAGCCCGGACGGCTGAGCGCAGCCGCACCGATAAAGGGCAGCTGCGACTTGAGCATGGCATTGATTTGACGGATTTCTTCTTGAGAATGCATGGATTCGTCGGGAGCGGTCACAGCGGAAACCTCGAGCTGATAAAAAAAGGAACTGCAGCCAAAATCGGACCTGCAAATTTAGTCAAACCGCAATAATGCCTTAGTTGGAGGGGCTTCGGGTGCTTCTCCGCAAACATCCTGAAGCTGATCGCCTTCCGAAACGGACTCTCGCTTTCAATGGCTCAGGATGATGCTAGTCTTTCGGTCATTCAATTACTTTTGCGAGATTTCGCTGCCATGACCCATTCCGCGCCTAATGTTCTCGAACGCTTCCTTCATTACGTCCAGTTTGACACCCAGTCCGATGAGACGAGTGCGGCAGCTCCGTCAACGGCTAAGCAGCTCAAACTCGCCGAAGCTCTTAAGGATGAACTTCATCAGCTCGGCATTGCCAATGCGGTGATTGGCCAGGGCGGCGTCGTTTATGCCCAGATTCCGGCCTCCCGAGGCTGCGAGGACTTGCCCGCTGTCGGCTTTATCGCCCATATGGACACCTCGCCCGATGCGTCTGGACTCCATGTCAAACCGCAGATCATCCGATTTGACGGCACAGATGTGCTCCTCAATCAAACGGAAGGCATCCGCTTTCCGGTTAAGCGCTTCCCAGAAATCAAAAAGTACATCGGTGAAGACGTGATCTTTACTGACGGCACAACGCTCCTTGGCGCTGACGATAAGTCCGGCATTGCCGCCATTATGGATATGGCCGCCAAAATCACTGCTGATCCGAAGATTGCTCACGCCAAACTCTGCATTGCGTTCACGCCGGACGAGGAAATCGGCCGAGGCACGGCCAATTTTGACCTCGAGCGCTTCGGCGCAGACTGGGCTGTCACGATTGACGGCGGCGAGGTCGGAACGTTGGAGAATGAAAACTTCAATGCCGGCTCTGCCGTCGTCGACTTTCAGGGGGTCGGGGTTCACCCGGGGAGCTCCAAAGGAAAGATGGTGAATGCCCTTCGCATGGCCGCAGCCTTTATTGATGCCCTGCCAGCGGATATGGCGCCGGAAACCACCGAGGGCCGCCAGGGCTTCCTTCACCCCAATCAGCTCGAAGGCACCGTCACGCATGCCAAACTGCACCTTCTGATTCGCGACCACGATCGAGCGCTTTATGAAGAGAAAAAAGTGATCCTCGAGCGCATTACCGAGGACATTCAGTCGCGCTTCCCCAACGGCGCAGTGACGCTCGCCGTGAAAGAGAGCTACGAAAACATGAAGCCCTACATCGACCGCGTGCCGACCGTCATGGAACATGTTCGGGCAGCGTACCGAGCCGCCGGGCTCGAACCCATCGAGGAGCCGATTCGCGGCGGAACAGACGGAGCGCGTCTCTCCGTCATGGGACTTCCCTGTCCCAATGTCTTCACGGGGGGCCTCAATTATCACGGCATCTATGAATGCCTCCCCGTGAAGTCACTCGAGCTCGCAGCCAAAGTCGCCTTTGAGCTCGCGGTGCTGTCGGGCAAAAAATAAATGAACCGCTGAGGATTTCGTTCTCGGCCGTCAGATCTCTGGTCCGTCAGGCGCGATATCAGTCCTATTCGAAGCAGGCCGCTGAGTCTTCTCATCGGCCTGCTTCTTTTTTTGTGCGCGGCAGCGCTCATGACTCCTCCCCCATGAGGGGCATCGATACGCCAATCGCCCGTTCGTGATGCATAATTGTGCACCAATCCAATAAGCGAACCAGACGCTCAATCTGAGTGCTTTTCGTTCGCCTTTTCTATCCAGCCTTACCCAAGCCCGAGGTTCAGTACATGCAGCGCCAGTGGACTCCTATTAAAGAATACTCAGACATTCTCTTTGAATACTTCGAAGGCATCGCCAAGATCACCATCAACCGCCCTCAGGTGCGCAACGCCTTTACGCCGACCACGGTTGCGCAGATGTCTGAAGCTCTCGTCATCTGCCGCCAGCGAAACGATATCCGCGTAGTCGTTCTCACCGGTGCCGGCGACAAAGCTTTCTGCTCCGGGGGCGACATGCATGTCAAAGGGATCGGCGGCTACATTGATCCTACGGGCGTGCCGCGGCTCAATGTGCTCGACGTGCAAAAACAAATCCGGTCGCTGCCCAAACCCGTCATCGCCATGGTGAACGGGTTTGCGATCGGCGGCGGCCATGTGCTTCAAGTCGTCTGCGACCTCTCTGTTGCGAGCGAGAATGCCGTGTTCGGACAGACCGGACCCCGCGTCGGCTCCTTCGATGCAGGGTTCGGGGCGAGCTATCTCGCCCGCTGCGTCGGACAAAAGAAAGCGCGTGAAATCTGGTTCATGTGCCGCAAGTACTCGGCCCAGGAAGCGCTCGAGATGGGGCTGATCAACAAAGTCGTTCCTTTTGATCAGCTCGAAGATGAAGTGGTCGACTGGGCCAAGACCATCATGAACCACTCGGCTTTGGCTATCCGCATGATCAAAGCCGGTCTCAATGCCGAGCTCGACGGTCAGGCCGGCATTCAGGAGCTCGCCGGGGACGCCACGATGCTCTACTACATGACTGAAGAAGCACAGGAAGGGGGACGCGCATTCCTCGAAAAGCGCGTGCCGCACTTTAAATACAACACGGATCCGTCGAACCCGTGAGTGCCCGCAATCTGTATGTGAGGATTTTTTCATGAAAGCCGATGAAGCAGGCATTGTGATCAGCGGCCGCCGCTGGTCAGCCTCCGATTTTGTGCGTGCAGACGGGACGCCGGGACCGTGGATGTCTAAGGCGCTTGAGGCGGCTCCCCTGAGCTTTGAAGCCGAGCTCGGCCGATTCCTGACGGAATTCTTTTCGCCCGGCGCATCCGTAACGGTGCACACCAGCGGTTCAACGGGCGCTCCCAAAGCTTTCGCCGCAGAAAAAAGCCGCATGCGGGCGAGCGCTCGTGCCACCATCGCGTTCTTGGGGCTTAAACCCGGCAGCACCAACCTGCTCGCTATGCCGCTTCGCTTCATTGCCGGAAAAATGGTGGTCGTGCGCTCTCTTGAATGCGGCCTAAACCTCATTCCCGTCGAGCCCTGCGCCAATCCGTTCCTCGAGTATCCCGAGGCCGCTGACCTCTGCGCACTCACGCCGATGCAGGCCGCCACGGTGCTCGCCAATCCCGCTACGAGCCGCTTTCTGCTTGAATCGCGCGCAGTCATATTGGGCGGGGGCCCGGTTGATGAGGAGCTCGCGGCAAAGCTTCAGTCTGCTCAGGGTGCGGTCTATGCCTCTTACGGCATGACAGAGACGCTCTCGCACGTCGCCCTGCGCCGACTGAACGGCCCGAGGGCAGACGAGGGTTTCCGGGCGCTTCCGGGCGTAACGATTTCGCTTTCGGCGCTCAATACCCTTCAGATTGATGCGCCCGCCGTAGCGGCCGAGACGCTCATCACCCACGACCGCGCACGCTTTAATCCCGACGGGACCTTCAGCCTCATCGGACGTTTGGATAATGTCATCAACACGGGGGCGGTGAAGATCCAGATTGAAGAAGTCGAAGCCAAGCTCAAACCCTTCATTTTGGGCAGATTTGCCGTCAGTGCACGAAAAAGCCGACTCTTTGGCGAAGAAGTCGTGCTCGTTCTCGAGGGAGCACCCGCGCTCCTCAGCGCTTTGGACTTCCCCCGCATGCGGCAGGCCTTAGGTCGGTTTGAGCGGCCGCATTGGGTGGTCTGCACCTCCGCGCTCCCGCTCACCGGATCCGGAAAACCGGATCGTCCGGCCATCCGCAAGGCCGCTGAAACGCTCTTTGCTGAGCCTTGGACCGCCCTGGAAGCGGGTGCGGCTTCCAATATCATCGGAAGCCGCTGGGGTTCATTTTCAACCGGCCAATCACTCGCTAAGCCCGGTGTTCGGCAAGCCGCCTCTTAATATAGAAGGAGCGGTCAGAATCCCACTTGGTGCGAATTGCCGTTATTCAAATGATTCGTATCGATCTCAACGAGTTCTATTCGTTTTTGGGCCTCACCTTCCCACCAAGTGGTTGAATCGCGTTTCACACATTCTTCAATAAAGTTCTTCACTAATTCGGAAGTCGTGAGGTTGTTGCGGCGGCAGAGCGCATCTACCTCAGCTTTAAGCGCATCGCTTGTGCGGCAGCAAACAACGGTTGTCTTCGGAGCCTTGCGACCTTTTTTGATCGTAGACCTTGGATTTCGTTCAAAGAGGAACATCGGGGGAGCCTCAGAAAGTTTATTGAGCCTCACATTTTAGAAATCGCACCGCGCAAATAGAATCAGCTTTCTTAAGCCGCTTGCAAAGACGCAGACGACATAAGCATCTCTACTGAGTCCAAAGTGCTGTTGACAACTTTAATATTATGTGTTTGTCCTGCAGCGCACGCGTCTACAAAACCAGATACGTAATGAACATCTGTTCAATTCGGGCTGAAGGGCAGTCAAAAAACCTGCTGGCTTCGATGCAGCAATGCCTGCTGAACAGCCTAGAACCCGCTGACTCTGTTCTGCGCGCCGTTTTTTGCTCTCAGCGAAGCGGCACAAAGCGCTCTCACGGCCTGCAGCCTTCATAGTGGATTCCGCGAAGGGACATTCTGAACGGCTGCCTGCCCGTTAATTGATGAAACAGATCACTTCGACTTCATCACCGGCATTGATGCCGTCTTTGCCGACCTTCACAACCCCTGCAGCATCTCTCAAAAGGAGCACCGATCCGGTCCCCTTTTGAACCGCTCGAGCGATCCTCGTGCCGCCGCTGGTGCCAAGCGACACGCAAAGCTCACCGGTTTTCCCTGCCGGGATATTGCCCGAGAACGTCGCACGCACCGCTTTTTCATGGAGTTCGATGCCGCTGCGCGCCGCAATGAGCGGCAGCACGACGCGCTGAGCAATCATCATTGCTGCGAGCGGGTTTCCGGGAAGACCGATAACCGGACGGCCGTCGAGTTCCCCGGCAATGAAGGGACTCGCTCCGCCGCTGCATCGATCCGCCTCCTGTGAATCGAGGAGCTTGCCGCCGGCCTCCAGAATGGCCCTGCGGGTAAGATCTTTCGACCCTCGGCCGGTTCCGCCGATCGTGATCAGGACGTCAGAGCGCACCGCAAGTCCCGTGAGCGCGGCCGCAATGGCCTCAGAATCGTCAGCAGCGCTTCGCGCCCATACATCGCGGATACCGGCATCGAGCAGGAGTGAACGCAGATAAGCGGCGTCGCTCGATACCCGGGTGGGACCGTCCGCTCGGCAGACGAAGTCGCGCAGTTCCGATCCGGTCGCAATGATGCCGACCGATGCGAGGGATCTCGCCTTCACCACATCCATTCCCGCTTCAAAAAGAAGCGCCGTTTCGGCTGCCCCGATGCGCACGCCGCTCTTCAATAGCAGGTCCCCCACACGCCATTCAGCACCTCGCCGCATGATGCCTTTTTCCGGTTCCGCTCCTTTTTGAGCATCTGCCAAATCGGATCTGGCTGCAGAAGGAATAATCGCATTTACCCCTTTAGGGATAGGTCCGCCGGTGTTCACCCAAATCGCGGACATCGGCGGCAGATCGGGCGGCGTACGCCCGTTTTCGACAGCCTCATCGAGCACCTTTCGGGGTCCGGATTCCGAGGCATTCACGGCCCAGCCGTCACGTAGCGCGAGGTCGTAGGACGGGACATCGTTTGGAGCAAAAACATCCTCTTGCAGTTCTGCTCCAAGCGCATCACAAAGCCTGATGAGCGTTGGCTCGGGGTGGTACCAAACGGCCGGAAGGTCAACCGGACGCAGAATAAAGCCCGATGATGAGTGAGGTCCGAAGGCGGCGGACATAGTGAATAAATTCCGAAATAAAAAGCGGACAGCCCCTCTTTCATTTTTCGTTATTCCCTTGTAGAATAGCGTCAATGAAGCGAGGGGTCGCTCAATAAAAAAATTTCGGAACGGAGGATGCCGGGCAATCCGGCACCCCATCAGGACAGATCAAAGTATAAGAGATTGATCGTCATTAAGTCGAGATCATCCGCTTCATTCATCCAATTATCGATTTCGTTTCTTTCAAATCGACAAAATAGAAATCATTCTCATCCGGCGCATTGGTGGTTTCCCGAATAGACTGATCGAGTTATAAACATCCCTCAACCCCCAACTTAAATGCCGTCAGCCTCCAAGAGGCTTCTGCCGCAGGCATCTTCAATCTAGACAAGAACCCTCAAGGGTTAGTCCTCATCTCCTTCAGGCCATTTTGGGCAGCCGTCTCTCCCCCTGTTGGCATCTGACAAAAGTCAATCTACCTAACGGTACCCTGCGGGTAAAAACGCCTTGCTTTCGAAGAAAGAGCGCGACCCCGAAAAATTTGCTCTATCGGAAAGTGCAGGAATAAAAATTTCGCCATTCCCATCTGCCGGCTTCAGGACAAGGAACGAGAAGCAGATAAAGGAAACGGCAGAAAATTTTAATAATTGCGGCTTCATAAATTCGCCCAATCGGAATCGAGCAGCGAATCAAACCGCCGTTCAGCCTGCATTTTCCGCTGAGTCTCCTCGCGGACGCAGCCCCTCTCGAATGAAAGCGTCATTCCACCGCAGGCGTCAGGGACGCACTGCGGACGAAGCGGCCCGCGGGGGCTCCGCCGCCCGCCGCCTCGAAAAAACGCAAGGGAGACTCCACATTGAACTCAATGACATTCTGAAGCTGTCGCTGCCGCAGGACCTCACGCGGCGCGGCTTCCTGAAGGCCGCATCGGCGGCTGCCGCGCTCGGGCTCTTAAACGATGCGCGAGCCAAAACCGGCGTGCGGCCGTACGTGATTCTCGAAACGGCCAAGGGCCTCATCATCGCCGACCCCAATTTGTGCGTTGCCTGCCACCGCTGTGAGCTCGCCTGCACGGAATTCAACGACGGCAAAGCCACGCCCCGCCTCGCCCGCATCAAGATCACCCGCAACGTCATGTTCGGGCCGTCGGGCACCAATCCCATTCCGCCCTCTTTCGGCGTGCACGGCAACGGCCTCGTTGTTCAAGACACCTGCCGCCAGTGCCCGCACCCGGTGCCCTGTGCCAATGCCTGCCCGCAGGGCGCTATTCAGGTTGACCCGGAGACGGGCGCCCGCGTGGTTGTCAAGGAACGCTTCATCGGCTGCCACCTCTGCGAAAAGGCTTGCCCGTGGGACATGATGAGCTTCGACGACGAAGAAAACAAAGCGTCCAAGTGCTTCCTCTGCAACGGCGACCCGAAGTGCGTCAAAGCCTGCCCGGCCGCCGCCATCCGCTACATCCCCTGGACCGACCGCTCTCACGAAGAAGCGCGCCGCGTCCCGCACGGCTATCTCGCCCGCGAGAACGCTGCCGAATGCAGCATCTGCCACCGCTAACCCATTGTTCTGGAAGCTTCGAAAATGTCCGAAACCAAAAAGAGATACGGCTATACGGGCAAGGGCCTGCGCGTCAATCTCACGACGGGAAAGTTCACGGTTGAACCGACCTTCCCGCGTTTTAACGGCTTAATCGGCGGCACCGCCTTCGGCTACCGCGTGCTCTGGGACGAAGTTCCGCCTGACACGGACTGCTATTCCCCGGAAAACAAAGTCGTCATCGCCCCGGGTCCGCTCTCCGGCACCGGCGCCATCTGTTCGGGCCGCACCGCACTCACGACGCTTTGGCCGACTTCGTGGCCTCAGTCGCTGATTGCGAGCGCGCACGTGGGCGGCGAAATCGCGCATAAGATGAAGTATGCCGGCTGGGACTTCATCATCATTGAAGGCGAAGCCAAGAAGCCCTGCTACCTCTACATTCACAATGATCACGTCGAACTGCGCGATGCGCATTTCGTCTGGAACCAGGGCACCAAGCGCTCCTACGCGATGATCGCTCAGGAAACGAACGCTGACGCGAGCATCGGCGTGATCGGGCCGGCGGGTGAAAATCTTGTGCCGATGTCAAACATGATGTTCGACAAGAGCCACAGCGCCGGCGGCGTGGGCAGCATTTTCGGCAAAAAGAACCTCAAGGCAATCGTCGTCCGCGGCGATCAGGCGATTCACATTCACGCCAAACCGCAGGAATGGGAAGCGCTGATGGACAGCCACCGCGCAATCCTCGGCGCCCACACCCAAACGGTCGTTTCCCGCGTTCCGTCCCCGCTCTTTGAGTACTCGAGCCCCTCGAGCCGCTGGTCGGGTCTGCCCGGCCGCGTCTGGGGTGCGGCAAACCCGCCTGTGGTCATCAACGGCGACATTCGCGACGTCAACCACATCGCCTACCGCACCTGCTCGGCCGAGTTCTACCTCGGGCCGTCGCTTTGGAAGTACCACGTCCGCACGACGGGCTGCTACGCCTGCCCGATTCGCTGCTACTCGGTCATTCGCGACGAAGAAACTGCTGCCAAATATAAGGTTGACCCGATCACCGAACAGACCTGCCTCGCGCTCTGGGGCCGCTGGTTCTTCCCGAGCCTCATCAACGACCTCGAGAAGCCCGTGTCGCGTGAAGCTTGCCTCGTGGGCTCGCAGACGCTCGACGACCTCGGCATCTGGTGCAACTACGGTCAGCTGCACCGCGACTTCGTCTACTTCCTCAAGAAGGGGTATTGGAAGAAGTACCTCTCCGAAGAAGAGTACAAAGAGATTCCGTGGGACAAGTTTGAAAATCCCGATCCCAGCGCGCTTCAGGACATTCTCCCGCGCATTGCTTACCGCAAAGGCGAATTCGGCCGCTGGCTCGGTGAAACCACGCCGAAGATTCTCGAACACTTTGGTCTTGCCGAATCTGCCTGGCAGAAGGATCACGATACGCTTTACTGGGCGCACGGCCATCCCAAGCACCATTCCAATGAAGACGACGGTCAGATCGGCTGCGTGCTCAATTCGCTCTACAACCGCGATCCGATGAGCCACGGCCACATCAACTTCACCCGGTGCGGCCTGCCGATCGATGTGCAAAAGCGCATCGGCGAGAAGTTCTGGGGAAGTCCGGATACCGTCGATGCGATCGGTGACTACACGCCGACCAACATCTACAAGATGAAGCGTCTGCAGTGGGTTGTCGCCCGCAAGGAACTCCACGACATGCTCGGCATCTGCTCGTGGACGGCTCCTTGGGAAGTCTCGCCGCTGCGCGAAAAGGGCTACATCGGCGACATCGAGATGGAAAGCAAGGTCTTCCGCGCCGTCACCGGCATCGAAATGACCCAGGACGATCTCGACAAGGCCGGTCTTCGCGCCTTTATCCTGCAGCGCCTCTACACGATGCGTCAGCTCAAGAGCCGCAACCCCCGTCAGGATCATGACCAGTATCCGGAATGGATTTTCTGGGATCCCAAGGGCAAAGCGCCGTTCACCAAGGGCACGATCCGCATGGAACGCTCCGACATCGAAAAGAGCTTCGACCTCTTTTACGGTCTCATGGACTTCGATGTGAAGACCGGTGCTCCGACGGAAAAGTCCCTTAAGGAATACGGCCTCGACTTCGCGCTTTCGACGATGAAGCAGGAAGGTCTGATGTAACTGCGCGCCGACAAGAGGTATTGAGTCATGAATCGCGAAGCAGAAATCTGTGCCGACATGAATGCTGCCGAGGGAGCCGCTCAGGCGTCTCTCGCAGGATCGAATGCGGCCGTCATCGAGGAAAACGCCCCGTCGGCCTTGGATGAGCTCTCTCGGCTTGACGCCGACGTCCTGATCCTTGTGGATCTCGTCGCCGACGCGAGCCGCCGGGTTGAACTCATCGAGCGCCCTGCGCTTTTCGCGGCTTTCCGCGAAAAAGCCGCAGCCGCGCCGATCCCCAAGGCGCACGAGCTTCTTGAAGATGCCGACCGGCAGATGGACAGCACGTATAACCGTGCGCCCGGCACGGTTTCCTTCGTGCCTCCGAAAACGAAGAACCGCGAAGAACGCGAAGCCAACCGCCTGAAGGTGCCGACGCTGCGCGATCAGCGCGAAGCCTTCACGCGGCGCGAACTGCTGCGCGGACTGCTCGAGGGGCGGCTTGCTGAGACGGCTCAAGCCCTTGAGCGTGAAAACGCCGCTGCTGAGGCTGCCGAAGCCCAAGAAGCGCCCGAACCCCGCGAGATCACCGAAGAGTACTTCAACCAGGTGGTGGAGACTGCGCTCGCCCGCGACTGCGGCGTCGCAAACTTGACCTCCTGGGACGAGAAGGAATATTTCCACTATCGCCCGCTCCTGTCGGCCTCTTATGCACGCATTCTTTCGGCCAAAAACAACCCCGCCGAAATGATCTGCGACCTCGTTCGCGAGCACTCGCGCATCTATCCGCGTCCGGTCACGATCGGCACCTTCCAGGAAGAGCCCTTCAATCTGAAGCCCGAAGAACTTCAGGAACTGATGCAGTCCTTCCCCAAGGATCCGAAGAAAAGCGACATTAAGTTCACCACTTCTTCGCTCGGCACCGTGTTCCTTTATTCGAACAAGTACCTCGAAGACGACTATGCGGACTTTCTCGCGCAGTACCTCGACGTCGACCAGGTGATGAGTCCCTGAGGCGCTCTGCGCATCTCAGGCGGCCCGCCCAGTGCGGCTTTACATGACTCCAATGCCTCATGAGGCCTGCGTGCGGAACCCAGATTTCGGTCCGCACGCACGATATGAAAAGGATTCCCCAAATGAACACCCGTATTTTCACGACCGGCGCCCTTGCCTGCGCGGTCTTTCTCGCCGGCGCCGCACAGGCGGCGGAACAGGCGGCCGACCCCTATCCGCCCGTGAAGTTTGATCTGCCCGAGCATCAGGCCTTTGTTGATTCGCTCAAGCTCGACCCCGCGCGCCACCAGGGGCCGCAGACAAAGGAAGAAATCAAGGCTGAACTCACCAAGATCTTCAACGAAAAAACCGAGCAGCACGCCCTCACGAAGCACTATGAAAAAGGGCTTACCTGCGTGACCTGCCACGATCAGCAGCGCGTGGGCGGCCCCGACTGGATGACGTCCGTGACGGCCCCGGAAATGAAGAAAGAATGCGGCGACTGCCATGAAACGCAGAAAGCCGTCTTTGCGAAGACCGATACGCATCAGAAGATCACCTGCGTGGCCTGCCATATGCCCAACATCCCTTCGCCCGAAGACTTCACCGGCCCCGACGCGGTTGAGAAGTACTACTCGGCCGTGCGCCGCTCGCACCTCTACCGCATCAATACGGACCCGACCGCACAGACGCTGATCCGCTCCGACGCGAAAGAGGGTTCTGGCGAACGCCTCTGGACCTATGCGCTCGACAAGAAGGGCCATGCCTATGTGGACATCGTTTGGTCCTGCGGCCGCGCCGCGCCGGGCGACTACACGCTCTCGAGCGACGGTCAGGGCTGCCACAGTCCTGCAACGAGCACGCTTGACGAGGGGCTGCGCTACGGCAGTCAGCAGGCGATCTATGACGAGATCCAAAAGTGGCAGGAACCGGTCAAAGCCAAGTTTGCTGAAATCGAAAAGGGACTCGAACGCATCAAGCAGCTTCTGGAAGTGACAAAACTCACGCCTGAAGAACTCGCCGAAGTGCACCTGATGCTCGACAAAGCTCAGGAAATCTACGACCAGGTGAAAAAAGACGGTTCGTGGGGCGTTCATGCGCCGCGCTACCTCTTGGATCGCGTGACGTCCGGCGCCGCCTACATCGTGCGCGCTCAGGCCATCGTCGACAACGGGGGCTACCAGACCGCTGCCGACAAACGCGCCGCTGAGAAGAAGGCCGCCAAGTAACGGCTTTCACTGAGCTTCGGGGGATCCAATCCCCCGAACGATCCTCATTTCACCTATTGCGGTTTCTGGCGGACTTCAGGCTTAAAGCCTTGCTGCCGCCCGTCACCGCTAGGGAGATCCAAGTGACCCAAAACATTGACCGGAGAAGCTTCCTCACGGCAGCCGCCGGCGGACTTGTCGTCATTTCGCTCGGAGGATGCACCTCCGACACGGTCGACGGCAAGAAGCGCCCGCACTACGTGATGGTCTTCGACCAGAATAAATGCGTCGGATGCGGCGAATGCAAACGCGCCTGCAACGAAGCAAATCACCTCCCCCCAGGGCGCTCGCGTGTGCTTTTGCAGCGCATGCCGGGCCCAGACCGTCACTACATCCGCGTTTCCTGCCAGCAGTGCGTGGATTCGCCTTGCGTGAAGGTCTGCCCAACGGGCGCCTGCCACCACGATCCGGAAACCAACATCGTCACGATGAATACGGACCGCTGTGTCGGCTGCAAATACTGCATCGCAGCCTGCCCCTACAACGCCCGCTGGATCAATCCGGAAACCAAGGTTGCCGACAACTGCGACTTTTGCCTCCATTCCAAGAACCTCGCCGCCGGCGAGCTTCCCGGGTGCGTTGCGCACTGCCGCTTTCATGCGCTCTCCTTCGGCGACCTCAATGATCCCAACTCCTTCGTTTCGAAGCTGCTCAAGGCGAAGGACACGGTGCGCATTCGTCCGTGGCTTGGCACTGAACCAACCCTGCGGTACATCCCCGTGGTTAAAACCGGAGTTCGATAATGGACGGCGTTCTTGATTTTTCAATCGGCCTCACCGAAGGCGTCGCCTGGCCGTGGCCGATTGCCGTGTACCTTTTCCTCGCAGGCATCTCGGGGGGCTCGCTCGGCGTAATCCTCACGATGATGAAGCTTCGGGGACTTTCGGGCGACGAACCGCTCCTCAAAGCATCCGCTTCGATCGCGCTGTCAACGATTCTCCTCGGCATGCTCTGCCTGGTGCTCGACCTGACCGATCCGCTCTTTTTCTGGCGAATTCTCGTCTTCTACAACCCGACGAGCGTCATGAGCGTGGGCGTGATGATGCTGCTTTTTTACATCCCGCTTACCGCGGTGCTCACGGTGATTGTGCTTCGGCACAGTCTGAAGTGGCTGCCGTTTGGTCTGGGCGGTTTGGTCGAAAAATTGGGCGACATCTTCAATAAAGCCAGAGGCCCGATTACCTGGATCGTTCTCTTTCTGGCATTCGGCATCTGCGCCTACACCGGGTTCCTGATTTCCGCACTGATCCGCTATCCGCTCATCAATACGGCCGTGCTGCCTGCGCTCTTCGTGGCGTCCGGCGTCTCGGCGGGCACAGCTGCGGCGAAGCTCCTCGCAACTGCGGTATTCGGTGAAAAACGCGATTCGCATACGATGCATATCCTGCACCTGGCCGAATGGCCGATGATGGCAGCCGAAATCTCCTGCATTTTCATGATCGCCATGGCGATGATCTTCGGCATGGCCGGAGCTCAGGCTGCGGTCACCGCCTTCACGACGGGCGTCTGGGCCACTGTCTTCTGGGTGGGCGCTGTGGGAGTCGGCTTCGTCGTGCCGTTTGCGCTCGGCATGACGGGCTGCACTCGTTCGGCTGCCGGCTTTTGGACCGCCGGATTTGCAGCAGTTGCCGGCATGATGTGCCTGCGCCTCTTCATCCTTTACGCCGGCCAGCTCAACTCTCTGATGCTCACTCCGGTATAAGTTTTTTCCTCCTCAATCTCCTAAAGCTCTCCATGGCATGCAGCGTCCGCAGCGCCTGTTTCCTGTCGATCGATACCAGCGGCCCGAAAGAAGCGCTCGAACGCATCAATGCCTCTCTCAGAGATCTCTGCAGAAGATAAAAGCGTAAGCAATATCTTCGGCAGTAAATCTCATGGCGGAACCCCTTCCTCGAGTGTGGTTCCGCCTTTTTTTATTTGGCTGCCGCCAACAGTTTACCGTTTAATTAACAAATACTCAGCGGGATCTTGATAATTAAAACCTAATCGCGATCATTTCGAACAAGTCGATATCGTTGTTTCGGACTTCGAGCATTTTCTGTTGGCTCGACTTTTCCCTCATTCACAAGTTTTCTAATATGGTTTGTTATAGTTGCTCGAGACAACCCGGACATTGCCATCAGCTCTTTAATCGAGCAACTTCCACGTAAGGTCAGTTCCGAAATAATGGCTTCATCAATCACTTCCCAAGAACGATTTGACATTTCTATCATCGTCCTGCGACGTTTCTCAAAAGTCAGCTTAAAAAATGTCAAGGAGTTTTGAATTTTTGGCGGAGGCATCAAGGCTTGAACCAATGACGACTCAATCACCATAAATCCGGTTCCCTTATTTTCGACAACATAACCAGATTCAAACGGTGCATAAGCCAAGAGTCTTGTCAAATATTCATTACGGATTGATGAAATCCCCTCTTTGCCGAAGCTTTCAATAGTTGTTGATCCGAAAATACCTCCTGGATTTGTAATTTCCAGACGATCTGAATACAGATTAACTTCTACAGGAGTTCCCCGTCCCTCAGGTGAATAATCCCTATGCTGCAATGCGTTAGCAACAGCCTCTATAACCGCAACTAACGGATATTCAAGAACATCCTTCCGCAAGGCGCCTTCTAGGACTAGGCCTGTATTCATTCGCATTTGAACCATCGCTAGTGTTTCAACAAGCATGTCTGGAATGGATCCAACAATTTCTTTTGAGTCCAAATAACGAATCCCAGTTTTTTCATTTCCTGCTTTACTAACGCCAGGATAAACTGTAAAAACAACCTCTAATCTAGGGAAGAATCGCTGAGGAAATATCCCCGCCACTAAAAGTCCTGATAAAGTCGGGCAAATTCGATCATCAACCTTCGTAAGCACGCCAAGTTGAATTAATATTGTTTCATCAGGCAGTGTCGCAAACACTCTCGGAAAAATATCTCGGGCTCGTCTTATGATCGCTGTTAGAATATTTTTATTTAAATCATCAATACTTGCCGCCGCAACCGGTTCGATATCATAATGCGGCTGGCATGCCCCTCTGCCAGTCGATCAACCTCATAAGGCGACAAACGTCTGTCTCCATCGCCTGAGCGAATAAAGGCCCCCTCATAACGACCTTTCTGCGTTATGTAACAAGGCTTCTGATTCTTAGGCAATTCCGGCACATAGGCAACCACAATCATCTGGTTCTCGAAGATCATTTTTTCGATCTCCATTCGAACGACGGGTGTTAAACGGTCACCGACAGTCTGTAACTTCGTATAAGTTTTATTTGCATCAAAACTCTTGGCTGGATGAAAACCCTTCTTTTCAGAAACACCAAGAATAATGGTTCCACCATGCATATTTGAAAAAGCGGAGATGGTATCAAGCAAGCTCTTTGGGAAATCAACAACGGCCTCCTTAACCTCCCAGTGCTGAGTATCAGCGCCAATTTGACGCATGTGCTCCAATGCTTCCAGTACATCTTATTCGATAATCATTCGGTACCCGCTCTGAATAATATTAAAATCGAGTGATCAAGCATAGATAATTGATATTTATGAAATATCAAAAGTTTACAATATCTTATATCGTTAAAAAGGTTATGAGCGATCTATAACGCATTGGCAGGCAGTTAACTGCTTGCCAGGCAGTATTGATAATCAGTCCCTGAGCGCATAGTTTCTTAGATATAACTCTCCAAACAGCTTACCTCTTCCGCTGTGCCAGAAGGGTTTATCCGAAGAACAATGCAGCATCGAACGGAAAAAAAACACTGCACGGCAACTTAACAAGACTCAGCATCAAACAAGCAGTAACTGCCTATCTACTGCCTACTCACTGCGTCTTTTACTGCTAAGTAGGCAGTTAACTGCCTACTTAGCAAGTGTACTGAGTCAGTACATTTCCGCAATGTCCGCTAACAGCTCAGAACCACTGTCCGAAGCGACGAATGTAAAAGCGCTTCATGCCTTGTGCCAGCAGACAGTAGCTCAAGAGAATCGCGGCGAGCCACGGGAAATATGTCCAGGGCAGCGGCTGCAGGCCAACCATGGCGCCGAGCGGCGAAAACGGAATGCCGATGCCGACAGCCACAATCACAACCGTCATCAGCAGAACCGGCAGCGCGGCGCAGCTTTGGAAGAACGGTATTTTTTCGGTTCTCAGCATATGTACCACCAAGGTTTGCGAAAGCAGTCCCTCAATGAACCAGCCGGATTGGAAGAGTGACTGACTGGCCGCTGAATTGGCGCCGAAGACAAACCACATCACGGCGTAAGTTGCAATGTCAAAGACCGAAGACGTCGGACCGATCCAGAGCATGAAGCGGCCAATATTCTGCGCATCCCACTTGCGCGGCTTCTTCAGAAACTCCGGATCCATCTTGTCCCATGGGAGAGCAAGCTGAGAGAGGTCATAGAGCAAATTCTGGATGAGGAGATGAATCGCCAGCATCGGCAGGAACGGCAGAAAGGCGCTCGCAACGAGCACGGAGAAAACGTTGCCGAAGTTTGAGCTCGCCGTCATGTTGATGTACTTGATAATGTTGCCGAAGGTTTCGCGTCCTTTGAGAACGCCTTCTTCGAGAACCATCAAGTCCTTTTCCAGCAAGATGATGTCGCTCGCCTCCTTGGCGATATCGGCCGCGGTGTCGACGGAAATGCCGACATCCGCGTCTTTCAAAGCCGGGGCATCGTTGATGCCGTCGCCTAAAAAGCCGACTGTGCGGCCGTTTTTCTGCAGCACACGCAGAATGCGGGCCTTCTGCTCTGGCGTGAGTTTGGCGAATATGCTGCCCGTCTGTGCCGCCTGAGCGAGCTCAGCGTCCGACAAGGCCTCGACTTCCGATCCGACCAGAACCTGATCAGTGTCAATGCCGACCTCTGCGCAAATACTGGCGGTGACGACCGGATTGTCGCCCGTAAGCACCTTGACGGCCACGCCGTGTTCGCGCAGCGCCAGAATGGCCTTGCGTGCGCTATCTTTAGGCGGATCGAGGAACGTGAGAATGCCTTCGACCGTGAGACCGCACTCATCAGCGTTGACAAGCGACGCCTTCCCTTGGTCTGACAAGCGTTTTCTCGCAACGATCAGCACACGGAATCCCTGCTTATTGAAGGCTTGTGTTTGTTCGAGAAGCCCTTTGGCGCGATCTGGCGTAAGCGGCACCAAAGAGGCGCCCTCCTGCAGGTGCGTGCAGATGCTGAGCATTTCTTCCACCGCGCCTTTGCAGATCAAGCAGCGCTCTTTTGAAGCAGTATCTTCAACGAGCACCGATACACGGCGGCGGACAAAGTCAAAAGGCAGCTCGTCGAGCTTCATGAAGCGTTCGCGCACGGCTCGATCTAAATGAGACTCGCCGCAGCGCAGAACCGCCTGATCGATCAGATTTTTGGCGCCGCTCTGGCTGCTGCTGTTAAGCCAGGCATAGGTGAGCACGGTCGAACTTTCTTTGCCCTGCGCATCCAGATAATGCTCCAGAATGATCTTGTCCTGCGTGAGCGTTCCGGTTTTATCCGTGCAAAGCACGTCCATTGCGCCAAAGTTCTGAATGGCATTCAGGCGCTTGACGATCACTTTGCGCCGGCTCATGGCAACAGCGCCCTTGGCCAAATTAGAACTCACGATCATGGGCAGCATTTCCGGCGTCAGCCCTACCGCAACAGCCAATGCGAAGAGTGAGGCCTCAAGCCAGTCGCCTTTGGTAAATCCGTTGATGAAGAGCGCAACGGGAGCCATGACCAGCATGAAGCGGATCAGCACCCAGCTCACGCTGTTGACGCCTCGATCAAAAGCGGTCATGGCGCGGGTGCCGATGATTGACTTGGCGAGAGAACCAAACCAAGTGCTGTTTCCGGTTGCCACAACCACGGCTGATGCATGGCCGCTCACGACATTGGTGCCCATGAGACAGATGTTTTTCAGGTCCAGCAGGTCCGCTTTGGCTTCGGCATTGGGCAGTGCCTTCCGGGTCGTCAGCGGGGCCGCATCGGGTGCAGCATCCCCTTTTTCGACCGGCAGCGCTTCGCCGCTCAGGATGGACTGACTGACGAACAAGTCGCGCGACTCGAGGAGGTGCACATCGGCCGGCACAAGATCTCCGGCGGCGAGATAGACCACATCGCCCGGAACCAATTCACTGATGTCGACTTCTGCGCGGGACTGCGATGCAGAGCCGTCCCCCGGGCGCCGGACCGTTGCCGTCGTCTTTACCATTGACTTCAGCGCCTGAGCGGCCTTATTTGTGCGGAATTCCTGCCAAAAGCGTAGCAGACCGCTCAAGATAATCATCGTTGACATGATGACGATGCCGGCCGGCTCAGCCTCTTCGCCCTGCGCGATGGGGAGCCACACATCCGTGAAGCAGCTGATGGCAACGAGCACGAGCAGCACGTAAATGAAGGGGCTGTTGTAGGCGCCTAAAAGCTGGCGGTAAACCGGCGGCGCCTTTTCCTGAGCGACCTCATTGCGGCCGTAAATGTCAAGACGCTTTTTGGCTTCTTCGGCACTCAGCCCGGCAGGCGTCGCGCTCAGCCAGGCAAGCACCACATCGAGTGTTTGATGGGCTGCCCGTTCAACCGCGAAAATTCTGGTTTTGCGCTGCTTCCCGTTTTCCGCAGCATTCCGGCCGAGGAGCCGGTTCTTTTTGGTCATGTCGGTCATGACACACCTCTTGGATTTGGGTTGACCGCTGCACTGCTAGTCGCTTAAAGCGCTCCCGACGCAGTGAGCGGCCAGGGTTTCACTGCCGCGCCTGAGGCGCAGCTCCGTCAGACGGCCGATGGTTCTCCAGCCCATCGCCATATGTCTTCATTTCATTTGTGACTACCGTTCACCCTTCTTTATCGGTGAAGACGTCTTCCTCATTCAATGAGAAACCGTAATATTTGGGACCCAAAAAGTACCGCATCAACCATTAAAAATGATCAGAACGCGTCCATTTTTTGGGCGCAAAAATACTCCTGCATTTCAAGAAATGCATTCAAAGTTTTTCTTTGAGAGGAATTGCGGCGGCTCTCGATATTCGCCGGACGAACGAAAGGCACCGAACTGAATCGGCTCGACAAGACCCAAAACACCGCAGTCAGAGGTTCACGCCAGCGAACCCTGCCGAACGAGGTCTCCCGTACAGCATGCGGTGAGTGCATCTATTTCGAAATTTCCGGGCAAAATCAGCCCTGCCCTCCTGCTCTGGTCAAAAAAGACACAGCACAGCAAAGGGAAGCCGCCTCGCGCAGATCAAATCCGCGAAGGGGGAAAGAGCTGTTGGATATAGGTGAACATGACGATCTGCTCCAACTTTGATTTGATTTTGGGTAGCAATCGTCAAATTGAAGATCGCTGCCCGCCGTATTGATCGTTGATAGTGTCGGCAGGCAGCGCAGAGAAAGAGTTTCTCTGTAGCGGCCTGACTAAATAATCAACAAAGGACTCGGGTGTTCGTCCACCGCTCGTCTCCTATAAAAATGATGCTGAAAGTTTAATCCTGACTATTGAAAAGTCAAGCTTTGCATCACTCATCATGAATAAAAAAATCGATATAACAAACCAATATCGATAAGAATTTATTGTCTACTGCAGAATTTCTAGGCAGCCCAAATTTGTGAGTATTTGTTTCAGCTTTGGGAACAAACGTCCAGCATCTATTCAAAGGCCTCTCTCGCTTCAGGCACCAGCGCGAGCTTGGCCTTGAGCTCAGCGGCGGAGTGGCAGCCGAGTTTGCGCATCGAACCGGCCCGATGAAATTCAACGGTACGCACAGCGATTTCAAGGCGTTCAGCAATTTGCCGGTTGGTGAGTCCCGAGACGGCGAGAAGCGCCGCCTGACGCTCACGGTCGGAGAGTGAAAGAAAAGCCGTGCGGGCCTCTTCAATAAGCGCAGTCTGGCGAGCGGCTTCATCGGCTGAAGAATCCTCGCTCGCCGGCGTGCCGTCAGGCGTCTGCTCAGTCTCCCCAGAAGTCAGTGACTGAGCTATCGTCAGGGCGCGCTCAATCGCCGCGAGCAGTTTTTCCGTCCGCACGGGCTTAGAGAGAAAAGTGACGGCGCCGGCTTCAATGGCATCCACCGCCATGTCGACGTCGCCATGCGCTGAAAGAAAAATGCAGGGCAGCTTTGAACCGCGCTTTTTCATCCGGTCATGCAAAACAATGCCGGACATTTCCCCCATGCGAACGTCGAGAATCGCGCAGCCGGGATCTTCCGGACGATCGTTGATGAGAAAGGACTCGGCACTCTCGTAGTGGCGCACGATAAAGCCTTCGTTTTCAAGTACGTAGGCTAAGGCATCGTGAATATTGGGATCGTCGTCGACAATGCGGATAATAGGAGCGGCGGTCATTTGCTGGGGTCCTTTGGAAGAGACTGTGCCGGCTCTGCGGCCGGCTCGTGAGGCACAGGTGCGGAATCATCCGTTTCGGCTCTGCCGGATTGTGATGTCCTGACAAGGGGCAGCGCCACGCGCACGGCGAGCCCGGTCAGGCGAGGATTGAGATCGGTTCGCCCAAAAGTGATGGCCCCGAAGCAGGCCTCAACAATTGATCGGACGATGGCAAGGCCGAGCCCCAGACCGTTAGATTTTTGACTTGATCCGGCCTGCGGCTGACTCGAACCCGCCTCAATGCGCACGAGATCTTCGTCGGAAAGGGGTTTGCCGCTGTCGGCCACCATGAATACCACGCTGCTGCCGATGACTTCTGCGGTAAAGGCGACCAAGGGTCCGGTGCCCATGAGAACCTCCGGGGACTTCGTGAGATTGACCGGTTTGGACTTGCCGCTCGGCTCGTCTGCGGCCCAGGCAGCCTGAGCGGCCTCGGCGGCAATCTTGAGTAAATTGACGAAGACAAGCTCGAGTTCGAAGGCGTTGGCAGAAATGTGGGCGGCACTTTTAGGCACCAGCACCCAGAGCGGAAAGTCCCGCATGGATTGTACGCGCCAGAGGCGCACGGCGCTCTGCATCACCTCGGCAGCTGACAGAACGGATCGCTCCAGTCTGCGGCCTTTGGCATAGGCGCGCACACGCTCGACAATCTCGCTCGCCCGCTGTGTTTCGTCGGCAATCCGGTCAGCGATTTTGACCATGCGGTCCGGATCGGCCGAACCTCGGCGAATTTGACGGGCGAGCCCCTCCGCGTAAAGCGATGCCGATGTGAGGGGCTGGCGCAGTTCGTGAGCAAAAATGCTTGAGATCTGCGTGAGCGATGGTGCACGCTGCATGGATGCCAGGCGAGAGGCCTGCGCCATCTTCTGCTCCATCAATTCGCGAACGCGCTCACCCTGGCGGCGCGCAAGCACTTCTGCCCGCCAGCCATGGAAGAGGAGCCCGAGAATCAGAAGCGCAATGACAAGCATCCACGTGAGATAGTCGTCAATAAGTTCATTGAGCATCGTCGCCCGGAGCTTCTCGGACGGTCCCACGCGAATCGCTTCAAGCAGCGCGTCCACGGACTTGTAGTTCGTCGGAATCGTCCAGCGGGCACCGCGCTCGGTGGGCGGCATCGAGAGAAGCGCAAGCGTCGCGCGCCGCGCGGCCTCGGGCGAAACCAGCTCCGTTGAGGCCATGGTGAAGCCGGGATAAAGGTCCGTGGAGTGCACGCAGGCCACGTCCACATTGTCTCGTCGATCCAGAACGCGAAGCTCGCCGACGGCTTCGGGGTGGCGTTCAATAAACTGCTCGTACGCACAGAGCCGCAGGACGCCCGCATCCGCTTTGTCATCCAATACGAGCTTCACAATATCCGATATCGATCGAGCATCGCCCGTGAAAATCGTTTTCCCGAAAAACTCGTTGGGATTGATGCCGAACTTTGCGACTTCACCGAGCACAATTTGCCAGCCCGGGAAGGAAAGCGCGTTGCTCGCCGCAATCGTGCGCCCTTTCAAGTCGCCTAAGGTTTGAAAATCCCGATGATCCTCCCTGACAATCACCGCAGACCCTTCATTGCGGTTGGGATCCGGGCCGCCCTTGGAAACCAGCGTGGCGAGCGGACGAAGGCCAAAGGTTGAAAGCCGTGTGACCGCGCCGGAAGTGCCGAGAATGAACTCTGCTCCGCGGCTCAAAACAATACGGTCGAACTCTTCGAACGTACAGAAAATCAGTTTGATGCCGCGGTTGGGAAAGAGCGGCGCCAGCGCAAGCTTCGTCGCTTCGGCAATGAGCAGATTGTCGCGCGGGAGCGCAAAGGTAATGACCGCAATGCGTATCGGATCTGTCCCCGGCACAGGAATGACCCCGGCATCAGGCGGCACCTTCAGGTCGGCCGCAGAATGGTCCAGCGAAACGACGTCCCCGGTTCCGCGCTCTTCTGCCGGGATTTCGGCCGACACCGCAGCCGCGAGAACACAGCAGGCAAAGCGCAGCGCCCAAAGGCACTGAGCAGTGCTTTTTCGTTTTGCAAACCGAAAACTGAGGCGGGTCAAGTCGTTCTGAGCCAGCCGGTTCTATCGGCTTGAGAGCGTTTGTGGATACTTTTTTCGCATACGCGGGTTTACCCGCCTTTCTAGGAAGTTTATCCAACCTTTTCTGCCTTCCAATGGGCTTTGGGTCCTCTGCGGCATTTGAATTCATCCGTTTTGACCAGACTCAGTCTTCTAAGGGTTGTCCCCTAGCAATTTTTCGATACGTTTTGGGCTTTGCTAATAACGCTTCATGCGGTCTGACAGCATTAGTATTCACTGATCAACGTTCGATATCGAACCATATATTAATACTCAGAGCGGTGCTTCAAAGCAATTACCGCCCCCGCAGAAGGAATTTTGATCATGAAGAACATTCTGGTTGTATCAGGCCATCCCAATCCCTCGGCGTCACTCGCCAACAAAACCATTCTGGAGAGCCTCAGAACCGCGTTTCCGCAGGCCCAATTCCGCGAACTCGCTTCACTCGTGAAGGATGGTCATTTTGACCCGGTTCCAGAGCAGGAAGCGCTCGTGAAAGCCGATGTCATCGTGCTCCAATTCCCGTTTAACTGGTACTCGGTGCCGGGGCTCCTCAAGACCTGGATTGACGAGGTGCTGCTTCACGGATTTGCCTATGGTTCAGGCGCGAAGCTTTCGGGCAAAACCGTTCTGCTTTCGATCACCGCCGGCGCTCCGGAGGCGGTCTACCAACGCGACGGCTTTACCGGCCACACGGTATTTGAGCTCCTCACGCCGCTCGCCGTCACCGCCAAGGCCTGCAGCATGATTTTTGCCGAACCCGTCGTGTCGTACGGCTACTCCGTCCCTGCCGCACAAAATGACAGGGAAAACTATCTTGCCAACGCCAAAAAGCATGCCCAAGCGCTTTCGGCGCAGCTGAAGGCCCTCTGCGAGGGACGATAAGCGTTTTTTGAATAAACTGGATGGATGAGCTTATTCATGCGCCGATAACTTGGCTGACCCACACCTTAAAAAAGCAGCGCGATATGCTCGCGCTGCTTGGGTTGGGAACCTCGCCTCTAGCACTGAAAAGTTAGGAACCCCTATCCGGAAGATTCTGGAGCACCGAAAGAAATTTCGCGCTCGAAAAAAACGAATTAAGCATCCCGGAGCCAAGGAACCCGTTCCCGGCTGCAGTGCGGCATCGACTACTGTGCGTCTTTGGAAACGACAGCACCGTCTCCGAGTATCAAATCGACGCGGCGGTTTTGCCACCGCCCGTGTTTGCTCTCGTTGCTGTAGCGAAAGGACTTACCCTTGCCTTCGTCGCTGATCCGGGAAGCCGCTACGCCTTTAGAAATGAGATATGCCCGTACCGCCGCCGCCCGGCGCCGAGATAGTCCGGCGTTATAAACGTCCGAACCGAAATAATCCGTCCAGCCGACGATATGGATTCTCTCGTCCGGGGCACGGGTCTTAATGACCTCGACGGCATGATCGAGCAATGTACGGGCCTCAGCGGTCAGCACGTCTTTATCAAAGTCAAAATTGACTCCCTGAATCAAGACAGCCGGAGCCGGTGCTTTCTTCACCGGCGTGCAGTTCTCCGGGAACACGTGCGCCGTAAAGTCCGCGCGGGCCTTCGCATCCTTTGCCGCCCTTTCCAGGTCAATCACCTGCGAGCATGCCTTAAGCGCGGCCAGCTCCTGTACGCCGGCCTTTTCCGCTTCGGTTCGTGCAGCAGAAACGAAATGAACGCAGGCTTGCGGGTTGGCCGCATAGAACGCCTTGATCGTCTCAACTGGATCCTTCACTTTTTTGACGAACCCGCCATCGGTGAAAAGAATCACGGCCTGCGACGCCCCGACTGCAGTATTGAAGCGATCCTGCGCCCGGGTGCCTACCCACGTCGGCCGTCCGAAGGCTTCCAGGCGCGGATTGAGTTTTTCCAACGCTTTTGCAAAATCTTCAGCGGAATACTGAGCGAGCGGCAACTGGTTCGTATAGGGAGCGACCGTAAAGAGTGAGGTGCGCAGCCCCTCCTTCACCGTGACCGGAAATAGTTCCGTGAGGACTTTCCGTGCGAGCAGGATTTTCTGCTCCGCCTCCCGCTTTTCCGTGGCTGCGGGATCGGCTGCAGCGAGCTCCTGCATCATTGAACCGGAGACGTCTACAACAAAGGCCGCTGTAGAGACCGCCGGTTCACAGTGAACTTCAGCTGCTTGTACGCTGCCCAGAGCCAGAATCAAGGTGCAGGCAAGTAACGTCTTTTTCATGATTCTCTCTCCTTAGAACTGGTACTTGACGCCGAAGTGCACGGCATATTCGCGGGTATAGCTGTCACCCTCTTCGCGGCTCACCTGGCCGTAGAACCGAAGGTTGTCGGTTGCCTGCCAATCGGCCATCACGCCGTAGTAGAAGCGGGCACCCGACATGTCGGAGGCGTCGACATGCCGCCGGACTCCATCTGCGCCCGTAAAGTCAATTCCCTGATCGCCCAGGAACTCGTACTTCACGCCGCCCATCAGGGCAGCCTGGAAGTAACGCTTGTCGAGATCGTCCAAGCCGCCGTAGTTCACCTTCTTGCCCAGCACGAAGCCCAAACGGCCCGTGAGGAAATCGGCGTTGTCCTGGGACACCTGCATACCAGTGGAGGTCGTGTAGTCCGCGCCCTTCACGGCAAAATAGGAGAGCTGCGCCTGCGGTTCCAGGAACCACTGGCTGTACCAGAGACGGTCATCGGCCTCTTTGTCCTGCGCGAGCGTAAACATGTGACCGATTTCAACCGACGCACCGTAACCCCAGGTGTGATAGCTCGCGTTAAAAGAGGTTTTGCCGTCGTTGGCGATGCCGTCCAAATCCTGCTCGTAGTAGCCGCCTTGCAGCACCAGGTCGGCGTAGATGCCCGACTGATGCATCCACGTGGCATAGAGCTTGGCCGAGTATTGATCGAGATCGCCGCTGCCGCCGTTAGCGGCGGCAAAGCCTTCCTGCTCGGAGTGTCCGTACCGCAAGGCCGCACCTAAGATCCAGGAAGATTCTTCCGTCGTCGCGGTCAGACGATCCAGACCCACATGAATGGCGTTGGTGTGCTGCGTGAAGCCGTGACCGCTGACACCTTCGGCCTTATCCTTGGTAAAGCTCGTCTTCGCCCACACACCGTCCTGGGCTCCGTAGCGGACTTCGCCCAAGCGCAAGCGCAGGTCTTCGATTTCAGCCGCCCAGGAGAGTGCTTGACCGGTGGAGGTGCCAACGTTGGTGTTCGTGTTTTCTTCCGGAGTCTTCGAGGAACTTCGGACCAAATACCACCACCCTTCATTGCCGTCGCTCGTGCTCGAAGCAGCATCAAGCTCTTCCTGCGTAGTCGGCAGTTTCGTCTGATCGTCAGTGTTGAAGAACTTCAAGGCCCAGCTCTGCATGGCTCCATTAGCCGCCGACGTGCCGGTCGCCGTCATGACCCCGGACTTCTGGGTGATGAGCCAGTTCTCGGAATGCATCTTGTCGGCGGCGACCTGATCCAAGCCGCCCACGAAGTTGATAACGCCGGAAAACGTGCCTTCGGCCTTGCCCTGCACTTCGATCTGGTCGAGGAGCTTGTTGCCCACGGTTTCGTTGGCAAGATCAATGTCCATCTTGATTGTGGAATCATTGACCGTGAGGCCCTGATTGTCGCCGGTGCCGGTGATCGTCAGATATTGACGGTGATCTGTGCCTTCCCAATCGGTCTTATTGTTCTCAGCGGCGTAGGACATGTTCAGCACGCTGTTGTCAAGTTTGAGCGAATCGACCTTGCTGTCTCCCGGCAAGACACTTCCCGCGGAGTCCAGCTTGGAAATAACATTCCAGACGGAGCCGTTCGCCAACTCGAGATTAATCGTGCCAACCTTCCCCTCGCCCGTATTGTTATGAGCCCAGCCGGTGAGATAGGAATCAGCATTACTCATCGTGAGGTTGATCTCACCGTCACGATCAGCGGCTACATTGCCGTTGAGCTGTATCAACTTATCTGCTCCGCCGCCAACAGTGATCACAGGATTCCGCTCTAGTTTCTTGGCCGACTCACCATCTGCTTTCAAGGCATAAATACCGTCTGTTCCGGGTTTTATGGCGTCGGAAAGATTGACAGTCAGTCCTCCCAAGACATCTACGGCTCCCCCCTTCATGCCGTCCAGCCAGTTCTGATTCAGGTTTTTGAGATAAGTAGAACCAGCATAAACGGCTGCGAATCGTGCAGGTGCTTGATCCGCTTCAAGCTCAACTTTCAGCAAGTCATGAGAAGTGATATGGCTTCCGCCATATGAGGCCAAAGCATAACCATCAGTTTGGTTGTTGGTATGAAGGATGATATTTGTTCGGCCGAGTTCAATTTTAGAAGCAGTTTCCGACTTATGCAGGACAGACGCATATAAGTCCGCGCTTACTCCATGCAAAATATTCCCGGTGGTGCTGTTGGTAGCCTCCGAATCTATTGTGAGCGTGCCTTTGCTGAGAAAAGTGGAATTGCGATCCACAATAATCCCGCCTTGCGCAACTGCAGCATTACCCGCATGATGCGTCTTGGTAATCACAGTTGTGTCGGTATCAGCAGCGATATTGAACGTCCCTTGATTGGAAAGCAAGATACCGGCAGAAGTTCTTGCATTTCTCCCATCGCTTTTGTTAGTTTCTTGCTCAATAGAAATTAGGTTCTTCTTTCCCGACATATTCAGAATGCCGCCGCCATGAACATTCTGATCACCTAATTCATCCCCAACTTGAATCCCAATGGCATAACCAGATTTGGTATACGCCTTTACCGACGTATTCCCTTGGAGATTCAAGGTGGCCATTAAACCGACGGTCTCATCATGGACGCCAGTTTGTTGATGAGTTCCGCCCAACTCAATGCCTTTAGCACGAACACCATTGGGGTCTTCTGAAGACACCAAAATATCCAATACATTGAATGTAGCGTTAATGGTGTTATTGTCTTTCGCTCCCTGAAAGATGCGAAGTCCATATGGATTCCCGGCGGTTTGGTTGTCAATGGGCTTCGATTTAAGATAAATATTGGTTGTTCCTTGGGCTACAAAGATATTGTTTTGGTTGGGGTGGCTATTTAACTTCAGACCTTCAATCGCTTCAGTTACGTTTTCACTCCGAAGGTCAATATTCATCCATTGACCGTACTTATCTAAGAGAAGAGTGTAGTCGCCACTGCCCCCTACCATGCTGATGCTCGGAGGATTGGTTGAATTATCGTCAATCGGACTGGCAGCTAAGGAATTGTCACTACTGCACAACGCGAGTGCAGTCAGCACATTAATGCTCAGGACAGAAAATTTTGCATATAAATTATTGGGGAGGGGGGGGGATAAAAAATAATTGATCTCATTGGATAATTCCGCATTGTCATTGTATTCTGCACTCAGAAAGGAATGCTTTATATATTTTATCTCCTGAACTCCCGAATGACTACCTGAACTCCCAAAGGGCTAAATCGTAAACTGAAATGGAAAACAGTCATCGAGAATTTCGTTATTACCAACAGAGCCAGAAGATCCCGGCGGCGTTTTGCGACAGTGTCAATTACAATTGCGGTGGTCTTCCGATGTTTACAAACCTGCATGCACCTCTCATGCTTTCTCAGCATGCTCATATGCAGAGCCTGAGCATGCGCATAAACAAACAGTTTTCATTGATATGCGGCTTCCGTCGCTTCAAATCGTGACCCGCCGACTCAATTTTTGAGTTGATTGAAGCCTTGTTCAATGATCTGGCGCTGACGATAAAGTTTCAGAGCGACAAACGGATTGGACTCAGCATTGCTGCGAATGGCTTGGCAGCCTTTGAACTCGACGGCTTCTTTAAGCTCATCGAACTTGATGCTCCAAACAGGTTCGTCGTCCTTAGCTCTATGGTTTTCGTAAAGAAACCGCTTGATCTTTTTCCACTGCACCGGGTCAATGAGCTTTGAGTTCTGCTCCTCCTGCTTCCTAACGAGTTCAGCCGCACTGCTTTTCACCCTTTTGACGGCGGCCTCTCCTTTTTGAGCAGCTTTTTCAATGGATTTCAGAGTTTCACATTCGATCTCTCGGATCTTTGCCGCCCCTTCATTCTTGAGTTCAAGTGCTTTCAGAACATCACGGTACAGTTCATTGGTCTGCAGCTCGGCCATTACGGGGTCACGATACAAATGCAGATAAGCCTTGACCGGAATAGGACCGGCATCCGTGTTCTCCTTCCATTCGTCAGGAACTGCAATCGCAGAGATCCCCAAGACAGGATCTTTATGTGCAATCGAATCGCACAGAGCCTGTTTGTGCCGCTGCAGGTGAGCTTTGACAGCTCCTTCTTTAAGGCTCAGAAACTGGATGTACTTCAAATTGAGGTTGATGGCCGTCTGTGTGTTGTAAATACTCTGAAAGCCGCGATCTGTCACCAGAATGTTGTTGGTTAGATCCAAACCGGCAAACTTCATGCGCAGATAAATCTCCGGGAGAATTGTCTGATCGTTGATGGATCCGTCGTAGCTGCAGGCAAAAACCACATCTCCTGTGGCATGGTCGCATACCGTCATATAGTTGACCTGCCGGAGCTCCGGATTCTGTTTGGCATGTCCCCAAGCTGCCGCATTGATGGTGTTTGAATATGTGGAGATGCTCGTACTGTCAAAAGACAGAGTAACGGCCGAGTCGCTGTGTTTGCACGCGCGGTCGTAGCGCAGTTTGTAATAACGCTCAAGCTGCGGCTGCGTGATGCTTGAGAGCATTTCAGATAGTCGCCGGCCGTCAAGCGGCTGAACTTCAGGCAGCCAGACTTGCGGGAGCCAATCCTCGAAAGTCATCATTGCCCCGCCGCCGTCCAGTTTATAGACGCTGAGAGCGAACAGAATTCGTGCGGTTTGTTCGCCAAACACACTTCGAAGATCTTCGTAAATGCCGGTATTTTGGCCAAACTGCCAGGCAGCGTACGACACACCGATGCGCACGGTGTCACAGCTCCAGGAGATATCGGTCGATTCTGGCTTCTGCACAAAAGCTTCAGAGAAGTTTTCTTCAGAAATCAGTTCATGATCGCCCCAAAACACGGTTTGATGAGCGTATTGCGGGAACTTATCAACAAAGTTCTTTGAAAGCCGGATGGAACCATCGTCGAGCAGCCGTCCGACTTGAACCTTGGACTCAACGAAAGAACGTTTCTTCACTGAATCCCATCGATTGCGGTAAGCCCTGATGTAGATGCGGCCAGCCTTGTCTTTGGAGGACATAAGCGCCCAGAGTTTGCCTTCGGAATCCAGTAATTTAGCCATGATAGATATGCCTGAATAAGTATGTATCTATTATACATGAAATAAAATTTCCTGCAATCTCAACGTAAGAGAAATTGCAGGAATTTCAGAGTGAGCCAAATAACATTCAAGGCTGATTTGATGAGCCTCAACCCTTTACAGATCTAGTACTCCGGGAGTTTGGGAAGTTTCTCAAGAAGAGCTCGGGGCAGTTAATTGTCGTGGGTGCCTTCCGCCTGAAGTTCGGCATGGTTGGCAACACCCGCAGTCCTGAGAGTGTGTTCGGGGTTGTCGTCGGTCGAGGATACCGTGTGTTTCTGGAAGACACGAAGCGAACCGAGCACGCCGCCCATCAGGATAACGAAGCCAATCGTCATTGACAGCGTCGGCATTTCACCGCGCCACATCAGGGCATAAATAACCGCGAAGACGGATTCGAACACGATCAGCTGTCCGCCCAAGGCTGCAGGCAGAATCTGGCTCATCTTGTTCCAGCAGATCATGGCGACCCAGGAGCAGAGCAGACCGATGCCGAGCGCTACGGCCAGAAACTTCATCGGCGCAGCGCCCATCAGCGTGATGCCGGTATCCATCAAACCCGCCGGCCAGGCGAGGATGCCAAAGAGACAGGCGGCAAAAGGCAGCACCGTCACGCCCTGAAGCGCCGTCCACGCTGCGGCATTGTGTTTGGGGTGATTGAGCAGCCATTCGGCATTCATGATGGAGAACCACGTCCAGGAGACAACGGCAGCCAAGCCGAAGCCCACCCCAATCCAGTACTGCATGCCGCCCTCAGCAGAGGCGGCAGCAGCGCGTTCAAACTCGGTCAGATTGGCAACGATCAGACCAAAGAAAATCACGGCGAGCGGCGGAAGAATTTTGCTCCAGGCAACGGCTGACTTGGAACCCGCATAGCGGATGTTGGAGGCGATAGCCACCAGCACGGGAATGACCGCCATAAACATGCCTGCGAGCGGCGCGCCGGCCAGACGAATGCAGATCGTCAGCAGACAGTAAAAGAGCACATTGCCTAAGAGCGGCAGCTTGAAGGACTCCCAAATGTCGGCGCGCGTGAAAGCTTTCAGTTCTCGGCGGAAAACCCAGAGGAAGGGGAGCGAAATAACGCCGAATGCAATAAAGCGGCTCAGTGCCACGAGCACAGGGTTGTACTCGGGGACTGCAAGCGGGGCGATGTAGATGAGCCCCCAGAGGGCACCGGCGGCAACGCCGAGCAGGACGCCTAACAGCATGATTGAGAAACAGCCAGTTTTTCCGAATGCATTCGCCTTTCATTCGAATGCGGATTTTGTGATCAGCGGTCCGCTTTGAAAAGCGGGAAGTCATCGCGGTCCGCTGCCGCAGGGCTGAGTCTTCGCCTCCGGAAGACCTCACGGAGATCTTCGGTGAAGCTGGTCATGAAGCCTCAGCCGCAGCATTCACCGGCTGATTTGCCGGGAGCCGCAGTTCATCGAGTTGGGCAGACGGTCAGACCTGCAGTTAAAGGGGGGATGCTAGTCTGCGGCGCCTCCGACTCCTCAAGAGTTGCCCCATCGTCCGACTCTTTGAACTTGAATTGATGGTATCACTCAGGCTTACGCATAGAATAGTAGGGAGTAATGCTTACTTCATGACTAAATGCAAATCTATCCATTGAGCCATACAAATGGAAGACTGCAAATGCAGACTTATATACGTATATATACTAGAAATAATATTATCAATAAACTAGGAAAAATAGTATTTGCATATCAGAAGAGAGAACTCATCTTCAGCACTAAAGGAAGAGCGCAAAAACGGTAAATTTGTTCAATGGGATGAATCCCGGCGCTTAAAAAAATCAAACGCATGCGGTTCTCAAACCGTTCTTAAGCTCTAGAAATCCGGTGAAGAGTTCAAAGGCTGCCGGAAGACTTTCCTCATCCTGAATGGCAAAGTCAGAACGATGGTGCCCCTTTTGATTGCAGCCGAAAAGGAAATAGCCGGATTTGCCGCCGTGAGCGCGGACTCGATTGATGAGAATCGTGCAGTCGTCGCTGCCGCGGATGTCGTCCCAGAGCTCGACGGCTTCAATGCTTGGGGCTGCGCGCGCAATGCTCACCAGGTCGTCTGTCACGGCCTGATCGGTGATCAGTTCAGAGGCTTCGCCGACTTTTTCAATTCGGGATTTGACGTCGTATGCGAGCGCAGTGCCTGCCGTGATGCGCTTGACGCAGTCAACCATATAGCGATTGACCTCTGCAGTCGATCCGCGTGTTTCGATTTGCAGGCGTGCATGAACAGGCACTACATTGCGGCCTTCGCCTGCAGTGAGGCGTCCCACAGCGATGCGGGTATCGCCTTCGCCGGATCGAGGGATGCCGACGAGCATCATGGCGGCGGAGCAGGCTGCCATGAGGGCGCTGCGGCCTTTTTCAGGATTGGCGCCGGCATGGGCCGGCACGCCTTCAAAAGAAATATCAAGTTTGGTCGTCGCCAGATAGCCGTGCGTGCAGACGGCAGCCTGATGCAGCGGGACGCTTGAGCCGATGTGCGTACAGACAATGAAGTCCACATCATCGAGAATGCCGCTCTCGGCCATGGGCCGAGCACCGCGGGTTCCTTCTTCGGCCGGTTGAAAAACCAGTTTGATCTTGCCGCAGAGTTGGTCTGCGTGGTCCTTAATCCACTGTGCAACGCCCAGCCCGACCGCAAGATGACCGTCATGACCGCAGGCATGCATGAAGTTGGGGCGTTCCGAGGCATAGCCGCCCGCATTGGCTTCGTGAGCCGGATCGGATGTTTCGCCGACCTGCACGCAGTCAATGTCGAAGCGAAAAGCGGTGACGGGGCCAGGCCGCCCAGAGTCCCAAATGCCAACGGCGCCGGTAAAGCCGTCGAGTTCGCTGAGCAGCGCTTCACTGACGCCTTGCCTTTTGGCTCGGGCAATCGCCTCGGCGACTTGATGAGGATCGCGTCCCATGACGAAGTCCGGATGGATGACGGCACGTCCGCAGCGGACTTCGAATTGAAGGCTGCGCAGATGATTGACAATCAGTGCTGTCGTCTCAAATTCGGTCCAGCCTTCTTCGGGGCGTCGGTGAACACGGCGACGAAGCGCTGACATTTGGTCTCGGTAGACGGATGCGCAATGCATGATGGACCTCTTATTTGTTTCGCGGCGCGCTGCTGCGGTGAAGATCTTCTGGCTTTAATTCATGCCGGACGATTGTTCATGCCGGACGATTGTGCTAATTCTGTTGGTCGTTTGGCCGAAGGGCTGGCTCCAGGGGCTTATCGGCTTCGGGTGCTGCGGGTGATTCACCGATCGCTTGGCGAGCGCGCTTCTGGACGGCTTCAAGGTATTGGGCGTCGCGGTCTTCAAGCTCTGAGGCGAGCAAAGATACCGCCGCAGCATAGAAGTAGCTTCGGTTGTAGCGCAAAATGGCTGCAAAGGAACCCGTGCCGAGGTAGTAGTCGACGCCGCGTTCGTTGTTGCTTTTGATCCAAGGCAGATCAACGAGAAGCGCCGGTTCATCGTCTTTGAGCGGAATGGCTTCGAGCGGCTTTACGCCCGCCTTATAGAGCGCGCCGGCGGTGGTATGCGTTTTAATGCCGCCTGAGCCCGTGGCTTTGAATATGGCGTCAGTAGCGGATACCCGATAGAGCGGGCGTTCACCGCGTACCCAGCCGTGCACCGTCAGGTAATTGGCTACTGAAGCGATGCCGTCGGCAGGGGAATTCACCACGTCGATGTGACCGTCGCCGTCACCATCCTTGCCGTAAGCGCGAAGCGACGCCGGCATGAACTGACCGAGCCCCATGGCGCCGGCGAAAGAACCGGTGACGGAGACCGGAGAAATCTGCTGTTTCCAGCAGAAATCGAGGAAATCGGTAAGTTCCGAGCGGTAGTACTTGGCTCGCCGCGTGTAGTCAAAGGAGAGCGTCATCAAGGCGTCGAGCACGCGGAAGCGCCCCATATTGCGGCCATATATCGATTCCACTCCGATGATGGCGGCCACGGCATAACGGCTGACGCCGGACTCCTCTTCAATGCGCGCAAAGACTTCTTGGTGGTCGCGCAGAAAGGCGGTGCCGCGCTCAATGCGTTCGGCATTGACGATGTTGCGTTCGTAAAGCAGAAAGTTCTTTTCCGCCGTCGTCTTCTTGTCTGCATTGGGACGCGGCGTCGTGTAGCGCTCGGACAAAGGCGAATAGCGCGCGAGCGCCACTTCATTCATCAGCCATTCGAGGGGAATGCCTTGTTTATTCGAAATGTCCTTGAGGTATTCCTGCACATCGGTGCGTTCCACATAGTCGCTTGCTGCGGGACTGCCCTTTACGGACTCGGCTGCGGATTTTGTCGGCATGCGCGGCGCGGGCGCTTTCGGCGCTTCAGCGGGCTTAGAAGTCGTCGATGCTGCCGGCGCGGCTGCAGGAAGAGCGGCCGGCGTTTCCTGCGGCGCGGCAGCGGCAGGCGCTGCTCCTGTGTCAGTCGTCTCAGGAGTGGGTGGAGCTGACTTCACCGCGGTGCAGGCCGACAGCGCGCACAAGGTGGTGAAGAGGAGCATGAGGCGCGAGGCGCAAGGCAGCGGGCGCAGAATATTAGACATCAGCGGAACTTCGAAGAAGACGGAATACTTCGGCGCATTGTAGCGGGGCAGCGTGAAGCGGCCGTTATACGTTCCTGGCGAAAATGTTTCGGAGCTTATGCAGATTTGAAGTCTTTTGAGGTGTTTCAAGAGCGGCGGCGCTCATGTGCTAGCCTTTCGGCACTACCAACTCTTTGCAGAGCGAAACTGCATCCGCGCAGCGCCACCCGAAGCGATGATGCAGATTCCTCAGCTCCATAAACGCATGCCAGATACGCTCCCAAAAGACTGGAGACTCCTGCCGACAGGTTATTTCACGCATCAGCTCGTCGGGCTGCCCAATCCCCTTGATGATGCGCCTGAGTCACCGGATCGTATTGAAGCGATTGAGGCCCGGCTGATGCTCGCAGGCTTGGAAGGGCGCGTGCGGCGTGTTGAATGCGGTCCGGCTCCGCGCGAAGCGGTGCTGCTCGCGCACGATTCCCAATACGTTGACGATCTTGAACACGCTTCGCTGGGCGCCCCTGAGGCGCTTAAGCGCTTTACCGAACCCGATACACGGGTGGGTGAGGATACCTTCAGCTGTGCGATGGCTTCAGCGGGCGCCGTGGTGCGTGCGGTGGATGCCATCTACGCAAGGTCAGTTAAAAATGCCTTCTGCGCCGTTCGGCCGCCCGGACACCACGCGTCCCGCAGCCGCGCGAGCGGTTTTTGCTACCTCAACAATGCGGCCATCGGCGCGCTTTGGGCGCAAAAGCGCTGGCGAGCCGAGCGCGTGATGGTGCTTGATTTCGACGCACATCACGGCGACGGCACGGAAGAAATACTGGCGGACCGCCCTGGGGTTCGGTTTTTGTCACTTTTCCAATGGCCGCTTTTTCCGCACAGACGCATGGAGCCGACGCCGAGCAATGCCGTCCTTTCACCGCTCCCGGCCGGTGCCGGCGGAGAAGAGATCCGCAGTGTGGTGGAGAACGTTTGGCTGCCGGAAATCGATAAGTTTCAGCCCGATCTGATGATTCTCTCGGCCGGATTTGACGCGCATTGTGAAGAGCGGATTGCACAGCTTAAGGCCGGTGAAATGGACTATGCCTGCGTGACGCGTCTGCTCGTTGAAGCTTCGTTCGCTTATTGTGAAGGACGTCTGGTCAGCGTGCTCGAGGGCGGCTATGAGCTCCGTTCGCTCGCGCGCAGCGTCTTTACACATCTGCAGGGACTCATCCGCAATCCGCTCTCGGCGGAAACTTGCAAAGACCCCAATTGACGATGACTCCAACGATATTCTCGAAAAATGATTGATAAAAGCGCATTGATGCCGGGGGTGTCCCGCCGAGAGGTCTGGGCCTGGTCGGCCTTTGACTTTGCCAATTCGGGCTACACCACGGTGGTGCTCACGGCGGTCTTCAACGCTTACTTTGTGAGCGTTGTGGCCGCTGATGCCCCCTGGGCGACCTTTCTTTGGACGCTCATTATTGCGGTGAGCAATGCGGTCGGCATTTTTGTGATGCCTGTCGTAGGCGCCATCGCTGATGCCTCGGCGCAAAAAAAACGCTGGCTTTTCGGGGCGACGGCGATCTGCATTCTCGGCACTGCAGGGCTCGCCTTCTGCGGACCGGGAACGATTGTTCTGGCGGCCGTGATGGTGATTCTTTCGAACCTTGGCTACAACGTCGGCGAAACCCTTAATTCGGCTTTCCTGCCGGAAATCGCTCGTCCGGAGGCCGTCGGCAAAGTGTCCGGCTGGGGTTGGTCGTTTGGCTACTGCGGCGGACTGGTTACTCTGGGCGCTTCACTCGCTCTGGTGCAGCTCGGCGGCAGCTGGGGACTCACTATGGATGAGCGCATCGCGGGCACCATGATCATTACGGCCGTTGTTTTCGCCGTTGCTGCCGCGCCGATTTTCCTCTTTCTTAAGGAGCGCGCTCAGCCGCGAACGTCGAGCTTAGGGGCATTAAAGTCCGCAGATGGTCTCTGGACGCTCGCCGGTCAGAGCTTTCGAGAAATTTGCAGCACGCTCAAAAGCCTCGGACGCTTCAGAGATTTTGCCTGGCTTTCGCTCTGCGGCTTTCTCTATCAGTCGGGCATCGCCGTCGTGATCACGCTCTCGGCGGTGTATGCCGCTGAAGTGATGGGGTTCACGACGGTGGATACGCTGATGCTGGTGTTTCTTGTCAACATCACGGCTGCTGTCGGGGCCTTCGGTTTCGGTTATCTGCAGGACCGCATCGGACATAAGCGCGCTCTGGGCATCACGCTGATGGTGTGGGTGCTGATGATTGTGCTCGCCGCCATGGCCGTGAATCGGCCGGTCTTTTGGACGGCCGCCAATCTGGCCGGTCTGGCTATGGGATCTTCACAGTCAGCGGGGCGCGCCATTGTGGCGATTCTGTCGCCGAAGACCCGCTCGGCCGAATTTTTCAGCTTTTGGAATATGGCGCTTTGGCTCGCAGCCATCGTGGGGCCGCTCGCCTATGGCTCTGTGACTTGGATCACCAACAATGATCATCGTTTGGCGATCTGCGTGACGGGGCTCTTCTTTGGAGCGGCCGTTTTGGCGCTTATCCCTGTCAACCTGGAGCGCGGCCGGCGAGTTGCTGAGGAAACAGATGCCGCTTCACGCGGCCCGACGTCGGACCCTTAATGCGCTCGGCCGTCCATATCTGCCGATAGGCAGGAAGGACGTTCGATTCGCTTCGGGGAGCGGCCGATCTCGCCCGAACGGAAAGCGACAAGGGACGGCGTGATCCGACAGCCGAATGCAAGGAAAGCGCGCTTTCTGCCTCTCTGCAATAAATAAAAAGGCGCAGTCAGAAAAAATCTGCTGCGCCTGCCGATAGAGTTCAGAGCGGTTAACGCGAGGGCTGAGCGATAGTGCCGTTTTTATTCAGTTCGATGATGCGGCGGGTGTCCGCAGCGAGCTCGGTCAGCTTCAAAGCTTCGTAGCTTTGCGCAATCAGCTCGAGCGCATCGTCGCGCATTGGTGTGTTTTGGAATTCGCGCACGACGCGCTGCGCGCGTTCAATGGCCGCAACATAGGCATTGCGCACGAAGTAGTAGCGGGCGGTCTTGAGTTCATGCTCGGCCTGAGCGAGCACGAGTCCGTGCATGCGGCGGCGCGCTTCCGGCGTGAAGCGGCTGTCGGGATAACGCATGACGAGTTCTTTGAAGATGTCAAAAGCTTCGCGCGAAGCGTTGGCATCGCGTTCGGCAAGATCTTCGCCCGCGAGCTTATTGAACCAGCTGTCGGTTTCGTTCAAGGTCGCAAGCGCCTTCAAATACATCACGTAATCGGCGTTGGCGTGGTTCGGGTAAGTCTGGAGGAACCGGTCGGCAGCCTGCACAGCGCCCGGCGCGTCGCCATCCTTCCAAGTGGCATAAATCAGTTCAATCTGCGCCTGCTGGGCGTACTGACCAAAGGGATAGCGGGCTTCCAACTTCTGATAGTAGTCCTTTGCCTGCGTCCAGTTGCTATCATCGAGGGCTACGCGCGCTTCGCTGTAGAGCTTCTCGGCGCTCCAATCGAGCGTCTGATCCTTGTCAAGGCTCTGCAGCCATGAGCAGGATGCCGTGGCGAGCGTCACGGAGAGGAGCGCGCAACCGCGCATCAGGAGCCTTTTGAAGGGATTGGCAGAATTCATGACGACAGAAAAGGTCAATTTAGGATTGGACGATTATAACGATGAAGATTTTGAGGATGGTTTCGAGGAAACGCAACCTCAAACTCTGTCACAAGTAGACTTGCCGAAATTCAGGGTGGAAGGGTTCTGGGGAGAGCGGCTCGACAAGGTGCTGGCAGCGCATCTGCCCGACGTTTCACGCGCGAGATTGGCAAAGCTTATTGAAAACGGCTCCGTGAAGCTCAACGGCACGGTAACGACGAAGATCCGCGCCAAGGCTACCGAAGGCGACGAAATTGAACTGCTCGAGCCGCCCAAGCTCGACGAAGCGCTCGCTTTCGAGCCGCAGTCGTTCGTTGAGTTCGAGGTGATCTATGAAGATCCCTCGATCATTGTCGTGAATAAGCCTGCCGGCCTCGTGGTTCATCCCGGCGCGGGCAACCCCGACGGAACGCTTCTCAATGGCCTCCTTTACCATTTCCCGGAATTAAAAGACGTGCCGCGTGCGGGCATCGTGCATCGGCTGGATCGAGATACCACCGGCCTCATGGTGGTGGCGCGCACGCTCGCCGCGCAGACGAATCTCGTCCGCCAGCTTCAGGAACGCACGGTCAAGCGTGAATACTGGGCGCTGACGATGGGCACTGCGGCGGAGGATTTCGTGGTTGACGTGCCGATCGGACGCGATCCGAAGAGCCGCATCCGCTTCAAGGGGTTTCCGGGTTCTACGGGCGTGCGTGCCAAACCGGCTCGCACCCGTGCCCGCGCAGTGGGCTGGTCGTCAGTCGACGGCATTCCGGCCTCCTGGGTGGCGTGCCGCCTGGATACCGGCCGCACGCATCAGATCCGTGTGCACCTTACCGGAGAAGATCTGCCGCTGATCGGGGATCAGCTTTATCGCGGCCGTGCGCCCGGCATCGCCGTGAAAGTTGAGAACTTCCTTGAATTTCACCGCCAGGCGCTTCATGCGTCTCGCCTGGGGCTGATCCATCCGGCCACCGGTGAAGAAATGGAGTGGTTCGTCGAGCCGCCCGAGGACATGATTGATCTGATGGAGCAGCTCGGCTTTGGTCCCTGGGATCGGCCGGTTACCGTTTTTGAAAAGAAGTAGCGGATTGCGAGGACAGTTGTCATGGCGGAACTCTTTAAGCCGGAGCTTGAAAGCATTCTTCCCAATTGGACCAAGGGTGCTCCGAAGCACGTGAAGGCTTTTTTCACCTGCCGTACCGGCGGGGTTTCAAGCGGCCCTTACGGCGGCCCGAACGGCATCATGGGACTCAATCTCGCGCTCCATACGGGCGACGTTAAGTCCTGCGTGATGATGAATCGTTCGATTGTGACGCAGTGCTGTCCGAGCGAACCAAAGTGGCTCACTCAGGTTCACGGCACGACAGTGCTCTGCGCCGACGATATTGATTCGGCGCAGCCTGCGCCCGAAGCCGACGCGCAATGGACTTCGACGAGCGGGGTTGTGGCCTGCGTGATGACGGCAGATTGTCTGCCCGTCTTTATTGCTGACCGCAGCGGCCGCATTGTTGCTGCTGTGCACGCTGGCTGGCGCAGCCTTGCCGACGGCATTGTGCAGAGAACCGTTGAAGAAGTCCGCCGCCGCTGTTCCGATCTGAAGCCTGCCGTTTGGCTTGGGCCGCGAATTGGGGCAGATGCCTTTGAGGTGGGAGAAGATGTTCGCGAAGCCATGTGTCAGCACCTCCCCGAGGAAGCGGTCGCCCGCGCTTTTAAACCCGCTGCGGCGGAAGGAAAGTTTTATGCCGACCTGGGCGCATTAGCTTACGCCGCGCTTGAATCGGCCGGCATTGATGCTTCAGATATTGCTGACTGCGGGCTTTCCACCTATAGAGATCCGAATCAGTTCTGGAGCTTTCGCCGTGATGGTGAACGCTCAGGCCGTCATGCCGCACTGATTTGGATCGATTCGAAGCCTTAAGCCATGCCTGCCTTTGGTGATGAAGGGCGGTCATTGATAAAGAGCGTCTGAATTCACTGCAGCGCCGCAGATCTTCAACTATGATCCGCGGCGCAAATTTTTTCATTCCGGGCTTTTTCCCCAAGGCCCGCTGACTCCCACAAAAAAACATGACCTCACGCCATATTCCCGTCGTCGGCTTCGTTTCACTCGGATGCCCCAAAGCCTTGGTCGACACCGAACGGATCGTTACCGAACTGCGCGCCCGCGGCTATCGCATCGGCTCGACCTATAAAGATGCCGATGTGGTGATCGTTAATACCTGCGGGTTCGTGAACGAAGCGGTTGAAGAGTCTCTGGGCGCCATTGCTGAAGCACTGAAAGAAAACGGCCGCGTCATCGTCTGCGGGTGCCTTGGCGGCCGAACGGAAGCTGATGGGTCGAACTTCATCATGGCGCGTCATCCGAAGGTGATCGGCGTGACGGGACCTGACAGTGTGGATGAAGTTCTCGCCATGGTTGAGCGCGTGCTGCCGCGGCCGCACGATCCCTGGGATGATCTGGTGCCGGCGGCAGGCGTTCGTTTGACGCCTAAGCACTATGCCTATCTGAAGATCAGCGAAGGGTGCAACCATCACTGTACTTTCTGCGTGATTCCGCACCTGCGGGGCTCACTGAATTCGCGTTCGATGGATTCCATCATCCGCGAGGCGATGAACCTCAAGGCCGCGGGCGTCAAGGAACTCCTCGTCATCAGTCAGGACACGGCTGCCTACGGCGTCGACAAGCGCTACAAACTCGACTTCGCCTGCGGCCGGCCGGTGCATACGAAATTAATTGACCTTTGCCGCGAACTGGGCCGACTCGATCTTTGGACGCGTCTGCACTACGTCTACCCGTACCCGCACGTTGACGACATCGTGCCGCTGATGGCCGAAGGACTGATTCTTCCCTACCTCGATGTGCCTTTCCAGCATGCCCATCCGCGGATTCTGAAGCTGATGAAGCGTCCGGCCTGCGGCGAAAAGAATCTTGAGCGCATTGCGGCCTGGCGCAGAGCCTGCCCGGACATTACCATCCGTTCAACCTTTATCGTGGGCTTCCCCGGAGAGACAGAGGCGGAGTTTGAGTATCTGCTTGACTTCCTGCGTGAAGCCGAGCTTGATCGTGTCGGCTGCTTTGCTTATTCGCCCGTCGACGGAGCGGCTGCCAATGATCTCCCCGGCGCGCTGCCCGACGAAGTGCGCGAAGAGCGCCGCCGCCGCTTCATGGAAGTGCAGGCGGAAATTTCGCTCCGCAAGCTTGCCCGCCGCATCGGCCGGATTGAAGACGTGATCATTGACGAAGAGCCTGATGAAGACGGCGTGGCTGTCGGCCGCACCAAGTCGGATGCGCCGGACATTGACGGCGTCTGCTACGTCACGACTGACCGCAAGCTCGTTCCGGGCGATATCGTCCCGGTGCGCATCACCGCCAACGAAGAGCACGATCTCGTCGGGCGGGAAGTTGTGGCATAAGCGATTCTATAATCCCAAATCGCAGGGCCCGCGTCTCAAAGCGCGGGCTTTATTTTTTCCCGTCCAGAAAACCGGTTTACAATTGGTAAACTGATTGACTTGAGCCCTGGCGGCGCCGAACGCGAGAAAACGAACGGCTTTTCTGGGGTGAAGTGCCGCTCTCGAGAGTACAAGGCCCTGCGGTATCATTCACAGGATCTCCTGAAGGCGCTTTGCGGCAGTTCTGCAAAGCTCAAAATTTTCTAGGCTGTTCCGTTCAATGTTTCATCAGAAGCTCTCCATGCTTGCTGCAGCTGCAGCCGCAGCGCTTGCCGTTTTCCCTTCATTGAGCCAGGCCGTCGAACTCGGCGACCTCAAAGTGGTGAGTCAGCCTGGACAGCCGCTTGAAGCGGTGCTCGACGTCAATGATGTCGACATCACGATTTCACCCCTTTTGGTGCGCGTGGCGCCGCCAGCCACTTATCTGCGTGAAGGCGTGGAGTGGCCCCGTGAAGCCCAGGATCTGAAGATGGCCCGCATGGGCGGCGAAGCCGGCAAGGTCCGCGTTAAAGTCGTGGGCGGCCAGAGTCTCTCGGAAGGTTTTCCGCTGCTGATTGAAATGAATGCCGGCGGAAAGGTCACCGTGCGCAGCTACCGGCTTGATCCGGTCAACGGCACCTTCCGCGTTTCTGCCGCAGCGGAAATGCCGGCAGCGGAGCCGAAGACGGCTGCCGGGGGAGAGTCGTCTGCTGCGCCGGCTGCGGCATCCGCCGAGACCGCTCTGCAGTCGATGAAGGCTGTGGATAAGTCTGTTGAAAAGACTGCAGAGACTGCCGAAAAGCCTGTGGAAAAGAGCGCTTTTGCGGCTGCTGAAGCTGCCCCAAAGACGGCGCAGCCTATTGAAGAAAAAGAAAAATCAGTTAAGTCTCTTGAGGTCGGAAAGAAGGGCGGGCATCGTACGGGACGTTATGCACCGAATGTTGTCCGCGAGTATGTGGCTTTGAACGGATTTAATCCCAATGATGCGTTCACGGTGCAGCGCGACATGACGCTTTGGTCGATTGCGAAGCTTTACTGGCCGAGCTGTCCGGGCGCCCTTCTCGAACAGGTTGCGGTTGCGCTGACGCAGAAGAATCCGAGTGCTTTCGTGGACGGCGATCCGTCGCGCATTGTGATTGGGCAGTCGCTTTCGGCGCCAGTTTCCGACGAAGTCTTTGCCATTGATCCCATGGAGGCGTTTCGCGCTGTGCACGGCGCTTCGGCAGCGGTGCCGGGACCGACACAGAATTTGATTGATGCGCAGCACCGCTCCCGCGAAGCTGCCGGCGAAACGGCTGCGGCGCAAATCGCTGCACTGAGCCGCGGTGAAAGTACGGAGCAGGTGGCCGAGACCGGCCGCAAGGCGCTGGATGCTTGGGAAAGTGACCAAAAGAAGGCGGCTGCTGCAGGCGCTCCGACGGCGGCAGTGAATGCTCCGGCTGAAGCCGCTCCCGCGCTTCCTGAAGCCCCTGAGTCAGCGGCGCCTGCCCAACCCTCAGCCGAAGCTAATCCGCCGGCGGCTGCGCCCGTTTCGGAGGCCGAGACAGCTGCGGCCGATACGGGTGCTGCAGCCCAGCCGACAGCAGAAACCGACTCAAAGGCGGCGGCTCCGTCGCCTGCTGAGGACGCCAAGCCGGCTCAGTCTGCCGCTGATGCGCAGCAGAGCGCAGCCGAAGAGAAGCGCCCCCTCATTTCATATCTCCTCATTATTGTCGGCATCGCCATCATTGCTTCCATCGCCTGGCGCAAGCGCCGCGAGAAGGCCGTGAAAGAGGCCGAGGAAGCGGTTGCCGCAGCCAAAAAGGGACAAGGCGTCGTGGCTTTTCAGCGTGACGTGGCGCCCGCAGGCGAGGCTCAGCTTAAAGCCGTGGAGGCCACCGTTGATGAAGCCGTGAAGAACGGCACGACGGCCGGAGCCATGGGGGTGGGCGCGATGGCCTACACCGAGGCGCAGATGAAGGCCGATGCGCAGGCCGCAACTGCCGAAGCCGCAGCCGCCACCGCGAAAAAGCAGGTTGAGGAGCAGCCGTGGCTGAAGGCTGATGATAACGATCAGGAGCTGCCGCCCCTTTCCGACGAAGAGCGCGAAAGCTCAGAGCGAACTGCTAAGCAGACGGCAGGCATAACCGAAGAAAAATTAAAGCGCGTCGACCTCAACCTTGATGCACAGACGCCCGACTATGTGCCGCCTTTGGCGCCGGAGCCCATTCCGACGGAAGCCGCTGCCGCGCCCGTGAAGGCGGCGCCGGTTCCGCAGCCCGCAGCCCAGCCGGCAGCGCCTGTGCCTAATGAGAAGGAGCGCGCGCGTCTCGAAGCCATTGATGCCAAGCTCAATCTGGCGAAGTCTTTCATTGGTCTGGATGCCAAGAAGGAGGCGCTCGAGCTGCTCGCGGAGGTGAAAAAGGAAGGCTCGGAAGTTCAGCGTGCCGCCGCACAGCGCCTCCTCGATGAGGTGAACGGCAAATCTGCTGGTGCCCGCTGATGGCCTTGGTCATGAGTGACCCGAAAACGCTCGCGCTCGGGATTGAGTATCGGGGTACCGCCTTCAATGGCTGGCAGGTGCAGCCGGATCACCCGAGCGTTCAGGCGGCGCTTGAGGCGGCGCTTTCGCAGTTTGCAGATCATCCGATCTCTGTAATCTGTGCCGGCCGAACGGATACCGGCGTTCACGCCACTCACCAAGTGGTGAGTTTTTCTTCCGCTGCTCGCCGGCCTTCGGCGGGATGGATCCGCGGCGTCAATGCCATCCTGCCCGAGAGCGTTGCCGTGCGCTGGATGCGCGAGGTGGACGAAAAGTTTCATGCGCGGTTTTCCGCGCGTTCCCGCACCTACGATTATTGGATCTGGAACGATCCCGTCCGTTCGCCGCTCTTTGAAGGGTCGGCCGGGTGGGTGTTTCGGCCGCTCGACGAGGCGCTCATGCAGCGGGGGGCGGCGGCGCTCATCGGTGAGCACGACTTTACGAGTTTCCGTGCGTCAGAGTGCCAAGCCAAGACGCCGGTACGCACGATCAGCGAACTCAAGATCGTGCGGCGCGGCGCATTGGTGGGCGTACGCATTACGGCCAATGCCTTTTTGCAGCACATGGTGCGAAACATCGTTGGCGCGCTTATTTATGTGGGCACGGGGCGGGAAAAGCCTGAGTGGATTGCCGAAGTGCTCGCCGCCAAATCTCGTGATGCAGCTGCGCCCACCTTCAGTCCGGCTGGGCTCTATCTCACCGGAGTGGGCTATCCCGAGCATCCGCATTTGCCTCAGCTTTCGTCAGGACCTTTTGGCAAAGTCTTTTGACGGAGGCGTTTGGAGGCGCATCCGAACGCGGGATGGTCGACCAAACGTGCTAGCCTCAAGCGGCACTCAGTGACGCGTGTTTAAAGGTCTGCACCTCGTATAATTTTTGCTTCGGTTTTCTGTTTCGAGCAAACGTCGATGAGCTGGATCAATCACATTCTCCCCAAAATCAAGCGCGAAGAAGCCCCGAAGAAGCCTAGCCCCATTCCGGAAGGCGTATGGACGAAGTGTCCGGGCTGCGAGCAGGCGCTCTATACCGAGGAGCTTGACCGGAGTCTGCGCGTTTGCCCCAAGTGCGGGTATCACTTCCGCATGGGCGCCCGCGTGCGTCTGCATGCCTTTCTGGATCCTGCTACGGCGGTGGAAATCGGCGCGGAGATCCGCACCAAGGATCCGCTGCACTTTGTCGACAGCAAACCCTACCCGGCGCGCCATGCGGCTTCGGAAGCTTCGACGCACGAAACAGATGCGCTTGTCGTGATGTCGGGTCTTCTTCGTCGTGAGCCGATGGTGGCTGCGGCCTTTGAATTCGGTTTCATGGGCGGCTCCATGGGCAGCGTCGTCGGTGAACGGTTTGCGCTCGGCGTGGAAGAAGCGATTCGCCGCCGCGCACCTTTCGTGGTGTTCTGCGCTTCCGGCGGAGCCCGCATGCAGGAAGGGCTTTTCTCCCTCATGCAGATGGCCAAGACGACCAACGCTGCGCGCCGTCTTGCGGATTACGGTCTTCCGTTCATCACTGTGCTGACAGATCCGACAATGGGCGGCGTCTCGGCTTCCTTTGCCTTTATTGGCGACGTGGTCATTGCTGAACCTAAGGCGCTCATCGGCTTTGCCGGTCCCCGCGTGATTGAGCAGACTGTGCGTGAAAAGCTCCCAGAGGGTTTCCAGCGCTCCGAATTCCTGTTGAAGCACGGTCAGGTGGATAAGATCGTCGACCGCCGCGATATGCGTGCGCAAATTTCCGTCATTACGCAGCTTCTGATGAAGAAGCAGCCGATCAACGGGATTTGACGCCGATCGTCTGCGGCTGAGCTGCTGCTGCGGCGCTGCTATCTGCTCCAAAGCGGCGGGAGCATCTCCCGTCCGTTCGTTTTGCGGACGCAGCTTTTTGACGGGTTTCTGAATACGTCAGACATTCGCTGAAGCGGAATACGGCTGCCGACGCGGTAAGTTTCTTTGACACGGGCATGCATCCGCAGCCCGTGTCTTTATTGTTTTTTCGATGAGTTGGATTTCACTGCTATGACGATCCCCGTAGTCTCTGTTTCTGCGCCGCATCAGGCGCCTGCTGCTGGTGCTTCGCTTGATCAATGGCTCGATTTCATTGAGAAGCTCCACGATAAGCCCATCGATATGGGGTTGGAGCGCATGCAGAAGATGATCGCCCGCATGGGCATTAAGTTTGAATGTCCCGTCGTCACGGTTGCCGGCACGAACGGCAAAGGGTCCACTTGCGCCGTCATGGAGCGCATTTGGCGCGAGGCAGGGTTCCGTACGGCCATGCATACGTCGCCGCACCTCATTCGCTTCAATGAGCGCGCGCTCCTCAATGGTGAGGAAGTCTCGGACGAGGCGCTGATCGCTGCCTTTGGCGAAGTGGAGTCCGCACGAGGCGGCATGACGCTCTCGTACTTCGAATACACCGGCCTCGCGGTGCTCAAACTTTTTGAGAATGCGCATCCAGACGTGGTGATCCTCGAAATCGGCTTGGGCGGCCGGCTCGATGCCATGAATGCCGTCGATCCGGACGTTTCCATTGTGGCGGCGATCGGCATTGACCATACGGCATTTCTGGGAAACACTCGAGAAGCAATCGCCCTCGAGAAGGCGCATATCTACCGCTCCGGACGGCCGGCCATCTGCTCGGACCCCAATCCGCCGTCAACGCTCGTTGGCTACGCTGCTGAAATCGGCGCGAAGCTTCTGCTCATCAACCGCGATTTCAGTGTGACGGAGCATCCTGACGGTTCGTTCCAATTCCGCATGGGCGAGCTCAGCTGGCAGCTGCCGCGGCCTGCGCTCAAGGGTGAAAATCAATACCGCAACGCGGCGGGCGCTCTGGCGGCGATTATTTCGCTTCTCAATCGTCTTCCCGTGACGGAAGCCGCCGCCGCTGCCGGCCTCACTGAGGTACGCATCACGGCGCGTTTTGAAGAGATTACAACCGAGCCCTGCACGACGCTCCTCGATGTGGGGCATAACCCTCAGGCAGCGGGCGTCTTGGCAGAAAACCTTCATGCCTCCCGAAAGCCAGGAGAAAAGACCTTGGCCGTTTTCGGCATGCTCGAAGATAAGGATCGTGCTCAGGTGGTCCGACTGACAGCGCCGGAAATCGATCGCTGGTTCATTGCCGGCTTGCCCGGTCCGCGAGGGGGATCGGCCGAGGCGCTCAAAATGAAGATGCTCGAGGGCGGCGTAGAGGAGCGTGCGATTGAGTCCTTTCCGACCATTGCCGACGCGCTCTATGCGGCTCGCCTCTCAGCCGAGGACGAGCCGGCCGCGCCAGTGCGCATCATTATTTTCGGATCCTTCGTGACGGTTGGCGAAGCGCTTGAGGTCTTTGCTAAGGAAGGACTGCGCCGGTGATCATCGGCGTCCGGGGGCCTTGAAGATGCTCCGCGGGGCTGCCCGAGGAAGCGCAGGTTCGAGGAGAAGCCATTTATCTGCTGACATAAGTTCGATATCGAACTAATATAAAGCTTGAAGCCGCTCCAAACCCCAGAGCGGCTTTTAACGGAATAAATAATTCGATATCGAACTATTAAGGGATCTCCCCTTCGTTAATGACCTTTCCCCTTGCACCATTGGAAAAAAATCATGAATTCCCACAAGAAGAACTACACGCTCATTCACGCCTCAGGCGACGCCCGCACAGAGCTCCATGACGAGCTTGGACTGACCGGCTGTGAAGTCTCCGTCAATCAATTGCCGGCGGGTGCTGCCGTACCCTTTGTGCATGCGCACCAGCAAAATGAAGAGCTCTACGGGATCCTTTCCGGCGCGGGTGAAATCTGGCTTGACGGCGAGGTGATTGCGCTTCGTGCCGGCGACTGGCTCCGTGTGGCACCGGCTGCTAAGCGCGCCATTCGGGCATTGCCGACCGAGGCTGTGCGCTTTATCTGTATTCAAACGAAGTGCGGCAGTCTCGAGGGCTTTACGATGACCGACGGGATGCCTTGCGAAGAAAAGGCGCCGTGGCACTGAAATTTCTTCTTATCGAAAAGTTAGAACGACAGGGCGGCCGACAGGACCGCTGATAGAATTTTGTGAGCTTCACCATTGTCTTCTGTCATAGAAGAGGACGAGCGGTGAAGCTCATACTGTTTTTATTGCTTGTAATGCTCGAGGCGTTCCCATGTCGTTCTTTAATCCTTTCCGGAAAAATCAACGCCCTGAAGGGGTGAAGCTCGCGACGATGCAAACGCCGGAAGAGGCTGGCACTGCCGCGCGGCATGCCGAACCCACCTTTGGGCCGAGAACGGAGCCGTCATTAGGGCGATTTAATGAGGGAACGCAGACGGGCGGGCAGACGGCACCGTCCGCTCAGCCGACGGAACCCCCGCCCTTTGACTTTGCTGAACCTGCGGCTCAGACCTCTGGGGAGCAAAGTGCTCCTCCTCAAGCTCCTCAGCCGCAGGAACGCCAAGCCGCAGCGCCGACTGCGCCCAAAGCGGCTCCCTGGGATCCGTATGGCATTCATGCGCCGACGACAGATAAAAATGAGCCCCAATTGGGTGCTTCAGCCGAAATCGCCTCTGCGCCGGAGGCGGCTCAAATTCTGGCGCCCGAGGCCGCCGGCGCACCGGCTGCGCAGGCGCCTTTCGTCATGCCTGAACCGCGTCAGGAACCGGATCCGCTCCCTGCGGCCGCAGCCGAGACCGAAGAAGCGCAAGCCCTTAAACCTGCATTGAAGCCCGTGCCGCGCGAACAAGTGCGCGCTCAGGCCGAACGTGAACGCGCCGCTGAACGTCCGGCTCGTCGTCCGCTCACGGATGCGGAGCTGCTTGCCCGCCGACGCACTAAGCACCGCATGGTGGGAGCGGCTGTTCTTCTGATGGCCGCGGTGGTTGCCGCGCCTTTCGTGATCAATAACGAACCGCCGATCGATACGTCTAAGCTCGAGAGCGCCGACATCAGTATTCCTAAAGAAAGCGAAACGAGCACAACGCTGAATGTGCCGCCGGCGGCTCACGGGGATCGTGCTCAGGCAGGCGACGTGGATGTGTCGGATACGTCTATGGGCCGCGCGGAGTCGACTGCTAAAGCCAATCTTGAGCGTGAAGCCAAAGGTGCCGCCGAGGCCGCTCCGAAGCAGCCCGGCAAGACGGCTGCGCCAGCGCAGGCGGCGAAATCTGAAAAGGTCGAAAAAACGCCTGCGAAACCTGCCGAGAAGACGGCGGCAAAGCCCGATTCAAAGGCTCAGAAACCGGCTCAGAAGCCGCAGCCGGCCGCGAAGTCTGCCGGCATCGCGCCGCCCACAGGGAAGGGCTGGTATGTGCAGGTTGTCGCTACGAGCAACGAAGCCGCCGCGGAGCGCACAGTGAAAAAGCTCGCGCTCCTGGGGCTCCCCGCCTACCGTACCAATGAGGGCGGCGCACTTTGGAAGGTTCGCGTTGGGCTTTATGCCGAGAAATCTGAAGCCGAAGGCGTGCGGGGTACGATCATGCTTAACGGCATCGCTCAAAAGCCCTATCTGGCGAAAAAAGATTAATGCTTTGAGGCCGGACAGAAGGTCGCTTCGGTGTCATAAAACCTCCGAGGGAATCGAAAGTCCGGCAGACAATTTTCGGTACAATGGAGCCCTTTTTAAGAGAAGTCCGGTGTTGCTCTTGGGGCAGCCGGAAACGGGCGGCGTAAAGCCCGCCATTTTCTCTCACTCATTTCTCCCCCGCCTGCAGCGCACTCATGACGGAAATCGACTGGATCATCATTGCCGTTCTCGCACTTTCCACCATCGTTGGAATCATGCGCGGCGTGCTGCGTGAAGTGCTGGCCATTGCCGGCTGGGTTGCAGGCATCTTTCTGGCGATGAACTATTCCGCGGTTGTCGCCGAACACATTCCGCTGGAAAGCATCGGATGGCTGCCGCGCGTCATCATTGCGGCTGTCCTGATCGTTGTGGCCTGCCTCTTTGTGGTGGGACTGCTTTCGGCCATTATTCGGCGCCTGCTCGAAACGGCGGCGCTGCGCTTTGAAGACCGCGCTCTGGGCGCCGTTTTCGGCTTCCTGCGCGGCATTGTGGTTGTCTGCGCCTGTGTCTTCTTTTTCGGTATGCCCGCTTCCATCCATGAAAGCCGTATGTGGCAGCAGTCCGTGCTGATCGGACCGACGGAAACGATCATCAATTGGTCGATGCCTTATCTGCCGGCATGGCTCGCTGACATGCGCCGGTCTTATCGCCGCAGCTAATAGAGGCAGGGCCCATTCATATCATGTGCAAGTTTTCACTCAAAGCCGCTCCGAGACTCGTCCGGGCGGCTTTGCGCATTCTGCCGTTATAGCCCATGCGCGCAAAGTTACTGTTTTCCCCTTTTTTCCTATTTTCTCTTCGGGCGTTCACCCCGGCCTAATCGAGGATTACATCCATGTGCGGCATTGTTGCCCTCCTTTCCAATGAACCTGTTAATCAACGCCTCTACGACGCGCTGCTTCTTTTGCAGCATCGCGGTCAGGATGCAGCGGGCATCGCGACGCTCGACGGTCTGCAGTTCCACATTCATAAGGCCATGGGCCTGGTGCGCGACGTTTTCCGTACGCGCAACATGCGTGATCTGACAGGCAATGTCGGCATCGGTCACGTGCGCTACCCGACGCAGGGCTGTGCGAGTTCGAATCAGGAGTCGCAGCCCTTTTACGTCAATGCGCCTTACGGCATCATGCTCGCTCACAACGGCAACCTGACCAATGCCGAAGCGCTTAAGCAGGATCTGTACGAGCACGACCATCGTCATATCAACACGACGAGCGATTCGGAGGTGCTGCTCAACGTTTTAGCCAATGAAATCTCCCGCGTCTGCGACGGCGGCAGTCTTGACGCTGACGGCATCTTCAAGGCCGTTGCGGCCGTTCATAAGCGCGTGCGGGGCTCCTACGCCGTGGTGGCGCTGATTGCCGGTAAGGGGCTCCTTGCCTTCCGTGATCCGCATGCCATTCGGCCGATCTGCTTCGGTTCGGCGATTGCTGCCAACGGCGAACGCGAATGGATGGTGAGCTCGGAATCGGTGACGATGGTGGGGCTCGGCTTTAAGCTCGAACGCGATCTGGAACCCGGCGAAGCGCTTTGGATCGATTTCAAGGGGAACGTTGAAACGCGTCAGTGCGCCGAAAATCCGGTGAAGAATCCCTGCGCTTTCGAATACGTCTATTTTGCGCGTCCGGATTCCCTCATTGACGGCATCAGCGTCTATGGCGCCCGCCTCAATCTCGGCGTTTATTTGGCTGAAACGGTGAAAAAGACGATTGACCTCAAGGATGTTGACGTCGTCATGCCGATTCCGGACAGCTCTCGGCCGTGTGCGCAGGAGCTCGCCAAGCAGCTTGAGCTCCCCTACCGCGAAGGGTTCATTAAAAATCGCTATATCGGCCGCACCTTCATCATGCCCGGGCAGACGACCCGCAAGAAGAGCGTGCGTCAAAAGCTCAACGCCATGCCCGTGGAATTTGAAGGCAAGAACCTGCTGCTCGTTGACGACTCCATCGTGCGCGGCACGACGATGAAGGAAATCGTCCGCATGGCGCGCGAGTCCGGCGCAAAGAAGGTCTATGTTGCTTCTTCTGCGCCCCGCGTGATGTTCCCGAATGTCTACGGCATTGATATGCCGACGAAGTCGGAACTGATCTGCGGCGACGGCAAGGATGCGGACGCTGTGGCTGAAGTGATCGGCGCCGACAAGGTGATCTTCCAGACGCTTGACGGCCTGAAGAATGCGCTTTCGGATTTGAACCCGTCGATTCCGGCCTTCGACTGCTCATGCTTTGACGGCGTTTATGTCACGGGCGACGTGACGAACGAATATCTCGATCGCCTGAGCCAAGCCCAGGCCGCTCCTCAGCCCAAGGCTCAGGACGATGAAGAAGGCGAAGGCGCAAACGAATAACCCAAACTCCCGGGGACTAGCTCTTAATCTGTATCGCTCGCATTTAGGGCGTTCAGAGAACCATTAGATCAATATCAAATTGATTGATTTTCTAGCAAAAATGGAGTGACAATCTCACTCCATTTTTGTTAAAATTAGCGTACCTAATAGGTTTCTCGCGTGTTGCAAAGAAATGATTGAAAAACCCGACTACATCCTTACGTTCGATCGTCCAAAAAACACCGAAATTAAGAAAATCGGCAACAACTGGTATCTATATGAACGATTCA
>ERZ832973.188-NODE-188-length-84674-cov-21.516184_pt1 | contig 84674 bp, 64 predicted proteins | sample MGYA00519950_ERZ832973 | MGnify/ENA primary metagenome ERZ832973 (study PRJEB31850, sample SAMEA3708734) | human gut metagenome | biome: human gut; feature: human-associated habitat; material: faeces | place: China | collected 2014 ... | reverse complement strand
GACTAGCTCATTAATGAAATGATATAGGAGCTAGTATAGCATAAAATTAAACCCCTCAGCTTCAAATTTCTTGAAGATTAGGGTGTTAGCAAAACAACTGACCTTATAGTTGACTCGAATCAACCCTGTTCTGAGCTAGCCGTCTGGAGTTTGGGCTAAGACTGTCATCCGCATGGGCGGGTTCAGAACGTCTCTGAAGCGCTCTAAAAAAACGCTCTCAAACAAGTGTTGGCAGTACTTCGAATGTACGAAAAAAATGAACGTTCAGATCAAAGTCGTTAGGCAAAACATAGCTATCGATAAATCATTTTTCATAAAATATTTCTAAATTTAGGGTCGGTAATTTCCCTAAATACCTAGGTTTATCCTATAGTTAAATGAGAACAATTCTCAGTACCGGACAGAAAAGACAATTATCAGATTTGATAGTGTCATCTGGAAATTCGATAGTAAAAATCGATATTCAAAACTAGTCGTTCCAGAAATCGGAATCGTATATCGTGACAACCTAAAATGGGTGGCAAAATATCTCTAAAGAGGTATTAATGTTCGGTATAACAGCCTGTATCGTTCGGAAATAACGAAAATCGAGCAAACATTTGAAATATATCGAAATGATCCATTAAGACATCCTGAAGAGTACCTAACTGTGAGTATTTTTGATTGTTCGGAAGGTTGAGAAGGCTCCCCAAAAGGTTTTGAGTCTTAAGAAGAAGTTAAGGGAGTAAATTGATGTTGCGCCGCCCGTGAGGGATGCGCATTGACCTCAAAGAAGCCGATCGAAAGATTCGAGCTATTTAACAACATCTATATATAGAGACCCGAAAGGAGCTAGATATGACCAAGCAGCACAAGCTTCTGTCTCTCGCCGCCTGTATGTCGGCAGCGCTCGTCGCTTCCTCAGCCATGGCAGCTGAAACCCCGGCGGCCCAGACCTCCGCCAAAGAAGTTCTCCCGCGTACGCTTGAAGGCTATGTCTCTCAAGATAAGGCTTTCTGGGACTACCTGAAGGCTAATCACCCCTACTTCAAGTATTTGAAGGAAGGCCGCGTTGTCGGTAAGTTCACGATGTCCGATCGTGAAGAAGAATGGGTGAATTTCGGCGGCGGCGACAAGTACCGTGAAGACACCGGTCGTACGACCGCTGTGACGTACCGCCTCCCGTACGAATCCTTCCTCGATCTGCCGAACAACTTCGTCGGCCCGAAGAAGTGCGGCGAATGCCACCCCTCTCAGTATGAAAAGTGGGAACGTTCGCGTCACAACAAGATCGTTCGCTTCCCGGAAGAAATGACCGAAGCCGTGGTTCAGGGCGACCTGAAGCGTCCGCTTTACGGCTCGAAGGCTTCCGTCCTTCCTGAAGGCATCAATGTCGAGGACATCTACGTTCTGATGGGCACGCCGCGTACGAAGTACGGCTTCGTCGATAAGTGGCTCGTCCGTGGTACCTACCACATTGAAGACGGCGGCAGCCTCTCCCAGGCTACCGGTAAGATCGTTGCCGGCGGCAACCAGTTCTCCCGCAACTGGGCCGAACACATCACCCCTGAAGTTGCCAAGAAGATCAACGCATGGGATCCGACCTTCCCGACCAAGCTCGAAGACTTCGGCGCTCAGAGCTCCAAGGTCTGGGGTATGAACTCCTACGGTGCTTCGAACCGTAAGCAGGCCATGTTCCAGCCGGGTTCGTCCTACTGCGAAATCTGCCACACCTGGAAGTTCGACTTCAAGAGCCAGGATGAACTCTTTGCCGCCCTCGGCGACGGCGAAAAGCTTCGTGCGCACACGATCGCTAAGGGCGTGAGCTGCGAAGAATGCCACGGCGCAGGTGCTCACCTGTACGGCGCCCGCGGTGCCGGCATGCCGTCCGACTGCGAACGCTGCCACCAGCGCTTCGTCTACAACCGTGAAGACGCTAAGGCCAATCCCAAGGCTCCGTTCACGTCCTACTTCAAGAGCTTCTGCCCGGCTTGCGGTACCGAAGGTTCGCAGTCGCACTACACGAAGCACTATCAGAAGGGCATGCGCTGCACGACCTGCCATGACCCGCACGAAGTTACGTCAAACGACTGGACCAGCCAGTACACGGTTCCGAACCTGAAGAAGAACTGCCAGGACTGCCACACCACGGCCGCCTACTTCTTCTCGCAGGGCGGTACGCACAGCCGCAACAGCTGCGAATCCTGCCATATGCCGAAGATGGGTTCCTGCGAAAACTTCGCCGCGATCCAGCGTCCTGACATGGCCGGCTTCGACAACGTCCGTGCGTCCCACATCTGGCGCATCCTCGTTGATCCGGAAAAGAAGTCCATCAACCCGCCTGAAGGCGCTGACCGCAAGCTCGTGTCGCCGAAGGGCTGGCACCTGACCAAGGACGAAGGCCGTCCGTACCTCGACTTGATGTGGACCTGCGGCCGTACGGCTTACCAGGATAAGCACGTCGTTGACGCGATGGGCTGCCACAGCCCGATCCAGTCGAAGTTCCCGGAAATGATGCGCTTCAAGGATCAGAAGACCATCTACAACAAGGTCATCGCCTGGCAGACCCCCGTCAAGGAAGGCTATGCCAAGGTCATCGCCGACATGGCCAACATCCAGGATCTGCTGAAGGTCACGAACCTCTCGACGGCCGATCGCGCGCAGGTTCAGCTCTATGCTGAAGAAGCTCGCCTGAACGCCGCCAAGATCAAGGATGACGGCTCCTGGGGTGTCCACGCTCCGAAGTTTGCCAAGCAGCTCGTTGACGAAGCCACGACGTACACCACGCAGGCTCTCGCCATCCTGAATGCCGCGAACAAGACCGCCAAGAAGTAATCCTTCCTGAGTGATCTATTCCGAAGAGGGCTCCGCAAAGAGCCCTCTAGGAGCAGGATAGAAAAGCTCGACAGTTTCGACTGCCGAGCTTTTCGTGTTTTTACTTTGATTTATAAGGATATTTCAAGTATTGCCATAACAATTGCTTAATCTTTTCCTGTTAGGGTTCGCCATAAATCCCTATGCATTGTCGAACCCAAAAAAGCAATGCATCAGCAGACCCTTCACGAAGGAAGAAAAATGCAGAAGAAGTCCTTTGCCGCGATCAGCACGGCTCTTGCCGCGGTCCTGATGATCTCGACCGGTTCTCCGGCTTATGCCGCCGATGCCGCTGACGGCTCCAAAATGACCGTGCAGCAGATGCGCCAGCCGATTCCGCTCTCGCTCAACAAGGTTTCGAAGGTGCTTGGACAGCCTGACGTCTATGTCTACGACTGCAATCCGGAAGACATTTATGAAAAGAGCCATTTGAAGGGATCCATTCATGCCAACAAGGCCGATTGGATGAATCTGCTGCCGAAAGACAAAAAGAATTCCTTTGTGATTCTTTACTGCATCAACCGTATGTGCACCGTCTCGTTTGAAGCGGCTCTGGAGGCGATTAAAGCCGGCTACGAGAATGTGTACGTCATGCCTGACGGCATTCAGGGGTGGGTCTCCAACGGCTATCCCTTTGAAGGCACTTCTTGGAAGCCGTACGAAAGCAAAGCACCTGTGCTTTTGCAGCGCAAGGACTGAAGCATTGCTCACCCATTGCGGCAAAGAGCAGAATGCTTGCTGTCTGATGCACACCAAGGTGTGCATGCAGCATTTCGTCTTAGCGGAGATTAAACAATGAATTCCAACCATCCCGCGCTGATTTCCGGCGGGTTATTTTTCGTCATCGGCCTGGCTTTGGCCGCCGCGCTTTTTACGGGGCTCTTGCCGCATTGCTGGCACAACGGTCCGAGCGTCTGCTATTGGATGACTAGAGCAGCAGGCGGCGCATCGGCGGTTGTTGCACTTCTCGGTCTCGCCATGATGTTCTCTCGATCGGCCGGTGCGGGATTCGGCATGGCTGTCGGGGTCTTCTTAAATGCAATTCTGATTGCCGGCGTTGCGGGTCCGCTGATTGGGCCGTGCCCGAGTCCGATGATGCACTGCCACAGCATCACTCAGCCGGTGCTGATTGTTGCCGCAGCAGTCATCGCAGTCATTGCGCTGATTGAGATCCGCAGATTGGCCAGCCGCTGAAGCGGTTATTCACCAAAAATAAACAGGATGCTGCCTTCTCGGAATTGGCCGGCTCTGCCGGCCAAGCACAGAAGGAAAGATTTAGAGAGCATGACGAATCCTCAGCCTTCACAGAACGTTGCAGGTCAACCTGCAAAAGCGGCAGGTGAATATAAGCCGCTCACGACGTTCACCATCGCCGCCGCGAACGTTACGCAGCGGCCGCTTCGTTCGCTTTTGCTCGGACTGATCGCCGCGGTTTTTACGTTTCTGCTCTTTTCGAGCGCGATGGTAACGGCCAATCTGGAAGCCGGCATCAGTTCGCTCGCTGCCCGAATGGGGGCTGACGTGTTAGTCGTCCCACAGGGACAGGGCAAGAAGATCCAAAGCGTGATTCTGCGTGCTGAGCCTTCAACGTTCTATCTGGACGGAAAGCTTCTGGATGTCGTGCAGAAACTTCCCGGGGTGGCCAAGGCTTCAGGGCAGCTCTTCATTTCGTCTTTAGACGCGCAGTGCTGTTCGGTCAAGGTGCAGCTGATCGGCATTGACGAAGCCACTGACTTCGTAATCGCGCCATGGCTTAAACATGCTGCGGATAAGCCGCTCTCGGGCAATGACGTCATTGTCGGTGATTACATCTATGGTGAAATCGGCAGCACCCTGAAGTTTTTTGATCAGGAGTACCGCATCGTCGGCCGTCTTGCGCCGACAGGCATGGGATTTGACTCGTCAATCTTCATGACGCTTGATGCGGCTCGCCGGGCCGGCAGGGCAGCTTCGCCCGACAGAGCAGACGAAATGGCTCAGAGCCTCTCGGCCATTCTTGTGCGGGTGAATCCCGGCGTTGATCCGATTACGGTTTCTGATGAACTGCTCGATCAACTCGGGCTGAAAGCGAATGTCAATTTCGTGTTTGCCTCGAACATGATGAGTGATACGTCTGCGAAACTCCAGAAGGTCGTGAGCGTTATGTACACCGCTGCCGGCGGATTTTGGGCGGCTGCGGCCATCATCATGCTGATTGTCTATTTCTTTGCCTTCAGCGAGCGTCAGCGGGAGTTTGCGACATTGCGGGCCCTGGGTGCCTCCCGCGGCAAAGTGGTCGGCATTGTGCTCGCGGAAGCCTTCATTATTTCAATGCTGGGATCCGCCGTCGGCATTGGTTTGGCAGCATTGGTGGTATCGAATTTTTCGACGGTCATCGCTCATGCGATCGGACTGCCTTATCTTGCTCCGGAGACCGGCAGCTGGCTGCGGGCGCTGGCAGCGAGCGTAGCGGCGGGCATTCTTACGGTGCCGTTGGCGTCGCTGCCGACTGCCTGGCGGATTGGCCGCAGCGACATCTTCACGACCTTGCGCGAGGACTGACGTCATGAAGCTTTCTGCCAAACAGCTCGGACGCCGATATGAACGCGCCGGACGACCTTTCTGGGCGCTGCGCCACGCGGATCTGTCGGTCGGCGCAGGAGATTTCGTCACCGTTCTGGGACGCTCGGGATCGGGCAAAACGACGCTGCTGACGCTCCTTTTGGGTTTATGCGTGCCGACAGAGGGCGAGGTCGCTTTTAACGGCAGGGTCATCTCGGGAATGTCGGACGAAGAGATTTCCGCGCTTCGCAATGCGCACATCGGCTATGTCCCGCAGCATGCAGGACTTGTACCGACACTCACCATTCTGGACAACATTCGTCTGCCGTGGCATTTGGCCAATCGTCGGGGGACTGAACCAGCAGGCCGCGCTGAAGAGCTCCTCACTGCCGTGGGTCTTGCTGATCTGGGCGGACAGTATCCTCGAGCGCTTTCCGGCGGAGAGCTTCGTCGAGCGGCGTTTGCCAGAGCGCTCATGAATTCGCCCGAACTGATTGTGGCTGATGAACCCACTTCCAATCTGGACCGCGAAAGCGCTGAGGTTGTGATGGGGATGTTGATTCAGGCCTGCCAAGCGGGCGCCGGCGTTTTGCTCGTGACGCACGATACCTTAGGGATTGGGGCGTCCAATGCGATTTACGATATGGTCAACGGCGAGCTCAAGCTTCGAGAAGAAGCGGTGCAAAGCGTTGATCCCAAATCAAACCGCTAATATTTAAATAACCATCTGGAGATCCATGTCATGCAGAGACGCAATTTGATCGGAAAGGGGGCTGCACTTGCGGCTTTTGCTGCGCTTCCGGGCGCATCGCTGCTTGCGGCTGAAGCTGCGGCAGACGCACCGGCACCAAAGAAGAAAGATAAGGACAAGGATCTTCCTTTCCCGGTGAAAGGCAAGGTAACGGTTGTTGATTTCGGAGCACCCTGGTGCGCGAGCTGCCCGGAAATGGCCAAGCTGATGGAAGAAATGCAGAAGGAATACGGCGACCGCGCGGCCTTTATCGTCATCAACATTGATGAATGGAACGGCATTGAAAACGATTATCTGATCGAAGAAATGCCCGCACAGATCTTCTACGATGCATCCGGAGAGCCGATTTGGCAGCACCGCGGTCCGGTGGATGCAGAGACGATGCGTGAACGCGTCAACATTCTGCTCAAAGGCTGATATCTTTCTTTCGACCCGAATAACAGCCAGACAAAAGGCGCAGAGGCATTACGCTTTCTGCGCCTTCGTGATATCCGTGACTAAACAATTACTCCGCGGGCTGCGGGAGCGGCCGGCCTAACAGGAATCGGGTTCCGTTTGACACATTGTCAAAAGTGCAGCCGGGCACGAATACATTGACTGCGGAAGAAATCTGCATTTCAGGCCAAGGACCGAAATGCGCGCCAAAACCTTTAAGCATGGCAAGCCCGGTGGGCGTCACAAGCTCCCCAATGCCTGACGAAGGCCGCACCGCAACGCCCGGCATCATGGCAAACATTGCAGGCGCCGGGTAAGGCACGGTGCCGTGGGCACAGATCACCTCACCGTCGCTGACAGGAATGGGGCTTGCAGCAATTCTCTCGAGCTCGAGCGTCTCGAGAAACTGTGCGCAGAGACCGACAGCAAGAATATTGCTTAAGCGGCCGACTTCATGGAAGTGAACTTCATTTTCCGAAGTCCCGTGCACTCGAGCTTCGGCGCGCACAAGTTCGTGCCAAACAGCTCGGGCACGCTGCCGAGCGCCCGCGGAGAGTCGGCTCGCGGCGTAAATGGCTTCGATATCTTCAGGATGACGGTGACCGTGACCGGTTGTTTCGGCAGGCGTGAGAAACTTCACCGTCCACCCGCTGATGCCGCGCACCCAGGCGGGTTTGAGTTCCAGTCCGATGTCAAGGCCTGGAAACAGGCTGCGCAGATAGGCGCCGGCAGTGCCGGAGGTTTGTTCGGTCAGTGCCAGAAGTCCTGCCGTGAAGGACGATGCGTTAAAGCCCGCATGAATGCGGATGGCGAGAATACTGTCGGGCATAGTGGTGTCCAAAGCGGAACAAAAAGAAAGGGTCAGCCGGCGGTTTCGGACAGCGCCTGCGGATAAAGAGCCGCCAGAACTCTGGCGGCCGCGCATGCTGCGCCGTAGCCGTTGTCGATGTTCAGTACGGCTACGCCGGGCGCGCAGGATGCAAGCATGCTCCGCAGTGCGGTTTCGCCGCCCTGAGCGATGCCGTAGCCGATAGAAGTCGGCACAGCAAAGAGCGGGCGCATGGTGAGGCCGCCCAGCACAGAGGCGAGCGCAGCGTCAAGGCCGGCAGCGCAGATGACTGCATCGCAGGCGTTGATTTCAGGGAGTGCGGCTTCAATGCGCCAGAGGCCGGCCACGCCGCAGTCGATGAAAGGCTTGACTTCGTAGCCGAGATATTCAAGCGTTCGAGCCGCCTCCATGACGACGGGGGCATCGGCGCTCCCCGCAGAGACCACAGCGCAGACGCCGGGCCGGCGAGGGCGCACGGCGTTCCAGGCAGTGCGTGAAAGCGGGTCGAAGTTGTATTTTCCTGCCGTATCGGGATCAATCTTCGCAAAGACCTCAGCATCCAGACGCGTGAAAAGAACGGGCGGTGCATTTCGGAGGGCAAACCGTGCGAAAAGACCCGCAAGCGTGTCAAAGGGTTTGCCTGCGCAAAAGACAGCTTCAGGGAGCCCGATGCGGCGCTCGCGGTCAAGATCGAAGCGTACGGCGGAGTCAAGCATGTGCGGCCTAAAACGTTAGGAAGTGGTGAGATGGGGCATATGCGAAGCTTATGCCGCGGTGCGGGTACCATGTTCGACGCCGACAAGCTTAATGCTTTCAGCCGTGCGGCCAAAGTCTCGACGCTTGCGGACGTCGCGAAGCGGTGAATCGCCAAAGAGGCGCTTATAGTCTCGCACGAACTGAGTCGGGCTTTCGTAACCTACGGCATAAGCTGCGGCAGAGACTTGTGCGCGCTCGGCAAGCATCAAATGCTGTGCTTCGCACAAACGAATCTGCTTTTGGAACTGCAGCGGGCTCATCCCGGCAACTGCTTTGAATTGGCGATGAAAATTCGACGTCGACATGCCGTGAAGCTTCGCCAGAGCTTCGATGGAGATGGGTTTATCGAAATTGCGCCGCAGCCACCCAATGGCACGAATGACGGTGTTCGCCGGGGCGCTTTCACGCAGAAGCGGCAGGAGCCGCGCTGCGGTAGGGCCGGCCAGCAGAAGGCTGTGAATGTCGCGAATAATGCAGGGGGCTCGCAGCGGTGCAAGCTCGGGCGTTCTGAGCAGCTTGATGAGCCGCTCAAAGTCAAAGAGCAAGTCTTCAGTCGGCTCAAACACAAAGATGGCTTCGGGCGGCAGCTCCGCGTTCTCTTTCTGGTCGGTTTGCGGCAGGTGTTCGGCAAGTTCGATCAGCGTAGCGCGGTCAAGCGCCAAAGAAACCGATAAGAAAGGTTCCTCGGGGCTCGCGTGCATCGCTCGAAAAGTACTTGGCAGCGCGGCGCCGGAAAGCAGTCCTTCCCCGGCACCGTAGGAAATAAAGCGGCCTCCGACCGTTACGGTCTTGACGCCCGAAAGGATGAACGATACAGCGATGGCGCCCGTGGAACAGGAAAGCGGCACTTCGGATTCAAAACGATGTGTGCGGAATCCTTCTGCCGGGGTCGTGCTGACGCCCAAAGGCGGATTGGTCGACATCAATTCCCGACGCATGTCTGCCAACATGTTTTGAATCGTGGTCATCTGTAAATTTTCCTATGTCGTCAGTTGAATCTGTGTGGACGGAGGTGGTGCAGTGCATCGAGAAAAATAGGTTATTTTTCAGCCGAAAACGTTTCTTCGCAGCCTGCATAAAGTAGTTTCAGGCAATTTTCTCTGTCTGTCGAGTGTTCTTCCTCCCATTGATAGAAATAGGCAGTAAATTGATTGTCCGAGACGATTTGGCAGTTTTTCGTTTAAATAGAGCATTTCCGAATCGGTTTACATCGGCTGAATGCAGACAGCCGAAAACGGAAATTTTCTCGGACTTTTAAAAATAATTGAATACATTAATGTAACCGTCGTTATAGCTTTTGATCTATCTTTGGACTAATTCGATCGGTGAGAACCCTATCTCTTAGGGGGAACGCTAGAATCAATAGGAACCAGTAAGGAGAACCCCATGACATGAACGGAATGGCCAAAGAAGCCGTCCGGAGTGGGGTGGGCTGGAGGACCCCTCGGCGGGCGGCGTGGACCAAAGGACGTCGCCCGCAAGACTATCCATGCCCGAAACAAAAAAAGAGAGCGCAACAACAATGCAAGCCGCATTCAGCTACGGGCACTGGCAAGGACGCCGGCTCGACAATCGTTCGGCCGTAGATTCCTGCGACCTTCCCGTCGGTTTCCCGCTTGAGGAGGCCGCCGCCTTTAATCAAGGCAATCCGTTAACCAGCGTGATCGGTCCGCAGGGTTTTCTCGTCTTTGAGAACGCTCCGCACCTGACCGTTATTCTTTATGCCTATTACGAAGATGCACGCAGCTTTTCCTGCGGACGCTGTACGCCCTGCCGCATGGGAACAGTGCTGATTGCTGAGGCACTGAAAAATGCCGTTGAAGGGCGCGGCAGCACCGTAGACTGGGACGAAATCGCTGAAACGGCCCGCCATATGAAGGTGTCGAGTCTCTGCGGCATTGGGCTGCAGTCAGCCGAACCGATTCTGGGGGCGATCGAAAACTTCCGAGCAGAGCTTGAAACGACGGAACCGGTAGCAGGACTGCAGGGACTCAAAGACGCCAAGCAGTATGTGAGCACGGCGACTGCCCCCTGCATTGAAGCCTGTCCGGCGCATGTCAATGTGCCGCGCTACATCGATTACATTCGTGACGGTCGGCCGGAGATGGCCGAAGGGGTGCTTCTCAAACGATATCCTTTGGTCGGAACGTGCGGCCGCGTGTGTGTGCGCCCTTGTGAAGCCGCCTGCGCCCGCCGCTTCAATGAGCAGCCGATTGCCATTCGCGATCTGAAGCGTCACGCCGCTGATGAGCTCGGCGTGGGCTCCGCGGAACTTTTTGACGATGCCATGCTCAAGCACCCAGCGCCGGGGGTTGATCCCCATCAGCGCATTGCCGTAATCGGTGCGGGGCCTGCCGGCATTGTCTGTGCTTATCATCTTCTGCGTCTGGGTCGGCCGGTAGATGTGTTTGAAATGGAGCAGGAAGCGGGCGGCATGGCTCGCTGGGGCATTCCCTCATACCGCCTCCCGCGGGCAGAGCTGGCCGGTGAAACGGATATTGTGAAGACGCTGGGCGGCCATTATCGCTATGGTGAAAAACTCGGCCGCGATTTCCATTTGAATGACTTGTTCGCTCAGGGCTATGACGCCGTTTTTCTCGGCATCGGCTGCGCACGCGGTCAGTTTCTGGGGCTTCCCGATGAGGATCAGAACGCTCAAGGGTACCTGCGCGGGCTCGATTTTCTGCTCGAGGTCGAACACAGTCAGGGAACGCCGGAAGGTCCGAAGCCCTTAGAGGGAGATGTCGTCGTGATCGGCTGCGGCAATGTGGCAATGGACTGCTGCCGCACCGCGCGGCGCATCGTCAAGCCCGGCTGTCAAGTTACGGTTGCGTATCGTCGAATTGAAGCATCTGCGCCGGCCGATCCTGAAGAAATTCACGCTGCCCGGGCCGAAGGCATTCGATTTGAGTTCCTCTCGGCACCCAAGCGCATTTTGGTTGAGAACGGCCGCGTTGTCGGCATTGAACTCGTACGGATGCATCAAACAGAACCCGACGCTTCCGGCCGCCGAGCAGTGAAGCCGCTGCCCGGGAGCGAGTTCATCATCCCTTGTTCGTACGTTATCGCGGCCATCGGTCAGAAGATGGATCCGACGGTTTTCATCCCTGAGGACGGCATTGCACTGACTCGCTGGGGCACCATCGAAACCAAAGAAAACTTCACCACATCGCGTGAAGGCGTATTCGCGGGCGGCGACGCCGCCACGGGCCCCAAGACGCTTATTCTTGCGATGGCGCAGGGTGAGGCGGCAGCAAAGTCGATTGACCAATATCTTAAAACCAGAGAACCTGCGTTCTTTCCGAGAACACGGCTCTCACAAATCATTGCCAAGGCCAAACTGGTCGGTGCCTGCAGACCGACGAGACCGCTGCCGATTGAAGCGCGCTATACGTCGAAGTTTTTGGATCCTGAAGCGCGCAGTGCCAATTGGGAAGAAGTCGAAGGCGCTATGACGATTGAGGAGGCTCGTCAGGAGTCTCAGCGCTGTATGCGATGCATGCGTCTCATCGCCGTTACAACCCGCAATCCAGTGGTTGAACACGAACCTACCGCCCCCAATGCGGCGACTTTCTAACGGTTGAACAGGATTCCGAGGAGACTCCGACAATGGCTTATCCCGACAAAAACGAAATGCCGGACCTCAGCCGCCGCGCCTTTATCAACGGCCAGACGGTCGCGTTCGAACCCAACGACACGATTTTGGAAGCTGCGCGCCGTGCGGGTATTTTCATTCCGACGCTGTGCGAATTAGCCGCGCTCAATCACCGCCCCGGCACCTGCCGAGTCTGTTTGGTGGAGGTAGAGCTTCCCCAGGGCGGCCGTGAGATCGTAACGTCCTGTGAAACCAAGATTGAGCCCGGCATGCGCATCCGCACGCGTACGGCGGAAGTCCGCCGCCGCCAGAAAATGCAGGTTGAACTGCTGATGGCGGATCATGACGAAAACTGCTCGTCATGCAAGCGCCACGGCAAGTGCGGACTGCAGGATGCCGCACTTTGGACCGGCGCGGACCGTCTGGGACTTTCCGGGCGGTATAAGCCGATTCGCAAGCTCGATATGTCCGCACCCGCCATGCGTTTTGACGGCGGAAAGTGCATTCGCTGCCTGCGCTGCATTGAAGTCTGCCGGCAAGTGCAGGGTGTTTCGGCGCTCTGCCTCACCGGAACGGGCACGAAAGCCGAAATCGGCTTTACCGGCGCCGTCAATTGGGGGTCATCCGATCGATGCATTGAATGCGGGCAGTGCTCGCTCGTTTGCCCGACGGGGGCTATCAGCGTGCGTGATCAAGGGTGCGATGTATTCGACTTGCTCGACGACGATTCAATCACCACGGTCTTTCAGTTTGCGCCTGCTTTGCGAGTGGCGCTTTCCGAAGAGTTCGGCTTGCCCTCCGGCATGGATGTGCAGGGCAAGATCGTCAGTGCGTTGAAGCGCATGGGCGCAGACTACGTGATGGATACCAATTGGTCGGCCGACGTGACAATCATGGAAGAAGGCACCGAGATGCTCGCCAACTTCGAGCGTGCCAAAAAGGCCGGAACACTCCATTCCAAGCCCTTCACTTACTTCACGTCCTGCTGTCCGGGCTGGGTCAATTATGTCGAGAAGATTGCTCCCGACATGATTCCGCATGTGTCGAGCACACGTTCGCCGCAGGCGATTTTCGGGGCTTTGGCCAAGACTTGGCTGGTTGAACATGCAGGCATCGAGAAGAGGGATATGCGGGTCATTTCGATCATGCCTTGCACCGCTAAAAAAGGCGAGGCCAATCGAGATACGCTCAAACGCGCAGACGGCTCCTGCGACGTTGACGTCGTGCTGACCATTCGCGAGTTTGCCAGACTGATTAAGCGCTCCGGCCTTAATCTGGCCGATCTCCCTGATATGCCGTTTGATTCCCCCATGATGTCGCTCTCGTCGGGAGCGGGACAGCTCTTCGGCTCAACCGGCGGCGTGATGGAGGCGGCGGTACGCACGATGTCGGCGGTCAAGAATCAGGACCCGCGTCCAATGCCGCCGCTCACGCCGGTGCGCGGCATGGAATTCATTAAAGAAGCGACGGTTCGCCTCGGCGACCTCGGCGACATTCGCATTGCAGTGGTTCATGAATGTGCCAATGTTGCCAAGGTCATCGAAATGGTCCGCAACGGAACGTGCCCCTACCACTTTGTTGAAGTAATGGCTTGTCCGGGCGGCTGTGTGGGCGGCGGCGGTACAACCCGCGGTGTATGGGGCCGCAATACGGCCAAGCGTCAGCAAGGGATTTATGCGATCGACAAGGTCAAGAAGATCCGCGCGTCCTACGAGAACCCGGAAGTGATTCGTCTCTATCAGGAGTATCTGGGGAGTCCCGGCAGCGAACGGGCTCATGAGCTGCTCCACTGTGAATACAAACCTTGGAAAAAGCGCGAGCGCAAACTCACTGGACCGGAGATTCTCGAAAGCGTCGAGCTTTCGCCCGAATAAGGAGCTCTCCGCTAACGCAGCTCCGGAACCCCTAAACCGCCCGGCCGCAAGGCCGAGGCGGTTTTTTTATAAGGCCTTGCTGTCCATGTGCGGCATTGAATAAAAAAAGAGGAGGCGATTCATTTCGAATCGCCTCCTACAGGAGACCCCAAGGCGCTGCTGCTCCATTAAGGGAGAACTTTGCGTTCTCCGGAGCGGCTGGACCGCGGAACCGACCCCTGGTTCCCTGCTGCGATCTCAGCGCCTTGCTTGAGATGAAGTATGCGCTGATTGAGAACAATTCGCAATAGCGGATGGAAAAATAATCCTGACAAGATACGTAAGGATTGATGCCAGTCAATCCAGATTCCCCTAAGGAGTAGATCAAAGGGTGGACGTGGAAACCCGAAATTTTTAGCGATATTCGATTTACTGCACTAAGCAGTTTTATCGATATCTGTTGGAAATGATCATGAAGTAGAGAATATATAAGGAAACTGTGCAGTAATAAATAGAAATCTGCATGCACAACTCATTGCTCTGCGGTAAATTTTGCAAACACCGACAGCAAGAACAAAGCTTTTGTTTCAGATGCTGTCGGGTCCCAGTCCACTTCATCAATTGAGGCTTGCGTTTGAAAGAGCGCACTGCTCCCGAAATGAAAACCTGGTTTAGCAACCGCACAACACCCCGAGGATCGGCACGCCAATAACGTGCCGCTGTGAGAGACATGATGAACACCTTCCTGATGATCAGCCGCTTCATGAACAAAACGTTTGCCCTTTGGGTCGTCGTATTCGGCGCCCTCGGCTTCGTTTTCCCCCAGGTCTTCAAGCCGGTAGGTGCGTATGTCTCGATTCTTCTCGGCGTAGTTATGTTCGGCATGGGGCTCACGCTGACGACGGCGGACTTTCGTGAAATCTTCCGTCGTCCCAAGGATGTGGCGGTCGGGATCCTCGCTCAGTTCCTGATCATGCCGCTCGCGGCTTTTGTGCTCTGCAAGGCGTTTGATCTGCCGCCTGACCTCGCTGTCGGTCTGATGCTCCTGGGCTGCGTTCCCGGCGGGACGGCGTCGAATGTCGTTACCTTCCTTGCCCGCGGCGACGTGGCGCTCTCTGTGACGGTGACCTCCTGCACGACGCTGCTTGCGCCTGTCGTGACCCCGGCTTTGATGTATGCCTTTGCGAGTCAGTGGCTCTCGATCGATCCGACGGCGATGTTTATGTCGATCGTTCAGGTGATCCTTGTTCCGATCGCCGCCGGCGTGATCGTGCACAAAATCTTCGGTGCTAAGGTCGAACGCGTGGCTGCAGTGCTCCCGATTGTGTCTGTCGGCGCGGTTGTGGTGATTGTGGCAGCGGTGGTGGCCGCTACTCGCAGCCAGATCTTGTCCGCCGGCATGACCGCTTTCATTGTGGTGGCGCTGCAGAATGCCTTCGGGATGGCCCTGGGCTTTGCCGCCGGCAAGGTCTTCGGAATGGATCTCTCCAAGTGCAAGTGCCTGTGCTTTGAGGTCGGCATGCAGAATTCCGCTCTGGGCGTGGCGCTCGCCAGCGTGCACTTCGCAGCCTCTCCCATGACGGCGCTGCCCTCGGCAGTGGGTGCGCTGTGGCACAACATCACGGGTCCTGTGGTGGCTACGTTCTTCCAGAAATGGCGTGCAGCGGATGAGAAGAAGTCCATTCTGGATCTGATGGAAGAAAGCATCGCTAAGGCGCGTGAAGAAAAGACTGCAGCGGTTTAATGGATTTAGCCTAATAAAGTTCTCAAAGAGGAGACGGCGCGGATGGTCCCGCCGTCTCCTTTGTGCTTTTGAGGTCTCTTGGGGGCTTCTGTGCCGATGGATTCGGGCGGCCGCAAGCTTTAGCCCAAGGACGGGCGAGCTCAAGAAAAACGGCGCCCCTTGACGTCATCGTCAATGCGGCCGGCAGCGTTTCATTGGTTTCGCTGCAATTGTGAGACGCCTGATCGGGTCAAGGCCGAGAGGATCACCGCGCCAATGGCGTTGAGACCCGATCACTCAGACGCCATGGCGGCCCTGCGAGAAACCTACGATTTTTGCATTAGGTGTTTCCGGCAATACGGCTTGGAAAACGTCAGAAAGTGATTCAAAAAAATTGAATACATCCTGCTCTAAGGCGGATGCCGTAGGCGCCAAAGCATGCACGCTCGTAAAGTTTTCAGACGCCTGCGCCGTTGGTGAGTCAAAACCAGAACTCCCGGCAGCGGGTTCCAATGTTTCCTGCCATGAGGCGGCGGATCCGAAAGGACCGCCGAGCAGTTGATGAAACCCTGGTTGCAATCCACAACATTTAGGGAGGCAGAGCGCCAATAACGCACTGCCCCAATCTGCCAATGATGAATACGTTACTTATGCTTAGCCGCTTCGCCAACAAGACCTTTGCGCTGTGGGTGATTATTGCGGGGATACTGGGTTTTGTTTTCCCGGACGTGTTCAAGCCCATTGGCAGCTGGATTGCGATTCTCCTCGGCGTCATGATGTTCGGCATGGGGCTCACGCTCACGACGGCCGACTTCCGTGAAATCTTCCGCCGCCCCAAGGATGTCTTCGTCGGCATTCTCGCGCAGTTCCTCATCATGCCGCTGGCAGCCTTCGCGCTCTGCAAGGCTTTTGCGCTGCCGCCGGATTTGGCTGTCGGTCTGATGCTCCTTGGCTGTGTTCCCGGGGGTACGGCTTCGAACTTGGTCACTTTCCTGGCTCGCGGAGATGTCGCGCTTTCGGTCACGATCACTTCGTGCACGACACTGCTGGCGCCGCTCGTTACGCCGGCCCTGATGTACTTCTTCGCCAACCAGTGGATCGCCATCAATCCGACGGCAATGTTCCTTTCGATCGTACAGGTGATCCTGCTCCCGATCGCTGCCGGCGTCGTCGTTCATAAGCTTTTCGGGAAGAAAGCTGATCAAGCCTCTGTGGTTCTGCCGTTTGTTTCTGTTGCTACAGCAGTGGTGATCATCGCCGCGGTCGTGGCCGCAACGCGCGGTCAGTTCCTCTCGGCTGGGCTTACGGTCTTCGCTGTGGTGGCGCTGCAGAATGCTTTCGGCATGGGACTGGGCTTCCTCGCCGGCCGTCTCTTTGGAATGGATGTCGCCAAATGCAAGGCGCTCTGCTTTGAAGTAGGTATGCAGAATTCGGCCTTGGGCGTCACGCTCGCTACCGTGCACTTTGCGGCTTCGCCGATGACGGCCTTGCCGTCGGCGGTGGGTGCGCTCTGGCACAATGTCTCCGGCGCTGTGGTTGCAAGTTTCTTCCAGAAGCTTCGCGGCAACGGCGAAAAGAAGACTTTCTTTGAAGTGCTCGAAGAAAATGCGGCAGCCAAGAAGCACGCTGCAAACGCTTCGCACAAGGCTGCGGCCTGAACCTGACATTCCCTGCGGGGATCCTTGAACGAACTGAACGGGACTGCCTTCCTCATGGGCGGTCCCGTTTTGCGTCTTCTCTGCGCGCAGACCAGATTCACAGAAAAAAGGCAAAAAAAGGGGAGGCCGCGGACCAAGAAACGCGCGGCCTCCCGTAGTAGCAAGGAACGAACCGGACAGGAGAGTTCCGGATAATCAAAGCAGCACCACAAAGTTTCCCCGCTTTGCGTAATCGGTGCTGCTGAACCGCCAGAGCCGACCCCTTGGCTCATCAATTGGCGGAATTCGTTCCGTGTTGAGATGAACTTTAACGCAAATGAGAAACATTCGCAAGTATGAAGCTTTAAAAAGTTATTCGGAGAAACGCTTAGGATGGGCGGCCTAAGCACTTAAGGGTAGCGGTTTATTGATTGAGTCAAATTCAATATTTTGCAAAGTTAAATGCATAAGTTTCATCCGCTTTGCTTCGATAAAATCGAAAATCAACAATGAAAACAACTGCGCGGACTGCTGTGAGACGACTCATTGGGTCTGTTGAGCGCCGCTGCAGAGCTGACACCAAGGAGAAAACATGCAAAGCGTTCCCGACAGTCAAAATGCCGGTTCAATATCTCATGCCCAATGTCCGAGCGGCCTGCGCCGGCGGCTGATTGCCGCGGCTGCTGCCGTGACGTTTTCTGAATTGGCCGTTTTTGGACCAGCCTTTGCAGCCGCCGAAGCGCCTCTGATAGGTGTCGTACAGCTTGTTGATCATGAAGCCCTCAACGATTCCGTGCGCGGCATCACAGACGGCTTGAAGGCGCGGGGACTCGCCGGCAGTCTGGATCTGCAGAATGCTCACGGAGACCAGTCAACGCTCAAGACGATTGGCGACCGGTTTGTGCATAAGGACGCCAAGCTCATTTTTGCCGTTGCGACCCCTGCGGTTCAGGCCATGGCGCGCGCTACTAAGACCATTCCCATTGTGGGGGCTGCAGTGACGAGCTACACCGCAGCCAAGGTTATTGCAAGCAATGAGCATCCCGGCGGCAACGTGACGGGTGTTTCCAATATTGGCCCGGTGGCTGCCCAGCTCGATCTCTTCATGAAGCTGGTGCCGAACACCAAACGGGTCGGCACCATCTATAACGCCGGAGAAATCAATTCCGTGGTGCAGATTGAGCTCTTGCGCGCAGCGGCAGAGCAGCGCGGCATTGAACTCGAGGAAGCGACGGTTACGAATCTCACGGACCTTCAGTCAGCAGTCGTATCCATGAGCAAAAAAGTCGACGGCTTTGTCTTTCCGACCGACAACGTTGTGGTCGCCGGCATGGCGGTCGTTTTGCGCACGACGGTGCCGGCTCATCAGGTCACAGTATCGGGGGATATGGGGTCACTTGCCGCCGGCTGCACGGCGGCGATGACGGTGGATTATTACAAGCTTGGGCTTCAGGCCGCTCAGCTCGGCGCCGATATTCTTGAGGGCCGAACAACCGCCGCAGAAACGCCAATCGGCGTGCAGGACGTGAAAAATCCCACTTTCAACGAGACGGCTATGAAGCGGCTGGGATTGGAAATTCCAGAAGACCTCAAGGCCGGGGCTCTTTTATGGCAAAAAAAATGAGCGCCGCTCAAGAGTGCTGATCACAATGCCGCAGCGTGAAAGCTGCGGCTTTTTTTATTTCTCTGTTGCTGCGCTGGGCCCGAGCGCGGCTGTCTCAGCCCTGTTGATCAGGACTTTGCGAGAAGTTTGATAACGGGTCCTCTGAACTCGGTAAAATTAAAAGATCTGCCGGTACAAAGGGTCGTGAGATCGACCCCAGCGAGCCGTCAGGAAGCAAAGAACAAAATAAATCAGAGCGAACCGTTCCAGCCACCAGCAGAGCATACGGTTCGCGCCGAGGTCAGCCATGCACGTTTTGAACATCGGTTCACTCAATATTGACAATGTATATCAGGTGCCGCATTTCCTGCGCGGCGGCGAAACTGTAGCGGCATACCGCCGTACGCTTCACGTCGGCGGCAAAGGACTCAACCAAAGCGTGGCGCTTGCCCGCGCCGGCATCGCGAGTTCTCATGCCGGGATTATTGGCCGTGACGGCGAGGTGCTGAAGAATTTTCTGGAAGCTGAAGGCGTTAATGTTGCGCATGTTGAAATGCGTGCCGATGAAGCTTCAGGTCATACGGTCATCCAGATTTCTCCGGAAGGCGAGAATGCCATTCTTTATTACCCGGGCACCAATACCTGCCTCACGCGTGAGTTCGTGAAGAATGCCGTTTCCGATCTCAAAGAGGGTGATGTTTTGCTTTTGCAAAATGAAACGAACGCCATTCGGGACGCGATTGAAATCGGCCTTGAAAAAGGACTTCGCATTGTGTTTAATCCGGCGCCGTTCGACCGTTCTGTGCCGCTTCTGCCGCTCAACCAAACGGCAGCTTTAATTCTCAATGAAGGTGAAGCCCGCGGGCTTTATTCCATGGATGAAGCGGCGGCGGAAAATCTCGACGATCTTGAGCTCCTCACGGCGCTCGGAGAACGCTATCCGAACACGACGCTCCTCATTACGCTGGGCGCCCGCGGCGTGGCCGTGCGCATTCCGGGACAGTCTCCCAAACTTTTCCCGGCCTACAGAGTTGATGCGGTGGTCGATACCACTGCGGCCGGAGATACCTTTACGGGGTACGCTGTCCGTGCGCTGACGCTCGCATGGAATGCGGAAGAAAAGGGCGAAGATCCGGCTCGCTGCCGTGCCATTCTGGAGGACGGGATCAAATATGCCGTGACGGCGGCAGCGCTTGCTGTGACGCGCGCCGGCGCGGCGGAATCTATTCCTCATTTTGAGGTCGTCGACGCGGTAGTGGCCGACTTGTGGGATACCGAAGGGAATCTGCGCTAATGACTGTTGAAAATATCCTCCTTGACTGCGATCCTGGTCTTGACGACGCGGCTGCTATTTTTTTGGCAGCCGGATCGCCCCGCATTCATGTGCTCGGCATTACGACCGTAGCGGGCAATCAGACCATCGAGCGCGTGACCAAGAACGCTTTTTTCGTGGCCAAGATGGCAGGCATGGGGGATGTTCCTATTGCCAGGGGCTCGGCACGGCCGCTTCTGCGTCCGCAGGTGCAGGTCTGCTCAGAGATTCACGGCGAAACTGGACTGGGGGTTCCGGTAGCAGAGCCTGAGCGCGATCCGGATCCGCGGCCGGCGGCTCAGTTCATCGTTGACGTTGTCATGCGGGAGCCCGAAAAGTCGGTCACGCTGGTGGCCACGGGGCCCCTCACCAATGTGGCTCTCGCCGCTCGGCTCGAGCCCAAGATCGTTGAGCGCGTCAAGCAGGTGGTTCTCATGGGCGGCGCCTGCCACACGGGCAATGTTGGCCCGGCGATGGAGTTCAATATTGAAAACGATCCGGAAGCAGCGCATATTGTTTTCAATGAACCTTGGCAGGTGGTGATGGTCGGGCTGGACCTGACGTATCAGGCGCGCGCTGATAAGTCTGTGCGCGATGCTTTCAAAGCGATTGGCACCCCGGCAGGTGACTTCATGTACCAAACGCTCGAGACCTTTGCCGAAAACTACAAGGCATGGCGCGGCTTTGATGCTCCGCCGCTTCATGATCCCTGCGCGATGGCTTACGTCATTGATCCGACGGTTATGGAAGTGGTCCCTGTCCCGATCAATGTTGAAACGAAAGGCGCGCTGACGGCCGGCATGACGGTCTGTGATTTTCGCCGCAGAGCGCCTGAAGGCTGTCACACCTTTGCTGCGCTCAAGCTCAACGTGCCGCAGTTTTGGGAGATGCTCATCAGCTCGGTCAAAGCAATCGGGTGAAATGCACTGGGGCGGCTTCCGCCCAAGATGTCTGCTGCATTGCTGCCGCTCTTGGTTTTTTGCAGCTTCTGAAGGCATGAAACTGCAAAGATGGACGCAGACATTCAGAGCGCTGACGGAGAGGCCGCTTAAGGCGGCAGCTTCCGTCAGCTACACCGACCAATTTTCATCCAAAAGCTCTGCATGCGACGTTTTTCTCAAGAATGGTTTGACGCTCTCAGCCGCTGCCGCTTTGCCGGGCAGTGGCCTGACTGGAGCGGGCCTCGGGCTGCACCAGTCATGCCCTGGATTACCGCGCCGATTCATCCATATTTACGAAAGGCTTTTGATCACATGGGCGAGGTGCGGGAGCTTAATCCCGGCGACTGGCTCTATCCCCATGTCCAAGTGCGCAGCTATATGCTGGTGGAGGCGGGGCTGACCGGACGCATTGTCGCAACGGTCGACGGACAGTCCGGCGCCGGGGCAATGGCGCTTTCCACTCCAATGCGCAATGCCGCAGGGAACCTGAATTGGCTCACGCATCGTTCGGCTATCGGACGTTATCAGGCGCTCTCTCACGTGCGCCTGCGCGAAATTCCGCATAGTGAAGCGCTCGCTTTTCTGATGCAGGCAGACAAGGATTTTTATCTGGCGCTTTACGCGCAGATGGAACTCATCAATCTTTCTGACCGGTTCGGCTTTGCCATTTTGGCGCTGCTGCCGGCCATTGACCGCTTCAAGGCACTCCTCATTGCCTGGTCGCTTTTTTACGGTGAGGTTTCTGAGGGGCCCCGCGGACTGCAGATTCGGGTGCCCATACCGGGCCGTAAAAACCACATTGCTCAAGTCATCCGAACCTCGAGCGTGACGCTCGACGGTATTCTGCGGGAGCTCAAAACCGCAGAGAACTGGGAGCGGGAGGGCGACTTTGTCACCTTTAATGCTTCAACGCTTCAGAGCGTGCATGAATGGATGCGTCATGCAGAAGGCAAGGATGCTTATTTGGCAAGGCCCGCACGCGTGGAAGATATGCTGCTGGCGGCTCAGGCAGAAGCTGCTGAGATCATTCATTAGCTAAAGACAACCTTCGGCCCAAGCCTTTCTGAAGGGCATAAAGAAGCCCGAACCTTTCAGCAGAGGTTCGGGCTTGCCTTTATGAGGAGCGCTGTCGGCAGGCGGTGCGGTGTTTTGTCGAATTCACGAAATAATGTGAGCCGATTGGAATTCTTCAAAACATTTTTGAGCGGGACTGCCGACAGGTCTTAAGCCTTAAGCTGCAGAGCGTTTGGCCGTTTTGGATTCTTGAACTTCGCGTTCGATACGATCGAAAAAGGATTCTTTTTCGCCGGCATCGCGCCACTTCTGAACCCAGGAGGCAACGGCGGGGCTGGCCACATTGTGCCAAAGGGCGGCTACGGCAGCCGGCAGGGCGGTTGCAGGGGCGGCAGCGAAGTGGAGGGTGGCAAGCGCTACAGCCAGGCCGGAGTTCTGCATGCCAACCTCAAACGCAAGGGTTTTGCGCTTGGAGAGCGACATGCCCATGAAGCGTGCTGCATACCAGCCGAGCAGCATGCCGACGGCGTTCTGCACGGCGACCGCGGCGAAGATCAAGAGGCCGACATTGAGGAGCTGGGCACGGGTTGCGGCAACGACAGCAGCGGCGATAACCACGATGGCGCCAACGGATACGATCGGCAGCGCAGCCACGCACTTTTCAACGTTTTTATCACCCGCGAGCTTATGGATGACGACGCCGGCGGCGATCGGCAAGAGGATCATCTGGACGATCGAAAGGAACATCGAAGCCGGATCGATGGCAAGCCACTGATTGGCAAAAACGTACATCAAGGCCGGCGTTACGATCGGCGCGAGCAGCGTCGTGCAGGACGTTACCGTCACCGAAAGCGCCACATCGCCGCGGGCGATGAAAGTCACCACATTCGAGGCGGTGCCGCCGGGCGCGCAGCCCAGGAGCATCATGCCGACCGCAACATCTGCCGGAAGGTTGAGCAGAACGCAGAGCGCATAAGCTGAAAGCGGCATGATCGTGAACTGTGCCACGACCCCTGTCAGTACTTCTTTCGGACGGCGGACCACCTCACGGAAATCAGCCGTCGAAAGCGTGAGGCCCATGCCGAACATCACCACACCGAGGAGCACCGGAACATAAGGACCGACCAACTTGAAAATCTCGGGGAAAATGAATCCGAGAATGCCGAAGATAATCACCCACAGGGCGAAGGTCTTGTTCACAAACTGGCTCACTTTCACGAGATATTTCATATCGTTCATTCAATGCGTTTTTAGCGCATTGACTCCTTAAATGCCCAAAGGCTGACAAATGTCTTCATAGTGCAGCGGCGGGAAGAACGGAGTCGCCGGAGTGCTGAAGTCCGAAAACTGCTTCCCTTGCAAAGAAGTGTTTGAAGAAGAAATGACCTTAGCTGGGGTCATTCCGGCCGCACTTTTTTGTGCGGGTTTGTCTACTCTACGGGCAATGCGCTTTGTTTTGGGGCGCTGGGGGAGCGAAGACCGTCAGTTCTGAAACATTCCCTGAGAAATGTTGACTGCAATAACGTTTTTCCCCTAAACGAAAGCGCTTAGTGAGGCATTGCGAAGGATGATGAACCGAATGTGAGCGGAGCAGCGGTACGTAAAAGAAGCCGGACTCGGCTTAAAGCAAAGATTCAATCTGCAGCGTATAGCCTTCCGGTTCATTTTCGATGGTAATCATCGAACGTGACCGCATCTGGGTAATGTGGGCGCGTAAAAGCGCAGTGCCCTCGGAGGAGAGTTCACGGATTTCGGTGAGACCTTGACGGCGACTCGAAAACACGAAGCCGCTGGGGACGGCGGCCGCAATGCTTTGTGTCGGCCATAAAGTGAAGGTGAGGTCACGCAAAAGCCGTTCGGCGGAGATGCGTTCATCGAGGCGCGGACTGCGCGCTTCGGTGATCGTACTGCCGTCCCAGGTGATGCGCCAGACCGTCATGCTGAGCGCGGAGAAAACCGCATTGACGCTGCCTGGTGCAGAGAGCACTGTCGCTCGAAGGGGCGGAACCGCAGCCGGAGCGCCATGCTGGGCGGCTTTGGGGCTGAAGCTAATGACAATCTGCTGGTCGAGGGAGAGCTGCGGAGCGTCAGCAATTGCCGGCAGAAAAACAGGTACGAAAGGGCGTTCCTTGGCTGCAGCCGAGGGCTTCTGAGGCTTCGGGGGTTCAGCGGTCTTGCCCGATTTTGCGGCCGGTTTCCGCTGAGGCGGCGCGGCTTTCTTCTGCGAGGCGCTCTCGGCGCTGCTTTCAGCGGCCTTTTTCAATGCACAGCCCGAAAGCAGCGAAACTGCGAAGAGCGCGGTAAGGAAAAGTCGGCGTGAGCGGACGGGCATGAAAGTCTCCGAAGAAGTTAAGGTTCGGCGGCGGTTTCCGTCCGATATCAAATGTTAGCGCATGGAAGACTTTTGCACGTTTATCGATGCCATCGAGGGTGGTGCGGCGGCTGAGGACGAGGCGGAGGAATGTTGGGAGCGGCGGGTCTGGGCTTCGGCGGCGGACTATAGCGTTGGGGCGGCGGGGGTGCATGGTGCGGCAGAGCGACGCAGCCCGAGAGCGTCAGCACCCCGGCGATGCCGGTGAAAAAAGCAGCAGACCGCAGAAATGTTCGGCGTGAATACGGCATACCGATCCCCCAATCCAATGGAATCTTCGCAGCCGTCCGGAACCTTCGCCCCCAAGGGCGAGAGACTTCTGACGGATGCTTACCCGCATCTTAGGCACGATGGACTTAGGAGAGACTGTGGCGGCAAATACTTGAGAGAAGCACGCCTTCAGCGTTTATCGGCTGCCGGACGCAAGAGCGGCGTCACTGCCCAAACAATGCTTTGCCCCGCCAGCACGGTAATGCCGAAAGCACGGAGTGCAGGCGTAGCGGAAAAAACCAGCAGTCCAAAAGAAAGGAGCGTGGTGACGCCCGAAAAAAGGACGGCGGCAGAAGTGCGGCCGTCGTTGGGGCTCCCAGTGAGGAAGATGCCGTAGTCAACGCCCAGGCCGAGAACTAAAACGAGGCCCAGCGCAGTGAAAATGGTGACGGGCGTTCCCGTCCAGCCAAAGACGGCCAGTGCGGCAAGAATGCCTAGGGCCGAGGGCAGCACGGCGCGCCAGCTCTCACGCCCGAAACGAAGCGTCAAAAGCGCCCAGAGGAGCACGATGCCGGCGGCGAGCACTATGAGAATGAGGTCTCTGTAAAGCGAGAGCCCCTCGCTCATGCCGCGCGTGATGTCCACAAAATAGGCGCCCGGCACCGCTTCAGCGGCCTTCGTTAAGAAGGGAAGGTGCTTAGGCTCAACGCCGGCGAGCATCAGGACCGTGACGGCGCGCCCGGGCTCGTTCTCGAGCACGAAGCGATGAGTGAGCTCTCGCCACGGCGTACTTTCTAAGTCATTCAAGGCCATTCGCTGGACGTCAGGCGCTTTTGGCGAAGCCCCGAGGAGCTCAAGCAGCCGGGGTGCCGCGGCAGCCGTTGCTTCGGCAACGAGATCCCTGTCAGCATCCTGTTTGGCATCCGAGGGCAGCAGCATGGAAAGCCCTGAAGGCGTGAGGCTCTTGAGTTCAGGTATGGCCTCCATGGCAGACAAGAGCGCTTCTTCGTGTTCGAGCGTTTCACTCAATGTCGGGCCCTGCAGGACAAAAGCTTGAGCCGGTGACGGGAGCGCCAAGGCGCGCGAGACTGCCAGCTGACTCTCGAGAAGCTTGGGCGGCGCTCCCTGCAGGTCTCGGATTCCCGCGTCAAATTGCATGCGCGTGAGACCAAAGAGAAGCGCTGCGGCAAAAAGGGCGAGACAGAAGAGAACCGCAGGACGTCTGAGTGCCGAGGCGTCCAGTCTCGGAAGCTTCGGGAGCGCTTGGGCGATGAGCCGCATCAGCCGCGTCTGGTCTTTAGGCACCCAGCGCTCCAGTCGAGGAAGCACCGTCAAGACGGTGAAGAGCGTTCCCACGACGCCGCAGGCGGCGAGGACGGCCATCTGCCGAAGACCGGGCAGCGGCGTGAGCGCAAGCGTGCAGTATGCGGCGGCAGTGGAAAGCGCTGCCGAGAGGAGCGCGCCGGCCATGCGGCGGCGGCGCGCTTGTGCGGATTCTCCGGCAGTCTTGAGGGCAAACCAATGCGAAGAATAGTCAATCGATACGCCGATCAGCGTTGCGCCGAAAACGAAGGTAATGAGCGAGAGCGTGCCGAAGACGGCAAAGGCGGTGCCCAGAGCGAGCGTGAAGCCGAGGAGAATGGTTGCGGCCATCAGCAAGAGCACGACGGGACTGCCGAAAAGCGCCCAAGCCAATGCAAAGACGCTGATGGTCGAGAGGGTGCCGATAAAGGTGAGCTCGCGCTGTGCGCGGGCAGCGATCGCATCGGTAAAGAGCGGCACGCCGGCGGCTTCTATCTGAACGGAGGCTTTGTGCCCCACCGCATCCTGAGCGGCGTTTTGAGCGTCTTCGAGCGTCTGCGCAAAATGTGCTTTCCCGGCTGCCGCCAGGTTTTCGTCAGCGGTGAAAAAAAGCACGCGGACGGTTTCTCCGGACGGCACCGTCTTTAATTCGAGCTCCGTGCGGCCGTTATTTGAAGAGGCGCGCCATGGGAGGCGCTTAAGTTCTTCGGTGAGCCAATGGTCATAGGTGCAGAACGGATCATTGGCAAAGCCGAGAATCCTGAGCGACACGGCGCTCGTGAGACAGCTGACGGCTCGCTCTGTCAGCCGTTCGCTGCGGCTTGGTTCCGGGAGGCTGATGAGGCTCCTGAGCGCACTTCTGTCGGCATCCGAAAGCAGTCGGCCGGCGGCATGAGGAATTTTGGGGACAGCACCCGCCCCAAAATGCTCCGCAGAGCGCTCTGATAGGGCGGGTGAAGCGAGCAGTACGTTCCGTACTGCCGCTTGAGCGGTCTCGGCGAACTCTCTGAGTTTTTCTGCCGCCGCTGCTGTTTCGCCCTTGACGCGAAGGAGCACGATGACATTGCCGGCTTCATCCTGACTCAGGCGGGCGCGCAGGGCGTCTTCAATATCGTCGGGAAGTTCCGGGGCTAATTCCGCTGGAATAAGTGACGCGAGACTTGTATCAAAAGCGCGGTGAGTGAATCGGTCGCAAAGCACCCATGAAGAGAGTGCAAGCAGGACGATGAGGCAGCCGAGCGCAAGCCGACCGCGACCGACTTCCAAAAAACTGAGAAGTCCGTCAAGGATTTTTTGGGCGCGGTGCTGTACGGTCAACGTGAAAACTTTTTTTGAGTAAGAGAGGAAGTCGGCGTTCGAGTCGATTCGCCGAAGGAGAAAAGCGAATAAATGAACGGGAACGCCGCGAAGAAGATGCTCGCGGCAATGCTGAGCATCTCGCTTCAGTCAGAGATCAAAGCGCCTTAGGCCGGATGACCGCAGGTGAAGCAGAAGACGGGTTCATAGGTGGCCGGCAGCTTCATGCGTTTGCCGAGCTCGGGACCTGCAACCGAACCGCGCGCAACGCCGCCGAGACCGAGTGCGGTGCCCGCCAGATACGCGGCTTCGACCATGGTGCCGGCATCGAGATAAGCCCAGTGCGGCCGAGCCATCTGCGTGCGGGGCGTCGCTTCAACGACAAAGACGAGTGTTACAGGGGCCGTATCAACAAAAGCGTGCTGTCCCATCGTTGACGCTGCGCGGAGGTCTTCCGGGGTCAGAAGCTCGAGCGTATTCTTGGACGCATTCCAGCGCCATGCGCCGTCAGCGCGCAGAACACAGACCGAGACAGTACGCAGATCGAGACAGGAGGGAACGGTTCGCTTTCCGTCAGGACGCGTGATGCCGGCTGTGCACCAAAGGAGCGTTGAAAGATCTGCGTCGGAAATGGGCTCGGTCGTAAAGGAGCGAATGGTTTTGCGTGCCTTCAGGGCTTGCGTGAGCGTCATCTTCAGTTCGCGCGGAGCAGGCAGCTCAATTGTTCTTGTTGTCATAAAACCCTCCACAGTTAGACGGTGCCTTTCAACCAGCAATGATTGTAGTTCCGCAGTGTGATGCTGTATGTATTCCTGCTTCGTCCGGGAGCAAAAAAGCGGCGGACTTCTCTAAAGAGGTCCGCCGCTCAGCTCAGTCATGCAGCGTTAGGGCTGATTAACGATTGGTGTCGACCTTCGGGTCAAGCGCATCGCGCAGACCGTCGCCCAAAAGGTTGAAGGCAAGCACCGTGAGGAAGATCGCAATCACGGGGAAGATTGCCGCGTGCGGCGCGGTGAGCAGGTCCGCGCGGGCTTCGTTAAGCATTGCGCCCCATTCAGGCATCGGCGGCTGAGCGCCGAGACCCAGGAAGGAGAGCGATGCCGCGGTGATGATTGACGTGCCGATACGCATCGAGAGATAAACCAGAATCACCGAGATCGTGCCGGGCAGAATATGGCGGAAAAGAAGCATCGTGTCGCTGATGCCCAGGCTTCGCGCCGCCTCCACATAGGTCTGGGTTTTGAGACTCAGCACATTCGCGCGGACCAGACGAGCGAAGGCCGGAATCGAGAAAATCGCCACGGCCGCGACGACGTTGAGCATGCCGCCGCCGAGAATCGCCACAATGCCGATCGCGAGCAGAATGCCCGGGAAAGCAAAGAGCACGTCCGAAATACGCATGATGATGCGGTCAGGCCATCCTTCATAGAAACCGGCGATCAGGCCGAGAATCGTGCCGATGACAGCACCGGCGAAAACGGACGAAAAGCCGCAGACGAGCGAGATGCGGGTGCCGGCGACGATGCGGCTGAAGATGTCGCGCCCGAGGGCATCAACGCCAAACCAATGCACGGCCGAAGGACCTTCATTCAGACGGTCGTAGTCGAAGAAGTTTTCCGGATCAAACGGCGTGATCATGGGGCCGACAATGGCGACGATTATCAAAAAGAAGACGAATCCGGCAGCGGCCATCGCCACCGGCTGCTTCTTAAACTTGCGCCAGAACTCGCCCATCGGGGTGCGCAGCGCATCGTTGGACTTGGCAATGCGCGGATCCACTGCAGTTTCAGTACTCATTTATTCACTCCGATTCTTCTTTTACTTGTAGCGGATCGACGGATTGATCCATCCGTAGAGCACGTCGACCACGAGGTTAATGACGATAAATTCAAGCGAAAAGAGCAGCACGCTCGCCTGAATCACAGGGTAGTCGCGCATGTCGACGGCGTCGACGAGCAGACGCCCCATGCCGGGCCAGTTAAAGACCTTTTCCACCACGATGGAGCCGCCGAGCAGGAAGCCGAACTGCAGCCCCATCATCGTGACCACGGGAATCAAAGCATTGCGGAGCGCGTGCTTGGCAACGATCTTCGTTTCCGTCACGCCCTTGGCGCGGGCGGTGCGGATGTAGTCGTCATGGAGCACTTCCACGAAGGAAGCACGCGTGAAGCGGGCCATCACGGCGGCAACCGCTGCGCCGAGCGTGATCGACGGGAGAATGTAGTGCTTCCATGACGAGGCGCCTACCGTCGGCAGCCAGCCGAGCTCAACGGAAAAGATTTCCATGAGTAGGATGCCGAGTGCAAAGGCCGGGAACGAAATGCCGGAGACGGCGAGCGTCATGCCGATGCGGTCAGGCCACTTGTTGCGGTAGACCGCGGAAATCACGCCGATCACAAGACCGAAGATCACCGACCAAACCATGGAGGTAAGCGTGAGCCACAGCGTCGGGCCGAAGCGTTCGCCGATTTCCTGAATCACCGGACGCTGGGAACGAATGGAGGTGCCGAAGTCGCCCTGACACGCGCCCACCACAAAGTTCACGAACTGCTCAGGGATCGAGCGGTCGAGACCCAGACTGTGGCGGATCATTTCCACCGTCGCTTCGTCAGCTTCCGGACCGGCGGCCAAACGTGCCGGGTCGCCCGGGAGCAGGTGAATGAAGAAGAAGACGCAGACCGCCACGATGATGAGCGTGGGGATCATCCCGAGGAGTCGCTTGATGAAATATCTCAGCATGGAACTTTCTGCCTGCTTATATGTTGTTGATTTGTTCCTGAACTCGTCTTCAGGGCTTCACGAGGGAAGCCGGCTCTAAGCTGGCTTCCTCGAAGTTAAAGCTCGAGTCGGGCTGAATGTAAAAACCGTGGAGCGCTTTGGAGCTTGCCGCGATGTTCTGTTCACTCACGAGGAAGATCCACGGCGCATCTTTCCAAATCGTTTCCTGCATCTGCGCATAGATCGCTGACTTCTTCTCGCGGTCGGTGGTGCCGAGCGCATAGAAAAGCGCCTGATCAACCGAGGGATTGGAATAGTAGGACTCGTTGGAGCCGCGGGGCGGGAAGCTTGACGTTGCGAGGACTGGACGCACCGCGTAGTCGAGTTCGCCCGTGGAGCTCGACCAGCCAATGTAATAGAGCTCATGACGGCTCTGCTCGGGCTGGGGCGTCGACTCTACAAAACTCGTGCGTTCGCCGGCCTCAAGCGTGCGTACGCGAACTTTGACGCCGACCTGAGCGAGCTGCTGCTGCAGGAACTGAATGATCTTGGAGGCCGTCGTATGGTTGTAGCCCGACCAAAGTTCCACCTCAAAGCCGTTCGGGTAGCCCGCTTCTTTAAGAAGCGCCTTGGCCTTCTGCGGGTCATAGGGCCAGGGACCGAGCTTAACGGCATAGTCAACCGAAAGGGGCGCAATGCCTTCGGCCACATCGGCGTATCCGGCAAAGGCCACCTTGACGAGCGCCTCTTTGTTCACGGCGTAGTTAAGCGCCTGACGAACGCGGACATCCTTGAAGACGGGCTTCGTGAGATTCATTTCCACAAAGCGAAGCATGATCGAAGGCGTGACGTCGACGCGGAGCGTGCCTTTGTCCTTCACCATTTTGACCTGCTCGGAAGGCAGCGGAAACGCATAATCGGCTTCCCCCGTGAGCGCCATGGCCACGCGCGTGCTGTTTTCCACCACAGGACGCCAGGTGATGGCATCGAGCTTTGGGTATCCCGCGCGCCAGTAGTTCGGGTTCTTCTCCACCCGCAAAACGTCGCTCGGGTTGTAGTTCTTCATGACAAAAGGCCCGGTGCCGCAAGGATGGAAGGCAATGCTGACTTCCTTTTCGCTGAGGCTCTTCGGGCAGATCATGACAGCCGACGGATGCGCAAGACGGTTGATGAAGGCCGAATTCGGGCGCTTAAGCGTGAAGCGGACCGTGTAAGGATCGAGCACCTTGAGTGAAGCGACGTTTTCAAAAAGGAAAAAGCGCTTGAGCGTGCTGCCGGGCGTTGTGATGCGGTCAAAATTGGCTTTGACTGCTTCGGCCGTGAATGTCGTGCCGTCATGGAACTTCACGCCGCGGCGCAGGTGCACGACATGCTGCATGCCGTCGGGGCTCGATTCAGCCGATTCGGCAAGGCTCGGAACAACGTTCATTTCTCGGTCGAACTTGAAGAGCCCTTCATAAAAGGACTTTGCCACGGCCTGAGAGAGCGTGTCCGTCGCGTTCCACGGGTCCATCGTAGTGAAGGTGCTCGCTACGGCGACGGTAATTTCATTTTTGGCTTCAGCTGCGCCGGCCGGTGAGAACACGGCGGCGCAAATGAGCGCGGCAGGGAGCAGTTTGGTGAGGGTTTGCCGTTTCTGCATGTTGTTTCCCTTTGCTCTTATTTATGACCTTCCATCGTGCCCACGACATGCTTGGCCACGAAGTGTCCGGGTTCAACTTCAACGAGCGGTTCGATGACGGGATCATCACCCACTTTGCGTACCGGGCTCGGGAGGTCTGAGAGATTGAGCAGCTTCAGAAGGTTGCGCTCCTGCGGGTCGGCAATCGGAACGGCCGAGAGGAGCTTTTGCGTATATGGATGGAGCGGATTGCCGAGGACGGCGCGGCGCGAGCCCATTTCGACGATCTGGCCGAGATACATGACGGCCACGCGGTGGCTGATGCGCTCAACGACGCCCATGTCGTGAGAGATGAAGATATAGGAAAGTCCCATTTCCTCCTGCAGTTCCATCATCAGGTTCACCACCTGAGCACGGATGGAGACGTCGAGCGCGGCAACGCATTCATCGGCCACGATGATCTGGGGTTTAAGCGAAAGCGCACGGGCAATACAGATGCGCTGACGCTGACCGCCGGAGAATTCATGCGGGTAGCGGTTAGCCATGTCCGGGGAGAGTCCCACGCGTTTAAGGAGCAGCGCTACGCGGTCGTACATCTCCTTTTTGGAGCAGTAGTTATGGATCATCATCGGCTCGGCAATCGAGTAGCCCACGGTCTGCCGCGGATCGAGCGAGGCGTAAGGATCCTGAAAGATCATCTGCAGATTGCGGCGCTCTTCCTGAAGTTCGTGCCGGGTCATTCGCAGGAGCGACTTGCCGCGGTGGAGAACTTCACCGCTGTCGACATCGAGCAGCCGCAGAACGGCGCGGCCAGTGGTTGACTTGCCGCAGCCCGATTCGCCCACGATCGAGAGCGTTTCGCCTGCGCGCAGATCAAAGCTCACATGGTCGCAGGCGCGTACGACGTAGGTGGGGCGCCCCCAGAAATCGGTGCGGACGGGGAAGGTCTTCACCAGATTCTTAACTTCAAGAATTTTTTCTCCCGGCGGCGGGAGTTTGTCCGAGGGCGGTTCGATGACTTTGCCGTTGTCCGGATCAATCAGCCGGAAGAAGCACGGATGTTCAATGTCTTTCAAGGCACCCAGACGGGGTACGGCGGAGAGCAGTGCCTGCGTATAGGGGTGCTGCGGATGCGCAAAGATGGCTTGAGCAGTGCCGGACTCCACAATTTCACCGTAGCGCATGACAGCGACGCGGTCGGCGATCTGCGCCACTACGCCCATGTCGTGCGTGATGAAGAGCACCGCCATCCCGATTTCTTTCTGAAGTTCGGAAATCAAGGCAAGAATCTGTGCCTGAACCGTGACGTCAAGCGCCGTTGTCGGTTCGTCTGCGATCAAAAGCTGCGGCTTGCAGGCAAGCGCCATGGCAATCATGACGCGCTGACGCATACCGCCCGAGAGCTGGTGCGGGAACCGCAAAGAGATGCGTTCAGCATCGGGAATGCGCACGAGTTCGAGCAGATGAACGGCTTCCTTGAGCGCTTCCTTTTCATCCATGCCGCGGTGCAGGATCAGACTTTCGGCAATCTGCGCACCGACCGTGAACACCGGGTTCAGGGAGGTCATCGGCTCCTGAAAGATCATGGCCACTTCAGAGCCGCGCAGATGCTGCAGTTCAGACTTATTGGCATGACGCAGGTCAACCACGCGGCCGTCGCGGCAGCGCAGTTTGATGGAGCCGTTGACGATCTTGCCGCCGCCGTGTTCGACAAGACGCATTACAGAGAGGGAGGTAACGGATTTGCCGGATCCCGATTCGCCTACCAGCGCAAGGGTCTCGCCGGGGCGGATGGAGAAGGATTCATCGACTACTGCCGTGGTAGTGCCCGAGTCCGAAGTGAACTGCACGCGGAGGTGTTCAACCTCCAATATGGGGAGCTCTGCCTGCGGCGTGATGTTTGTTTCTTTAGCTTCCATCATTGTTCTTGTAAATTGGTTGGCTCAAGCGGAAAGAATGCGTTGCGGCCGTGTTGATCCCTTGCGGGCTTTGGACATCCGAACTGCCCGTCGGGGCAGAGATGTTCTGCGCCGATCACTCTTTATGGGCTTAAAGCAAAGCACATGCCACGAACTCTTGCCGCGTCATGCAGAAAACCCTTGCATTCGGTCAGCGCAATACCGCCGGACGCAGTGTGCATTGTTGAGTTCGTACCATAGCGCCTCGTTTTGTCGGCGGCTTTTTCAGTACGCACAACGATCGGCAGATTCACTCGATTATTGATTTGTTCGACGTGGGGTAAGGCAAAGTACTCAGGGTTTACGACAAGACGCCTTGAATCGGATCGGGACGTTGCAAAATTGTGCGCAGCGCACTGAATTGATGCATTTGCGTCATGATTGGGGCATCGCCTGATGTTAGGCCGTTTGCAGGCCTCTCGAACCAGCCGACTGGGCGGCAGCTATGACTGCATTCATGCTCAATTCATGTGCTGGAGGACTGCCGCATAGGGAATTTGTTGAGGTCAGCTCTTCAGAAGTCGGCGGCATAATGCTCCAATGCAGTGCAGTCGGAGATCCCTGTCGACAGAGCCTTCAGAGGCATGCAGGTCTTCGGGTGCACCGCAAGGAATACAAATATAAGTTGGAGATACATCCATGCAGCCCATTCTTGCCGACAAGGCATTTCCTGAATTGGTTCAGTGGGCGGACGAGCTTGCCGCTCTGCGCCGTGACATTCATGCTCATCCGGAACTCGGTTTCGAGACGCCCCGTACGGTTGATCTGATCGTCAAAACCCTCAAAGGCTGGGGACTTGAACATGTCGATCCCGATGAGGTCAAGGGCGGCGTAGTGGTTGTCATCAATGGAGCGGCGCCTGGAGCAACAGTGGCGCTGCGCGCCGACATTGATGCGCTTCCGATGCCTGACAATTCGGCAAATCCATGGAAAAGTCAGACAGAAATGCGCTGCCACGCCTGCGGTCACGACGGTCACGCTGCCTGGCTTTTGGGGGCGCTGCGCTATCTGCACGAAAAGCGCGCGAGTTTCAAAGGCCGCGTCGTCGGCATTTTTCAGCCGGCCGAAGAAATCGGCCGCGGGGCGCTCCGTGTTGTCCAGTCCGGCGTTTTTGAGCATTGGGGCATTCAGGAAATCTACGGTGCCCATGATGAACCGACGGTCGCCAAGGGGCAGTACGGTTTGTGTGCGGGCCCCGCTCAGGCGTCAACCGACTTCTTCTATATCACGGTGAAGGGGCGGGGTGTTCATGCGGCTCGCCCGCACCTCGGCGTCGATCCCATTACCACTGCCGGCGTGCTCATCGGCGCTCTGCAGACAATCGTTTCACGCAAGGTCAATCCCATTGAGACGGCCGTGCTTTCCATTTCGTCGGTGAACGGCGGGAACTTCCATACCCCCAACGTCATCCCTGAAACCGTCACGCTTTCGGGTACGGTGCGCACCTTCAATGAAGATGTCCGCAATCAGATTGAAGCAGAGATGGCGCGCATGGTGGAGCGCGTGGCAGAAGCCGAGAACTGCACGGGCGAATTCCGCTACGATCGTTTGGTGCCGTCGCTTTTCAATACGCCCGAAGCCGTCGAGCACATTCGCAGCTTCATCACGCATCAGTTCGGCGCGGAGCATGCCGAAGAGATGCCCATCTCAATGGGCGGAGAGGATTTCGCTGAATATACGTTTAAGGTGCCCGGCTGCATCATCCGCGCCGGTATTCGCGATGACAGCCATAAAGCCGCGCTGCACCACCCGACCTTCGACTTTAACGACGAAGTGATTCCCGCCACGGCCACTGTTCTCGCCGGAACCGTGCTTGAACGTCTGGCGGCGCTTTCATAAATTCTGAAAATCATGCGGCCGAGAGCCTTTGCGCCCTCGGCCGCATTCTGTATTTCAAGCGCACAAACCTATGCCTTTCGGTATCTTAGCCACCTTCGCCGCGTATTTTCTCTGGGGTCTTTTCCCGTTTTACTTCCATGCCTTACAGGGCATCGGAGCCTTGGAAATTCTTGCCCACCGCATCATCTGGTCGCTCGTATTCATCACGATCGTGGTTGTCGCAATGCGCCGTACGGCGTGGCTCAAAGGCGCACTCATGACGCCGAAGGTGCTCGGTGTCTTTTGTCTCTCCGCGCTCATCATCGGCGCCAATTGGGGCATTTACGTTTATGCCATTGTTTCCGGCCGCACCATTGAGGCCTCGCTCGGTTACTTCATCAACCCGCTGGTGTCAATTGCTTTAGGGAGCTTATTTCTGCGCGAGCGGCTGCGCCGGCCTCAGCAGGCAGCCGTTGTGCTCGCGGGCGTTGGGGTGCTTTGGATAACCTGGACCACAGGCGTTGCCCCCTGGCTCGGGCTGATGCTCGCCATGACCTTCGGGCTTTACGGGCTTATCCGCAAGATCGCTCCGCTCGGCAGTCTTGAGGGCATGGTGCTTGAAAGTCTGCTCCTCACTCCGGCGGCTGCAGCATGGTTATGGTTTCTGTGGTCTGATCATGAGCTCGCCTTCATTTCGGCTGATCTGACGACGCAGATTCTGCTTATCGCTGCGGGTCCTGTTACCGCTGTGCCGCTCCTCTTTTTTGCTTCCGGCGTGCGCCGGATCCCTTATTCCACGTCGGCTGTTATTCAGTATGTCAGTCCGACGATGGTTTTTCTGATCGGTGTTTTTGCGTTCGGCGAGCCCTTTTCAAAAGGCATGCTCGTGGGTTTCCTGATCATTTGGGCAGCCGTGGCGCTTTTCTTGGGAGAAATGCTTCTCTTCGCGCGCCGGTGCCGCAACGAAGCTCGTGAAGCCGCCGACCGGGTCTGACGCGTGAAGCTTGGGCGCAGGATATTCCATTCTGCGCAAATGAAAGAGCCTCCGGAAACATTCAAGTTTGCGGAGGCTCTTTTCGAATTCAGGCGCGAATTACTTGACGGTCAGCTTCACGTCTTCCGTAATCGTGCCGGTGTAGCGGGCGACATATTCGCCGCGTTCAAGGTGCGGCGGAACAAAGAAGGTGCCGCTCGACACGACCTGACCGGCTTTGAGCTGACGGCCGCGTTTTTCGAGTGCGGCGACGAGCCACTTGAGCGCATGGATCGGATTGTCGAGCACTTCCGTCGAATTGCCTGCCTTGATAAGTTTGCCGTCCTTGAAGAGTTCGCAGCGGATGGCATTGAGGCCGGCAACGGTGAGCGTCTTGCCGTCAACGGGCGTGCCGTGAATGATGCAGCCGCCGACGGCGCAGTCGGCAACCACCAAGTATTTGTTGAGCGTCGGGAACCAAGCTTCAAAGCGGGCGTCCGGAACTTCAATGCCGCCGGCGACGGTGATGTTTTCAAGAAGCTCTTCGTCGCTCATGCTGCTCGTCAGATCCACCTTGGGGATCATTGAGAGTTCAACCTCAATGAGCGGTTCGTTCATGTGGTCAAGTTCGAGCGTGCAGGGCGCTGCAAAGATATGCGACTTGGTTTGTTCGCCAAAGAGCGGTTCGGTGGTGCCGAACATGTCCTGCGTCGTTTTGCTCGTGAGCGAGATCTTGTAGCCGCCAGTCGGTTCGCCCTTTAATTCGGCAAATTTGCGCTGAACGGTGTAAGCGCTTTCATAGTCATTCAACACACCCGAGCAAGCCTTCATGTCAAGCGGCTTGTTGGTGCAAAAGGCGTTGTAGAGCGCCTGTGTAAGAGATGCTGCGTCCATCTGTCAAAATCTCCAAAACGGATTTACTGCAGAGAATAGGTTCTATTTTTCAACGGATTGATGCTTTATTCCTCAGGCATTTGTCTTAGAGAAGAACTTTAAAAGCAAGGGGCGGCGGTTCACTGTTGACGCAAAAGAAAAGACCGCCGACTCAAAAGGTCAACGGTCCTGCAGGTGATTCGAAATGAATCGGCTGACTTTTTTAGAACATCTGAATTTGGGGTCTGGCGTCCTCGAGGAAGGTGATGGCGCCGCTCTTGGCGGTGCCGTCCGGGCCGTCGAGCTCCCAGTCGGGAATCACCCAACGTTCATAGCCGTTCTGCATGTGCGCGGCAGGCTTATGGGTGTGGCCGTGAATGACCAGATCAACGCCTGCGGCTTTGACGGCTTCGGCAACGGCAGATTCGACAACATCCATGTCAGCCATGCTCTTTTCGCCCTTTTCGGACTCGGACTGCGCTCGGGCCTGTTTGGCAATGGCCAGTCGTTCCTCAACAGACTTCATGAGCATCATGGCCTGCCAGCGAGGATCGTGAGTGAGAGCGCGGAACTTTTGATAAGCCACATCGCGCAGGCACCACTGGTCGCCGTGCGCGAGCAGAGTTTTGCGGCCGCAAATATCAGCGACGATAGGGTCGCGGATCAATTCGGCGCCCGCGGCGCGGGCAAATGCGGCGCCGAGCATGACGTCACGGTTGCCGGGCATCACAATGACGCGTCGGCCGGTAGCCGCATGGAGCTTAAGCAGCGCGATCACGGGCTGAGCTTCAGGATGTGCGTCGTCGCCGATCCAGTAGTCAAAAAGGTCGCCCAGAATAACGAGCTCCGGGTAGCGCGGCGCAATGGTCTTCATGAAGCGTACGAAGGCCATGATGGTTTTGGGCTTCGTAGGGGCAAGATGAAGGTCGGAAATGATGATCGGGTTCGTTAGCGGAGCGATCTCGGTAAGTCCGGCTAGTGCGGGCGGAGGAAGCTGATTCTGGGTGTCCATGACGGTTCTCGTGCGTATGCGGGAGGCGGGAGCCGGCCGGAGCGAGATGTCGTCCGACCGTGCATTCGCCGCTCTTTAGATGATCTCGGCCTTTTCGATCACAACATCTTCAACAGGAACGTCGCCGTAGAAGGAGACCATGCCCGTACGGACCTTGGCGATCTGGTCGACCACATCCTGACCGGCCACAACCTTGCCGAAGACGGCATAGCCCCAGCCCTGCGGAGTGGGAGCGGTGTGGTTGAGGAAGTCATTGTTGGCCACGTTGATGAAGAACTGAGCCGTTGCAGAGTGCGGATCCTGCGTACGAGCCATGGCGATCGTGTACTTGTTGTTTTTCAGACCGTTGGCCGCTTCGTTTTCGATCGGGGCATTGGTGGGCTTTTGCTTCATGCCTTTTTCAAAGCCGCCGCCCTGAATCATGAAGCCGCGGATAACGCGGTGGAAGATCGTGCCGTTGTAAAAGCCCGACTTCACATAGTTTTCAAAGTTGGCGCAGGTAATGGGAGCGTGTTCAGGGTCGAGTTCAATATCAATGACGCCGAGATTTGTGGTGAAGCGGATCATGAGATTTGTTGTTCCAATTAATGATTCATGTGCAGTCGGGCAAATGCTCCGAGTCGGGATGCATCAGCAGGACTGCTTTAAGGTAAATCCAACATTTTCGCACAGCCCATAGATGCTGAGCGAAGCGCTATAGGAATTAAGGCAGCACTTTGACGTCAACGATCTTAACGACGTCAACGGGTACATCGTTCATGCCGCGGCGAGTGGTTGTGCGCACAGCGGCAATCTTGTCAACGACGTCGGCGCCTTTGACGACCGTACCGAAAACACAGTAGCCGTTGCCGTCGCTTGCCTGATCAGCGTTGAGGAAGTCATTGTCAGCAACGTTGATGTAGAACTGAGACGTAGCCGAGTGCGGATAGCTCGTGCGGGCCATGGCAATCGTATAGCGTTCGTTTTTCATGCCGCCGCGGGCTTCGAGCGGAATGGGATCATGGGTGGGCTTCTCACGAAGCTGCTCGGTAAAGCCGCCCCCCTGAATCATGAATCCCGGAATCACTCGATGAAAGATGGTGTCTTTGTAAAAGCCTTCGCGCACATAAGTGAGGAAGTTCTTCACCGTAATGGGGGCGCGGTCGGGCGCGAGGCGGACAACGATATTGCCCAAAGTGGTGTCGATTTCAACAAGCTCCTCTTTGCCGGCGGCAGCGGCAGGGAGCGACGTCAGGGCGGCAGCAAAAGAAGCAAGCGGCAGCAGGATGCGGAAACGATTCTTCATGTTGATTGGGAAATGTCAAAAGGGAAAACGGCGGATCCTCATTGGAATCCTCGAAGCGGGGTGAATGACGAATGCGCTCAATGCATCGTCAGTGTGCGGTGAGACGGCGCAGCGTCTTCAGGCGCTGCTGCAGTTCGGTGTTGGAGGTGAGGCTCGGTGCGGCAGCTTCGTAGCTCTCAAGAGCCAGCGCGAGGTACACGTCGCCGCGGTTTTTCAGAGCCGTTGCAAAGTTGGGATTGAGGAGCAGGGCGCGGTCAAGGAGCTTCACGGCCTCTTCAAGACTGCCCATGCCGGCTTCAATCACCGCCAGGTTGTTGTATGGCTCCGGAATTTCGGGATATTCGGCAATGAGCGAACGAAGGGCTTTGGCGGCTTCCTCCGTGCGGCCGAGCCGTTCCAGTGCGACGGTTCGGCTGAAGCGAAGCTGGGCGCTGCGGGGATTTTTTTCCAGGCCAAGGTCGGCAAGTTCAAGCGCTTGTGCAGGGTGTCCGGCCTTGAGAAGCTGATCAACGCGGGGAGAGAATTCCGCAGCGTGCAGCGTTGCGGCGAGTTCCTGCATTTCAGAAGCGGCCATCGCGGAGCCGGAAGCGGAGGTGAGACCTGCCGCAAGGGCGGAGCAGAGAAGCGCGGAGAAAATGTAACCGCGCAGCGGGCGGCGGAGACTGAAAATGGGCATCGCAGAGAGCTTGAATAAAAATGTTTGCGCAGCAAATCAGGGAGCTTCGGAGCTCCTCAATGCAGCGTCTTCGATCGTTCGGCTGATACGCACTTGCGGGGCGCATCGGCCAGAAGCGGTCTTTTCCAGAGGTTAGAGAGCCCAAGGCAGCCGCTATACTCTCGAAGATTAGTCAACTGTTGATTTTAGCGGCTCTCAGCACATCCGCATCTCTCTTGGTCTTTTAGGACTTGTATCGAGATATGGGACGGCGCTGAGGGTCTCGTGATTTTTTCGTTCGAGCACCATGCTTTCGATTTATTCGACCCTCACGCGCGAGCAGCGCCCTTTCGAGTCTCTTGAACCCGGCCGCGTACGTATGTATGTCTGCGGCGTGACGGTCTATGACTACTGCCATATCGGCCACGGCCGAACCTTCGTTGCTTTTGACGTTGTGCGCCGCTGGCTTGAGGCGTCGGGCTACAAAGTCACTTTTGTGCGCAACATCACTGACGTTGACGATAAGATCATCCGCCGCGCAGCGGAACGCGGCGTCACAACCGATAAGCTTACCGATGAATTTGCCCGCGCCATGCAGGAAGACATGCTGGCACTGGGCTGCCTTGCGCCGACATTCGAGCCGCGTGCAACGCAGTACATCCCGCAGATGCTCAATCTGATCGGCAAGCTTGAGGAAAGGGGCTTTGCTTACCACGCTGCTGACGGTGATGTTGACTATGCCGTCCGCAAGTTCCCCAATTACGGAAGACTTTCCGGGAAGTCCATTGACGATCTTCAGTCCGGCGCTCGGGTGCAGGAGCGCGAAGGCAAGCATGACCCGCTCGACTTTGTGCTCTGGAAGAGCGCTAAGCCCGGTGAACCGCAGTGGGATTCCAAATGGGGGTGCGGGCGCCCGGGATGGCATATCGAATGCTCAGCCATGGCGATGGATCTCCTTGGCGAAACCATCGATATCCACGGCGGCGGCCCGGATCTGGTGTTCCCGCATCACGAGAACGAAATTGCCCAAAGCGAAGCGGCGACGGGCCATCAGTTCGCGCGCACCTGGATGCATTCGGGGCCGCTGCGCGTGCGTTCGGCCGACGGCAAAGAAGAAAAGATGAGCAAGTCGCTCGGCAACTTCTGGACGATCCGGGATGCGCTCAAGGAAACCAATGCGGCCTACGGTGAAGGGTGCGGCGCTGAAGTGCTTCGTTTCTTCCTGCTCCGCAGTCAGTACCGCAGCCCCATTACGTTCTCGTCCGTTCTCATTGAAGAGGCGCATAAGGCGCTTGTTCGCCTTTATACGGCGCTCAAGGGGCGCGCTGCTGACCGAGCTGCGCTCGATTGGAATGAACCCTTCGCTGCGCGCTTCAAGGCCGCAATGGACGACGATTTCAATACGGCCTTGGCCGTATCCGTGCTCTTTGAGCTCGCTACTGAAATCAACCGCACGGGGTCGCCTGAACTTGTTCGGCAGCTCCTCGGTCTCGGCCGCATTCTCAATATTCTCGGCATGGACCCGGAGAAATTCCTTCAGGGCGGCGCTGAAGCCTCTGACGACGCGTCCCGCATTGAAGGCCTGATTGAAGAGCGTGCTCTGGCAAAGAAGTCGAAGAATTTTGCGCGGGCGGATGAAATCCGCAAGTCGCTCCTCGCTGAGGGCATCGAGCTCCAGGACGGGGCAGCAGGAACGACCTGGCGCCGCATTTGAAGCCTGCGCCGCTGAGATACAAACCCAACAAAGATGACGGAGAAGAGTGGGATGGCCAAGAAGGTTTTTCTCGAATTTGAGCATGATATTGAAGCGCTTGAAAAGAAGATCGACGACCTTCGTGAGCTTGACGAAAGCGAAGCGGGGCATGCGGTTTCCGTAGCAAGCGAAATCGCTTCGCTCCAAGCCAAGGAAGACGAGCTTGTCAAGAAGATCTACGCTGAGCTGACCCCCTGGCAGTGCTCGCTTGTGGCTCGCCATCCTCAGCGCCCTTACACGCTCGACTATATCGATGCGATCTTTACGGACTTCCATGAACTGCACGGAGACCGCGCTTTTGCCGATGATGAAGCGATCGTTGGCGGTCTGGCCCGTCTGGCCGATATCAACGTTGTGGTGATCGGCAACCAAAAGGGCCGCACGCTCAAAGAGCGCAGCCGCCGCAATTTCGGCATGGCCAAGCCCGAGGGCTACCGCAAGGCTCTGCGTCTCATGAAGCTTGCCGAGAAGTTCGATCTGCCGGTCGTAACCTTCGTTGATACCCCGGGTGCCTATCCAGGCATCGACGCCGAGCAGCGCGGGCAGTCTGAAGCCATTGGCCGCAATCTCTTTGAAATGGCCGGGCTGAAGGTTCCGGTGCTGACCTGCATCATCGGTGAAGGCGGCTCCGGCGGTGCGCTGGCACTGGCTGTCGCGGACATGGTGATGATGCTGCAGTACGCCACCTATTCGGTGATTTCTCCGGAAGGCTGTGCGTCTATTCTCTGGAAGGATGCTGCACAGGCGCCGCGCGCGGCTGAAGCGCTCGCGCTGACAGCAGATCGCTTAAGCCAATTCGGACTGGTTGACCGAGTTATTTCCGAGCCGCTGGGCGGCGCTCATCGTGATCCGAAATTGATGGCTACGAGCCTGCGTCAGGTTTTAATCGACGAACTGCGGGCGCTCCTGAAACTTCCGCTCAATACGTTGGTGGAGCGTCGCTCAGAACGTCTGCGCCGCATGGGAGATTTCGAGGTGGTTGGGGAGCCCGCAACAGCAGCCAAGTCTGATGAAGTTGAGGATGCTCATGAGGTCAATGCCGCAAAGTAGTCAATAAGATTTGCGGTTCTGACAGAGGATATGTAGAATTCAACGCTCGATTCACCGCGAAGTTGAATTCAGGAAGGATGGCAGAGCGGTTTAATGCACCGGTCTTGAAAACCGGCGGAGCTAATAACTCCCGAGAGTTCGAATCTCTCTCCTTCCGCCACGCACGGTAAGAAACGTTGTCGTGCGAATAAAAACGAATGCATACGATCAGCCTGAAGCCCCTACTGCTTCAGGCTTTTTATTCTGTATCGCTTGAAGTGGTATGGATTTTTTGGACACATACCCGGAACTCCCGGATAACTGATCCCTAATTTTTCAGCACCCGGGGCGGATTTTCCAAGCCAAGCAGCGCGAGCATATCGCGCTGCTTTTTCGTAATGGTGCGCGTTACCCATGCGTTGGCCGTATGGCGCTTGTCAGCCTGGATCTGCTTCAAGATCGTGAAAAGACAATCGATGGAGTTATTGGGGATTTTGCGATTGCCTTGCTCACGGTCGCGGGCTCCCTTAATGGCCATCATGCGCAGTGAGGTGGCCAGCGTGCACACCAGCAATTTGCCCCAGTAAGCCGTATCCGTACACCGCAGTCGATTCCCATCGACCCAGTTTTTAAATTGATTGAAATCCTGCTCAACTTGGCCGCGCAGCCGATAGATGCTTAAGGCTTTAAACGGATTGGCTTCCGCATTGGTTCGGATCGCAAAACGGCCGGCATAGCGTAAGGCGGCCTCAATGGCGTTGTCATCACGATCCCAATAACGGTGTCCTTGCGCCGTCGTTCTTTCACAAACAAAACGCTCATAAGTCAGCCATTTTTCTGGCGGAACTTGTTTGTTCGCGTTTTTCAGATCCAGCACCTGCTGCACTTGTAAGCGAAGCTCTTCCATCTCAGCTTCATCGGCTTTAGGAAAGCGGTAAAGATGTAAATGCAGCGTCTTGTTGAGTGATCCATAGTCAGTGTATTGCTTCCAGGCTTCCGTGGCGGAATGGGCGTACACGCGTTCGCCAGTGTCGTAAAAGCGCTGGTTATGCAGCGAGGCGTCATATCGGTCAAAGCTGCGTTTCACGATGTCCTCGCTGAGGCGAATGCCCTGTATGAACTTCACTTCCAGATCAATCTGCTTTTGGATGTTGATTAGGCTTTGATACCCCCGATCCGTCACCAAAATCACTTTCGAGAAATCAAAACCGGCATCCTTCATGCGATAAACAATTTCTCCAAAGGCTGTGACATCAGGGATTGAGCCTTCATAGGCATGGGCGAAGACAATGTCCCCAGAGTCTTGGTCGCAAACAAAAGTGAAATTGAGTACCGGCAATTCCGGATCACGTTTGGCATGGCCGTAGGCGACATCCGCGATGGCGGCGGAATATGACGAAATCGTGGTGTTGTCCAACGCATAGTGCACGCAGTCTGTGCCGGACATCTTTTCGCTCTTGCTTTGATGCCGCAGATGGAAATAGCGCGCAAAGTCCTTAGGCGTAACTCGGCTCAATACTTCGCTGATGCGCTGGCTCTTCAGAGCAGGACCATGCGGCAAATACACACTGGCCCGCCAATCCTCCATGGCAGCCATGGAGTTGCCGCCGTCTAATTTGTAGATCGCCAGATTGAGCAGACTGCGGGCATCCTCTTTGAAGATCTCGCGCAGATGCTCAAGCACCTGTGACTGCGCTGCCAGCTGTTCCAAAGCCCAAGTGAACCCTAAGCTGCGGGTATCGCACAAAGCGGTATCCGTTTCGGCAGCCGCTGGTTTAGGGCCGGGAGCGTCCGGGAAATCTCGGCGGTAGGCTGCCTCATCGACCAGAGTCTTATCCAGGCCGAAATAAAAGGTTCCTTGTGCGTACTGAGGAAATTCAGTACGAAATTTGGCGGTGATATTGACGACGGAATCAGCTGCTAAGCGGCCGACATACTTGCGGGCTGAGCGTTTTGATTTCTTGGCGACCGGATCCCACTGCGTTTGATAGGCGTAGATGTAGCACAAGCCCTTGGCATTGGTTTCCTTGGTGAAATACCACTTGTCGCTAGCCTTTTTCATCATCACTCCCGCTGACAGATGCCCAATTGGAACATAGGTAGCATTTTAGCGGAAAAAGAAATCCCGTAAAAACTTATTGGTTCATTTTCACGGGATTAGCTCAGCAAAACAACCGATCCTTGACCTTAATCTCTCGAGTTCGGGATCTGTTAACCGGGAGTTCAGGATGAGAAGGAACGGCGGCTCTGTTTATGGACGTCGAGAATCTTCAGGACGCCCCTCGCGGTCGGCCTGATCAGGCGCTCCGGCCGATTCGGCTTTCGCTGCATCCGCATCAGTCGGTTTTGAATCATGATTGAGCACTCCCGATTCAGATTGCTCCCCAAGATCGGTCTCAGCCGAGCTGCTCGCCCCTGCATCCAGAACCTTTTGGATTCGAGTTCTGCGGAAGTCCGCCAATGCTTTGATCAGCAGTCCCTGAGCATAGGCTGCGAGCGACTGGCACAGTACCAATGTGAGCGACATGGCCGCTTCACTTCCGCTCGGCAACTGCGGCTGCACATAAACCAGCACCAGTGTTGCAATCGTATAGACCCAGCTGCGAAGCCACAGCTTGCGGTACTTCATCTCGTCTTCTGAAAGCGTTCCCTTTTGCAGCAGGAAGATTGCTTCGCGGATCGGCAGAGCGGCCCGAACCGCATTTTCGTCTGCCGCCAGACCAAGCCAGGACTGCGGATCCACGGCTTCTTTACGCATTTTGGCCGTGAGTTTGAGCATTCTCAAGGGCCAAAAGAGCTTCAGAAGCTGCACCCCAAGGAATAAGTTCGCAAACAGAAAAACAAATATGGCGAGCGCCCATTCCCAGGAAAATGACATAGCTTATGAGAAATCCGATCAAAGGTGAGGAAAGCTTCGGCAAATGACTAGGCCGGCCTTAGCCAATAAATTATAGATTTGCAGTTCCGTCAGACCATGGTTCGTGCTGATGGCGATCGGTCGGCTGCGCCCGGAAAGAGGCACGGTTTGGCAATACCTCATAGGTTAATGAGTTTACAGATACTCGAATACATTTCGGCAGGTATTGTCAAACAACCGTTTCTTTTTTAAGGGGATTGACCATGCCCGCCACCACCATCAAACCGACCGCGCCGGCAGCCGTCCTGCCTGCTTCATCGCAGACCATCAGCCGCCGCCGGCTGCTTACAGCCGCTGGTTCCGCAGCTCTGCTCTCTGCGGGCGCAGCATTGACGCCCAAACCCGTTCGTGCGGCTGCCGTCGGCTCGAAAACACTCCGTATTGCGGCACTGCCGGCCATTGACGCGCTGATTCTCTATGCGGCAGAAGCTGACGGCATCTTCAAGTCTGAAGGTCTCAACATCGAAATTCTGCCCTTCAAAAGCAGCGTTGAAATGACTGCGGCCATCCGTGCAGAAAAAATCATTGGCCAGTACGCCAACATTCTCGGCACGATTGCGCAAAGAGCAAACGGCATTGGTCTCTCGCTTGCCGCGACGACCTGGCACACCTCGCCTGCGCAGCGAGCCTTCGGTTTTGCCGTATCACCAAAGTTCGCCGATCAAATCACTTCCATTGAAGTCTTGAAGGGCCTCACGGGCGTGAGTTCAACGCGCAGCCGCGGCACCATTATCGATTGGATGATTTACCGCATGAAAAATGCCGTCAATCTGCCCGAAAAGACGCTCGACCAAATCGAAGTCGCTCAGATTCCGATCCGGCTGCAGATGCTCCTCACCGGGAAAATGCAGACGGCCCTCTTTTACGAGCCGCTTCTTACCCTCATTGAGTCAAAAGGCGGACGCGTCATTTGGGATGACCGTCAGCTCAATGAGCCCCTCTCCGAAGTTGCGCTCACAACGCCCTATCTCACGCCTGACTTCGTGCTGCCCTTCCGGGCCGCACTGGCCAAAGCTGCCAAGGCGATTGATCAGGACCCGCAGAAATACGTTCCCATCCTTTCAAAGAAGGGTCTTGTGCCGCCGGCTGTTGCAAACACCTATAAACTTCCCAAATTCTCTGGGTTCGCAACGCCGGACGGACTGCCGCCGCTCCCAACCGATGCGCTCGTTCAGGAAGCGGCTGACTGGCTGGTTAAAGTCGGCATCCTTAACCAGGCGCCCGACATCACAGGAACCATCTGTAGGCTATAAAAAAATGACCATTGCTCCTGAAGCCCGAACCTGCGCAGCAGAACTCAATGTCAAGGATCTTGCCATTGGCCATAATGGCAAAACGTTGCTTAAGCATCTGACATTTTCTGTGCCGGCTGGTTCCTCGCTTGCCATTGTCGGCGAATCCGGCTGCGGCAAAAGTACGATGCTGACGACGCTGGCAGGTCTCCTGCCGGCGCTCGGCGGTGAGTTGTCTTGGCGTGATGCACAAGGCTGCGTGCTCAAGCACCCGAATTCGAGCTTCGTCTGGCAGCAGCTTGGGCTGCTCCCTTGGAAAACGGTAGAGAAAAATCTGACGCTCCCGCTTCTGCTCTCGCAGCATAAAATCCCGGCAGCTGACTGCGCCCACCGCGCAGCGGCCATGATTGAAGAGTTGGGTTTAAGCGGACTTGAAAACCGCTGGCCGGCAACGCTTTCCGGCGGTCAGCGTCAGCGCCTCGCACTGGGGCGCGCGCTGATTGCGCAGCCTGCAGTGCTCTTTATGGATGAACCGTTCTCCGCACTGGATGCACTGCGCCGCGAACGCCTTCAGGACTTTTTGGCCGGCATGCGCCGCCGCCGGCCAACCACCATGATTTTCGTGACGCACGATATTGGTGAAGCTGCATTCCTTGCTTCGGATATTCTGCTGCTGGGAGCGGGCCCCTCGAGACTGCTCGAGCATTACGCCAACCCGGCCTGGCGCTCTTCCGAACAATGCGCAGACCGCGATTCGCCAGAGTATGTCGAATCTGTATACCACATTCACAATGTGCTGCGGCAGTGCGCCGCGCACAACGCCGCGTCTTGTGAACCCGCCGGGAGTGCCGCCTGATGAAAGCCTCCATCTTTATTCGCTACTTTTGCGGCTCTGTTGCTGTTTTGCTGCTTTGGCAGCTCGGAAGCGTCACTTTAGGATCGGACATTCTGCCCGATCCCCTGCGGGCGCTCGGCGGCTTCTGGGATGCCCTCAAAGATCCGGAATTCATCGGTCACATCGGTCTGAGTCTCTACCGGCTCCTCACCGCGCTCGCACTCGCCATTGCGGTTTCCTTTCCGCTCGGCGTCCTTTTGGGACACAGCAAAGCCGCTGATTGGCTGGGCGCACCGGTGACATTCATCACGCTGCCGCTTCCGAAAATCGTGCTCCTGCCCGTTTTCTTTACCATCCTTGGGCTGGGCGACTCGTCACGCATTCTGCTGATTGCGCTGGCTACGGGCTATCAGATCCTGGTAATCGTGCGCGAATCCGCTCTGGCACTCAATCCTTCCTATGAACTTGCCATGCGTTCAATGGGCGCAAGCACTGCCGAGCGCGTTCTTCACGTCTACATTCCCGCGGCGCTTCCCTCACTCTTCATGGCTTTGAAGGCTGCTTCCAGCACCGCTGTTGCCGTACTCTTTCTCGCAGAAAGTTTTGCTACCGATGCCGGTCTAGGGTGGTACATCATGAATGCCTGGGGACTGGGCGATATGGACGGCATGTTCGTCGGTATTCTCGGCATGTGCGTGCTGGGCGTTGCGCTTTACGCGGGCATTGGTCTTCTCGAGCGTTTGGCCTGCCCCTGGGCATTGCAAAAATAAAAGGACTGCATCACCTGTCCGCACTGATCTGAAATTTGAAGCCGGGCATCCAAAGACCAAACGTCTTATGGATGCCTCGCTTCACCAACGAAAAAAGAGAGCGGACTTAAAGTGCATCACAGATTTAGTGATGCTTAAATGAAGATCATACGATCGTCATGCCTTCGGCCAGCATAGGCTGGATATCTGCGAGCTGAGGAATAACGCGTTTCCTCAAGCCCTTTTTGAGAGCCTCGACTGCCTGCTTGGCTGCCCGGCTGAATCCTCGAGACCGAATTGCCGCATACTGCCGTCTCTGCGCGGAGACGAAAGGCAATTGAGTGAAACGCAGGTCAGCGCAAAAGTCTCGTCCCATCCAAATATTGGACGGCAGAAGCAATGCCCAGCCGAGTCCCTGAGCGACAAGACCCATCATGGTTGTCGAAGACTCTACTAAGACGCTTCGCTGCGGCGAGATGCCGGCACTGCGCAGAATACGTTCTGAAATCAGCTTGTCGCTTGCCGCTGTCGTATAGGAAAAATAAGGCAAATCGCGCGCAAGCTGAAGAAGATCCGCCGGCGTCGAAACGGACCTCGTATTTGATGCGGGCGTCACAAGGAAGAAAGATTCAGCAACGACCGCCTCTTCCATCACTCCATCCATATCCGGGAAGCTCACCGGTGAAATCAGCAAGTCGAAATCGCCGTTTTTAAACTGTTCGCTCAGCTGCAGTGCCATGGCCGTGCGTACCGACAATTGCTTCGTGCAGGGAAAAAGCGCTCCCACAATATCTGCCCCGACCGTACAGCTCACGCTCTCAGCCAGCCCAAGCCGCAAAAGCGGGAGGATTGGCGAAGATGCCGTAACCGCCGTTTCCAGCTCTCGAGCATCCCGCAGCAGTGCTCTCGCACCGTCGAGCAAATTACGCCCCGCTCCCGTAAGCATTACCGGGCGGCTTTTTCGGCTGATCAACGAAACCGCTAACTCTTCTTCCAAGGCCCTGAGCGCCTGAGAAGCGGCCGATGTCGTCATTCCCAAGCGCTTCGCGGCTTCAGTGAAACTTTGAGTATCTGCCAAGGCCACAAAAACTTCTAAAGATCCTAGGTTCCGGATACCCATGCTGCTGCCCTCCTTCTGCAGAGAGTCTAAACCACATTTTTAGTTTTACTTCATTTGATGGTTCTCGAACAGCTTCCGCGCAACGATACCGTCGTTCATTCAGAAAGCATCTCCAGGTCTTGTGAGACACAAAGCATGAATCAACCGACACTTCTTTCAGCCATAGCACGATGGATAGTCTCCGCTGACTTTCCGGATCTTCCGGACGGTGAAATAGCCGCGGCGCGTGCAGCTCTGACAGATTTTGTTGCGGTTGCCGCAGCCGGATCCGGTACGTCCGTGGTGAGAAATGCGGCTCGGTATGCAGTACAAAACGAAAGAGCAGGCGCTTGCGTGCAGCAGCTTGGACGCTCGGTACGTTTCAGTCCTCGAACTGCTGCATTCCTCAACGGCACGGCGGCTCATGCACTCGATTTTGATGACGTAAGCTGGACCACCATTGGTCATCCAACGGTTGGAATTGCACCGACCGCTTTGTCTCTTGCCGTTGCTCAAGGACTCTGCGGACGTGAATTTCTGACTGCATATGTTGTCGGAGCGGAGTGTGCACATCAGATCGCACGCTGGACAATGCCCGAGCTCTCTGAGCACGGCTGGCACACTACTTTAGCCAACGGCGTGTTCGGAGCAGCCGCGGCAGCAGCCTGGCTTCTGAAAACAGATGTGTCAACGACGACCAATGCCTTGGCGATAGCAGCCAGCCTGGCTTCAGGCATTCGTGCCAACTTTGGTTCACAAACCAAAGCAATCCACGCGGGGCTCTCCAATCTGCACGGAATGATGGCCGTTGAGCTCGCAGCGGCAGGGATCACCGGCAAAGACAACGCTCTTGAAGCTTCGGACGGCTATGCCGCGTGCTTTGCCGCCCGTCTTCCAAGCGAAAAATGCACCGTCGATTTAGGCAGCCGTTGGGACCTAATGGAAAACGGACTCGTTTTCAAACAATATCCCTGCTGCTCCGGCACGCATCCCGCTTTAGACGTTTGGGGAGAGTGGGCCGATAAAGTGCACCCGAAACTGGACGACATTGAAGCTGTACACCTGGGGGTCAGCCTTCTCGGTCCTCGAGAACTGGTCAGTCACTGCCCGCAAAATGCAGTCGAAGCAAAGTTTTCTATGGAATTTGCTCTGGCATCTCGTCTGGTCTACCAAAGAACCGGCATTGAGGAATTCACTGACGACAAAGTGCTAGATGCTCGAATTCAAGCTCTCATGAAGAAGATGACGATGGAAATAGATCCCGACCTAGCCAAGTTGGGTTTCATCGGCACAGCGCCCGTTCGAATTCGCATAAAAACCAAATCCGGCGTCGTATGTCTGGCCAACGATCTCGCTAAAGGCAATCCCGAAAAACCGCTTTCGGAAAGTGATCGAAAAGCGAAGTTTTCATCCTGCGTCAGCCCTATTGCCGGCAGCGAAACTGCCGCACGCTGGTGGAACGAGCTAAGCACTCTTGAATTGCTGTCTCCAAATCAACTTTCTCTATTGGGTGCGCTTTAAGAATGCCCATTTTTTGACAACCAGAGGAGCAATCAAATGCTTTGGCTAGAAATTTTTCTGCTCGTAGGCATCATCGCCTACAGTGCCAAACTCGGAGGCATCGGCGTCGGTATGGCCGGCGCTGTTGGCATGGTCGCTGCAACTGCCGTTTTCGGGCTAAAACCCGGATTTATTCCGGTAGACGTCATGCTCATCATCATGACCGTCATTCTGGCCATCAGCGTCATGCAGCGCGCCGGCGGCCTTGCGTTCATGGTGAAATGCGCCGAGAAACTGCTGCGGAACAATCCAAAATACATCAACGCACTTGCACCAGCTGTCTGCTTCATGCTGACGACTTTGGGCGGGACGGGCTACATGGCAATGAGCGTTTTAAACGTCATTCAGGAAGTGGCCAAGGAAAATAATGTTCGGCCTGCCCAGCCCCTGACGAGCAGCGTCATTGCAAGCCAAATTGCGTGTACCGCGAGCCCCATTTCTGCCGCTACCGCAGCGATGTTTGCAGTGGTCGAACCGATGCATGTTTCTTTCGCTGCAGTACTGCTTGTCATCATCACGACTAGTGCATTCGCCGCCGCCGTTTGTGCGGTCATCTCGAGTCTGCAGGGCAAAACAGAACTTTCCGAAGACCCGATCTTCCTGGAACGGCTGAAAAAAGGACTGGTCTCCATGCAGTCCAAGGAAGAAAAAGTGAAGCCTGCCACTCACGAAGCAAAACTATCCGTGCTGATCTTTTTGAGCGGCGTATCGGTCATTGTTCTTTTGCTGCTCTTTAAAAATCAAATTGGTCACACGCTCAGCAGCCGGGATCTCATCGTCATGATCATGATGTTCTGTGCTTGGCTGATGTACCTCTTTTGCAAAGTGGACCTTGCCACGATCAAAGACGCCCCCATCTTTAAAAGCGGAGCCGAAAGCCTGATCGTCGTACTCGGCATTGTGTGGTTTTCCTCCACCATCATCAATGCGCATCTCCCGGAGGTCAAGGAATCTGCAGTAGCACTCCTCGAGCAGTATCCGTATCTTTTGGCCGTGGTGTTCTTCTTGGCGTCTGCCGTCCTCTTCAGTCAGGGATCTACCGCAGCCTTGATCTGTCCCGTTGCGGCAAGTCTGGGGGTTGACGCCGCCACTATCGTGGGCTCCTTCGTTGCCTGCTCTGCTCTCTACATCACGAACGTTTACCCGACAACGGCCTTTGCAATTTCGTGCGACGACACGGGTTCCTTCATGGGCCGCCGCTGGAACGGTTCGTTTGTCATCAATCACCCTTTCTTCATTCCTGGGTGCATCAGTCTTGCAGCCGCAGTGCCTTTCGGCTTAATGCTGGCTCGCATGCTGCTCTGACATACCCGAAATAACCCACTCATCTTGTTTCCTACAGGAGTTTTTCGAAAATGACCAATATGCGAATCGAACGTGATTGCTTGGGTGAAATGGAAATTCCCAACGACCGCTATTACGGCATTCAAACCATCCGCAACATGAAAGTATCGGGAGCAGCAGGCTTTCCCGTCGTTGCCTACCCTGATATGCACAAAGCACTCTGCCAAATCAAAAAGGCCTGTGCCAAAGCGAATGCCGAAATCGGCGCTATGAAGCCTGAAATCGCCCAAGCGATTTCCGCCGCCTGCGCCAAGGTGATCGCCGGCGGCTACGAAAAGGAATTTCCGCTCGACATGTGGCAAGGCGGCGGCTACACATGCGTCAATATGAATGTCAACGAAGTGATCGGCAATCTGGCAAATGAAATTCTCACCGGTCACAAAGGGCAGGACATGGTCCATCCCAATACCCATGTCAACATGGCGCAGTCCACTAACGATACGATTCCTTCCGCAACGCACCTGGCGATTGCGCCGCGGCTTGACAAAATTGTTTGCGAAGCCGAAAAGCTTGCCGACGCCTTCGATGCCAAAGCGAAGGCCTTCGAACACATCGTCAAAGTCGGACGTACCTGCTGGCAAGACGCGCTGCCAGTGACCCTTGGACAGGAATTTTCGGGGTTTGCTTCTGCGATTCGGCGTCAGGCACGAGCACTGAAGGCTCTGCGCCCGAGCTGCTTTGAACTGATCATGGGCGGCAACGCCGTCGGCACCGGTCTCGGAGCCCAACCGGGTTACATGGATGTCTTTTATAAGGCAATTTCAGCCGAACTGGGCGAATCTGTCAGGCCCAATCCCAACCTTTTTGACGGCTTCCAAAATTCAGACTTTATTCTCACCGTTTCCGGCGCCGTGAAAACCATTGCCGCCACACTGTCTAAGATCTGCAAGGATCTGCGGCTTATGAGCTCCGGTCCGCGGGCAGGCTGGATGGAAATCAACCTTCCCGCTTGTGCTCCGGGCAGCTCCATCATGCCGGGAAAAATCAACCCCACCGTACCTGAAATGGTTATCCAGATCGGACATCAGGTCTGCGGCAATGATGTCGCCATCACGATGGCTATTGATGAAGGTGAACTCGACCTGAACGTTTGGGACGCTACGTTCTACAAATGCCTCTTTGAAAACCTCCAGCTCGTTGGTGAAGAAATCGTGATCCTGCGCCGCGACTGCGTCGAAGGCATCACCGCCAACGAATCTCGCTGCAAAGAAGAAGCCGAAAGCTCCATCGCCCTCTCGACGGTAGTCGCAGCGGCCTTTGGATATCCCCAAGGCGTTGAAGTAGCCCACTACTGTGAAAAGCACCGCTGCAATGTGAAGGATGCTGTTGTCGCGATGGGACTCATGACGCAGGAACAAGCAGAGATTTTGGTTGATCCATCCCTTATGGCTAATCCTGAAAAGATGGCTCCGATTGTTGCAAGGTTCAAAAAAGAACTGGGAATTCTCATCTAAAACAATAGAAAAGTCCCTCTCAGAACGGTACGGCTAAAGCTCGGCAGAGCCGTACCGTTTCTTGCACAGCCGTCCAAACCAGAGGATAGTAAACAATCATCTTAGAGTTTGATACTTAACTCACCGCTTCCTGCTTGGCTTCCGGCATCGACACTTCAGCAGCCTTCTCGATGCCGGTCTGCACTGCAGTATCCAGCGGCACTTCGTGCGGCTCAGCAGGCTGAACTTTAACTGCGCGCCGATTGATCAGCTGGTCAATCCATTTGGCAAAAAGTCCTATCATCAGCGCTGAAGCCAGCGTCCCCTCTCGAATACCAATCAAATGACCCATCTCAAGCAATGCCATTAGCGCAGCAACTGCTGTGAGAGAAATATCATTGGCAATTTACATTGATCCGAAAGAAGACTTCACAAGTGCCGCAATGGCAATCACAAAGCCTTCTCCTGGCTGGACAATTGTTTTAGAGCGAATCTGAATAACAGTGCCAAATGCCAGAATGAGGTTTCCAAAAAGAGAAAGCACAGCCGCCAAAAACCAATTCGGCATCTGAACATTGCCTACGAGATGCATTGACAGATCAATGAAAGCTCCAAAGATGAACCCAATTGGAATTTGCAGCAGATTAAATGGCGAATACCGGCTGCGCAGCACCACAATCTGCCCAGCAACGAAAAAGAAGTTGAGTATCACCGTACAGGTGCCAAACGACAGCCCTGTTATCGCAGAGGCCGTATAGGGAACTGTGCTGATCGGCGTCGTGCCTAATCCTGCCCTTGTCGTACAGGCGATACCGAAAGCGGCAAGAAACATGCCGAAGATGAGCAGTACTGTGCGGCCAATGATGTGCTTAAAACGCTGACGACGAATAGTGGTCATGGAATGCTGAAATACGCTCAAAAGAAATGGAAGAAAAACCGCCGACAACTCGAAAATTTCCGAGAGGCCGGCGGAAAAGAACCTTCAGCGGAGGAATCCATGGAGTCGCTGGATATGAACTGAAGGAGAGGAAAATGTTTTAGAGACCCGTCTTTTCAACCGCATGTAATGCGGCCTTGATTTTCTTTTTCAGCCTCGTGAGTTGGGCGCCCTTTTCAATCATGTGGTCAACCTGAGACGTGTCGCAAATAGACCAAGTCTCGTGACCGAGAGTATTTGCGGTCTGAGAGCAAGATATAGTGCAATGGCCGGACTGCAAACTGCTGTGCAGACAAATCCGGCAGCAAGTTCGGCGACAAAGTGCGTCGAGAGAAAAACAACATCCTTCGAATGATCCTCAGCATTGCTCGCCAAACGACAGGTCTGCAAGTCATGAATGAATAAAAAAGAGCTGCCAAACCGACAACGACGAAAACAACCGCGCCTTCATCCTTGATAACGCTCAGTTTGGCGAACTCCAAATTTCACTTGATCCGTAAGCGCTTCATTGTTGAGCACTCAACAATTCGGACGTTTTTTTGCGGCATGCCGCTGACAGCACCTTGCGCACTGCTGAGGACTCAAGAGCTGCCGTTCAAGCGTCGGCTAAGCCCATTCGGCGGTACTTCAGAACGAAACCCGCTTCATTGGATCAATTTGGCTTAAAAAAAATGCCGGCATGCGTCATCCGCTTTGGATGTGCTCAGCTAAAGTCCTGCCCGCTTTCTTCGAAGCTCTGCGTAGTGCTCGATCGGTTTGGGCTCAGCCTTGAGGCCTTCAGGGGAGGAGCGCTGGTTTTGTTTTCCGCAGCCCCAATCCCAAACCGAATCAAAGAGACGGCCGTGCAGATAAAGCTTGCGGCCGTCTTTTCGTGCGTCGCCAAGCTTTATCCAATCATTAACCTTCGTGCTCACCCAGCTGCGGTCCGCTGACAAAATCCGCGATAGTTCCGTAATGGTGAGCCCGAGCGGACATAAGTTCCAGCCGCCGCGCTGCAGTTCAGCGAAGCTGGTTATGGCTGACAACAGAAAAACTCGCAGTCGCGCCTCAAGATCAAGCGTGAAGTTAGCAAGCATGCCTTCCAGTGCGGATTCCTGCTTCAGGATGGCGAGGTCAGCATAAATTTCCATCATTTCAACGGACGCACGCAGTGATTCCAGAAAACGTGCGCGCGGAACAATCAAGACGCTGGAAGGCCGGATGAAATCGACTTGGACGGCTACGCGGTGCGGGTTAAGTGCATCGAGGTCACCTAAGGCTCGGCCCGGAGCAAGCAAAGCGAAGATATGCGTCTGCGACTGCACGTCCAGACAAGAGAGTGTGGCCAATCCTTTGGTGAGAAAGCCGACTTGGGCCGCATCTCCTTTGCCGCCGTGCTCCATGACAGCGCCTTTGGCAAAATCGCGAATCACACCATAGCGAACGAAGATTTCCTGAATTGCCTGTGGTTCGGGCGGGAAAATCCACGGCCGCATACGGAATACCTGACGCATGCAATGAGTCTCCATTAGAAAGCTGCGTAGGACAATATCAGAATCGACGTTCAGGAGTAGATAGATTCAGCAATTCGTAAACTGCATTAATACAAAACGAGGCAGATTCGCAAACCTGCCTCGTTTGGATTTGAGATGATGCCGGCCAACGAGGCCGATATCCATCAGAGGTTACTGATTAAAGGCCTTATCAAGACTCACAGGCATTGCCTGGTAGCCCATCGAATCGATCAGCTGGATTTCGACGGCCGGTTCGGTTTCGCCCCACTTGAACTCTTCGATGAAGGGCGAAGCGCTGCCAGCCTTTTCACCGGGCTTCAATTCAGACGGACGGCGTCCCATACCGGCAGTGGCCGAATAGACCATGATCGAATCCTTGTCCGCGCAGTACTTGGTGAGCGACGTCACCGGGCTGTACCACGGGAAGCCGCGCTCCTTGCCGTATTCCCAGACCTGCTCAATGGTCTTCTTGTCCTGATCAATACGGTAGACCACTGCACGCGAGTACTTCATTTCGGCAAGCGCCGGCTGATCCATGCCGCGGGCATCACCGTTGTCGAAGGCGGTGACGTAAATCACATGCTTATCGGACTTCTCGTCAATGCGGAAGGCCGTATGCTGCGTCCACGTGTAGTCGAAATCCCCTTCGCAGGTCGAGCCCTGGCAAGCGATCGGCTTGCCGTCCTTCACCGGCGTGAGGAGTTTTTCCTTCCAGCCGTCGCGCCAGCCTTCCGGCGAGGAGAAGATCCACTTGATCTTCTTATCGCGGCCAATCTTTATAATGGCTGACTGATGGCGCGAGCTGATAATGATGGAGTCGTCGGTCGGATCGTAGTCAACTGAATTGACGTGCGCCCAGTTGCGGCCTTCGCCCGTGCCAACGATATCGCCGAACTTATCACTCGTTTCAAGCTTTGCAAGATCTGCAGCCGACATCGTCTTGCCGGCCTGCGACGCATCAATGTTGAGGCAGACAGCACCCTGGTCGAGCACCTTCATAACGTTGTCACGATACGGATCCAGGATCTCCCAGAGACGCCATTCATCGACAACTTTGCCGTTCTGATCGATTTCAGCAATCACGTCGCGAACGGTATGGACACGCTTGCCGTCGGCACGGCGGTGGTCAGAGCTCGCAACACGGATGAACGAATGCCCGTTCTGTGCATTGTCGAGCGAATGCGAGAAATCAGAATAGCCGACCGGGAGACGGCGGTTGTAAATCTCACGCCCCATCAAGTCGTACTTGACATAGCGCTGACCGTAACCCCAGGTGAGGTTGCCGTCCTCATCCTGCTGGAACCCCATCATGACGCCGGAGTGATAAATGGTCTCGACGTTGTAGATCGGTTCAACGTGCATGTACCAGCGCACTTCGCCCTTCGTGTCGATAATGGCATTCTGCGGATAGAAGTTCCACTCCATCGCACCGCCCATCGGATTGTTCCAAACTGCGCGCGTGGCCTTGGCGTACTGCTGCATCAGATTGTTGACGAGATAAAGGCGGTCGGAGAACTTCGCATCAACCTTAGTGACCTTCGTCTCAAACATATTGTGATGAAGCCCCGGTGAACCGCTCACTTCATGGTAGACGGGCGCAGCGTAGATCTTGTAGGTGTCCGTGAACTTTTCGGTCTGACCATGGAACTTCCGGGTGTAGGTCGTTTCCACGGTATTCATGTAGTCCGGGTAGAGCCCGAAAACCGGAATGCCTGCATGAGTGAGCAATTCAGAGCGGCTCACCTTGTACTTAATTTCCTGACCCTGAGGTTTCGGAACAATGCGCACCGTCGCTTCAGTGAGCTCATAGCCGCCGTTGCGGATGATGGCCGTGAGCGGAGCAATGCTGTAGGGATTCACAATCACTTCACCGATGTGACCCTGCGTCGCGAAAGACACGTGAGGTCCCGAAGAGCCGCCAGAGGCGCGTGCGGCGGTAGCGGGCAGCGCACTGCTGACAGCAGCTGCAACGGCGCCAAGGAAGAATGAACGGCGACCGATCGTGATGTTCTTCATGATTTGAATTCCTATGAAGGAGCGATTCCCCAAACAGAACCGCATTGCCAAAGTGAGGATGAAAGGATTAACTCAACGGTGTCGAGCGTTTGAGGGCGGCGTTTTGCGCCTTAAAACAACAAGTACGGAGTGCAGTCACTGCGCTTGGTCTTCCATCCACAGGTTCACAGTCTAAGTAGACCTTTCGAACTAACCCATTCGGACTTACAACATCTTTTTCGTAAAATAGCTCAACAAGTCTTTTACGATTTCCGGAATTGATCGGAAAACACCTGACGCCATGCTTGACCTGAAAATCAATCACCTCCAACTGCTTGCACAAATTGTTTCGACGGGCTCACTCACCGAAGCGGCTCAGAATCTCGGACTCTCTGCCGCAGCCGCGAGCCGAATGCTCAAGAAGCTCCAAACGGAAATGAATGATCCGCTCTTCATCCGGGTTTGGCGCGGATTAACGCCTACCGACACCACCACGATGATGCTGCCGGTGGTGCGTGAACTCCTTGAACAAATGGAGCGGCTGGAATATCAAAAATCCTTCACGCCGGCAAAACTCTCCGCCACCATCACCATCGGCGCTGCCGACAATTCCGTCATCAGCATTCTTCCGCCAGTCGTGCGTGCCATTCGCGAACAAGCGCCGAAAGTAAACTTCCGAATCCTTCCGCTCGAGAGCCGTCAGTTTCAAAAACTCGCTGACGGCGGCATGGACTTTCTGCTCTACCCGACGCAGAACCTGCCGGATCTTCCGACACATTTTTTGGGTCTCAATCTTTTTCGCATTGAGCGATCGGTACTGATGAACCGTGCTCATCCGCTCATCAAAGCGTACGAGGCAGGACAAACGCTCAAAGCCGAAGACTTCCGCAAATATCCGAGAATTCTTGTAAAGCTTCAAGATTCAAGCCGCGGGGCAATTTATGACGTTACGGTACCCGATCCTCGCTTAGGCGAAGCCTTTATCGAGCTGCCTTACTTTCTCGGAGCTCCCTATTTCCTCGAAGGCACAGAGTACACGCTGATGCTGCCGACACGAACTGCAAAATCCTTTGAGAAACAATTCCCCAATCTCGCTTCGGTCCCTTATCCGGGCGAATACAGCGAAAACTTTGCGCGGCTGATCTGGCACGAGCGAAGCGACAAGAGTCTCGTCATGCAATGGGTACGTTCAATGTTCGCTCAGCATGCCGGAGAGTTTGACAGTTGACGACATTCCGGTACGAACGGCATTTGAGCTCTTTTGAGCTTTTGAGCTGTTTGACAGCCGCCTCAATCAACAGCTAACAAGCTTGCCCGCGGCCAGTCGCCATTTCCAGAGGAGCGCCGAACAACGCATGAGGGGCCGCCCTCTTACGAGAACGACCCCTGCGACTTAACGCCTCATGCGGATCAGCACCAGCATCAGGACAACCGCAGCGAGGAAGAGACCATCAATATGGACTCCGCCCTCAATTGCGATCGAAACCTGCTGTGGTATGATCTGACACGAAGCAAGGGGACTGTTTTGCATATCACACCTTGCTTATTGACTTAGCCCATCGTTCCCGCGGTGGGCTTTGTCGTTTTGCAACCCCTTTCAGGGACCCGTTCACGGTCTAAAAGACCATGAATCCCTTTCCTCGCGCGCGGTAGGTGTGAACAGGCGGCCCGCATGCTTTCAGTCCCGCTTCGTGCCGACGCGCATTATTGCACACGAACGTATACGACTGTGCAGTCCTTTCTTGGGCCCCCTTCCCTTACGCCTTTTCCCGGTCGCGGCCCTTCTGGATCCGCCTGAGTTTGCGGCGCTTTTGCTGCGAACGCTCATGACGGCTGAAAGCCAAGTCATTTCGGGCAGCGTCGTTCTCTGCGGCGCATCGAAAGACGAATAAACCAACCCGCCGTTCGGCCAAAACGTCAGCACAAGATCAAATGGGACAAAGCGTTCTGCTGGAGGACATTTGGCAGCATATTCGCTCATGCGCAGGCCCTCCCTAAGATGAACCCCCTATTCCTTACTTGTTTAGTCATGTATTACTTCCTCATCCGTTGACGTTGATCGCTCACAAGGGCAAAGTATGCAGTGTGCATTGAGCGCATAAACCAATGTCTGACCATCAAAGGAGAACCGAAATGAAGGAGCTGTGCAGTATGTGCTGTTGTAGTGACTCCTACCATCCGGTTCAAAGAATTTGATTCGGCTTCAGACAGACTGAACATACGCATCAACTTACAAAAGGACCGGCTGGCTCGCGGTCCTTTTTTGTTGCCTCTCAACTGAGACGCTTAAAAGTTCGCCCAAGCCGCCGTGCTGAGTTAATTGCTTGATTTGGCTTTTATGGGGAAAGTTCTTCCCCTCTATTACGAAGGAGCGCTGCTGACACTCCGTGTAGGTGCGATTGGAATACTCCTCGCACTTGCCGTCGGAATGGTCACAGCTGTCGCTCGTTATTGGCGGATTCCAATCCTCAATACGGCTGCGGTCATTTATACGGAATTCTCGAGAAACACCCCGCTTCTCGTACAGCTTTTCTTTCTGTATTTCGGCCTCCCCAAAGTCGGCATTCGGATTTCCGGTGAATGGTGCGCCATCATTGGGCTCGCATTCCTTGGCGGCAGCTATATGGCAGAGGCGCTGCGCGCGGGCCTTGAGTCCGTCTCAACGGTGCAGACAGAATCGGCACGCGTACTCGGCCTCACGCCGTTCCAGACGATGATGCTTGTCGTGCTGCCGCAGGCGTTTGCGGTATCGGTCCCGCCGTTGGTCGCCAATATCATCTTTCTCATTAAGGAAATTTCAGTTGTCAGCGCCATTGCGCTTCCGGATCTGATGTACGTCACGAAGGATCTTATCGGCAATTCCTACAAAACCGACGAATCACTCATTCTTCTCGTTTCGGCTTATGTAGTACTGCTGCTCCCGATTTCACTCTTAGGCTATTGGCTTGAAAAGAAGGTGCGTTATGCAGGATTCGGGAATTAATGTCTTCTTTCAGGGCATCAACTCACTCCTTCTGTTGAAAGGGCTGTGGACAACACTGCATATCAGTCTCTTATCTGCAGGTCTTTCCATTCCGCTTGGTATTCTTCTCGGCATCTTCATGACGCTAAAGAATCCCATTGCGCGAGTCGTCTATCGGATTTACCTCGAAATCGTGCGAATCATGCCTCAGCTGGTTCTGCTCTTCGTGGTTTATTTCGGCTTCACTCGAGCCTTTGGATGGAATCTCTCTGCGTATTGGAGCGCGATTATTGTTTTTACCTTTTGGGGCACTGGCGAAATGGGAGATCTGGTTCGCGGTGCACTCATCAGCATCCCGAAGACGCAGTATGAAAGTGCCCAGGTACTCGGCCTCTCCAAACTCCAGACGATGCGCCTGGTGGTGCTCCCGCAGGCTGTTCGTCAATTGATTCCGCCCTCGATCAACCTCATTACCCGCATGATCAAGACGACGAGTCTTGTCGTGCTCATCGGCATTGTTGAAGTTTTGAAGACCGGTCAGCAGATCATTGATGCCAACCGCTTTGAGTATCCGACTGCAGCGCTTTGGGTGTACGGCGCCGTGTTTCTTCTTTACTTCCTTGCATGCTGGCCGGTATCCCTCGCCGCCAAGGCCCTCGAAAAGAAATGGAAAGCATAAAAATGGCCAATGACATTGTTTTGGAAACGCGCGGTCTCGTAAAGAAGTTCGGCGACGCTGTGATTCTCAACGGCATCGACTTCACGCTTCACGACAAAGAAGTCGCGGTGATTCTCGGGCCGTCGGGCTGCGGCAAATCCACGTTTCTGCGCTGCCTGATCGGTCTCGAGCCCATCCAAGGCGGCAGCATCTTGCTCAAAGGAAAACCGCTCGAATTCGGCAGCACGCTGCGCAGCGGCATCGGCATGGTTTTTCAAAGCTATGACCTTTTCCCGCACCTGACGGTGCTCGAAAACATCTTGCTCGCTCCCCTGCATGTCGCCAAGCGTTCCCGTGAAGACGCGCTCGCTCAGGCTGAAACCCTTTTGAAGCGCGTGAAGCTCTGGGACAAACGCGATTTTTATCCGCGGCAGCTTTCTGGCGGACAAAAACAACGTGCGGCCATTGTCCGCGCGCTCTCCATGAACCCGAGCGTGATGCTTTTTGACGAAGTAACCGCCTCTCTTGATCCGGAAATGGTCCGCGAGGTGCTCGACGTCATTGTGGAGCTGGCCGACAGCGGCCTCTCAATGGTGATCGTCACGCACGAAATGGAATTTGCGCGGGCCGTCGCCGACCGCATTGTCTTTCTCGAAAACGGCCATGTCGTTGAAGAGAATTCGCCGGAAGCGTTTTTTACGACGCCAAAGACGAAGCGCGCAGCGGAATTTCTCAAAACCTTTACCTACACACGTCATAAGCGATCGGACGAAACCCCGTCGCCCAAATGAATCCAACAACCTGACGATGCAGCTGAGACGAAGCTGCTGCATCAAAACATCCGAGGAAGGCATGGACCGCCGGCGCCCTGCACTTCTCTTGACCTCATAAAGTGCCGGCGTATTTCTGGAGGAAATTCCATGTCCATCATCCAAAACTTCACGAAGAAGATTGCCGCCGTCGCGGTTGCTGCAGCGGCGCTCTCAGCCGTCACAGCTGCCGTCGAAGCCCGTCCGCTTGACGTGATCAAGCAGAGCGGAGAAGTCGTCATCGGCGTCTTTTCCGACAAGGCTCCGTTCGGCTACGTTGACTCCCAGGGAAAATACGCGGGCTATGACGTCTACTTCGGCGACCGCCTCGCCAAGGACCTCGGCGTCAAAGTGAAGTACATCTCTGTCGATCCGGCAAGCCGTGTTGAATTCCTGGTCACTGACAAAGTGGACATTATTCTTGCCAACTTCACGGTAACGAAAGACCGCGCGGAAAAAGTTGACTTTGCACTGCCTTACATGAAGGTTGCGCTTGGCGTCGTTTCGCCTGAGTCCGCCGTTATTACCGACGTGAAGCAGCTCGACGGCAAGACGCTCATCATTGCTAAAGGCACGACCGCAGAACCCTACTTTGAAAAGAATCATCCGAAGGTAAAGCTGCAGAAGTACGACCAGTACACCGACGCCTACAATGCACTGCTTGACGGCCGCGGCGACGCTTTCTCCACCGACAACACTGAAGTCCTCGCCTGGGCCTTGGTACATAAGGGCTTCAAGGTCGGCATTCCTTCCTTGGGTGATCTTGACACCATCGCTCCGGCCGTCCAGAAAGGCAATAAGGATCTTCTCAATTGGATCAATCAGGAAATCGTCAATCTTGGGAAGGAAAACTTCTTCCACCAGGACTATGCAGCCACGCTCGCCCCGGTCTACGGCAAAACGTCCAATCCTGATGATCTCGTGGTTGAAGGCGGCAAGCTCTAATTTAGCCAGTGCTTAATGAAAACACTGCAGCTGTTCTCTTAATGAAATCGGCAGATTAACCGTGAAGTTAACCTGCCGATTTTCATGAGAGGCCTGAGCGTGCGCTCACAAAATGCCGTTCATTAAATTTCGAACGTCCCTTTAACGACAACCTCCCCGTCACGCATCATCACGCGTCCGCGGGCGACCACATGAGTGAGGTTGAAATCTTCGGTGAAAAGACAGGCATTGGCACAGGCGCCAACCTCGACGCGTCCCTGATCCTTGAGACCGAGCGCGTCGCCCACATTCTTCGTTGTGAAGAGCAGCGCCTGTTCGATCGGCATTTTGCAGTCGCTGATCAAGCGAATCGTCTCTGTGAGGTTGCCGTCAACGCCGCCCACGCCGAGTCCGACCATTTCGCCTTTTTCATTGAAACGCGGAACAGAGCCGTGGCCGTCGGTCGAAAGCGTTATGTGCGTCGGATCAACACCCATGCCGACCGCTTCGATAACGGCCTGAGCGGGATGATCAAAGCAGCAGGATGCGCCGGTTGTAATGTCGATCCAGCCGCCCTTTTTGCCGAACTCAACAGCAGAATCAAAAACGTGACGGATACGACCGCAATGGGTTGGGCGAATATGTTTGATCGGGAACCCTTTGGCCAGGATCTCGTCATACATCTCGAAGGCACCCGGAATATTGCCCGTGTGAATATGCAGGAATCCGGTCTTGCCGGCAATCATTGCGCCGACACGAACTTCAGCGAGCACAGCAAGAACCTGCTGCATCGTCGGGAATGATGAGCGGTGGTCGCCGAGCGCAATTTTCACGCCGATGACTTCGGGCACAAAGAACAGGTCATTGGCAATAGAGTCCGTGAGCGTCGTTGCCGGGTACTTGTAGTTGGAGGTATACATCCAAGCCGATACGCCTTCGGTCTGCAGCGCCCGAACCTTCGCCAGAAGATTCGGAATGGAGCGCGTCGTATAGTCCGTACCCGAAACGCCCACGACGGACGTTGTGCCGCAGCGGATCAATTCCGAAAGCACGAGTTCCGGCGTACGTGTTGACGGTCCGCCCTCGCCGCCGCCGCCCGTGACGTGAATGTGCTGATCAAAAAAGCCCGGCGTGAGAATCTTGCCGCCGGCATCCAGGATCTCCAGATCCGGCAGCTGAGGGGCGAGATTTTGTCCGACGGCAGCGATGCGGTCATTGACCATCAGAACATCGTTTTTGCCGAGATCCTGCGGCGCGAAGACGCGTGCATTTTTAATAAGGAGTGCTGTCATTATTTCTTCTCCAAAGCGGGGTCAGGAAATTAGAGGAAGATTGCCGAAGCTGCGACATTCATGATGAGCGCGAGGATCATCACCGGCGCTGTGCGGCGGACAAGTTCAAAGGGAGAAAGACCGGCAATGCCGGAAACCGCGATGATGACGCCGGCAATCGGGCACATCGTACGGGCGATGCCGGCGGAGAGCTGCACCGGGACGGCGAGAATCGCGGCGTTGATGCCTACGCTCGCAGCAGCCTCAGGCAGAAGCGGCGAGAACGCGAAAAAGGCCGCATTGCCCGAGCCGGTCACCACGGTAGCAACGACCATGATCGTCAGCATGATGAGCAGCATCACCCACACGCCGGCGGACTCCATGGAGGCCGCCATGGAAATCAGCGTGCTGATGCCGCCGAGTTTATTCATGCCGAGCGCAAAGAGTTCCGCGCAGCAAATGAGACCGACGGTCGAAGTGAAAACTTTGCCCATGCCTTCAAAGACGGCCTGGGTGTTTTTCGTGGACTCACGGAAAGAGCGGCGAGTAATGAAGTCAACCACAAAAGCGATGATGATCGAGACGATCAGACCCGTCTGCAGCGAGAGCTTGATGCCGTCATAAACCATCGGCGAAAAGACGATCAGCAAAACGAGCGGCAGCACCGGCAAAAGTGCATAGTGCACGGGACCAGCACCCTCAAAAGCCTTTTTAAGACGTTCATCGGTCGATTCGGCCGGCGCTTCAGCAGCCTCGGCTTCTCCGGCATGCTGAGCCTTGCGGTCAAACCAGCGCTGGATGAAAAAGTGACCGACGGCAACCGTGGCAATCACGCAAAGCGCTACCGGAATCTGGCTCTGTACGAAATAGGTGACCACGTCCGTCCCGAGCAGGTCGGCAGCTCGCATTGCATTCGAGGATGAAGGTCCGAGATCCAGACAGCAGGTTGAGCCGATCACTGCCGCAGCAGAGGCTCGCGAAACGCCGAGCGCGATGAGGAGCGGATAAATGGAAGCCATCAGCAGCAGGCCCAGACCCACTGCGGAATTGATAAAGAGCGCCATGAACTGACCGACCACATAGGTGACGGCCAGGAGCACATAAGGCGAGCGGATGGCGCTCAGCGGCTTCACACAAAGCTTAACGAGCGCTTTGGAAGCGCCAATGCGGTCCATATAAACCGAGAAGCCTGCAATCAGCATGATGTTAAGGCCAAGGCCCGGCAGGCGTCCCTTCATCAGGTTTGTGAAGGCTTCAGCCAGATCAAACCCAAAGAAGTGCGTCGACTTAGCGTCGGCCACCGGCATGGTTCCGTTCAGGGCTGCGCAGATCAGCATCACGAAACCAGCAAGCAGCAGGATAATCGGCGGGTAATAATTCTTGAGGACGCAGTACGCAACCCCTGCGATCACAAGAAGGGTTATGAGGATTCCGAGCATAGCGGTAGGTCTCCAGTGGTGGTGGCGGTTTGCTTTTTTTGTTATCTGCAGATCAGCTGCACGGTCGATCTGCAGATATTGGCTTTCGGGCCCGGCTTCATTAGTGGTCTGATTTAATCCCTGCGCCGCAGAGCGTAATCAGCACGTCAGTGCTCGGTCCGTAAAGTTCGCAGTAATGATCCCAAGCGGCAAAGTTGGCGGCGGTCGTGTGCTCGATATAGAGCCCGGCCCGTGCAATCTTGGCGCGGGCGGCAAGAATCTTGTCCTCGGGAGCTGCCACAACGGTAATGTCGTGCTTTTTCATCATTTCAAGCAGCTCGCTGCCGCGAAGCGGCTTGCCGATCGCGATGCCTTCGGCAATCGTCGGCTTCACGTCTATGGAGACCGGTGCGTCCAGTCCCAATTCGCGTGCTTTAAGGAGCGGATCGCAGTATTCGCTCTGAAGCGCCACAATCTTCGGGAAATGGTCAATCGCACCGGATTCCAGAAGATGTTCGAGCGCTTTCACCGCACCGATAAAGAGCGTGCCGTTGCCGACGGGCAGAACAACATGTTCCGGGATACGGCCGAGCTCTTCATACACCTCATAGATATAGGCTTTCATGCCTTCATAAAAGAAGGGATTCACCACGTGGTTGGCGTAGTAGATGCCCTCTTCACGCACTCGAGCGCGGCAAACATCGGCACAATGATCACGCGACCCCGGAATGACATGCACTTTGGCGCCGTGCGCCTCAATCATGGTGATCTTCTTGGGGCTCGTTCCTTCCGGAACATAGATTTCGCACTGAATGCCAGCCCTCGCGCAGTAGGCTGCTACGGCGTTGCCGGCATTGCCGCTCGAGTCTTGCACACAAGACTTCACCCCGATCGCCTTCATATGAGCAACCAGCGTAGCCGCGCCGCGATCCTTAAAGGAGAGCGTCGGCATGGCGTAGTCGACCTTGACGAAAAGACCCGGTTCGAGTTCCACCAAGGGCGTCATGCCTTCACCCAGTGAAACGCTCTGCCAAGCATCACCGTCAACGGCCATAAAGTCGCGGTAGCGGAAAATACTCCAGCACTTCTGATCAATCTTGGCGTCATCCCACTTCGGGCTCTTGAAATCGAGTTCGAAGAGCCCGCCGCAACCGCAGACGGGCGCAAGCGTATCGGCAGGTGTTTTTTTGCCGCAGGCGGTGCAGACATAGCTGAACATAGTTGTTCTTCCCCTTTGAATCAGTTGGAATCAGTCATGGGCTTCGAGTTCGGCAATGCATTCGATTTCAACGAGGCAGCCGAAGTGAAGCGGAGTAGTCGAAACGACAACCCGGCCGGGTTTGTGTTCGCCAAAAAACTTGGCGTATACAGCATTGATGGGCCCCCAGTATTCGTTGGACGGGGTATAGATGCGGCAGAAAACCACTTGACTGCGCTCGACACCCGCGGCTTTAAGCACTCGGTCGAGATTTTGGAGGGCCTGCGCAGCATGCGCCTGAATGTCGCCCGTGCAGACCTCGCGCGTATCCGGGTCCATAGAGAGCAGCCCGGAAACGTAAAGCATGCCGTTTGAGACCACTGCTGTGCTGTAATGGCCGGGGTTCTTCCCCTTAAATCCGGGATCGATGAATTTCATATTGTTTGCTCCCAGCCGTTTCCGGCGGTGAAGGATGTTTTATGGTTTTGGCGTGTTCTTCACTTTTTCTGTCGTCCTGAGCCGGAAGAGCCGGCTGATTCCGATTCGCGCCTGAGAAGATCCAAATCGCTGTAGAGCGTCACCTTTGAGACCCCCAAACGCTCTGCGGCATAGTCGAGCGCGCCCTTCACAAGAAACACGCCGCGCGTATCCATGAAGCGAACGAGCGGAAGCCGTTCTTCGCGGGTCAGAACGGCCGACGACGACCTTCCGGCCCGAACACGTTCCGTCATGCGGTCGATCATGGCGTAAACTGTTTTGAGTACGCTGCCTTCCGGTTCGATATCTGCATCTTTTTGAAGATCTTTGGCCTCTGTGTCTCTCGAGACTGCAGACGCCAATTGCGCCGCAGCGTGTTCGGACGCGAGAGCGTCTGCAGATGCCGATGCCTCCGGAAGGATGGAAGCCTCTGCGGGCGGCAGAAGCGCTAAAAGCGCCTGAAGCTGCCCCGCGGCAGCAGACACATTGGTGACATCCTGATTGATGCAGAGAACGCCGACCACCTCGCCCGCATCGTCCCGAATCAGGAGCGACAGTGCACGAATCAGACGTCCGCGGCTTCTGAGCCAATAAACCGGCAGGAGATTCGGGCTCTCGGAACTGAGCGCGCCGTCATCGGTTCTGGACATTCGCAAGAGGCTGGGCACTAAGTGACGCAGTCCCTGACCGACGGCACGCCCCGTCACTTCACCGTTTTCCACGCGCACGACGGAGTGCACGGGATCCGAAAGATCATGAAGCACGACTTCACAGTTCGGCCCGCTGAAAGCCGCAAGGAGTTTCATCACATCTTCATAGGGACGAAGGGCCGCAGGAAGCGGCGGCTGAAGGGCTCGATTCGTGCTCATAAATTGAGAAATGGCTGTCCAGCGTCTTAGGCATACAGCAGGAAAACTCGGATACAGGCATCTTAACATAGATTTTTTATATGCAATATGCTTTGAAAGTTATAGAAATACCCCCATAATGATTAGAAAAATCGCCTGTCAGACCGTTTGCCTCGCCAATGGTATAGAATTTTTTATATACCCTTTTCTCCGCAAGCCCCAAAGGAAAACGCAATGTCTGTTGATTCCCGTTTTGCCGCTCCGGCACTCGCCAGTCTCAAGGATTGTGCGCTCGATGATCCGCGCCTTCCGACGCCGCTCTTTGTGATCGACAGCCAGAAGCTCGAGAAGAACCTTCGACGCGCGAAGGACCGAGCGGCAAAGCTCGGCGTGGCCTTCCGCCCTCATCTGAAGACGCATAAATCGATCGGCATTGCGCTGCGCCAAATGACGACGCCGCAAGGTCCGGCCACGGTATCCACGCTCGCCGAAGCCCGTTATTTCGGCGCGAGAGGCGTGACCGACCTCATCTATGCTGTTGGCATTGCGCCGCAAAAGCTCGCCGAGGTCAGCCGTCTGCGCAGTCTCGGCGCCGACATTAAGATCATTCTCGACAGCGCAGAAGCCGCGCGCGCCGTTTCGGCATTCTGCCGCAGGGAAAAAACGACGATTCCCGTGCTCTTGGAAATTGATGTCGACGGTCACCGCTCCGGTATTCGTCCTGACGGTGCAGAGCTTTTGCCGGCTGCGGCGGCGCTCGCTGACGGAGCAGAACTCGTGGGCGTCCTCACCCATGCCGGAGACAGCTACGAATGCAAGTCGACTGCGGAAATTGAAGCTGCCGCGGAAGCCGAACGCGCCGGGATCGTTCTCGCTGCAGAAAGACTGCGCGCCGCCGGCCATACCGTCAAAATTGTCTCCGCGGGTTCCACTCCGACCCTGATGTTTGCCAAAGACGAAACGGGCGTCACGGAAATGCGTGCCGGCGTATGTGCACTATTTGACCTCTTCATGTCCAATGTCGGCGCATGCACCGTTGAGGAAATCGCCGGATCCGTCCTGGCTACCGTCATCGGCCGTCAGGTCGATAAGCGCCGCGTCATTTTGGACTGCGGCTTCCTCGCGCTTTCCCGCGACCGCGGCACGGCTCGTCAGGCACACGATTACGGCTACGGCTTAGTGTGCGGCATTGACGGGAAGCCCCTCGCCGACGGCACGATCGTCCTGACGGGCACCAATCAGGAACACGGCATTCTCACCCTTCCGGAGAATTCCCCCCTCACGCAGGAGGACTTCCCGATCGGCAGACGTCTTCGCATTCTGCCCAACCACGCCTGCCCCACAGCCGCCCCCTATGCTTCGCTCGTACTGATCGAGAACGGCCGTGTCGCGGAAGTTTTGGACCATGTCCGGGGATGGGACTAACGAGTGCTGCCTTCCCATTGAAGCAATTTCTGCGCGCATTGACAAATCTGGCCTTGCACATGGTCTGCTCTTCAATATGCGCTGCGAATCGGACGAGACGCCTAAGCCCGACAGAATCTTCAACTGGCCGGGCTTTGAACATATTCGACAATGGCATGAAGCAAAGTTTCCATGGATGGCTCAACCGCCGGGCAAAAGGAAAATGCTGCGCGACAACACCTCCACTCATCGATAGGCCAAACGCTTGATCGGCGAAGCAGTCGCTTTGCGCTTCACGCGAAAGCCCGGTTCCTCTCCGAAAAGAAGAAACCGGGCTTCTAAAGCTCTGCGGAACTTCAGGTGCCTGCGCACCCGAAATCCCGATTTTTAAGGTTTAGGCCTTGGCAGCCGTCTGACCTGCTACGCGGCCATAGACCAAGCAGTCCAGAATAGCAACCGAGCCCAGACGCACTGCGCCGTGCACGCCGCCCGTCGCTTCACCGGCGGCATAAAGCCCCGGAATCGGCTTATACGTGCGGACATCGAGCACGCGGCATTCCTTGTCGGTGACAAGGCCGCCCATGCAGTGGTGAACCTTCGGCTGCAGTTCGCAGACGTACCAGGGGCCGTCAACCAACGGTACCTGATCGTTATTGATGTAGCGGTTCCAGACCGGATCCGCCTTGGCCTTCACGACCTCATTGAACTTCTCGACCTGAGCCTTCAGCGCATCGGGCTTGATGCCGGCAGCCTTGGCGAGAGCTTCGAGCGTGTCGTACTTCTCAACGATCTTACGTTCAAGCATGCGGTCGAGCAGACCCGGACGCTGTTTCTTCAGCGGCCCGACATTGGGTTCATTGCAGATAGCGAAGCACTTGCGGCCGTTGGCTTGTTCAACCATGATCGCATCGGCGCGAACCTTGCGGTTGGCGAGCTCATTGACGAAGCGTGCGCCGTCTGAATTCACCCAAAGACCGTATTCCGCGGCAGCCGTTTGATTGAACATCCAGCCAATGCCCATGCCCTTTTCACGCGGGCAGCCCCACGGGCCGCACTGAATCCAGTCGTTTTGAACCTGAAGAGCGCCGATGGCTGAGGTTTCACGCCAGAGCTCAGACGTTGCGCCCGGCTGGTTCGTCGTATCAAGCGTTTCGTTAAGCTTCGGATCCTGATACATACGGTACGTAACGTCGGCCGAGAAGCCGCCGTAGCAAAGCACAACGCCCTTCTTGGCACGAATGAACTTGGTCTTGCCGGAGTCTTCACGCGGGAAGCGATAGCCTTCACGCACCTCAAGACCCTCAACACGGCCGTCTTCACCGCGGATGATGCGTTCAACAAACACGCGGTTGCGAAGCGGAATGCCGAGTTCCTTGCACTTGTCGATTTCCTTGGAGACGATGCCCGAACCCGAACCGTTCTTCGTGGTGACATAACGCGGAACGCTGTGGCCGCCTTCCTGACCGATGGCATCGGGCAGATATTCCACGCCGAGATAATTGACCGTCCATTCATAGTTCGACAAGGCGCGCTCCGCCATGAAGCGAACCTTATCGACATAGTTCATGTAGTTGCCGGCCGCCAGAATATCTTTTTCGAGCAGGTCGACGGAGTCCTTGATGCCGTGAAGCTTTTGCTGCGGACAGCCCGTAGCCGTCAAAATGCCGCCGTTAATGGCGGAGTTGCCGCCGAAGACGGCCATTTTTTCGAGAACGATAACGTTCGCGCCAGCGTTCTTGGCTTCAATCGCAGCGGCCAGGCCCGCAAAGCCTGAACCGACGACGATGATGTCTACCGTTTCATCCCATTTCGCCATGGGTTTGGACGCAAAAGCGGACGCTGCGCCGGCGAACGCAGCCGTACCGACGATTGAGCTCTCAATCAGGCGGCGACGAGAAATATTGGCAGTCATAACTCTCTCCTTTTTTATTGATGTCCTCCGGCATTCCGTTTGAAAACGGTTGGTCTTCATGCCGAAAACATCAAACGCTTTGTCCGAAGCACGAGCGCACTTCGAATCCCGCAGACAGGTTTTTAATTCCCGCCTGCTGATGCCAAGGGTTATATCCCTGGCTGTTTAAGATTTACATAAGAATTAACCCGATAGATACGTCACGAATACGGCGCACCCAGCCAATATCATTGATGAATCCGCTCCTGTTATAGGTTCTCAGTGTTGCAAATTGCTACTTTTTCACATCGGCAAGATTTCGTCATACAACCGTTCGGCGATAGATGCGGCTTCCTGCACTGACTGCCGCGAGCTTTTCGAGCTGCAGCCAACCCGAATCTATTTTTTGACCAATGGACTGTCTTTGAGCGGTATGGCTGGGCAGCTGCCAAATCAAATCACAAGCCGCCTGATCGGCTGCCACGGGATCCAACGATCCAACAATCCCTAGGTTTCCGGTTTTCGGCGCTGCGCCGCCAAAGGGTTCGGCATGAATGTTGGAGAGAATCGAGATGGCTATCATCTTGCGGCCCATACGCGCCTTTATCCCTTTAGCGGCATCCGCAAGGTTCGTGAAGAATGCTTCCGTTCGCTGGTAGCCCGGCTCATGCACGGCCGCCTTGCTGTCGGGCGAGGCCAAACCGATGCCGATGTTTTTCACTGCACCGGTATAGCCCGCAAAGCTGGGAATCTTGAAATTGGTGAGAACAACGATGCCGCCATAGTCTTCGAGCATCGCACGGCACACTTCAATCTCCTTCAAGTTTGCGCCGCCAGGAATGGGAAGCTTCACATAATCCTCGGGACGCTCCGCTCTGTCGAGCACGTCCACCGGCGCAAAGTCGACGCCCTGGCTGCGTATTTCGGCAATATGCGTGGCCGTATGCCGGCGGCTGCCGCCAAAATCGCTCGCCCAATTGGTCTCTATAAAACGGCTTCCTGGAATATGGGCCTGAAGCGCTCGAAAGAGCGGGAGATTCACGGCCGCTTCGCCGCCGTGAATCTTGATGCCGACGCGGCCGGACAAATCACCCGAAAGCTTCTCATAAATACGAATCAGCGCATCGGCCGAAACTTCGGGCGAGAAAAATACTTCTGGGGGTTCCGCCGCGGCCCGTACGGAGCCGGTCGCAGAGAAAGCCATCCCGACCGCCAGCCCAAGTTCAATCGTGCGCCGGCGTGAAAGCGAAAGTCTCAAGCCGTTCATCACATCACAGGCCGCTGTGATCTTCTCTTTATGCCCTGCACCCATTTCAGCTTCTCCCGCAGCAAAAAAACATTCCATCCGTTTTTTCGTCAAAGGCCGCTGCGCTTAAGCCAAGCGGCCAAATCATCTCGGCTCGAGGCTGCACGGCTTTCCGTCGTGTGGAAGCCTTCGGCAATCTGAGCATTCGGACAAAAAGTGCGCACATCGGCCCATGCACCGGAGGGCGACGAACTTGCCGAAACACAGAACGGCAGCACACGTTTGCCCGCAAGCGGATGGTCCATGAGGAACGTACGCATCGGAATGGACAAGCCTCCCCACCAATAGGGGCTGCCAATCACAACGGCGTCATAGCCCGAAAGATCGGGAATCGCGGCGGCAATTTCTCGTCTGGCATTGTTTGCGCGTTCGCTGCGGGCGATGCCCGTCATGGCCGAATAATCATCCGCATAAGGGTCCTTGAGCGTGAGCTCGAGGAGATCTGCACCGGTTGCTGCGGCAGCAGCCTCGGCGAGCCCTTTGGTTGTGCCGGTCCTTGAAAAATAAATAATGATCGCTTTCGCACGGGTATTGGAACCTGAGGCAGCCAGGCTTCCCCGAACCAACCCGGCACTGGCCAATGCACCGGCAGCGAGCTGCATCACGTGACGGCGTGATAATTGCTGAGCATTCATGATGATGTCTCCCAAAAGAGGTTTGTTATCCAAGCGATTCAATGCGGTATCGCCTCACGCCCATGGCAAGCCTTTCCATGGCATCGAGCTGCGTAAGGCCGCTTCGTGAAGCGATGCGCTCCTCGAGCGGGCGGCGTTCTGCCGGCGGAAGCGTTCCAACCCAATCAATGGAGGCCTGATCGACGGCCAGAATGTCAGTCGAAGCCAGAATGCCGAGATCGCGGGCTTCGGGCTCGGCAGCCGATGTGCCTGTACAGTCGCAGTCCACCGACATGCGGCGCAGCACGTTGATATAGGCAATGCGGCCCTGAAAGTGATCCGTCACCGCCTTCCCGGCATCAGCCATGCGTTCGAGAAATGCCGGGCCGAGTTCCCAGCCCTGATGAATCTCAGCCTTTCCCTCGCGTCCGGAAGCACAGCCGATGGCAACGTTTTTGAGCGATCCGCCGAAGCCCGCCATGCCATGCCCTTTGAAATGGGTGAGCACCAGCATCGAGTCATAGCGATCCAAATGAGATCCCACCGTCACGGACTTGAGCCGACTGCCGCCTGCAATCGGCCATGGCGTTGCGCCGTCTTCATCCAAGATGTCAACGGGCGCGAAGGTCCAGCCGTTCGTAACGAGCGTTTCACGATGTCGGGACGCTGCAGCCCGCGGCCCGCCGTAAAGCGTATTCGTTTCAACGATCACGGCGTCCGGCAGTTCATTTATGAGAGCTTTCACCCATTCGCGCGGCAAAATGTTGGGACCGTGCGGTTCGCCCGTATGAAGCTTCACCGCGATGCGGCCTTTAAGCGTGCTCTGCACGGATCGCAGAGCAGCAACTAACCCTTCAGCCGTCAATGATGTCGTTTGATATACAACTGCTTCTCGGCCGGCCGAAGCGATCGATAAAGATTCCGCGCTCACCTGCGAGAGCGCTGCAGCCGCAGCTGTTCCGGCGATTAAACGCCGACGCGAAATTCCGCAAAGGCTCATCGCGGCCTCCTTGCAAATCAGAGTTTTTTCTTGTCAGCGAATAATTGAATAAACATTGCTTAATTAAAATGCCAACTTATTTCAATAATTCGCTGCGCACCATCGGCCGCCTGCAGTGCTGCTGCGCTTTAGGAGAGAGGTCCGTTAAAAGAACAGACCGCAGATTGGTTCGTGCGAATACATTCTCTGTTTCAAGAGCAGTGATGTCCAATGCTTAATAGCAATGCCTTTTTATGCGTTTTTTGGATGGAGAAAGCCCCCTCGCACTTTGATGCCGGCCGGCCACTTATCCGCGGCGAATAGGGCTCAGCCGACACATCGATTCAAACGTGCAGGACGTATGCCAGATTGGGTGCCTCACCCGAGCTCATCGGAGCGGTGCGCGGGCTCCGCAGCATCTGCCGGACTCACCAACGTTACAGTGAAGGCGTTGCCATCGGGACCCGAAGCAAGATTCACCTGCCAACCCATGCGCATACAGATGCGCCAAACGATGGACAGTCCCAGACCAAAGCCCGTCTGTTCGGTATCCGCACTCGTCTTTCCCCGGACAAAAGGTTCGAAAATCCGCTTCTGCTCCTCTGGAGGAATTGGGTCGCCATGATCGGCAACGACGATGCCCGTACTCGTCTCAGTCACTTCGATCTCTCCTTCATGCGAGTAGGCGAGCGCATTCTTGACGAGGTTCGACACCACAGTGCTCAGGAGAAGCGGCGAAAAGCTCCCCGGACAGCTGTCTTCCTGGCGAAAGACAAGCTCGCGGCCAGCCTTTGCGGCCTCCGGGATCCATAAGCGGCCGACAGCCTGAAGCACGTCGCTCACTCGGTCGCTGCCCGCGTTTTCAGAAAGCCGAGCAAAAGCGAGAAACCCTTCTACCAGCTCATGCATCATTTTGGACGACCTTTCGATCTTATCCACCTGACGCTGCTGGGCGGCAGTGAGTTCAGTGAGCTTGAGGAGCTCCACGCTCGTCTCGATCACGGTCAAGGGCGTGCGCAGTTCGTGACTCACGTCGCCCGTGAAAGCTTTTTCTCGCTTCAATGCTTTAAACAGACGATGCATTGAGGCCGAAAGCTCTGCAGCAAGATTCCCCACTTCGTCGCGGGTGATGAGCTCTTTGGGAAGCGGCTTCCAAGTATTTTGCGACGATGCCGCACGAACGGCAGCAGCGAGTTTTTCCACCGGCCGCATCACCTGCACCGCCAGACGTCTGCCGGCCGCAGCCCCGACTAAGAACACCACGAGGAGCACAGCAAGCATCAGGATAAAGAGCTCCTGCTCCTTTTCTTCGAACCCTTCCTGATCACGCACGATCATCAGGCTCCCGCCCTGCCATGCGCGCCGCCAGACAAATACAGCCGGCGCTTCCGTAATTTCAGTAAACCCGAACGGGCAGTCCTGAAACTGAGCCGGCACCGGTTTCAATCCCGGCGCGTCGCCATACACATCAGCGTGCGGAAGCCCTATTGCGGTATCGCCTCGTTCGATCTGCGAAACCACATAATCCATGTCATCCTCAAGAAAGCTCGAAATCAGCTCTTCTTCGGTGTAGCCGATGACGCCGACCATCGCTGCGGAGTAAAGCGCAGCCAAACCGGTGAGGAGCACCGTAAGCGCGAGCATGATGCGCTGTGAAAGACCTCTCGGCGGCTTCCGATGGAGGTCACGCCGCGGCTGCTCACGCGCCTGAGGCGACGCTTGGGATAAGCCCCCCTGCGCTTCATAGGAACTCCCTGACTGAGCGGCTGATGAGGGCGAAATCCTCTCCTCCTGCGCAGCGCTCAGCTGCAGGTTTTCACGGCTCCTGCCGCTCAAATTCGTCATTTTGGGTCTCGCCGTGCTTTGCGGCCGAACATAATTAGTTGATATGAAATGCTCTGGCGCTCACTCAATTCCAGCGAGCGGCATGAGGGTTGTCACTTCACCCTCTCGGGCGGACAGACAGACCAGCCGGCACCGGGGTGCGTTTTCAGCATCGGAACGCTGAAAGGTTTGTCGAGCGCCTGCCGAAGAAGGTAGAGATTGCTTCTGAGACTATCAGACATCGGCGCACCGTCAGACCAAACTTTGCTTTCCAATTCCTCTCGGCTCACCACGCGGGGACTCGCCCGCATCAGCACCGTGAGAATGCGGAAACACGTTGGGTTGAGGCGAAGCGATTTGCCCTCGCGCTCAACGGAGAGCGCATCCGGGTCGAGCACCAGGGGCCCCACCTGCAGTTCCTTTGAACCGCCCTCAGTTTCGCCGCTTCGTCCCGCACGCCGCAAAAGAGCTTCCACGCGGGCATTAAGCTCAAGCAGCGAAAAAGGTTTGATGACGTAATCGTCCGCTCCGGACTCGAGCCCCGCGACGCGGTCGTCAACGGCATCGCGCGCCGTGAGCATCAGGATCAGTATCGAAGACCCCGAGAGGCGAAGCCGGCGGCAAAAGCTCATTCCGTCTTCCCCGGGCAGCCCCACATCCAAAACAATGAGCGCAATGTCTTCTTCGGCAATCAATTGAGCGGCCGATGCAGCATCCGAAGCGCCGATCGTTTGATAGCCGCGTAAGTTCAGGTATTCGCAGATGTTTTCTCGAATATCAGAATTATCGTCCACGACCAGGATGCGGTTAGCCATTCGTTCCTCGCGCTATTGAAGTCTCCTAAAGATGCGCAAAACGAACTCTCCATGTCGTTCGCGCATCACAGCACAACATTTTATGGGACGCCTTCTTCGTTGGCATTCGCGGCCCTGAATTTTGTTTACTGATCTTTTTGTTTTCACTCAGGAATTCTCTTTTTTGACGGGCTTTTGACGGACGCTTTACACGACCTTGACGGCCATTAGGAAAAATCACTACCGTCAGAGTCCGGAGAGGGTCAGGACTCGCAAATCTCTGAGCGTCACCGCTCAGTTTGTGATTCATCATGTCGTCCATTTTCAACCTGTTCCGCAGCAGCTCCGCATCCGACTTCAGTTTGCCCTATGCACGCAAAACGGCTGACTGGAACATCGTCCTTTGGCTGCTCGTACCCGCCTGGCTGCTTTTTTGGCTGTGGACCAATCCGCCTCACGGGTTCGATCTCGCCTTTGAACATCAGTTCTATGTGAACAAGGCCTGGCCGCTTCATGCAGACGGCCGCATTGAGTTCTGGCTCCACTTCATGCCGAAGGTCATTTCCGGAGTGCTTTTCGCGTGTGTGCTGGGTGCTCTCACCTATCTGCATCAGTGCCGCCGCGCGGCAGTCATTCTCGGCGACCACGAAGATGCGGCGCACTGCAATCTCATCCTCTCGCGTCTTTACTATGCCGTGGGCGCTGCGCTCCTCTGCGTGGGACTCCTCTGGTGGTTGAAGCAGTCCACCGGCGTCTCCTGCCCCTGGAGCGTCACTGAATTCGGCGGCAGCGCCGCCGTGGTGGATCCCGGTCTGCCCCTCCTGCCGAAACCGGGACGCTACTGGCCTAGCGGCGCTGCCGGCAGCGGCTTTTGCCTGCTTCCGCTCTACTTCGCTTTCCGCGACTTCAGGCCCAGACTTGCCCGTCTGTTGCTCGCGCTGGCACTCCTTTCGGGTTTCGGCGCAGGGTTCGCCCGCGTGGTGGTGGGAGCTCACTTCCCGTCGCATGTTTTTGCCGCGTTGGCTCTGGACTGGCTGATTTCTGCGGGCATCTATATTGCCGCTTTTGACCGCGCCGGACTGGTGCGCAAGCTTCGCGCGCTGCTGCCTTTCGGCCGCCGTTCAACTGACGATCAGCCCGGCCGCGTGACGCTTTATCTTTTCACGAGTCTCTGGTGGGCCATCGTCTTCAATGGTCCGATGACCGCCAAGCTCGCGATTGACAACAACCTCGTCACGACCGACTCGCTCATCCTAAGCCTGGGCACGACGGCCGCCTTTGCATTCGTCTCCGCCGCAATCATTGAACTCTGCGGACTGCTGCCGAAGATGGTCTTCCGCATTCTGCTGCTGATTTTGAATACGCTCGGAGCCGCCGCTTTTGCTGCCGCCTATCTTTACGGCACGGCGATGACGCCGGACATGGTCCGCAACTTCCTTGCCACCGATCCGGCAGAAGCACAAGCCTACCTGAGCACCCGTTCCGTTCTCCTCTTCCTGGCCGCCTGGCTGCCGCCGATGCTCGTCACGCTGGCCGCAAATCTAAAGAGATCGGCTTGCGATGCTCGTCCGACGCTGCTGCGCCGTCTGGTTATATTCCTTCGCCGGCTCTTTACCTCCATTGGTTTTGCTGCTGTAGGCGTTGCGCTCATCGGCCTCAACTTTCAGGCTTTCGCCGGCGCGATGAGAAACGACAAGTCACTGCGCTACATGATCGCTCCGGTTAATGTCGTCTATTCGGGCATGCGCACCATCGTAGGCGACTCGAGCCCGGAAACCAACGCCGTGCGTGTGGCCGTCGACCCTTCGCCGTCGCTGGCCGTCAAGCCGTCTCGTCCGGCGGTGCTTGTTGTGATGGTAGGAGAAACCACGCGCTCAGCCTCCTGGCAGCTTGCGGGTTACAGCCGCGAAACCAATCCGCAGCTCTCTGAGCTTCAGATCATCAGCATCCCTCGCGTTGAAGCCTGCGGGACGTCCACGGACGTCTCTCTCCCTTGCATGATGAGCCGCATTGGCCGCAGTGACTACAACCGCGATCGAATCCTCTCCGAGGAACAGCTCCCGAGTCTCTTAAACCGCGCCGGCGCCAACGTGCTCTGGATTGACAATCAATCGGGCTGCAAAGGTGCCTGTGCGGGCGTCAGCACCCGTGCAGCGACGCCTAATCCGCAGGACTGCCCCAACGGCGAATGCGGTGACCGGGTATTCCTCTCGGAATTGAAAGGCGAACTTGGGAAACTCCCCGACGACCGTCCGACAGTACTCTTCCTTCACATGATGGGATCTCACGGTCCGGCCTATTCGCTTCGCTCCGACAAGGCGAGAAAGCTCTTCGAACCGGAATGCACCGATGCAGACCTTAAGAGCTGCAGCCGCGAATCGGTTATGAACGCTTACGACAACAGCGTGCGCGAAACGGATTACGTTCTGGCGTCTCTGATCCGCATGCTCAAAGATACGTCCGGCAGCATCGATTCCGCACTCGTTTATGTCTCCGACCATGGCGAATCCCTCGGTGAAGGCGGTCTCTACCTCCACGGCGCCCCCTACTGGATGGCGCCCAAGGAACAGACTGAAGTGCCGATGGTGCTCTGGATGAATTCGGGATTTGAAAAGACCTTCGGCATCAGCCGCAGCAAGCTCGAAAAGAATGCCGCCGGCCGAGTGACCCATGAGAGCCTTTATCACACCGTCCTAGGACTCCTCAACGTCAAGACAACGACCTATGTGCCGACCTACGACCTGACGCACTAAGCAAGTCGCCCATCAGGCGAAAACGAAGACGGACTCGATAGCCGCGCAATAGGCTCTCTGTCGAGTCCTTCTCTTTTTTTGAAAGTATTTTCTCTGAATAACAGCAGGCACTGCGGTCCGTTATTGACCGTGATCAACGCGTCCGAACAGTCTTCGGCACTCTGCTGCCTGAGGATGAAGCCCATTGAAGAGACTTCGATAGTGCTTATCCGCCGATTCCAGAAGCTTTCGGCGCTCTTCGGGTTCAGGTTTATTCACCAGACCAGCTGTGCGGTGAAGATTGAGCGCGAGCTCGCCTGCGGCAAGGAGCAGCTCATCAGGATGGGACACAGCCAGTTCGTCACCCGGAACCGTCAGCAGCACGCGCGTCCAGAAGCGAAGATCCGGATTTTCAAGCTGTGAAAGCGTATCGGCAGCCAATTCAACAGCAGCGGGCAGCATGTCGCCGTCGAGTGATGACGGCAAAAGCTCAGACCAGTCTTCCACAAGAGACGCGCGCAATTCACGGTTAGCGTCGCCCAGCCGCTTGATGGCCACATCGAACTGTCCTGTACGCATGGCCAGCGTGCCTTCAATCAGCGCAAACGGTGCGCCGACACTCCCGCCGGCCGTCGCAGCAGCCCGCAGCGTCGGCAAGAGATTCAGTGCAACCTGAGCCGGCGCAAGCGTTGTCTGAACATCTGCATCCGCCTGAGAGAAACCTTCTACCATGGCGCGCAGAAGCCGCCTGGCATAAGCCGCATCCAAAAGTGTTTCCTGAGAAATTGCAGAAAGCGCAGCGGCGATGACGCGTGCGCGGCCTGGCCCAGAATATGGAAAGGCTTCGAGCAGGGCCACCGCTTCTTCATGCGCCGGCGATGCCTCTTCCTGACGGCGAGCATGCTCCTCACGCCGAATGTGATCCGTCTGGGCAAATTTAGCCATATACCGATCAAGCCATTCGAGCATGCGGACTCCTCCTTTCCTAAACCGTTTCTGCGGTCTCAATCCTAGCCAATAAACATGCGGCTTGTCCTACGCATTTGCCTCTACCAAAATGAAGAAAAGTAGAGGATTGATCGCGAAATACGGGAGAAAACAAATATTGAGCATCTCCAGCATCGATCGACATGAAATCTCACGCATAAACACTGCATAGCCATTCATGTCGAGAACAAACTCACGAAGACCGTGTAATCAATGCGCAGTTGGACGTCTACAACTGAGGGTATTTACTACACATTAATTTTACCTACTGTTAGAACGACAAAAAAATGCAAACATTTGCCGAGTGAGGACAGCGCAACCGTCGGATCTGATGCAGGCCGAGACTGCAAACGGACAAAAAGACAATTGTTTTTTAAGGTTTTTTAGACTGCACTCTAAAAAAACAACGGTTCATTTAAAGGTGCATCAATGATGTTTATTGATATGACAAATTAATTCTATCAAGCGTTGCACAGAAAATTCTTGCGCATAACGCTTTCGAGCAGGATAGCTCTCTCAAACAACATCTCGTAGGATAGAAACGGATATGTGAAAACTATCGCAATGGCGAATATAAATTACATAGCCACAAGATAGGTTCACAAACTTATCAATCAGTAAATATTCCGTTCGCAATTATGAGCTTTAAGTACACAAATTTACCCCCCCCCCATAAATGCCTTAGCTCTTTAGCATTGGCACTGCTATGCATTATCGCCATTTATAACGACAAAGCCTTAGCTGAAGATTTAATCTATTATGGCAAAACTGGAGGTTCTGGAGATCCTGGAATTACTTCGTCACTGAAGAATGAATATAGCAAAATAGATGTTCGAATTACGGGCGTCCCGGATGATCTTTGGAGCTCAACAAAAACAACAGAAGCCTTGCCGATCAATTCGAATAAAAAATTAACCGTCAAAGGGAAAAACACAAGCGTCACTATAATCAATACCGTCCAATCTCCAAAAATTGACAATAATGGTGGGATTTATGCTAAAGGCAATTCTTCTTTCACCTTTACAGAAGAAGCTTCAGTGTATATAGCGTCCATTGCAGGATCTGAAAAGGGAAACAGCAGCACAGCCATCACCGCAAAACAACCGATCACATGGCCGCCGTCTGAATGGCAGAAAAAATACACTAATAAAGTATATATTAATGGTGAAAATGTTAAAATAATCGGATCATTAGATGTTGGCGTAGCTGACCTTACCAAATCCGAGAACAGCATAGAGCTCATTCTGTCAAGTTCAAACTCATTCTGGTATGGAAGTGCATTAGGAGAAAATGGCAGTAATAAAATTATTAAAATTTCTCTTACAGATGGAGCCACATGGATCTTCAATGGAGAAACATACCCTCGAAGCAGCAATAAATTAAGTCATCTAACCCTCAACAAAGGAATTGTTATCTTAGCTGATGATTTAGTTTGGGATAAGTACCAAAACACATTAATTCATCAATATTTCAATACTGAGAGTGAAATTTTTGATGAAACATATGTACTTGCAGATTATCGCAAGGAAAATGGAAAATACTCTGAAGTAGACATCGGCAATCTGGCTGGTCCAGGCGGCATTTTTAAAGTCGATCTAGATTGGCAGTCCAATAAAGGTGCGAAAAAATATACCGATACAAGCGACTTCATCAAGATTGGCAATGCTGAAGACAATTCGAGCCAAACGGTATGGTTCGACATCAGCAAAGCCCATTTGGATGAAATGAAGGATGGCGACAAACTTTATTTTGCGAGTGTTGGATCCGGAGATACGACCTTCTCTACCAACGCTGATGGTGAAGTCAGCAGTGCTGACGAAATCTACAGCTTCAAATACAGCACTCAAAGCGAAGAATCTGACGATCTCACGTACTGGTTCCTGACGAAATCTCTGGGAGGCACCAACGAAAATGTCGCCCTCTTGAGAAACGCTGCCCTGGCATCCTATTCACTGGCTTCGGATCTGGATCGCTTCCACGAGCGCCGGGACGAAGCTCGGTATGAAACGGCTGGCGCCGGCGGTCTGTGGGCTCGCTATCGCTACTCCGACATTGGCCGCGACAACACTTTCGACATGGACAAAAACATGATCCAAGTGGGCTATGACAAGGAAGTATCCACTGCCGACAGCCGCAAAATCGTGGGCATTGCTTTTGACTACACCCATGCCGATACCGATCTCACCGGTATTTCCGGCAGCGGCAGCAATGATCGCTACGCCTTGAACCTCTACTATTCTGTGCTGGCCGACTGCGGCGGCTACGCTGACTTCACCGCGAAAATCGGTCGTCTCGGCAGCGATTATGACCTCCGCAATCAGGCGGGGCAAAAAATCGGCAGTTCGTTCTGGCAGACGTTCTACGGTGTGAGCGCTGAATTTGGCTGGCGGTACGACTTGAATGACACCTTCTTCATCGAACCGCAGACTCAGCTCCAAATCATCCGCATTGAAGGCGACCAGTTCGAAACGGACGGCGGCATCAAAGCTCAAATTGCAGACACCAACAGCGTCATTGGCCGAATCGGTCTTCGTGCCGGCAGCACCTTCACGCTCGGCTCTGCAGAACAAAAAAGCTCGGCGTATGTCTTCGCTGACGCACTCCGCGAGTTCAAGGGCGATTATGCCTTCGCTGCCGCAGGCCATTCGACAGCGGGCGACTTCACCTATTCCGGCAAAGAGACTTGGTATGACGCAGGTATTGGCACCAATGTGGCCTTGAGTTCCAATATCAACTTCCGCCTCAACGCCAAATACATTTTCGGGGGCGTGTTCGAGAGCAGCCGACAAATGGATGCCGCGATTCATTTCGCCTTCTAACCCATAGCGGTGCGGCCTGCGGCCGCAGCACGGGCTGCGGGACGATCAATCTCACCGATCAGTCGGGCTGCCTAGCCGGATCACCTCATTTTTTTCCAGGTGGTCCGGCTAAATGCATTCTGCGTGTATCCATATCTGTATGGAGCTGCTGAATACTGCGTACAAGACAAATCATTGCCTCTCTTTAAATTTCCGCTTTCATTAGATAAACCCAGAAATCGAATGCGCAATTAGAGAATAACAATCACACTAATAGATTGAAGAATAATATCTTATATATAGACGCCATATCGGTATTTAGAATAAACGAAACCAAATCTCAGGGATAAACGGCAAAAAATACCGCTGCCGTCACACCATTTAGTTGGAGCCCCACAACTTAGGGAAAACTCTGTAAGCGTCCCATCGCTTCCGGCAGGCGGTAAAACAAGGGGCGGTTTTCATAAAA